>Ga0209023_10000394_pt1 | contig 68571 bp, 56 predicted proteins | sample LakOneMetagenome_FD_187468 | JGI IMG/M metagenome (GOLD analysis project Ga0209023, IMG submission 187468) | Freshwater and sediment microbial communities from Lake Erie, Canada (SPAdes) (version 2) | ecosystem: Environmental > Aquatic > Freshwater > Lentic | place: Lake Erie, Canada...
CGACGACGCGTTCGATCTCTTTGAACTCGCAGATCTCGATGTCGCCGGTGTGCGCGATGCCGGCGTTGTTGTAGATCTGGTTCACTTTGCCGAAGTGGGCCTTGACCTCGTCGGCGTAGAGCAGGAACGCCTCGCGCTCGGTGACGTTGAGCCGGTCGGACTTCACTTCGACGCCCATTGCCTCCAGGCGCTCGGCGGTGACGGCCAGGCCGTCGGTGTCGACGTCGCTGATGGCCAGCTTGGCGCCGGACCGGCCCAGTGCAATGGCCAGCGCCTGCCCGATACCCGATCCGGCACCGGTGACGACGCAGACCTTTCCGTCGAAGCCTTCCATGCTCACTCCTGTGGTCCTGGGGTCCCTGTGGTCACGACTCGCGCCGAGTTTAGCCAGTACCGGCGGTACCGTCGGACCTCGGGGTCCGTCGCCGCGCCGTTCCAGCCGGCGCTCCCTGAGAAAGGTACCCGCACGAGGTAGCGGACGACGCTGAGCAGTCGGATTGGGGTAACAACCGCGCCGGCGCCTACGATGACCCCGTTATGAAGCGTCACCACACCGCGGCCCTGGCGTCGCTCCTGGTATCCGCCGGACTGCTCGCCGGCGCCACGCCCGCGCAGGCCGACACGAACACCGATCAGTTCGTCAACGACCTGTCCAGCATCGGACTGGCGGGCATCGACCCGGGCACGGCGGCCTCGCTCGGACAGCAGGTGTGCCCGATGCTCGCCCAGCCCGGCCAGGATGTGGCCGACGTGGCCGCCAAGGTTGCCGACGAGGTGGGCCGCCCGCTCGGCCCGGCGACGATGTTCACCGGCCTGGCCATCCAGATCTTCTGCCCGGGTGCGGTCGCCTCGCTGGCCAACGGCCAGTCGCCGATCCCGCTGCCCGGCATCCCGCCGCTGCTGAATCTCTTCGGCAACTGACCGTCACGCGGTTCGGACCGGGCGAGCGTCCGCTCCTGTACGACCACGGCGGCGTGTCGCCGTACCGACACGGCCGCTCGCGAGAAAGAGCGTGTCGCCGGAGCCTCGCCCGAGCTGCGCTCAGCCGAACGCCTCGTCGAGGATCTCCTGGGTCTCCACGGCGTGCACCTTCGAGGAACCCGAGGACGGTGCGCTCATCGCGCGCCGTGAGATGCGCTTGATACCGGTGAGCCGATCCGGCAGCAGCTCGGGCAGCGCCAGGCCGAACGTCGGCCAGGCACCCTGATTGGCCGGCTCCTCCTGCACCCAGAAGTACTCCTTGGCGCCGGGGTACTCGGCCAGGGTGCGGCCCAGCCGACGCGGCGGCAGCGGGTAGAGCTGCTCGATCCGCACGATGGCGACGTCGTCACGCTTGTCCTTCTGCTTGCGCGCCAGCAGGTCGTAATAGATCTTGCCGCTGCACATCAGGATCCGGGTGACCGCGCCGCGGTCGCCGGTGCCCAGCTCGTAGGTGGGCTCCTCGAGCACCGAGCGGAACTTCTGCTCGGTGAAGTCCTTGATATCGCTGACCGCGGCCTTGTTGCGCAGCATCGACTTCGGCGTGAACACGATCAGCGGCCGGTGGATGCCGTCCAGCGAGTGCCGGCGCAGCAGGTGGAAATAGTTGGCCGGCGTCGACGGCTGGGCCACCGTCATCGAACCCTCCGCGCACAGCTGCAGGAACCGCTCGATGCGGCCCGACGTGTGGTCGGGACCCTGGCCCTCGTGGCCGTGCGGCAGGAGCAGCACCACGTCGGAGGTCTGGCCCCACTTGGCCTCACCGGAGCTGACGAACTCGTCGATCACCGACTGCGCGCCGTTGAGGAAGTCGCCGAACTGGGCCTCCCACAACACCATTGCCTCCGGGTTGCCCACCGAGTAGCCGTATTCGAACCCGACCGCGGCGAACTCCGACAGCGGCGAGTCGTACACCATGAACTTGCCGCCGGTCGGCGTGCCGTCCTCGGTGGTGGCCAGCAGTGACAGCGGCGTGAATTCGTCGCCGGTGCGCCGGTCGATGATCACCGAGTGACGCTGGGTGAACGTGCCGCGCCGGGTGTCCTGACCCGACATGCGGATCAACTTCCCTTCCGCGACAAGCGTTCCCAGCGCCAGCAGCTCGGCGAACGCCCAGTCGATCTTGCCCTCGTAGGCCATCTCGCGGCGCTTGTCGAGCACCGGCTGCACGCGCGGGTGCACCGTGAAGCCCTCGGGGAAGGCCAGGTGCGCGTCGCCGATGCGGGCCAGCAGGGCCTTGTCCACCCCGGTGGTCATGCCGGTCGGGATCACCTGATCGGATTCGACGGACTCGCTGGGTTCGGGCTGGTACTTCTCCAGATCGCGGACCTCGTTGAAGACCCGTTCGAGTTGGCCCTGGTAGTCGCGCAGGGCGTCCTCGGCCTCTTTCATCGAGATGTCACCGCGGCCGATCAGCGCCTCGGTGTAGGACTTGCGGACGCCACGCTTGTGGTCGATCACGTCGTACATCGCCGGCTGTGTCATCGACGGGTCGTCGCCCTCGTTGTGCCCGCGGCGGCGGTAGCACAGCATGTCGATGACGACGTCCTTCTTGAACTGCTGGCGGAAGTCGACGGCCAGTTTGGCCACCCAGACACACGCCTCGGGGTCATCGCCGTTGACGTGGAAGATCGGTGCCCCAACCATTTTCGCGACGTCGGTGCAGTATTCGCTGGACCGGGAATGTTCGGGTGAGGTGGTGAACCCGACCTGATTGTTGACGATCATGTGAATGGTTCCGCCGACGCGGTAGCCGCGCAGCAGGGACAGGTTGAGCGTCTCGGCGACCACACCCTGGCCGGCGAACGCCGCGTCGCCGTGCAGCATCAGCGGCACCACGGAGAAGCCGTCGGCGGTGTCGCCCTTGTTCAGCATGTCCTGCTTGGCCCGCACCAGGCCCTCTAGCACGGGGTCGACGGCCTCGAGGTGGCTCGGGTTCGCCGTCAGGGACACCCCGATGTCGTTGTCGCCGAACATCTGGATGTAGTTGCCCGACGCGCCGAGGTGATACTTCACGTCGCCGGAACCGTGCGCCTGCGATGGGTTCAGGTTGCCCTCGAACTCGTTGAAGATCTGGGCGTAGGGCTTGCCGACGATGTTGGCCAGCACGTTGAGCCGGCCGCGGTGCGGCATGGCGACGACCACCTCATCGAGACCATGCTCGGCGCACTGGTCGATGGCGGCGTCCATCATCGGGATGATGGTCTCGGCGCCTTCGAGCGAGAACCGTTTCTGGCCAACGTATTTGGTCTGCAGGAAGGTCTCGAACGCCTCGGCGGCGTTCAGCTTGCTCAGGATGTACTTCTGTTCGGCGACGGTCGGCTTCGCGTGCCGGACCTCGATGCGCTCCTCGAGCCACTTCTGCTGCTCGGGCTCGAGGATGTGGGTGTACTCCACGCCGATATGGCGGCAGTAGGCGTCGCGCAGCACCGAGAGCACGTCGCGCAGCTTCTTGTATTCCTTGCCGGCGAACCCGTCGACCTTGAACTCGCGGTCGAGGTCCCACAGCGTCAGGCCGTGGGACAGCACGTCGAGGTCGGGGTGGCTGCGGAAGCGGGCCTTGTCCAGTCGCAGCGGGTCGATATCGGCCATCAGGTGTCCGCGGTTGCGGTACGCGGCGATCAGCTCGATGACGCGGGCGTTCTTGTCGGCGACCGAGTCCGGGTTGTCGGTGCGCCAGCGCACCGGCTCGTAGGGGATGCCGAGTTCGAAGAAGATCTCGTCCCAGAACTCGTCGTCGAGCAGCGCCTGGTGGACGGTGCGCAGGAAGTCGCCGGATTCGGCGCCCTGGATGATGCGGTGGTCGTAGGTGGACGTCAGCGTGATCAGCTTGCCGATGCCCAGTTCGGCGATGCGTACCTCGCTGGCGCCCTGGAACTCGGCCGGGTACTCCATCGCGCCGGCGCCGATGATCGCGCCCTGACCGGCCATCAGGCGCGGCACCGAGTGCACCGTGCCCAGCGTGCCCGGGTTGGTCAGCGAAATGGTGACGCCGCTGAAGTCCTCGGCGGTCAGCTTGCCGTCACGCGCGCGCCGGACGATGTCCTCGTAGGCGGCGATGAACTGGCCGAACGACATCGACTCGCAGCCCTTGATGGCGGCCACCACCAGTGACCGGCTGCCGTTCTTGCCCTGCAGATCGATCGCCAGGCCCAGGTTCGTGTGTGCCGGCGTCACCACATTGGGCTTGCCGTCGATCTCGGCGAAGTGCCGGTTCATGTTCGGGAAGCTCTTGACGCCCTGCACGATCGCGTACCCCAGTAGGTGGGTGAAGCTGATCTTGCCGCCGCGGGTGCGCTTGAGGTGGTTGTTGATGACGACGCGGTTGTCGATCATCAACTTGGCCGGGATGGCGCGCACGCTGGTGGCCGTCGGGACGGCCAGAGAGGCGTCCATGTTCTTCACGATCGCGGCGGCGGCCCCGCGCAGCACCTGGGACTGATCGTCCGCCGCGACCGCGACGGCCGCGGGCGCGGGCTTGGCGGACGCCGCCTTGGCGGGAGCGGGCGGTGCCGGGGCGGCGGGTGCCGCCGCCTTGCTCGGCTCGGCCTTGGGGGGCGTGGCTTCGGCCGGGGCGGCCGGGGTCTCGGGGAGCGACTGCTTCGGCGCACCGGACTGTCCGTTGGCCGGTGCCGGCGGCGTGGCCCCCGCGGTGGATTCCGTGGTGGGCTCGGGGTTGTAGTCGACGAGGAATTCGTGCCAGCTCGGGTCCACGGAAGACGGATCGTCACGGAACTTCCGGTACATCTCTTCGACCAGCCACTCGTTCTGCCCGAAGGGTGAAGTTGTACTGCTCACGGCAGCTGCTCGCCTCGATTCATCGTGTGCGTCCCGGCTGGGGCCGGGCCTTGTTCCCACCGCATCAAAGGCTAGCGCCTCGACGGTGGGTCGGACCACGCAAGCAGCGCGAATCCGCGAGAAGTCACAGCTCGTAGTTGAACGTTCGAGGCGAACGGTCGCCGAGCCCCTCAGTTCCCGGTGTTGTCACCCACGGCGGGCAGCACCCGCAGCGTGGTTGCGCCGGCCCAGCGGGCGGGTGCGGCGCCGAAGGCCGACCGGGCGTTCTCGACGATCTTCTTGCCCATCATCCGGTTGCCCACCGCGCCGACGACGGCGCCGATGCCCGCGGGCAGGACCTTGCCGGCCACCATCGCGCCGCGCTTGAGGGTGTACTTCTTCAGGAAGTAGCGCATCAGCTTGCCGTTGAGCTGCGCGAGCGCCGGCACGGGCACGGTGCTGGCGGCCCCGTCGGACAGCCAGGCCCCGTTGGTGCGGCCGCCGCCGAGCAGCCGGGCCACCGCATGCTTACCGTCATCGCCGGCCAGCGCCCCCAGCACCAGCGTCCGGCGCCGCTCCTTGTCGGCGACCGAGATTCCGTGTACCTCGGCGACGGCCAGGATGAAGACCGCCGTGGTCTCGAGGAACAGTGCGGTCTCGGCGGCCACCAACGACAAAGCGATGAGCGTGCCAACACCCGGTACCAGTGCCGCCGAGCCGACGGCCGCGCCGCTGGCCGTCACCGCCGCCAGATAGTGCTTCTCCAGCTTGGTCACCATCGCCGCGGGGGTGGCGTCGGGAAACTTCCGGTGCAGCCGTTCCACGTAGGCGGCGATGGCGGGGGCCTGCACCCGGGCGCCCGTCTCGATCAGGTTCGACAGCACGCGGGCCGAGGCCCCGGCGTCCTCGCCCGCCGTGGCGGGCAGGTCGGACGTTGCCGACTTCTTGCGACCCCAGGCCATGAGTGCTTCTCCATCCGGACGATCCCAGTCGACCCCCGTGACAGGGGGATCCCGTCGAGGCTAATCCTCGTGCGTCTCCGGTCAACGAGCGATGACCGGGTTCGGTGCCCGTTTCGGTCTCCGGTGGCGCCGAATGGAATAGTCGGGAGGGGCCGGATGGTTCGGACGAACCGGACACGGCGTGCGTCAACAGGGTCGGAGTCGAGGTCGTCAGATGAGTTCGCCGAAGCGGAGGCGCCCCGCTGCGGGCCCCGCCGCGCCGAACCGGATGCCCGCCCGTGACGGCGGCCGCGGCAGCCGGGGCCCCGGCGACCCGTCCCGCGGCGCAGCAGGCCGGGTACCGCGACCACCCGCTGCCGGTCGGGGGCCGGCCACCCCGGCGGTCCCCAATCCGTGGAACGCGCTCTGGGCCATGATGGTCGGCTTCTTCATGATCCTGGTGGACTCGACCATCGTCGCCGTCGCCAATCCCAGCATCATGGAGAAGCTGCAGACGGACTACGACGCCGTGATCTGGGTCACCAGCGCCTACCTGCTGGCCTACGCGGTGCCGCTGTTGGTTGCCGGCCGCCTCGGTGACCAGTTCGGCCCGAAGAACCTGTACCTGATCGGTCTGGCGATCTTCACCGCCGCGTCGCTGTGGTGCGGTCTGGCCGGGTCCATCGAGATGCTGATCGCCGCGCGGGTCGTGCAGGGCATCGGTGCGGCGCTACTCACGCCGCAGACGCTCTCTACGATTACCCGGATCTTCCCGCCCGAGCGGCGCGGCGTCGCGATGAGCGTGTGGGGCGCCACGGCCGGGGTCGCGACGCTGGTCGGGCCCCTGGCGGGCGGCATCCTGGTCGACCACCTGGGCTGGCAGTGGATCTTCTTCGTCAACGTGCCGATCGGCATCATCGGCCTGGCCCTGGGTATCTGGCTCATCCCGGTCCTGCCGACCAACCGGCACGGCTTCGACATCCTGGGCGTCGTCCTGTCGGGCGCGGCGATGTTCCTGGTGGTCTTCGGACTGCAGGAGGGCGAGGCGCGCAGCTGGCCGTGGTGGATCTGGCTGATGCTCGCCGTCGGCGCCGCCCTGATGGGGTTGTTCATCTACTGGCAGTCGGTGAACCGCAACGAACCGCTGGTCCCGCTGGGGATCTTCAAGGACCGCGATTTCAGTCTGGCCAACGTCGGCGTCGCCGTGATCGGGTTCGTCGTGACGGCGATGATCGTGCCGGTCATGTTCTACGCACAGGTGGTCAGTGGGCTGACGCCCACCCGATCGGCATTGCTGACCGCGCCGATGGCGGTGATCTCCGGTGCGCTGGCGCCGCTGGTCGGCAAGATCGTCGACCGGGCCCATCCCACGACGGTGATCGGGTTCGGCTTCTCGGCGCTCGCGATCGGGGTGACGTGGCTGTCCTGGGAGATGACCCCGACGACGCCGATCTGGCGGCTGATGCTGCCGTTCGTGGTGCTGGGAGTCGGGATGGCGTTCATCTGGGCCCCGCTGGCGGCGACCGCCACCCGCAACCTCCCCCCGCAGCTGGCCGGTGCGGGCTCGGGGGTCTACAACGCCACCCGGCAGGTCGGCTCGGTGCTCGGCAGCGCCGGCATCGCGGCCTTCATGACGTCGCGGATCAGCGCCGAGCTGCCCGCCGCGCCCGCGCGCCCGGCCGGCGGGGGAGCGACACTGCAGTTGCCGGCGTTCCTGCGTGAGCCGTTCTCGGCGGCGCTGTCGCAGTCGATGCTGCTGCCCGCGTTCGTGGCGCTGTTCGGGGTGATCGCGGCGATGTTCATGGTCGGCATGGTGCGGACCGCCGCGGCGCCCGCCGACACCGCCGCGGACTACGACGCGGACTTCGACGAGGACCATGACACCGACCACGACGACTACGTCGACGATGACATGGATTTCGGTGACGAGCCCGCGCCCGAGCTCGCCCCGCCGGGGTCGTACGCCCCGCCCGCATTCGTCCGCCGGCCCGCGGGCTACATCGACGACGACGAGGACGGCTACGTCGAATACCTGATCACGTCCGCCGAACGCGCTCCGGCCCCGAAAGTCGCGGCGCCCGCTCCCGAGCCGGCACCGCCCGGCGAGTGGCAGCGGCTGATCGAGGACCGGGACGAGCCGGATCCCTGGACCCGGCAGTTGATCACCGAACCGATCCAGGCCATCCGCGACGTTGAACCGTTCTGGACGGAACCACCGGCCCGACATCGCTTGTCGGACAATGGTTTCGATCTACTCCCGCCGGCCGGGCGGCACCGTGAGGTCGACCCGGACGATTGACCGGGCGACCTTCTGGCCATCTGTTCTGCGGTGGCTGCGTCGTTGTTCGAGTGGACATCGCACTGGCCGCAGAACAGGTGGGTGGGATCAGGGCCGGCCGTCGATCAGGGTCAGGAACGCGCCGAGGTCGATCAGGCCCGCCGGGCTGCCCGGCAGATACTCGGTGAGCACATCGGAGGCCACCACCACCGCGGCGTACTGGGCCCGGCTGATGGCGACGTTGAGCCGATTCCGGTTGAGCAGGAACGAGATTCCACGTGGCACGTCGTCGATCGACGACGCGGTCATCGAGAAGAACACCACCGGGGCCTCCTGACCCTGGAACTTGTCCACCGTGCCGACCTGCAATCCGGTCAGCCCGGCCGCGTCCAGATGCCTTCGCAGCAGCGTCACCTGCGCGTTGTAGGGCGTGACCGCCAGCATGTCAGTGGCCCGCAACGGTCGGGTGCTGCCGTGCTCGTCGGTCCACCTCCGGCCCAGCAGGCCACCGGCTTCGACGACGATGGCCTCCGCCTCCTCGATGCTGTCGACCGAATTGCCGCGGTGGGTCACCGGCATCAGCCGCACCCCGGGCGGATGACCCGCGAGACTTCTTGCGGCGGTGACGGATTCGTTCGACCGCAGCCGGTTGTCGTAGGACAGCCGGGACACCGCGGCGCACACGGCCGGGTGCATCCGGTGGCTACGGTCCAGGAAATAACCGCGCTCCGGTGGCAGGGTGTGGCCGCCGTCGATCAGCCAGCCCAGCGCGGAGTGGTCCACCGGTTCCGGGTGGGTGCCCTGACTGACCTGGGGCAGCTGCTGTGGATCGCCCAGCAGCAGCAGGTTGCGCGCGCTGGCGGCGACGGCGATGGTGTTGGCCAGGTTGAACTGGCCGGCCTCCTCGACCACCAGCAGGTCCAGCGCCCCGGGCTCAACCCGCTGCGGATTCGCGAAATCCCATGCGGTGCCGCCGATCACGCAGCCGGGGTGGTCGGCCACGAATGCCGGGTAGTCATCGGTCCCGATCTCGAGCCACGATGCGCCGGTGGTCTTGTTGTCCTTCTTGGCGATTCGCTGCGGGTCGACCCCGGCCCCGACGATGCCGGTCAGCAGGTTCTCCACCACCGCGTGCGACTGCGCCACGACGCCGACCCGCCAGCCGTGATCGCCGACCAGCCGGGCGATCGCGTGCGCGGCGGTGTGGGTCTTGCCGGTTCCCGGCGGGCCGTGCACCGCGAGGTAGGACGAGTCCAGATCGGTCAGCGCGGCGGTGATGTCATCCACCGGGGAGCCGGTGCGGGGCAGTGCGCCGCCGGAATGGGTGCGTGGCGGGCGGCGCAGCAGGATGTCGAGCAGTGCGGTCCGCGGCAGGTCGGGCAGCGCGCCGCCGACGGCCCGGGCGGCCGTGTCGATGGCGGCGCGTAATGCCTTGTCGGACAACGGTGGACCGGGGGTCAGCGCGAACGGCAGCTGATCGAAGGTGCCACCGTTCTTGGGCTCCAGCTCGCGGATGATCAGGACCGTCGGGGATTCAAGATCGTCACACCCCTCGACGGTCGCGCTGCCGGCGGCGCGCCGGTCGGGGTCGTCGGAGAGCCCGCCGGGCGCGGGCGGTTCGTAGAGCGCGTAGGCGTCGCGGGTGATGCCGCCGGCGGCGAACGACCCGGTGAGTTCGACGGTGCGCCGTGGTTTGCGCGCCTTCGGTGGGGTGTGCCAATCGTCGACGACCCTGGCCCGGTCGACCAGGAACACGTCGGTCTGATCGCCCCATTCGTCGACCGGGTTGTTGAGCCGGTCGAAGTGCGACCACCAGAACGGCTTGTTCTCGCGCTGGTGAAATCCGCGGGCCGCCGAGATCATCGCGACTGCGCGTTGTTCGTCGGTGCGCGAACCCAATTCGTCGCCGACGAAGGCGGCCAGGGTGCGGTCCAGCGGATCGTCGACCTCGATCGGACCGGGTTCGCCACCGGCCACCTTCTGGGTGCTGATCGGTACCACCCCGGCCTCGTAGGCCTGGATCAGTAACCAGTCCCGTAACCGCCGGGTGGACCGGCAGTCGTACCGGTTGTAGTCCTCGATCTCGCCGAGCACGGCGGCCGCGTCGTCGCGGTGGCCCCCGGCGCGCAGTTCGCAGTACCGCGCGTACTGCGTGATCGAGTCGGCGGCGGTGGTGACCTCACCGGTACGCAGCTCCGCGCCCATGTACAGCGGCTCCAGCGATTTGAGGCTGTAGTTCTCGGTGCCGACCCGAATGCTCTTGCGCACCAACGGGTACAGGTCGACCAGCACGCCGTTGCGCAACAGGTCGTCGACGTCGTCCTCACCCACGCCGTACCGGCCGGCCAGCCGCAGCAGCGCCGATTTCTCGTACGGCGCGTAGTGGTAGATGTGCATCTCCGGATGCCGGTCGAGGCGGGCCCGAACCATCTTCAGGAACTTCTGCAGCGCGCGCCGCTCCTCGGTCCGGTCGTGTGCCCACAGCGGATGGAATCCGTCGCCCGCGTCGAGCACGCCGAACAGGTACTCGAGTCCCCAGTCGCGACCGTTGACGGTCCAGAGCGGATCGCCCTCGAAGTCGAAGAACAGATCGCCCCGGTCGGGGTTGGGCAGCAGGGTCAGCGGTTGCGGGTCGGCGATCTCGTACGGCGGCGGGTCGCCGGCGCGTGCCCGGACCTGCAACCGGGCCTGGGCGGTCAGCGAGGTGATGACGCGATCCGACAGATCCGGGACCGGCCCGTGATGGCCGGCGAGTTCGGTGGCGGTGCTGACCCCGGCGTCGATGAGCCGCGCGCGCTGGGTCAGGCGCATTCCCGCCACCCGCAGCAGGTCGTCGGTCTCGCGGACCATGAGTTGGCAGTCCGGGCAGCGAAAGCACGCGCGGACGTGTTCGTCGGTCCAGCGCACCGGGTCGCCAGCGGCGCGGTGCCGGTCGAGCAGGTGCTGCAGTGCCGCGCGACGCCGGCGGTACACCGGCACGATCTCGTCCACCCGGTAGCGGGCGGTCGCGCCATCGCCCAGGATCAGCTCGGCCTCGTCGTCGATCGGGACGCCGGCAGCGGCCAGCGTGTCGGCGTAGGCCGCCAGTTGCAGCAGGGCCTCGACCTTGGCCGAGCGGGCCAGCTTGGTGTCACCGACCCGGTAGCGCCCGGGGCCGGCGGAGTTGTCGCTGAGGGTCAGGAAGTCGGCGAACCCGACGAAGCGGCCGTCGAAGATGGCCGGCTGGTAGATCAGCGGGGCGCGGGCCTGCACGGCCCGGGTGGTCGCCTCGGCGGCGGCGGTCAGGCTGGCGGTGGTGTACGGGGCCATCGGCCGGCCGATGACGGTCCCGTGCCCGGTGGTGTCCCGCAGTTCCCCGAGGTGGCGCTGCTCATGGTCGTCGCCCAGGACCGCGGTGCGCGCCAGCAGGGCGTCGTCGGCGGTGACCGCCGGGCCACGCCCCAGCTTGGCGTCGAAGCCCCGCAACAGCGCGTATTCGCAGCGCGCGGCCGCGGCCAGGTCCGAGGCGCTGAAGACGACGCGGTCATCGACGATGAACACCGGTGGGTCAGCCCGCGTTGCCGATCAGTTCGACACCGTTGCCGTTCCAGCGGAACTTCACGACGCTGTCGAGGCCCAGGGTGTTGGTGAACTTCAGCGCGACGGTGTCCCCGGTGCTCTGGGCCGCGTCGATGCCGTTGAACCCGAAGGTGTCCGGGACCCCGGTGGGGATGAACTTGCCCTGGTGGAACAGCACCGCGCGGGTGTTCGGGTTCGAGGCGTTGGTGTTCGCCCTGACGATCACCGCCGAGAGCTGCGCGCATTCGTTGTAGTTGCCTGCGATCGGCTCGGTGTTCCACGGCTGTTGACTGCGGGGATCCTTGGGCAGCTCCGTGATGGCCCGGGCGATGGCGGGGGCCGCCAGGTTGACCGCGCACGGGTCCGGCGGTGGCGGTGTCGTGATGGTGGGCGGGGGTGTTGTCGTGGAAACGGGTGCGGTCGACGTGCTGACGGTGGCGGGGTCCGGCGTCTTGGAGACCGTCGAATCGCCCGAGCCGCAGGCGGTCAGACCGGCGAGCAGAACGGCCGCGACCACGGTGCCGACGACCCCGGAACAACCGGGAGCCCGAATGGCCGTCATCCACATTCGCGCCAGGCTACCGGCCGGATGTGACACGACCGGGCAGGCGGGGCCGCGTCCGGCGATTAGACTGCCATCCGATGACCACTGCCGACCCGGCCGACCCGGGCCCCTCCGATGACACCCCGGTGACGTTCGCCGACCTGCACATTCACCCCGATGTGCTGCAGGCCGTCGTCGATGTCGGCTATGAGGTGCCGTCCCCGATCCAGGCGGCCACCATCCCCGCGCTGCTGGCTGGGTCCGACGTCGTCGGCCTGGCGCAGACCGGCACCGGTAAGACCGCGGCATTCGCGATCCCGATCCTGTCCAAGATCGACGTGCAGTCCAAGGCCACCCAGGCGCTGGTTCTGGCGCCCACCCGCGAACTGGCGCTACAGGTGGCTGACGCGTTCGGCCGGTATGCCTCACGACTGCCGCAGCTGACCGTGCTGCCCATCTACGGCGGTTCGTCGTACGGTCCGCAGCTGGCCGGGCTCAAACGCGGTGCGCAGATCGTGGTGGGCACGCCGGGCCGGGTCATCGACCACCTGGAGAAGGGCCGTCTGGACCTCTCGCACCTGGACTACCTGGTGCTCGACGAGGCCGACGAGATGCTGCAGATGGGCTTCGCCGAGGACGTCGAGCGAATCCTGGCCGACACCCCCGAGTACAAGCAGACCGCGCTGTTCTCGGCCACCATGCCGCCGGCTATCCGCAAGATCACCAGCAAGTACCTGCACGACCCGGTCGAGGTCACCGTCAAGGCGAAAACCGCTACGGCGGAGAACATTTCGCAGCGGTTCATCCAGGTGGCCGGACCGCGCAAGCTGGACGCGCTGACGCGGGTGCTCGAGGTCGAGCCGTTCGAAGCGATGATCGTCTTCGTCCGCACCAAGCAGGCCACCGAAGAAGTGGCCGAAAGACTGCGCGCCCGAGGGTTTTCCGCGGCCGCGATCAACGGCGACATTCCGCAGGCGGTGCGTGAGCGCACCATCAGCTCGCTGAAGGACGGCTCGCTGGACATCCTGATCGCCACCGACGTGGCGGCCCGCGGCCTGGATGTCGAACGCATCAGTCACGTCGTCAACTACGACATCCCGCACGACACCGAGTCCTACGTGCACCGGATCGGCCGCACCGGCCGGGCCGGCCGATCGGGGTCCGCGCTGCTGTTCGTCACACCGCGGGAACGTCACCTGCTCAAGGCGATCGAACGCCACACCCGCTCCACACTGGTCGAGGCCGAACTGCCCACCATCGACGACGTCAACGAACAGCGGGTGGTGAAGTTCCGCGATTCGATCACCCATGCCCTGGGGGCTCCGGGCCTGGAGCTGTTCCGGCGGATGATCGAGGACTACGAGCGCGACCACGACGTGCCGATGGCCGACATCGCCGCGGCACTGGCACTGCAGTCGCGCGACGGCGCGGAATTCCTGCTGGCTCCGGAACCGCCGCCGGAGAAGCGCCGGCCGCGCGACGGGGATGACCGGCCGGCCAAGGGTGAGCGTCCGGCGCGCCGGCGCGACGGTGAATTCGCCACCTACCGAATCGATGTCGGCAAGGCGCACCGGGTGATGCCGGGCGCGATCGTCGGCGCGATCGCCAACGAGGGTGGGTTGCACCGCAGCGACTTCGGACACATCAGCATCCGCAACGACTTCTCGTTGGTGGAACTGCCGCCGCAGCTGTCCCGCGAGACGCTGAAGGCCCTCGAGCACACCCGGATCCAGGGCATGCCGATCAATCTTCGGCTGGATCGGGGGCCCGCGCAGCGGGGTGGCCGTGACGGCGCCGGACCCGGCAAGCGGGACAAGCCGCCGTTCAAGAAGAAGCACCGCAAGTCGCAATGACGGTCGAGCTCGACCGCGACAGCGTGCAGCGGGCCGACGGCGGTGTGCGGGTCGCATCGCTGACGGGAATCCGCGCGGTTGCCGCCCTGCTGGTGGTCGCCACCCACGCGGCGTACACCACCGGCAAATACACCCACGGCTACGCGGGACTCGTCTACTCCCGCCTGGAGATCGGTGTGCCGATCTTCTTCGTGCTGTCCGGGTTCCTGTTGTTCCGGCCCTGGGTCCGGGCCGTCAGGACCGGCGGCCCGGCACCGTCGCTGCACCGGTACGCCTGGCATCGCGTGCGGCGCATCATGCCGGCCTACGTCGTCACCGTGCTGGGCGCCTTCGTGCTGTACCACTTCCACGAGGCCGGGCCCAACCCCGGGCATACCTGGATCGGCTTGCTGCGCAACCTCACCCTGACGCAGCTGTACACCGACAACTACGACTACGGCTATCTGCATCAGGGGCTGACGCAGATGTGGAGCCTGGCCGTCGAGGTGTCGTTCTACGTAGTGCTGCCGCTGTTGTCCTACGTCCTGTTGGTGTCGGTGGGCCGGCGGGCGTGGCGGCCGGGCCTGCTGCTGATGTCCATCGCGGTGCTCGGCCTGATCAGCCCGGCGTGGTTGGCGCTGGTGCACAACACCGATCTGCTGCCCAATGGGGCGCGGCTGTGGCTGCCGACCTATCTGCTGTGGTTCCTGGCCGGGATGGTGCTGACGGTGCTGCAGGCGATGGGAGTGCGGTGCAACGGGTTCGTGGTGCTGCCGATCGCGGTGTTCAGCTTCTTCATCGCGGCCACGCCGATCGCCGGTGAGCCGACCACCTCGCCGAGCGGTCTGGCGCAGGCGATCGTCAAGACGGTGTTCTACGCGGCCATCGCGGCGCTGCTGCTCGCCCCGGCCGCGCTCGGCGACCACGGCTGGTACACCCGATTCCTGGGAAGCCGCCCGATGGTGTGGCTGGGGGAGATCTCCTACGAGATCTTCCTGGTCCATCTGGTGCTCATGGAGATCGCGATGACCTTCGTGCTGCACAAGCAGGTCTACACGGGCTCGACGGTCGGACTGTTCGTGGTGACGATGGCACTGACGATTCCGGTGGCCTGGCTGCTGCACCGGTTCACCCGCGTGCGCCCCGACTGACGCCGAAGCATCCGGCTCTCGGGAAAAGCCTAGTGGTTCAGGCTATTTCGTCGGGGTCGGGGCGACGATCGGGACCAGGAACTCCTCGATCATCGCGCGTTCGTCGTCGGCGTCGTGGCCGGGGAACAGCAGCAGTGAGGTCAGTACCCGAACCAGCCAGCGGGCCTTGCGGTCCACCACGGCGGCGTCGTCGATGTCGGTACCGAGTGACACCACGAACGCTGTCACCATGGCCTTGATGACCTCGGAGCGGTCGGCCAGTTCGGCGCCGATCGGGGCGTCGGTGGCGCGGAACCAGGACTGCAGGGCCGGACTGCTTCGGACCAGGGCCAACGTGCTGACCATGCCGGTGACCAGCCGCTGCCGGGGATCCTCGATCCCGGCCAGCGTCTCGATGGTCCGGCGGTGCAATTGGTGGGCCTCCCGGTGCGCGTACGCGGTGTGCAGGGCCTGGCGGCTGTCGAAATAGCGGTACAGCGTTGCCCGGGAACACCCTGCGGCCGAAGCGATCTCGTTCATGCCCACCGCGGCAACAGGTCGCTTCGCGAACAGTTCACCGGCCGCGTCGAGGATGCGCTCGGCGGCCACCTCGGTGCGCCGGTCGCCCAGCCAGTCGTTGGCGCCCATCACTTCACCCGCAACGGCACCGACACTGGTCTGCGGACGTAACCGCCACCGGCCCAGACGATTCCGGCCTCGTCCACCTCGAAATCGGGGCAGCGGGTCAGCAGTTCGGTCAGCGCGACGCGGGACTGCATCCGGGCCGCGGCTGCGCCCAGGCAGTGATGGGCGCCGTGGCTGAAGGTCAGGATGTTGCGGGGCCGGCGCGTCACATCCAGTTCACCGGCGTCAGCGCCGTACTGGCGTTCGTCCCGGTTGCCCGAACCGTAGAGGAACAGCACCCGACGACCCTCCGGAATGGTGGTGCCCGCCACGGTCACGTCACGGGTCACGGTGCGACCCAGACACTGCACCGGCGAGGTCAGCCGCAGGAACTCGTCGACGGCGTCGGGGATCAGGTCCGGGTTCTCGGCCAGCAGGAGCCGTTGGTCGGGCCGCTGGTGCAGCAATTGCACTGTGCCGCCGAGCATTCCGGTGGTGGTGTCGTTGCCGCCGGTGACCATGGTGAAGGTGAAGGCCAGGATCGACAGCACGCCGGCGATGTCGCCGTCGGCCCCGATGCCGGCGGCCACCAGGTGCGAGACGGTATCGTCCTCGGGTTCGGTCCGGCGTCGTTCGATGAGCGCGGTGAAATAACCCATCATCTCGCCCAGGGCGTCGCCCAGGGTTTCCAGCGCGCCGCCCAGCCCGCCCTCGGCGGTGTTGGCCGCCACGATCGCATCCGTCCAGCCATCGAACTTTCCGCGGTCGGCCTCGGGCACCCCGAGGTAGTGCGCAACCACCATGGACGGCAGCGGCTTGAACAGCTCGGCCACGATGTCACCGCCACCGTTGGCCCGCAGCTTCTCGATACGTTCGATGACGAATTCGCGAACCTTCGGTTCGACGGCCTCTACCTGGCGCGGCGTGAACCCGCGCGCCACCAGCTTGCGGAACTCGGTGTGGCCCGGCGGATCCTGCATCACCATCGGCGGATTGTCCTGCAGCCCGATGAGTTCCAGCTCGCCGTAGTTGACGGTCAGGCCCTGGGCAGACGAGAACACCTCATGGTTGCGGGCGGCGGCCCAGATGTCGGCGTGCCGGGACAGCACGTAGTAATCGTGCGTCGGGTTGGACTCAGGGACGACGTGATGCACCGGATCGTGGTCGCGCAGTGCCCGGTACATCGGCCACGGGTTCGCCCAGGTACTGGCGTCGGCGAGGGTGAAACGGGCTGGAACCTGGTCGGAGTCCGGGTGAGACACAGTGACCGTCATGTCTTATTGGTACGACACTGACTGGAATATGTCAATGAGCTGGCCGGGTCAACGTCCGCGTTTCACCCGTCGGAGCGAACCGGAAGGCCGTCGGTTACCGGGCGGGGGACCGTGTCACAGGATCGCGCCCGGATTGAGGATGCCGTCGGGATCCAGCGCGGCCTTGATCCGCCGGTTCAGCTCGAGCGCCTCGGGTCCAAGGTAGTCGGCAAGCCAAGGCTTCTTCAGCCGGCCCACGCCATGCTCGCCGGTGATGGTGCCGCCGAGCGCGATCGCCAGATCCATGATGTCGCCGAACGCCTTCTCGGCCCGCCGGGTCATCTCGGCGTCGGTGGGGTCGAAGACGATCAGCGGATGGGTGTTGCCGTCACCGGCGTGCGCGATCACCGAGATCATCAGCCCGGTGGTGGCGGCGATCTTCTCGATGCCGGCCACCAGATCGGCGAACGCGGCCAGCGGCACCCCGACGTCCTCGAGCAACAGTGACCCCTTGGCCTCGACGGCCGGGATGGCGAACCGCCGGGCCGCCACGAACGCCTCACCCTCGTCCGGATCGGATGTCGAAAAGACTTCGGTGGCACCGCATTCGGTGAACACGGCGGCCATGAAATCGGCGTCCTCGGTGCCCGCGGGTCCTCTCTCGTCGGAGGTGGCGACCATCATCGCCGCCGCACCGCGGTCCAGGCCCATCCGGAGCTCGTCCTCGACGGCGTTGATCGCCACCGCGTCCATGAACTCCAGCATCGCGGGCCGGATCCTGGCGGTGATGCCGGTGACCGCATCGCACGCGCCGGTGACCGTCGGGAACGTGGCCACCACCGTGCAGGACGGATGCTGCGGCGGCAACAGCCGCAGCGTGACCTCGGTGATCACCCCGAGGGTGCCTTCGCTGCCCACGAACAGCTTCGTCAGGCTAAGGCCCGCAACGTCTTTCAGGCGCGGGCCGCCGAGACGTACCGCGGTGCCGTCGGCCAGCACCACCTGCAGGCCCAGCACGTAATCGGTGGTGACCCCGTATTTCACGCAGCACAGCCCGCCGGCATTGGTGGCGATGTTGCCGCCGATGCTGCAGATCTCGAACGACGACGGGTCCGGCGGGTACCACAGCCCGTGCGCGGCGACGGCCTTCTTGACCTCGGCGTTGAGCAGGCCGGGCTGGGCGACGGCGGTGCGGGTGACGGGATCGACGGTGATGCCGCGCATCTTCTCGGTGGACAGCACGATCCCGCCGTCGACGGCGGTGGCCCCGCCCGAGAGCCCGGTGCCCATGCCGCGCGGCACCACCGGGATCCGGTTGGCGCTCGCCCAGCGCAGCACGGTCTGGACGTCCTCGGTACAGGTCGGGCGCACCACGGCCAGAGCGGTGCCGGCCGCCGGGTCGGCCGCGCGGTCCTGCCGGTAGGACGCGACGATGTCCGGGTCGGTGACCACGGCACCCTCCGGGAGTTGGGCGCTCAGGCGGTCGATCGGTGCGGAAGCCATGGTTACTCCTGGGTCAAGCCGCTGCGGGTGCCGAGGTGTCGGCGGGCGGCGGATCGTCGAGGCGGCGCAGCGCCGGCAGGAACACCGCGATGATCCCGATGACCAGCATCGGCACCGACAGCGCCAGGAACGTGGTGTGCAGTCCGGCGGTGTCGGCCAGGGGCCCGGCCAGGATCAGGCCCAGCGGCCCGGCGGCATAGGCCAGCGAGCCCATCACGCCGACCACCCGGCCGCGCAGGTGCTGCGGGGCGCGGGTCTGCATGACGTAGTTGTAGATCGGGGCGATCGGGCCGTAGACCAGGCCGACGACGAAACACAGCACCAGGATCAGTGGCAGCGGCGGCAGGAACGCGATGACGGTCATCGCGACACCCAGGGTGAGCATGGCCGTCAGCATGGTGGTGCGCTTGCTCATCCGGCTACTCAGGGCGGCGTATCCCAGGGCGCCGATCAGCCCGCCGACCGACAGGGCCATCAGCACCCAGCCCAGATGCGCCGGCTCGTTGCGGTCGGTGAAGTACTTCGGGAACAGCACGCTCTCCATCGGCATATACAGCCCGGTGATGGCCAGGTCGACGAACGCCAGCGTCCGCAGCACCTTGTTGGTCCAGACGAACCGGAGACCTTCGACGATGCCCGACCAGACCCCGTCGGGAAGCTTGGCGCGGTCCGGCCGGCCGGCGCCGTCCAACCGCAGCACCGCGATCGAGATGATCGACAGTCCGAATGCGGCGGCCGTCACCCACATGGTGTTGACGCCGCCGATCGTCGCGATCAACAGGCCGCCCAGGCCGGGGCCGACGATGTAGGCCAGGTTGAACACGGCCTCGTAGACGCTGTTGGCGTGGTCGAGCGTCCAGCCGGCCCGGGTGGCCGCCTCGGGCAGCATCGACTCGCGGGCCGTCATGCCGGCCGGGTCGAACAGCGCGCCGAACGCGGCCAGCACCGCCAGCACGGCGACGTTGATCGCGCCGGCGCCGAACATCAGCGCGATGACTGGGACGGCCGCCACGGACAACGCGGAGAGCAGATCGGAGATCATCGACACCCGGCGCCGGCCCAGATAGTCCACGGCGGTGCCCGCGATCAGCGTCGCTGCCAGGAGCGGCAGGGTCCCGGCCATCGCGACCACGGAGGCATCGAGCGCAGACCCGGTCCGCTGCAGGACCAGCCAGGGGAACGCCACGATCGTGATGCCGTTGCCGGCGCCGGCCATCAGGGCGGCGAAGAGAATCAGCATGAGAGGGATACGTCGGCGGCTCAGCATGGCGCCAGAATCGTATGCCGGGTTCGGGCAGGATGGTCGGATGTTGCCCCACCCGCGGAGCGGCCGCCCGTTCCCGTCCCCGGTCCCGCCCGGAACGGGGTGGCCCGGCGATCCCGCGACCGACGACACCCCAGTGGCCGGTAGCAGCGCCGCCGTGCGTCGGTTGGCCCGCGCGGCCGGCTCGGTGGGTGAGCTGGATGCCGACATCAGCGTGTGCCGGGCCTGTCCGCGGCTGGTCGCCTGGCGCGAAGAGGTCGCCGTCACCAAGCGGCGCTCGTTCGCCGGCGAGCCGTACTGGGGGCGGCCGGTTCCCGGCTGGGGTTCGGAGCGTCCGGGTGTGTTCATCGTCGGGCTGGCCCCGGCGGCCAACGGCGCCAACCGTACCGGCCGGGTGTTCACTGGTGACCGCTCCGGTGATCAACTGTTCGCCTCACTGTTCCGGTGCGGTCTGGTGAATCAGCCAGTCAGCGCGGATTCCGCGGATGGATTGCAGGCCAACGGTATTCGGATCAGCGCACCGGTCCGATGCGCGCCGCCCGCGAACGCCCCGACGCCGGCGGAACGCGACACGTGCGCGCCGTGGCTGGCTGCCGAGTGGGCGATGATCGCGCCGAGTGTGCGCGTCGTGGTGGCCCTCGGCGGCTTCGCCTGGCAGATCGCGCTCGGGCTGCTGGGCGTCAGCGGAGCAAAGCCCAAATTCGGGCACGGCATCGCATTCATGGTGCCGTCGGGTCTGCAGCTGCTCGGCTGCTACCACCCCAGCCAGCAGAACATGTTCACCGGCCGGCTGACCCCGGCGATGCTCGACGAGGTGTTCACCGACGCCCGACGCCTCGCCCAGATCTGAACGGCCTCTACACATCGCGGGCCGATCGGAGGATGGTGATTGGTGGACCGGTGGCGCCACCGGGGCGCCACCCCGAGACAAAGGGGGTGGACCGTGTACGCACGCTCTACCACTATCCGCACCGATCCCTCGCGCATCGATGCGGGAATCGCGTTCACCCGGGACGAGATCATGCCGGCGGTCAAAGCCGTGACCGGTTGCGTCGGCGTCTCGCTGATGGTCGACAGGAAAACCGGGCGGTGCATCTTCACCAGCGCCTGGGAGACCGAGGAAGCACTTCGCGCGGGCCTGACGCTCGTGCAGCCCGTGCGGGCGCGGTCCGAGGAAATGTTCGGCGGCAACCGAACCGCCGCGCAGTGGGAGATCGCCGTACTGCATCGTGACCATCTCAGCGGGGAGGGTGCCGCGGTGCGCGCGACGTGGGTGCAGGTCGATCCGGGCCACGTGGATGCCGGCATCGACCTCTTCAGGGCGTCGGTCATCCCCCAGCTGGAGGAGCTGGAGGGATTCTGCAGCGCCAGCCTGATGGTCGACCGGGCCAGCGGGCGGGCGGTGTCGTCGGTGACGTTCGACAGCCGCGAGGCGATGGAGCGCAATCGGCAGCAGTCCGATGCGCTGAAGGCCGCAACCCTGGGGCAGGCCGGCGCGATCGAACTCGACGAGGCCGAGTTCGATCTGGCCCTGGCCCACCTGCGGGTGCCCGAGATGGTTTGACACGCGGTCGGCGGGAAGAGGCCCCCGGCGGATAGCGTTGAGCACCTCATGCGGCTCTCCGTCCTCGACCTCGTTCCGGTGCGCACCGACCAGACCACCTCCGACGCCCTCGCGGCGACGGTGCGGCTGGCCCAGGCCGCCGACCGGCTCGGGTTCACCCGCTACTGGCTGGCCGAACACCACAACATGCCGGCGGTGGCCGCGACCAGCCCGCCGGTGCTGATCGCGCTGCTGGCAGCCCGGACGGAGCGCATCCGGCTGGGCTCCGGCGGCGTCATGCTGCCCAACCACGCGCCGCTGGCGGTGGCCGAGCAGTTCGCCCTGCTCGAAGCCGCGGCGCCGGGACGCATCGACCTCGGCCTGGGCCGCGCACCCGGCTCCGACCCGGTGACGTCGGTGATGCTGAACGTGACCGACGAGGCCGTCGCCAACTTCCCGCGCTACCTCGACGAGATCGCGGCCATGATGAGTTCCGGCGGCGTGCACGTGGAGTTGCCCGCCCGGCTCGGCCGCACCGACTACGTACTCAGGGCCACCCCGGCCGCCGTCGGCGAGCCGAAGCTCTGGCTGCTGGGTTCGTCGATGTACTCCGCACACCTGGCCGCCGCCAAGGGCCTGCCGTACGTGTTCGCCCACCACTTCTCGGGACACGGCACCGAGGAAGCCCTCGCGGTCTACCGCGACGAGTTCCGTCCCAGCGACCTGCTTTCCGAACCCGTCACCTTCCTGACGGTCAATGCGTCGGTGGCGTCGACGGCAGCCGAGGCGAACGCCCTGTTGCTGCCGAATCTGCAGTCGATGGCGCGGCTTCGGACCGGCCAGCCGCTGCGCGCGCTCGACCTGGTCGAAGATGCCCGAGCCGCAACGCCGTCCGCGCAGGAGCATGCCATCATCGACGCGATGCGGGCCAGGACCATCGTCGGCGCCCCGGCCGAGGCGGCCACGCAGGTGCTTGAGCTGGCCGAGAATTTCGGCGTCGACGAGGTGATGATCCATCCGGTCGGAGCGGCCTACCGCGGGACGGACCCGGCGACGGCGCCGGCCCGTGAGCAGACGCTGGAACTCCTTGCGAAGGAACTGTTCTAGTTTCCCGCGCCCAGAGCTTCGTATCGTCTCACGTCGGGAATCACGTTGTCCGCGATGTTCTGGATGCGCTCCGAGCCGGATTCGATGGATTCCCTGGGTAATTGGGCCCAGTCTGATCGACGCGACGGGTGGTCTCGGCGCCGCGCAGGATTTCTTCCGGTAACCTCAGCGCGCGGATACGCATGTCGGCGACTCAAGTCGTGTTGGGGTACTTGGCGTGGCGATCGACCTCGACGACTGCATCGGGCAAATCAGATCTGTTGTGTACCAGACAGATTCACAAGATGATTGGACTACCTGGCACTGGTATCACGAATCGTGTGTCGGGCATCGCGTCAGCCACGGCCGCCTTCAACGCAGGCACGTTGCCAACGTCAACCGGAGGGTTCAGTGGCAGGTCGAAATTGTCCCAATGGGAGGCAATGACAATCCGTGGCCGCCCAACCCGCTCAACAAAACGTTGGACCATCTGAGCCACGTTGGCACCGCCGGTCGGAAGGATGACCGCATCAGGGCACGTGATGGGCAGATCGGAAACTGAAAAGTCGCCACTGCCAAGCACCATCAGAGTTGATGCTCCGCTGTTGGAGATGACGTAATTCAGCGAGCCGCCTTCACCCAGCTCCTTGATCGACCTGATCGAAGGGTCGACCTGCCAGGACGACTGCGCGACAGGGGCGATCTGGTTCTTGCCGAACGGTCGATGGACCGAGCGGAGAACCGTGATGGTGAACGCGCCAAAGTCACGGAGTTCACCGCCGCGCAGTAGCGACAATTTGTTCTCGTCGAGCGCTGTGCCGGTTCGCGCGGCGAGGGATCGAACCAGATTCAGGTGCGACTCTGTGCCCCAGACTGTCGCACCGGTGTTCGCGGCGATCAGCGGTACGTCCGAGATGTGATCGAAGTGCCCGTGAGTCAGAAGGACCATATCGACTGGGCGTGAGAATTTGTCGTCAATGATCGTTCGATTCCAAACGATCTCAGTGTTTGGATCCTGGCCGCCAGGGGAGAAGGTCCCGGTGAAGTATCGCGTCACCCATGGATCAATCAGAAGGCGCACATCGTCGAACGCGATCTTCCAGCCGTTGACGCCGAGCCATTCCAGCTCGTATCCCAACTGGCGCCCGGCAGCAGGTGCATTCTCAGACTGGCGGCTCTTCGAACCATGGATCGTGTTCGCGGCGATCGCCGCTGTCGTTCCCAACGCCGCGACGGTGCCACCGAGAAAGACTCTTCGCCCCAGCGGAGTGCTCACGGTCGCATCCTATGGCCAGACCTCCACTGTTGTGTCTCGGTCAGATCGGCTGATGCCGACGCAGGTCAGCAGTCACCACTGTTCGGGCGCGGCGGTGCACCGGAGGCGCCCCACTGCTCATTGGCCAGGGGCGCTTCGTTGAGTTGGTCGCGGCGCGCGCGCCAATCGGGCATCGCGGCGTCCATCAACGCGATGAACCGGTCGCCGTGGTTACGCTCGAAGTAGTGCATCATCTCGTGAACGACGAGGTATTCCAGGCACTTCGGGTGCTTCTTGGCGAGCTCGACGTTGAACGTCAGTCGCCGGGTCTCGCGGTTGCAGGTGCCCCATTTGGTGCGCATCCGGCGGATCGTCCAGTTCGGCACCTGAACCTCGAGCGTGGACTCCCACGCCGCGATCAGTGCCGGAATCTCCTCGCGCAGCTGTGACCGGTACCAGGCATCCAGGATGGCCCGGCGTTGCTCGTCGTTGCGGCCGGCGGGCACGTACAGGACCAGTCGCTCGCCGTCGATCTCGACATGGGCGCGCCCCGGTCGCTCGATCACCCTGAGCCGGCGGCGCACCCCCCACACGAAATGCGATTCGCCGGTGGCCATCTCCCGCTCGGACTGCCGCTCGGCGCAGCGCAGCTGCTCGCGCTGGCGCTTGATCCACGGCAACCGCTGGATCACCGCCAACCGCACTTGGTCATCGTCGAGGCGGGTGGGCGCTGCCACCCGCACCCGGCCCAGCGGCGGGTAGACGCCGATGTGCAGGTTCTTGATGTCCTTGTAGACGACGTCGATATCGATGCCGCGGACGGTGAGGTAGGCGTTAGCGGTACTCATCGCGGGCCTTCACCAGATCGAACAGCTCATCGAGACGGTCGAAGCCCTCGGGCAGGGTACGACTGATCGCCCGCTTGACCACCTTCTCCTTCATCGCGTTGCCCACCCAGTCGTACGGCTTGGTGGTCAGGATCGCGGTGTCCACCCGGATCGGCATGGCCGGGTCGGTCCAGCCGAAGTCGATCAGGGCGCGGCGGGCGCCGTTGTCGGCCCAGCCGGGATAGGTGGTGTCAGACTCCTTGGTGCCCAGCTTCTTTGCGGCGTCGAGGAGCTTGGCCAGGTACTCCTGGTAGTCGATGGCTTGCTGGCGGCGCGCTTCGATGATGGCGTCGAGCAGGGCGCTCATCTTGTCGTAGTACTTCGGATTCATTGCCCATTCGTCGGTGATCACCTTGCGCATGTTGTTGGTGATCGTCTCGGCGACCGCCTCGGGATCCTTCTTGATCCCGGCGGGCAGCTTGTCGATCGCCCCGGCACCGAATTTGACGATCAGCTCGATCAGGCCGGTGTCTTCGAAATCGGACACGACTTCGGAGGCGCCGGCCTGGATGTAGGTGTCGAGCAGGAACCGCATGCCCGCTTCGTACTGTTTGAAGTCGACGTTTTCACCGGCGCCGATTTTCACCTCGGCCCGTACGTCGACGTAGTGCGCAATCTCGGACTTGATTGCCTCGGCCTCGGTCGCGCTGTAGCCGGCGGCGGCCATCTCGTTGGCGAGGTTGGCGTAGGCGCGGGTGACGGCGGCGACCGACTTGTACAGCTCGACCCGCTTGGGTTCGTTGGCCTTCAGTTGCTGCGCGTTGCCCTGTTCGACCGCGCAGAAATACTGCTGGTACTGGCGGGTGTTCTTCGGTGGCGCAACGGGTTCGACGAGGGCGCGGATGCGCTCGAGGGCGTCGTCGAGGTCCTCGCGTGCCTTCTCGACGCGGTCAGAAAGCAGCCCCTCGATGTCTTTCTTCTCGTAGCCGTCCAGGGCGCCGGAGGTGTAGTCGGTGATCGCCGATTCCAGGGAGTTGAACAGGTCCTGGTAGTCGACGATGTAGCCGTAGTCCTTGTCGTCACCGTCGAGGCGGTTGACCCGGCAAATGGCTTGGAACAGGCCGTGGTCACGCATCTTCTTGTCGATGTACAGGTAGGTGGCGCTCGGGGCGTCGAAACCGGTCAGCAGTTTGTCGACCACGATCAACAGCCGCATCTGGCCGGGGTTTTCGATGAACTGCTTCTTGACGGCCCGCTCGAACTCCTCGACCCGGTTCACGGCGGCGTCTTCGGGTGCGTCGAAGTAGTCGGCCAGCATCTTGCGGTAGGTGTCGTACTGGCGGATCTTCTCGGTCTTGCCTTCGCCGGCGTCTTCTTTGGCGATGTCGCCGGCGTTGGGGGTGTAGCTGGTGACGATGGCGCATTTGCCCGCAAAGCCTGCGTTGCAGAACAGTTCGTAGAACTTGCACGCTTGGTAGATGCTGGCCCCGACCAGCATGGCGTTGCCGCGCCCGTCCATCAGACGCGGCTTGGTCTCCATGTCGAGCAGGATGTCGTTGACGATCTGCTTGGCCCGTGGCTCGGCGGAGACGACCTTTTGCATGGTGCCCCAACGCTTTTTGAGCTCGGCCTTGGACAGGTCGGTCATGCCCTTGGTTTTGACCTCGAACCATGTGTCGACCTGCGCGGGGCTGGTGAGCTGCTGGTCGATGTTGCGGGCTTCGTAGCGCAGGTCGAGTACGACGCCGTCGGCGACGGCCTCGTCGAACTTGTAGGTGTGGATGAACGAGCCGAATGTCTCGATGCTGGTGGCCTTATCGGCCTTGAGCAGTGGGGTGCCGGTGAAGCCGATGAACATCGCCTCCGGCAGCAGCGCCTTCATCGCGGTGTGCATCGCGCCGGACTGGGTGCGGTGAGCTTCGTCGACGAAGACGAAAATATTGCCCTTGGCCTGGAAGTCCTTTGGGATCGCAGCCCGCATTTGTTTGATGAACTCGGCGGTCGCCGGATCGTCTTCGGTATCGCCGTCGGCGGCGCGGAACTTGTGCACCAGTGAGCAGATCAGCCACTGCTCGCTGGTGTTGAGGGTGCTGATCAGGTCGGCGCCGCTTTTGGTGCGGTAGATCTGCTCGTTGACACCGTTGAAAACTTTCTCGATCTGGTCGTCGAGTTCGGTGCGGTCGGTGATGAGGAGAACGCGGGCATCGGGCTGATGTTCGCGAATCCACTTGGCCAGCCACACCATGGTCAGGGATTTGCCCGAGCCCTGGGTGTGCCAGATGATGCCGCCCTCACGCCGGGCGATGCGCGCCTGCGCGGCTTTCACGCCGAAGTACTGGTTGTGACGAGGGCCTTTCTTGACGCCGGAGTCGAACACGATGAAGTCGTGGATCAGTTCCAGTAGGCGCTGCTTGCTGCACATCTGCAGCAGTCCCCGGTCCAGGGGGTCGCCGACGCCTGCGGGTTCCTTCCATTCCAGCCAGTACTTCTCCTGGGTGTCGATGACGCCGTAACGCAGGCCCGCGACGTCGTTGCCGGCGAAAACGAACTGCACGGTGGAGAAGAACGAGCGGATGAACTCCGGCTTCTGGTTGCCAATGCTCTGCCGGATACCCTCGGAGACAGCGACTTTGGAGCGTTTGAGTTCCAGGGTGGCCAGCGCCAGGCCGTTGACGTAGAGCACCACGTCGGGGCGCTTGGTGTGCTGGCCTGTGACGGTGACTTCCTCGGCGAGGGCAAAGTGGTTGGCGTCCGGGTTCTTCCAGTCGATCAGCCACACCGTCTCGGTCTGCTCCCCGGCGCCAGGTTTGACCTTCACCCCGTAGCGCAGCAGCCCGTACACGTCGCGGTTGGCCTCGTACAGCTCGTGGCCGGCACCGACCGCGGCCGCCTTACCGAGCTGGTCGAGGGCGCGGGTGATGAGGTTGTCGGGGTAGCCGCGAGCGGTGAGACTCTGTGCCAGCAGCTCGGTTTCGACGTTGGTGTTGTGTTCGCGGTGCGCCCAATTGCCGAGATAGTCGTACCCGAGCTGGTCGCGAAACAGCGCGACGACGCGGTTCTGGGTCTGGCGTTCGGGTTGGCCGACGTCACTCATGCGCGATCAGCCTTCGCCTCCTCGGCCCCTGCTGCGCCGAGTTCCCCCAGCGCATAACGCAATTCGTGGCCGCCGACAGTGACGACCAACTCCGCCTCGGCTCCCGCAGCGTGGATGTAACTGGCAAGTGTCGACAGGAGAAGGTCGCTCTGCCGCTCCAGCTTCGACACCGCCGCCTGCCCCTTGCCGAGCCTGGCAGCCAAGTCCTCGTGGGTGAGTTGCGCGGCCTTGCGGATCATCGCCAAATTCATCGCATACGAGCGATCCATGTCCCGCATACCCTCGCGAATCTCCGCGATGCGCCCAGCATAGGCAGGCTCTGCGCGCTTCCGGCGCAGTCGCTCGCCACCCTTGTCTTCAAGATTCATGACCCTGCACCTCTCTCGTGTAGCCACCGGTCGATTGCCGCATCAGCACGCGACGCCGCGCTGGCTGGCCGACGTCACTCATGCGTCCTCCCCGCCCCGCTCGATCATCCGTCTACTGAACCGGTCGAAGTCGGATTCGATCTGCGCCGGCTCGCGCTGCGTGTATCGCTGGTATTCGGTGCGGGCGTGCGATTGGGCCAGCTCGTGGGACACCGTGCCGGCGGAGGTCAGGATGTCGCGGTCGTTGAGGGTGAGGAACCCGTCGAGCTTGGTGATCCAGTCGGCCATGCGCATCGGGATCTGGCGGCGAGCCTGGCCTTCGGCGAAGACGAGGTACTGCTCGACCAGATTGTTCAAGGCTGACAACTCATCGGCGGTGTAATAGTTCTTGGCGATCCCGACGTCGGTTTTCCTGATCCGGGCGCCGCGCCAGGAGGTTAGCCCCATGTTGGGCTTGGCGGCGTCGGCGCGGACGCGGATCACCTCGGCTGCGGTGTGCCCGGTGATCGCCCAGTGGAGTTTGTTCTGCACGGTGGCGAAGAACGTCTGGGTGATGTCCGCCTGCGGGTCGTAGTCGAGCGACGTCGCGTACACATCGGTGATCTTCTGGTAGAACCGGCGCTCGGAGGTGCGGATGTCCTGGATCCGCTGGAGCAGTTCGTCGAAGTAGTCGAACGGCAGGTCCGGGTTTTTCAGGCGCTCGTCGTCGAGCACGAAGCCTTTGACGATGTATTCGCGCAGGCGCTGGGTGGCCCAGATTCGAAATGCCGTCGCGGTCTTCGACCGCACCCGGTAGCCGACGGAGATGATCATGTCGAGGTTGTAGTGCGTGAGGGTTCGCTGAACGTCGCGGCTGCCCTCCCGGCGAACTGTTCGGAAATCCCGAACAGTTGCCTGCGCGGCCAGTTCGCCCTCGGACAGGATGTTCGCGATGTGTTCGCTGATGTTCGCCTTCGACGAATCGAACAGCTCGACCAACTGCGCCTGCGTCAGCCATACGGTCTCGCCGTCGAAGCGGACGTCGATGCGGGCATTGCCGTCGGCGTCCCGGTAGACCAGGAAGTGGCCGGTGGGCTCGAGCTCGCTCACGGCGCCGCGTCCACGGGTAGGCGCGTGCGGCCGGTCAGGAGTTGCTGCATCATGCCGGTTTTGATGGCGAGGGCCTTCTGGAGCCGATCATTCAGCGTGATCAATTCAGTCTCCACATCATCCACGACCCTTACGATCGCGTCTTGCTCATCACTGGACGGCAACTTGACCACGAAGTTTCTGAATGTTGGTAAACGCAACGAGTCGACAGTCGCCTTGACGCTGTTTTCCATTGCATGCGCACCAAAATGCTGACGCATGTAGCAATAGATAAATCTGCCATTGGCGCCGGGCGAGAAGTCACTGATCTTGTACACGCGCTGATGGATCTCGAACTTGCCGTCGATGTAGTGGAAGATCGAGCCAATGCCGCCCTCACCTGGAACGAGTATTGCTTCGCAGTCGTAGGAATAGGTATTGATATGCTCAACGGTCGCGGACCGCACGAAAAAGGGATACTTTCCGCCGAGCTTCTTATCTTGGTTGTTTCGAGAGCCGGTCTTTATTCGAGATACGTCCCCAAGGCGGTGGTCGGTCCACGCGTCCCTGAAACCAGGCAGGCGGGTGCGGCCGGTCAGGAGCTGCTGCATCACGCCCTGCTTGATCGCCTGTTTCTTGGCGATTAGACGTTCGAGGGCGGCGATCAGATCGTCGGCGTCAGTTAGCGCCGCTGTGATCGCGACTTGTTCACGTAACGGCGGAAACAAGAGCTTGCGCGCTTCCATCTCCCATTTCTGCACATGCACGAGTGCCGATGCACCGTGGGCGCTCGCTTCAATCGCGGGGGTAATTCCGCGTAGCGCGTGGTAGAGAAATGAAGTAGTGACGCTGGAGCTCGGCACTACTTTCCATGTGTGATAGTTGAGTACCGCGTCCTCACCGCGCCAGATATGAGGACCGAAAGAGGCTCCTCGACTACCCGACCAGGCAAACAATAGATCGCCGTGTTTCACCGATATCTTCGAATCATAGGATCCGTCGTAGCAATTAAAATCGTTGGAGCCGTTTAGGTTCTGAATACGAATGATAGGCAATCCACGATCAGACCACTCGAACGGTTTGAAGCCGCGCCCGTTTATTAGAGTGCAAACGTCGCGGATTTTTCGAGTCGACCATCCTGGTGGTGGTTCGCTGGCAATCACAGCTGAATACCCATCTTTTTGAGGTGACCGATAACTCTCGTGTCGAGCTCACCAAGTTCGAAGTCAAGTGTTCCGACCGTCGAGGCGTAGCGTCCGCCAAGTTCCTGAATACGCGCTACCAGATCACGCGTCAGCGCTTCGACTTCACCACCAACCCTGCCCACCACCGTCGCCCGCCACTTGTCTTCGAGGACAAGGGATTTCACATCGTCCTCGGTCAACTCCCCGTACTTCTTCAGCGTGGCGAGGTCCAGCTCGGCCCGGGCTTCCTTGACCACCTTCTTGGCGGCGGCTTCCGCGTCGTACAGCTTCACCGCGTGCTGGAGTGCGTTGATCTCGTCCGGATCACCGCCGGTCTTGATCGCTTTCAACCGCACGGCGACAAGGGCTTTGGAGATTTTGTCGTCGTCCATCGCATCGGCGAGCAGCCCGTCCTCAACGGCGTGTTCTTCGACGTAGTCCTCGACGGCGCGGGTGGCATCCTCGGCTGCGGCGGCCAGCTCGTCGACGTGGGCTTGCTCATCGGCGAAGTAGCGGGCGCCGATCAGCGTCGGGGGAATCAGGTCCATCTTGTACTTGGTGGCGCCGCGACCGGAACCGACCACCAGGTCGGGGGTTTCCGTCAGCTTGCGTTCCTTGTCCTCCAAGGCCTTTCGGGGTGTGGCCGCACCCAGCCAGCCGTCGGCCATCACCAGATACACGTCGTCATGCATGGTGTCGTACCAGTAGGTCATCAGCTGCTCGTAGACGTCGTACTCGTCGAGCAGCGGCACCGGTTTGAACCGGGCCAGCAGTTCATCGCTGATGGTGGTGATGAGCTCATTGGGCGTGGTGTCGGCGGTGATGCCGGCCAGCAGGTCGCGGTGGGTGGCGAACCAGTCCGCGACGATCCCGGTGGCCTCCTGACGCAGCTTGTCGAATCCTGGTGCGTCGAAGATGGCCTGCTGCACCGCGCCCACGTCGATGCCCAGGTCGCTGTAGCCGGTCCGGTTCGGGGTGAACATCTGGCCGCGCAGCTGCGGGAAGGCATCCCAGTAGGGTTGCAGCGCATCGAGGTCGCGATCGGGGATGCCGCCGTGCAGATGGGCCGAAAGGTCTTGCAGGTCTTCGGGTTCGGATGAATCGATGTAGCGCGGAATGTTCAGGTTGTAATCGTTGCGTGGGTCGGCGATCTCGCTCATCGGCACCATGCGGGAGTAGCGAGCGACCTCGATCTGCTTGGTGAAGGTGTCGACGATCTTGTGCAGGTCCTGGCTGCGCAGCCGGTTCTTGTTGCCGTCCTTGATGAAGCCCTTGGCGGCGTCGATCATGAACACCCCGGTACGGCCGACAGCGTTCTCCTTGTCCAGGATCACCACGCACGCCGGAATGCCGGTGCCGTAGAACAGGTTTGCCGGCAGGCCGATGACACCCTTGATGTAGCCGCGTTTGAGCAGGTTGCGCCGGATAGTGGCCTCGGCGTTGCCTCGGAACAGCACGCCGTGCGGCAGGATGATCGCCGCCTTACCCGCGCTCTTTAGCGATGTCAGGGCGTGCAGCAGGAAAGCGTAGTCGCCATTCTTCTCCGGCGGGCGGCCGTATTCGAAACGGCCGTAGTCGTTTTCGACCCCGGTGCTCCACGCCTTGTCCGAGAACGGCGGGTTCATCACCACGAAGTCGTAGGTCCGCAGCCGATCACCCCGGGTGAACTTCGGGTCGGCGATGGTGTTGCCCTTTTCGATCTCGGCGATCTCGTTGCCGTGCAGGATCATGTTCATCTTGGACAGCGCCCAGGTGGCGTTGTCCTTCTCCTGGCCGTAGATCGTCATGCCGCGCGGTGCCTCGGCGGCGGCCTTGAGCAGCAGCGAGCCGGATCCGCAGGCCGGGTCGTAGACGGTCTGGTCCTGGCGGGTGTCCGGCCCGATGCCGACGACCTTGGCCAGGATGCGCGACACCTCGGCCGGGGTGTAGAACTGGCCCTTGGATTTGCCGGACTCGGTGGCGAAGTGGCGCATCAGGTACTCGTAGGCGTCGCCGAGCAGGTCGTCGCCCTCGGCGCGCGAACCGCGGAAGTCCAGGTCTTTGAAGATGGTGACCAGCTTGGAGAGCCGGTCCTGCATCTCCTTGCCCCGGCCGAGCTTCTCCTCGTCGTTGAAGTCGGCCTGGTCGATGACGTTGCGCAGGCCGTTGGCCTCGGCGAGGCGGGCGATGATCTTGTTGAAACGGTCGCCGATCTCCTTATCGCCTTTCGCGGCGAGCATGTCGTCGAATGAACCGCCCGCCGGGACGTCGATGAGACTGTTCGGGTCGGCCTTGGCCTTGTCGGAGACGTACTTCACGAACAGCAGCGTCAGGATGTAGTCCTTGTACTGGCTGGCGTCCATGCCGCCGCGCAACTGATCGCAGCTGGCCCACAGCGATGAGTACAGATCCGACTTCTTCAACGCCACCTGGGTTGCTCCTTTGCCTGCCATCGCGACCGGTGCTCAGGATCTGATGTCTACCCGCCCGGACCGACAAGTCTGTCAGCATCGGCACCGGTTCTGGGCCAGGTGGGGTGTGTTCGGGCTTGTCGCGGCCGCAAGCCGGTGGGTGGCTTCAGGCCTGGGAGCGCGCGAGGTCGAACAGCCCCCGATCGTGCAGGTACACGATGAGCAGATCGGGGTCGTGCCGGGCATGGAGTTCGGCGAGCCGCTCGTGGTTGGACCGGGCCGTCTAGGGCGCCAGCACGACCACCGGGATCGGTCGCGTGGTGCGCTCCTGGTAGCCGCGGTACATGTTGCGGTTGTTGCGGTTGACGATGTCCCACAGCCGGTCGTAGTCCGGATCTGTGGGCAGGACGATCCGCGCGGTCACCGGGAACCGCCGCGGGCCGACGTTGATCTCGACGTGTGGCTGCTTCTTCAGGTTGAAGTACCACCCGGGCGCCCGCGGAGCGCCGCCCATCGACGCCACCACCAGGTAGTCGTTGCCGTCGTTGGAATAGCTCAGGGTGGTGGTGCGGGGCTGCCCGGTCCTGGCGCCGACGGTGTGCAGCAGCAGTGCCGGCGCGAACCCGCCGGGCAGCCGCCGGCCGATGCGACCGTTGGTCCTGCGGTACACGGTGTCGTGCACCCGCAGGAACCGCCCGGCGAGATCCTCCAGCCGGCTCATGACATCCGATCCTCGAGCTGGGCCAGCGCGTCGCGCAGGATCCGTGCTGTCGCCTCCCGGTCGGGGTCCTTGCGGACCACCAGACCCTTGGCGAACGTCAGCTTGTCACCGGTGTGCCGCGGCGTCACATGCAGGTGGATGTGGAACACGCTCTGGAAGGCGGCCTTGCCGTCGTTGATGACGATGTTGTTGCCGTCGGCGTGCAGTCCGGAGGCCCGCGCGGCCCGGGCGATCCGCTGGCCCAGCCGCATCATTCCCGCCACGACGTCCGGTGGGGAGTCGGTCAGATCGACGTGGTGCTCCTTCGGGATCACCAGGGTGTGACCCCGCACGATCGGGCGGATGTCGAGGATCGCGACGTAGTCGTCGTCCTCGTGGATCCGGATCGCGGGGGCCGAACCGTCGACGATGGCGCAGAACACGCAAGACATCCCGCCACGGTACCGAGCGGGTGGCTACGCTTCGCCGATGGACTCCATCGACCTGGCGTTCGCCGGCGCCGCCGAGCAGGCCCGGATGCTGGCGTCCGGGGCGGTCACCGCGCCCGCGCTCACCGAGCTGTACCTGGAACGGATCGCCCGACTGGACCCGGAGCTGCGGTCCTACCGGGTCGTGCGCACCGCCGCGGCCCGCGCTGATGCGGCGACCGCGCAGCAGCGCCTGGACGCGGGGGAGCGACTGCCGCTGTTGGGTGTGCCGATCGCGATCAAGGACGACACCGACGTCGCCGGCGAGACCACCACCTACGGCGGAACCGCGCACGGCCCGGCACCCGCCAAGGACGCCGAGGTGGTCCGGCTGTTGCGCGAGGCCGGCGCGGTGATCCTGGGTAAGACGGCCGTCCCCGAGATGATGCTGTGGCCGTTCACCGAGACGGTGTCCTACGGCGCCACCCACAACCCGTGGGACCTCTCGCGCACGCCCGGCGGCAGCAGCGGCGGCAGCGCGGCCGCGGTGGCGGCGGGCCTGGCGCCGTGGGCGCTGGGTTCTGACGGCGCCGGCTCGATCCGGATCCCGTCGACCTGGTGTGGTCTGTTCGGCCTCAAGCCGCAGCGCGACCGGGTGCCGCTGGCTCCGCACGACGATGCGTGGAACGGCATGGTGGCGTGCGGTCCGCTGACCCGCACCGTGGAGGACGCCGCGCTGTTCCTGGACGTGACGTGTGACAAGTCCATGCCCGGCCCGGAGGGCGGCTTCGTCCGGGCCGCCTCGCGGCCGCCGAACCGGTTGCGAATTGCGTTGAGCACCAACGTTCCTCCGTTGCTGACCGCGCACCGTGACGCCGAGCAGCGAGCCGCGGTGCACCAGGCCGGTCAGGTGTTGCGCGAACTCGGCCACGACGTGGTGGTGCGTGATGTCGACTACCCGCTGTCACTGGTGTACGGCCAGGTGATGCCGCGGTACTTCCGGGGTGCCTACGACGACGTCCGGACGCTGCCGCACCCGGAGCGACTGGATTCGCGGACCCGCGGCTTCGCCAACATCGGCCGGTTGATCTCCGATGCCCGGATGGCGAAAATCCTTGCCGCCGAAGCGGATATGACCGCGCAGATGCTGCGGATCTTCGACGACTGCGATGTGGTGATCACCCCGGGTGCGGCAACCGGGCCGTCGCGGGTGGGTGCCTACCGCAAGCGCGGGGCCGTCGCCACGCTCGCGCTGGTGGCGGCACGGGTGCCCTACCAGGCGGCGTTCAACGCGACCGGCCAGCCGGCCGCCGTCGTCCCGTGGGGTCTGGACCGGCACGGGCTGCCGCTGTCGATCCAGTTGGTGGGCCGGCCTTTCGACGAGGCCACGCTGCTGTCCCTGGCCGCCGAGATCGAGGCCGACCGCCCGTGGGCCCAGCGCCGCCCCCCGGTCTCGTAAGCACCCTTCTTCCCGCGAGCGGCCGCGTCTGTACGGTGACACGCCGCGCGGGGTGTACCAATGCGGACGCTCGTCGGGTCAGTCGCCGAGCGCGGCCCGCCACGCCGCCAGCTTCACCGCGAACGGCACGGTGTGCGCGGGGCTGCTCGAGGGCAGTCGCACGTATTCCACCTCCGGTGGGGTGAACGCCAGCCGCCGATAGTTGATCTGCGCGGCACCCCCGGTGAAATACACCCGCCGGATCGTCGGCCACGTCGCGAAGAATGTCTCGAAGTCGTTGACCACCATGGATTCTCGCTCCACCGCGGAATCCAGCGACCCGGTCCGCCGACAGAATGCCAGCACATCCCACACCGCATGACCGGCCGCCACCAACGCCGCCGTCCGCTGCGGGTACGGCGCATCGGGGGCGAACCCGAGCAGTGAACCCATGATCGGCCAGAACGCGTTTCGCGGATTCCCGTAGTACTGCTGGCGGGCCAGGGACAGCACGCTCGGCGCGTTACCCAGAAACAGTGTCGTCGGTTGCCCGCCGACAATCGGCGGCAGACCCGACACCTCGTCTCGCGGCACCGGGAAAATGTACTGTGGCGCCTGTGATCGTGGAAGTCGATGTCGAAGCCTCGGGCCTGCTCGACGGCCTCGAGGGTCAGGAGCGCGAGGAACGTGCCGAGCTGGTCGGGTGGCTCTTCGCGAAAGGCTTCACGGCCGACCAGATCCGGAACTCCTGGGCGCCGATGGTCCTGGCGTCCCGGCGTCTGATCGGCGACGACGGCGTCTACGTGTCGACCCGCGATATCGGTGCGAAGTTCGGGCTCGATCTGGACATGGTGCAGCGGGTGCAACGCGCGATCGGCCTGTCGACCGTCGACGATCCGGACGAGGCGGTCTACCTGCGGGCCGACGGCGACGCCATCGCGCACACGGCGAAGTTCCTGGCGCTCGGCTTTGACCCCGAACAGCTCCTGCAGGTCACCCGGACCCTGGCGGAGGGCCTGTCGCACGCTGCCGAGACAATGCGATATTCGGCGTTGGCGACCGTAATCCGACCCGGGGCAACCGAACTCGACGCGGCCAAGGGTTCGGAGCTGGTGGTGGCCGCTGCGGCACCGTTGCTGGGGCCCATGGTCGAGGACATGCTGCTGGTGCAGTTGCGGCACGCGATGGATACCGAGGCCGTCAGTGCCGCCGAGCGCGCGTCGGGCAAACCGTTACCGGGCGCCCGGGAGGTCACGGTGGCCTTTGCCGACCTGGTCGACTTCACCCGGTTGGGTGAGGCGGTCGAGCCCGAACGGCTCGAGGAATTGGCCTACCGGCTGGCGACCATGGCCCGCGACGTCGCAGAGCCACCGGTGCGGTTCATCAAGACCATCGGGGACGCCGTGATGCTGGTGTGCCCGGAGCCGGTCCCGTTGCTGAACGCCATGCTCGAACTGGCCGGCGCGGCCGAGGCGGATCCGGGGTTCCCGCGGCTGCGGATCGGACTTGCTCACGGCGAGGCGGTCAGCCGCGCCGGCGACTGGTTCGGTAGCCCGGTGAACCGGGCCAGCCGGGTGACCGCCGCGGCCCGGCCCGGAACGGTCCTGGTGGGCGCGGGCGTCCGGGAGGCCGTTGGCGATGACGGCGACTTCGACTGGTCCTACGCCGGTATCCGGCACCTCAAGGGCATTCAGGGGATGACCAAGCTGTTCCGGGTTCGCCGGCCCAGGGGCAGCTGACCGTCGTCGGTTGCCCGCTGGTCCGATACCGAGCATCCTGGTCGTCATGGCTGGTAACGAGATCGATCGGGAGCGGGCGCGCGGCGCACTCGAGGTCGTCAAGCAGAACCCCGGCATGGTGTTGTTCGCCCTCTCGCCGGCGATCGTTGCCGTGGGTGTGGTGTGGTGGCTGCTCGGCGGGGGATGGGCGTTCGTGTTGACGGTCGCGCTCGTCGCGGCCGGCGGGGTCTGGCTCCTGCGTAAGCGCTGATCGCCGCTTTGGGTGTTCACCGGTGGCGAACCATGCCCACACCAGTTATGTAATCATGTAATTGTGTAAGCATGACTAGTAAACATAGATCGCATCACGACGTCGCCGAGGCTCCCGACTGGTTCGCCGGACGACTCCCGGATTCCTGGTTCGACGGTGATCCGGAGGTCGTCGTCGACCGGGAGGAGATCACCGTCATCGGCCGGCTGCCCGCCCCGGACGAGGCGGAGACCAGAGCGCGCGCCGATGGGCGGGCGTCCCGGTTCCGCGAAGACACCCGCGCCGAACGGATGCACATCGCCGACGAGGCGCAGGACCGGTTCGGCCGCAAGGTGTCCTGGGGCGTGCGCACCGGGCCCGACGGCGACCGGGTGATGTTCACCCATCTCGCGGTCCCCGTCATGACCCGGCTCCGCCAGCCCGAACGTCAGGTGCTCGACACGCTGGTGAACGCCGGCGTCGCACGGTCCCGGGCCGACGCGCTGGCCTGGTCGGTCAAACTCGTCGGCGAGCACGCCGAGGAATGGCTGACCAAGCTGCGCGACGCCATGGCCGAGGTCGACGAACTGCGCGACCGGGGCCCGGATCTGTAACCATGGGTGCCGAGCGCACAGCCACGTACGGTTCGAGCGGGTCAGAGCGTACGTGGCTGTGCGCTCGCCGGTGGGGTGACCCTCAGGCGCGCAACATCGCCCAGTAGGCGCCCCGGCGGTCCAGCAGCTCGGCGTGGGTACCCCGCTCGACGATCCGGCCAGCATCCAGCACCAGGATCAGGTCGGCGTCGCGGATCGTCGAGAGGCGATGCGCGATGATGAAACTCGTTCGGTCCCTGCGCAACTCGGCCATCGCCCGCTGGATCAGCAGCTCGGTCCGGGTGTCCACCGAACTGGTGGCCTCGTCGAGGACCAGCAGCCGAGGGCGGGCCAGGATGGCCCGGGCGATCGTGATGAGCTGTTTCTCGCCGGCGCTCACCGCACCACCGTCGTCGCTGACCACCGTGTCGTATCCGTCGGGCAGCGTCTGCACGAAGCGGTCGACGTGCGCCGCCCGCGCCGCGGCCAGCATGTCGTCGTGGCTGGCGCCGGGCCGGCCGTAGGTGATGTTCTCCGCGATGGTCCCGGTGAACAGCCAGGTGTCCTGCAGTACCATTCCGATCTGGGTGCGCAGCGAGTGCCGGCCCACGGTGGTGGTGTCCACGCCGTCGATCAGGATCCGGCCGCCGTCCAGCTCGTAGAACCGCATCAGCAGGTTGACGACCGTGGTCTTCCCGGCGCCGGTCGGCCCGACGATCGCGACCGTCTGGCCGGGCTCGGCGATCAGCGAAAGATGTTCGATCACAGGGGAACCCGGCACGTAGCTGAAGGTGACGTCGTCGAACTCCACCCGGGGAGGGCCCGCGCCGACGGGCAGCTCACGAGGCGGCTCGGCCGACTGTTCGGGTTCGTCGAGGAACTCGAAGACCCGCTCGGCACTGGCCACTCCGGACTGCAATGTGTTGTACATCCCGGCGATCTGGGTCAGCGGCTGGTTGAACTGGCGGACGTACTGGATGAACGCCTGGATCGCGCCCAGCGTGATCTGACCGGTCGCGACGTGCAGGCCGCCGACCACCGCGACCCCCACGTAACCCAGGTTGCCGACGAACATCGTCGCCGGGCCGACCAATCCGGAGAAGAACTGCGCGCCGAACGCGGAATGGAACACATCGTCGTTGAGGCCCGCGAACTTCTCCCGCGCCGCGGTCCGATGGCCGAACGTCCGAACCACGGTGAATCCGCTGTAGGTCTCCTCGATGTGGGCGTTGAGCCGGCCCGTGTTGCGCCATTGCGCGACGAACATCTTCTGCGACCGGCGGGTGATCACCCGGGTGATCCACAGCGACACCGGCACGGTGACCACCGCGATCAGCGTCAGCAGGGGAGAAATGCTCAGCATCATCCCCAGCACGGCGACCACTGTCAGGACCGACGTCAGCAATTGGCTGATCGTCATCGACACCGAGGTCTGGATGTTGTCGACGTCGTTGGTGACCCGGCTGAGCAGTTCGCCGCGCTGACGGTTGTCGAAGTGCGCCAACGGGAGTCGATGAACCTTGTCCTCGACATCGGCGCGCAGCGTGAGCATGGTGCGTTTGACGGCGACGTTGAGTAGTCGCGCCTGCAGCCACACCAGCAGCGCGGCAACGAGATACAGGCCGAGCGCCAGCAACAGGGTGCGTCCGACGGCGCCGAAATCCACGCCGTGGCCGGGGATCACGTTCATGCCGGACAACAGATCGGCGAACGTGTTGTCGCCGCGGGCACGGGCCGCGGCGATGGCCTGCTCCTTGCTGAGGCCGGCGGGTAGCTGTCGACCGATCACGCCGTTGAACAGCAGATCGGTTGCGTGGCCCAGGATCCGCGGTCCGACCACTCCGATCCCGATGCCCAGCACCGCCAGGACCACCACGGTCAGGGTTGGTCCGCGCTGCGGGGTGAGTCGGCGCAGGAGGCGCCCCACGCTGCCGCGGAAGTCCCGGGACCGCTGCGCCGGCGCCTGTTGCATGCGCAGCGCACCGCGCATCGGTCCGCTCATGAGGCACTCACCGATTGCGACTCGGCGAACTGGGCGTAGGCCGGGCACTCGTCCAGCAGCGTCGCGTGATCGCCGCGTCCCACCACCCGGCCGGTGTCCAGGACGATCACCTGCTCGGCGTACATAACCGTCGAAATCCGTTGAGCCACAATGATAACTGCCGAATCGGCGGCCACCTGCCGCAGGTTGGCGCGCACGGCGGCATCGGTGTGTACGTCGAGCGCGGACAGCGCGTCGTCGAACAGGTACACCGACGGGCGCCGGATCACCGCGCGGGCGATCGCCAGCCGCTGACGCTGACCGCCGGAGAAGTTGGCACCGCCCTGGGCCACCCGCATTCCCAGGCCGTCGGGGTGCGCGCGGACGAAATCGTCGGCGCGGGCAACCCGCAGCGCCTCCCACATCTGGTCGTCCGTCGCCCCCGCGAGCCCGTAGCGCAGGTTGTCGGCCACCGTGCCGGAGAACAGGTATCCGCGTTGGGGGACCAGACCGATCCCCGTCCACAGCTCTTCGGTCGCCTGGTCGCGAACGTCGACACCGTCCACCAGGACCACGCCGTCGGTCACGTCGTAGAGCCGGCAGATCAACGACACCAACGTCGACTTGCCCGATCCGGTGCTGCCCACGATGGCCGTGGTGGTCCCGGGCCGAGCTGTGAACGAGACATCCTGCAGCACCGGCTTTTCCGCGCCCGGATACCGGAAACCGGCCCCGCGCAATTCGACCAGGCCCGCGCGTGGGCCGCGGGGTTCGACCGGCGCGACCGGGTCGGCGATCGCCGCCGGGGTGGACAGCACCTCGGTGATCCGTTCGGCGCAGGCCGAGGCCCGCGGCAGCATCACGAAGAAGATCGTCGCCATCAGGACAGACATCAGGATCAACATGAAATACGAGAGGAATGCGATCAGGGAGCCCACCTGCATATGGCCGGCGTCGATTCGCTTGCCGCCGAACCAGATCAGCGCCACCGACGAGATGTTGATGGTCAGCGTGGTCGCCGGCAGCATCAGGGCCTGCCAGCGGCCCGCTTCCAGCGCGGTGTCGGCCAAGTCGGTGTTGGCGACGCGAAACCGGTCCCGTTCGACCGATTCGCGGGCGAACGCGCGGATCACCCGAATCCCGGAAAGCTGTTCGCGCAGTACCCGGTTCACGCCGTCGATCAGCTGCTGCATCCGGCGGAAGATCGGCAGCATGCGGCGGATGATCAGGCCGTTGGCCACCGCCAGCACCGGCACGCTGATCACCAGCAGCCAGGACAGTCCGGCGTCCTGGTGGACCGCCATCACGATTCCGCCCACGCACATGATCGGCGCCGTCACCAGCATGGTGAACGTCATCTGCACCAGCATCTGGATCTGCTGGACGTCGTTGGTGCTGCGGGTCAGCAGCGTGGCGGGGCCGAACCGGGTGGTCTCGTGTTCGGAGAACGTCGTGATGTGGTGGAACATCGCCGCCCGGGCGTCGCGCCCGAAACCCAGCCCGGCCCGCGACCCGAAGTAGACCGCGCCGATCGCGCACGCCACCTGCAGCGCGGTGACGGCCAGCATCACGCCGCCCAGTCGCACGATGGTTCCGGTGTCGCCACGGGCCACGCCGTCGTCGATGATCCTGGCGTTCACGGTCGGCAGGTACAGCGAGGCCAGCGTGCTGATCGTCTGTAGCAGCATCACCATCGCGACCAGACCCCGGTACGGCCGCACGTACTTTCGCAGCAGTGCCAGGAGCATCCCGCTACTTTCGCACATCACCAGACGTCAACAAAAGTGCAGGTCAATAGGCGTGTCGACGCTTCACCGCAGATGCTGCCGCTACAGTGCATGCTGTGACGAGCAACGGGTGTGCGGACCGGTGAACCGCAACGTCAGAGCGCTCACGCTGCGCGTGTTCGCTGCCGTCGTCGTCCTCACCGGGATGTCGGCCGTTGCCGCATGTTCCGATTCGGGCTCCTCGGGGCCGGGGCCCAGCGGGCCGTCGGGACCGGCGCCCAGCGCGGACGCCAAGCATGGGCCGATGTTCCCCGAATGCGGCGGGGTGAGCGATCAGACCGTTCAGCAGCTGACCCAGGTGAGCGGACTGGTGAACACCGCCAAGAACTCTGTCGGCTGCCAGTGGCTCGTCAACGGCGGCATCGTCGGCCCCAGCTTCTCCTTCACCTGGTTCCGCGGCAGCCCCATCGGCCGGGAGCGCAAGACCGAGGAACTGTCCCGGACCAGGGTCGACGACATCAACATCGACGGCCACAGCGGGTTCGTCGCGGTCGGTACCGATCCGACGCTGGGCGACAACCTCTGCGAGGTCGGTATCCAGTTCGACGACGACTTCATCGAGTGGTCGGTCAGCTTCGCCCAGCAGGGCTTCCCGCCGCCCTGCGACGTGGCCAAGCAGCTGGCCACCCAATCGATCAGGAACATCAAATGAGCACTCGGCGCCTCGTGGCGGGCGCGGTCATGGTCGTCGCGACGGCCGCCGCCATCACCGGATGTTCGAACGTGGTCGACGGCACGGCCGCCCGCGAGGGTGCCGGGCCGCGCAACAACGACTCCCAGCAGACCTACCCGAATCTCCTCAAGGAATGCGACGTCCTGACCGCCGACGTGATCGCCAAGACCGTGGGCGCCGATCCGGCCGACATCCAGAGCACGTTCGTCGGCGCGGTGTGCCGCTGGCAGGCGGCCAATCCCGGCGGTCTGGTCGACATCACCCGGTTCTGGTTCGAGCAGGGCAGCCTGGACAACGAGAAGAAGGTTGCCGCGGCGTTGAACTACCAGGTGGAGACCAAGAACATCGCTGGTGTGCCGTCCATCCTCATGCACTCCGGCGACGCCTGCGGCGTGGCCAGCGACGCCGGCGGTGTCGTGGGCTGGTGGGTCAACCCGCAGGCCCCGGGGATCGACGCCTGCGGAATGGCCACCAAGCTCATGGAGCTGACACTGGCCACCAGCTCCTGACCATTTCCCCGGCGAGTGTGCGCGTCGGTCCGCGACTCGCCGCTTCGCCGCGAACTTCTGTGCACCCTGGCGGGTCTACCGGGGCACGTGGAACGTCGTGAGCATCGCGCCGCCGAGTTCGAGCGAGTGCCACGGTCGGGACATCCGTAACACGGCCATCGCCGACGTCGGGTACTTCATCATGATCCGCTCGATCGCCGCCGGGTTGCTGCCATCGACGCCCGCCAGGCCCAGGGCCAACTGCGACATCGCCGGCTCGTGGCCGACCACCAACAGACTGCGGACGTTGGCGTCGACGCGGTTGATCTCGTCGATGATCGCGCCCGGGGTCGCGCCGTAGATCCGGTCGAGGAACTCGGTGGGCGCGTCGATCCCGGTGCGCGCCAGGGTCTGGCGGGTCCGGGTGGCCGTCGAGCACAACACCGAATCGATGGACGGCTCGATGGCCCCGGCGCCCCCCGACCGCAGCCAGTCGCCGGCCAGGCCCGCCTCGCGTTCACCGCGCGGCGCCAGGGGCCGCTCGTGGTCGCCGACCCCCGGTGGGTAGTCGGACTTCGCGTGCCGCAGCAGCACCAGGACACGTTGATCATCAGTCACGCGTGCACCGTATCGCTCCATGCCGAGCGGCATCCCCGAACTTGTCGGTACCCCGCCATAGACTCGCACTCGACCACGAACCAGGCGTCACGAACAGGGGAAACACGATGCGGTTCATCCACACCGCCGACTGGCAACTCGGCATGACGCGGCACTTCCTGCAGGGCGAGGCGCAGCCGCGCTACGCTGCCGCCCGGCGCGACGCGGTGGCCGGCCTGGGTGCCGTCGCGGCGGAGTCGGGCGCGGAGTTCGTGGTGGTCGCCGGCGACGTGTTCGAGGACAACCAGCTCGACCCGCGTGTCGTCAGCCAGTCGCTGGAAGCCATGCGCGCCATCGACATTCCGGTGTACCTGCTGCCCGGCAACCACGATCCCCTCGACGCGGCGTCGGTGTTCACCAGCGCCCTGTTCGTGGCCGAGTGCCCGCCCAACGTCACCGTGCTGGACCGGGCCGGTGTGTACGACGTCCGGCCCGGACTGCAGATCGTCGCGGCGCCGTGGCGGTCGAAGCGGCCCACCACCGACCTGGCCGCCGAGGCGCTCGCGGACCTGCCGGCCGACGGCACCATCCGGGTGCTGGTCGCGCACGGCGCGGTCGACACCCTCGACCCCGATCCCACCCGGCCGTCGACCATCCGGCTGACGGCGCTGCGCGACGCCCTGGACCGCGGTGCCGTGCACTATGTGGCCTTGGGGGACAGGCATTCCCGAACCCGGGTGGGTGACTGCGGGCGCATCTGGTACTCCGGCTCACCCGAGGTCACCAACTATGACGACATCGAATCCGATCCCGGTCATGTGCTGGTGGTCGACATCGACGACGGCGGCCGGGCCCACGTCGATGCCCGCCGGGTCGGACGCTGGCGGTTCACCACGCTGCGTACGCAGCTCGACAATGACCGCGACGTCGCCGACCTGGACATGAACCTCGACCTCATACCGGACAAGGACCGCACCGTCGTGCAACTGGTGCTCACCGGCACGCTGTCGGTCACCGACCGGGCCGCCCTGGACGCCCACCTGGACAAGTACTCCCGGTTGTTCGCGTGGATCGGGTTGTGGGACAGGCATTGTGACCTGGCAGTGGTGCCCGACGACGCGGAATTCTGCGATCTGGGCATCGGCGGGTTCGCTGCCTCGGCGGTCGCCGAGCTGGTGGCCACGGCGCGGTCCGATGACGCTGCCTCCGAGCAGGCGGCGCTGGCCGCGCAGGGCGCCCTGGCGTTGCTACTGCGGTTGGCCGCGCCCCGAAGCGGTGCCGCATGAGGCTGCACCGGCTGGTCCTGACGAACTACCGGGGCATCGCGCACCGCGAGATCGAGTTCCCCGATCGGGGTGTCACGGTGGTCAGCGGCCCCAACGAGGTCGGGAAATCCTCGTTGATCGAGGCGCTCGATCTGCTCCTCGAGTCCAAGGATCGATCCGCGAAGAAGGACGTCAAGCAGATCAAGCCCACCCACGCCGACGTCGGCTCGGAGGTCACCGCCGAAATCAGCACGGGCCGCTACCGATTCGTCTATCGCAAGCGCTTCCACAAGAAGTGCGAGACCGAACTGACCATCATCGCGCCGCAGCGCGAACAGATCACCGGCGATGAGGCGCACGACCGGGTGCGCTCGATGCTCGCCGAGACGGTCGACACCGGCCTGTGGCAGGCCCAACGGGTATTGCAGGCCGCCTCGACGGCCGCGGTGGACCTGTCGGGGTGTGATGCACTGTCGCGAGCGCTGGACATCGCCGCCGGCGACGCCGACGACCTCGCGGGCCTGTCCGGCAGTGAGCCGTTGCTGATCGAGCGGATCGACACCGAGTTCGGTCGCTACTTCACCGCGACCGGCCGGCCGACGGGGGAGTGGGCGGCGGTCCGGGCCGCCGTGGATGCCGCCGCCGCCGGGGTCGCCGAATGTGAGACCGCCGTCGCCGAGGTGGATGCCCGGGTTCGCCGGCACGCCGAACTGGCCGCCGAGCTGGCCGAATTGGAGAACGGCCGAGCCGCTCTCACCGCGCGGCTGGCCGCCGCGGAGGCCGCCGACACGGCGATCACCGCCCTGGCCGACGAACTCCGGACCGAGGAGAACGCGGCAGCCGCCGCGGTCGCCACCAGCGCCCACGCTGCTGCCGCGCACAAGGACCGGCTCCGCCTGCGCGCCGAGGTGAACACCCGCGCCGAGGAAGTCCTCGTCACCGACACCGCCGCCGGCCAGGCCGCCGAGGCCGCCGAGTCCGGCGTCCAGGTGCTCGCCGAGGCCGAACGACTGGCCGCCGATGCGGCGGCAGTGCTGCAACAGGGCCTGTCCCGGGCCGAGACCGCTCGGCGCGCGTTGGCCGAACTCGCCGCCCGGGAGGAAGCCGATCGCCTCGCGCCCCGGCTCGCAGCAATCGACACCGCCGAGTCTGCCCTGAACCAGGTGGCCGTTCGGTTACGCGACATTCCGTTGACCGAAAAGGCATTCCGTGCCATCGAGGAAGCCTCGGCCGACGTCGGGCTGGCCGAAGCGAAGGCGGCATTGTCGGCCCCGCAGGTGCGGTTCACCGCGGAGTCCGGGGTCGATCTGCTCATCGGCGGCCGGCGAATCACTTTGGCGGCCGGGCAGTCCCATACTGTGACCGTCGCGGATGATACGGAAATCGCGTTACCCGGGGTCGGCTCGCTGTCGGTGGTTCCCGGCGACGACACGCATGCCCGGCTCGTCGCGGCGCGCCGGCAGCTGGCCGAAGCCCTGGCCGGCCCCGGTGTGGCCGACCTCGCGGAGGCCCGCCAGCTCGACGCCACCCGACGGGAACTGCTGAGCCAACGCGACCACCTCACGGGAACGCTCACCGGGCTGCTGGGCGGCGACAGCGCCGCGGCGTTGCGCGATCGCTTGGAAACCCTGCGGGCAGAGTTGACCGATGGCGATCCGGTCGACCCGACCGCGGTGCGGTCGGAGGCAGCGGCCGCCGAAGCCGCGTGGGGCCTGGCGGCCGAGGCCGACGAGACACAACGAAAACTGGTGGTTGCCGCTGCCAAGCAGGATACCGAGAGACGTTTGGCGGCAACGGCTCTGCGGGAGAAGGCAGCGGCCGCGCGGCGCGAGCATGCCGCCGCCGTCGACCGGCTGGCCGCTCAGCACGCCGAGATCTCCGACGATGATCTCGCGGTGCGCGCCCAGGCGAGCGCCGATGAGGCACAGTGCATCGCCGCGCGGGTCGACGCCGTTCGGGCGCGGATGGCCCAGGCCGACCCGCCGACCGTGGCCGCGGAGCTGAGCGCGGCCCGCGCCGACGTCACGGATTTCACGCGCCGGCACGGCGGCATCGAGCGGGACCTGCACGACATCGAGGTCGAGTTGACGGTCATCGGGACCGAAGGGCGCCGGGGCCGGCTGGATGCGGCCAGGGTCCGTCATGAGCACGCGGTGACCGAACATGACCGCGTGCGGCGCCGGGCCGATGCTGCCCGGACGCTGCGCGACGTGATGGGCCGGCACCGGGACACCACCCGGCAGCGTTACGTCCAGCCGTTCCGGGACGAGCTGGAACGTCTGGGCCGCATCGTGTTCGGGCCCACCTTCGAGGTCGAGATCGACAGCGATCTGCAGATCCGGAACCGGACCCTCGACGGTCGTACCGTGCCGTTCGAATCACTGTCCGGCGGCGCGCGGGAACAGCTCGGGATCCTGGCCCGGCTGGCGGTGGCCGCCCTGGTCGACACGCAGGACGCCGTGCCGGTGATGATCGACGACGCGCTGGGGTTCAGCGATCCTGACCGCCTCGCCCGGATGGGCGCCGTCTTCGACACGGTCGGCGCCGACGGCCAGGTGATCGTGCTGACCTGTGCGGCCGATCGCTATCGCGGGGTGTCCACGGCGCACACCGTCGAGTTGTCGGTCAGCTGACCGCCCGAATCCGCGGCGCGGACCCGAAATCGGCCGGCGTCACCGCGGGCAGTCCGAGATGCTGCCGCAACGTGGAGCCGGTGTACTCGGTGCGGAACAGCTTGCGGCGCTGCAACTCCGCTACCACGGCGTCGACGACGTCGTTGAAGGTGCCCGGTGTCGACGCCGCCGACACCATGAAGCCGTCGGCTTCGGCCGCAGTGCCGGGGAGCAGTGCGGCGGAGACCGGTGCCTGGGTCATGTCTCCGGTTCTGCCGAAGGGCTCGGCGCCGATCGCCGCTTTGGATCAGGACGAACCTGAGCGACGGTGCGTGACGAACCGCCTGGCCGCGGCGTGTCGCGGACCGACACGCACGCTCGCCGGAGAAGCCGCGTCAGTCCTTGAAGTAGACGATCTGCTGGGTGGAGGCCAGCAGGGTGCCGTCGCGACCGAACAGTTCGGCGGTCTGGCCGAAATAGCCCAGCGAGAACCGGTTTGCCCGCGCCGTGCCCAGGATGAAGTCGTGGCCCTGTGCGTCGACCTCGTGTTGATCGGCGTGGAAGTAGATGTTCATCGAGATGGTCCCGGCGGGCACGACGCGACCGAGTCGTCGGTAGATGCGCGGGTAGAACAGGTCGCACATCGCGGTCAGGGCGGGGAAGTCCAACGGGCGCGGCGGGGTGTTGCGCATCCACAGCGTGGTCGTCGACGACGGGTTGGGGCCGGTGTCGGGCTGCGGCACCTCTCCGTCGAGGAACACCATCTCGTAGTTACGCGTCCAGTGCACCCGGGGCGGAAAGCCTGGTACCGCAACATCTTCCGGCGCCGGTACCACGGGCATCACGGCCTCGTCGGCCGCCCAGGTCTCGCGGCGGAGCCCGAACAGGGCGGTGGCGGTGGTCTTGGTCTCGCCGCCCTGGATCAGTTCGATGATCCAGTGCTGATTCGACCGGTTGGTCCGGGCGGCCCGCAGCACGATGTCGAAGTCGCCGTCGGCGATGGGCGCGGCGAAATTGACCGTGAGGGCCACCGGCTGGCCGTGGCAGTCGGGCTGGACCTGCACCGCGTGTAGCAGGGTGGCAGCGGTGATCCCGCCGAACGGTCCGACCATGTTGGCCCATTCGGGCACCGTGCGGCCGCGCATGCGACCGGGCTCCACCGGCTCGAGTGCGATGCCGGTGTCGAAGGCGCTGGTCATCTGTTCTCCTCGGCGCGGTGGAGCTGGTCGACGGCGCTGTCGACCAGCGTCGTGATGACCTCGGTGGGACTGAGGTCGGCCAGCCACATTGACGGTGCGTCGGTGCGGTTGAGCATGGCGACGCCGTGCAGGGCGGTGGACAGTGCGGCGGCGATGCGCGGCAACTCGGCCGGTGCCGGCTGCTCGGGGTGTACCCGGCAGTTGGCCAGGCCCCGGGTCACCACACCGAGTGCCTCGGCGGCGGAGGGCGTCAACGCGGCCGCGCGCGTCATCATGGCGTACCGCTGGGGGTGACGCTGGGCGAACGCCACGTAGGTGGTGCAGCCGCGGTGCAACCGGTCCCGGGGATCGGCGCCGTCCGCCGCCGCGGCGTGGATCTCGTCGACGACGTCGTGCCAGGCGCGTTCGGCGAGGGCCGCCACGATGGCGTCGCGGTCGGGGAAGTGCGCATAGATGGCCGGCGCGGTGATGCCGGCGGCGCACGCGATGCCGCGCAACGTCAGATCGGACTCGTTGTCGACGGCATCCATCAGGTCGGTGGCCGCGGTCAGAATCTCGTCCCGCAGCAGTACGCCGCTGCCGCGGGCATTGCGTCGGCGAGTCGATACGGGCACGAGACATCACTTTACATCCGTAAATAAACGTTCGTAAACCTGGGTCGGTGCGGCACAATGGGGCGCGATGAGGTGGACGCCCCGATCCCGGTTGCTGGAGGCCCGATTGGCGGCCCAGTCCGGCGTCCGGTCGATCCGCCGACCGATCACCCCCGACGGAGCGCGGCAGTTCGACCTGCACTACGTGCGCACCGGTCCGCCGTCGCCGCACCCGGTGCTCGTCATTCCCGGCGGCCCGGGCATCGCGTCGATCCAGACGTACCGCGCCATGCGCAAGCACGCGAGCGCCCTCGGTCTGGACATCCTGATGATGGAGCACCGTGGCGTGGGCATGTCGCGGCATGACGACGACGGCCACGATCTGCCCGCCGCCGCGATCACCATCGACCAGGTGGTGGACGACCTGAACGCGGTGCTCGACGATGTCGGCGCCGAGCGCGCCGTCGTCTACGGCTCCTCGTACGGCACCTACCTGGCGGCCGGGCTCGGGGTCCGGTACCCCGGGCGGATCCACGCCATGGTGCTGGACTCCCCGGTGCTCTCGGCGCGCGACATCGAGGACATTCGCAGTGCCGTCCGCGGGCTGCTGCTCGACGGCTATCGAACCGGCAGCGCGGATGTCGCCGAGAAGGTGCGCCGACTGGTCAGCGGCGGCGCATTCGACTCGCTGTCCGGCGAGGTCGCCGCGACCGCCTACGCCATCGGTGGCCTGCCGCTGTTGTCCCGGCTGCTCGATCTGCTGCTGGCCGGGCACACCCTGCTGTGGCGGGCCATGACCCAGCTCGGCACCCTGTCATTGCGAAACATTCCGTACCACAACGAAGTCGACCTGGTGGGCCGCATCGCATTCCGCGAACTCGACTACGCGGGTCAGCCGGACGGGCTGCCGCTGGATCCGTCCGAGGCGCTGCTCAAGGTGGCCGATCAGATCCCCGGGCCCACGCCCGCCTTCGAGGGCGAGCCCTATGACCTGGTTGCCGAAATGCCGCGGTTCGACTGGCACACCGTGGTGGTCTCCGGGCAACGCGATCTGACCACTCCGCCGGCGGTCGCCGCGCGGGTGGCCGAGCTGATCCCCGATGCGGTGCTGGTCGAACTCCGAACCGCGGCGCACAGCATCCTGGACACCCGCGAAGCGGCCGCGCTGCAGATCATCCGGTCGGTGGTCGACGGGCATGCCGGCGAGTTGGCTTCGCGTGCCGGCGAACTCGACGACATGCCCGGGAACGCATCGGTCCGGCTGCTGGTGGCATTCATCGAGGCGGCCGCCGCGGTGGAGAAGCGGGTCCCGGGCGCGAAACCGATCGCCTGAAAGTTACCGCGTGAAGCCAACTTTGGTGTAGTCGAGGTCACCGATGCCGGCCGGGCCGAAATTGGCCAGTGTGCTGCGGACGCCGACGTTGCCGGGTGACTGCGTCAACGGCAGCGAAAAGCCTTCGGCCCACAGCATCTGGTCGAGGTCGTTGGCCAGCGTCCGCGCGCTGTCCTGATCGAGCTCGTCGAGCACCGCTTCGATCTTCGCGTCGATCTCCGGCGAGCCGATCTTGCCGAAGTTGCTGTCCCCGCCCGAGGCGAAGATCTGGGTCAGGCCGCCCAGCGGGAACGCGTCGCCGACCCAACTGAACTGGGCGATGTCGAAATCGCCGGTGTTGATGTACTGGCTGAAGAAGTTGTTGCCCGGCTTGGCATCCAGGACCAGTTTGACCCCGATCTGGGCCAGATTGTTCTGGGCGATCTGGCCGAACTGCCGCGTGCTCTGCGCGTCGTACAGCACGTCGCGGATCACCAGCTGCTTACCGTCCTTCTCGCGGAACTCGCCGTTGAGTTTCCAGCCCAGCGCGTCGAGTTCGGCCTTGGCCTTGTCCGGATCGAACGCCACCACCGCGCTGTTGTCCTGATAGCCCTTCTGGCCGGCGACGAAGATGTGATTGTTCAGGGGCACCGGCTTGTCGACCAGCCCGCGCTGGGTCACGTCGGCGATGGCCTGCCGGTCGATGCCCTTGGCGATCGCGAGCCGAAGGGCCTTGTCCGCCAGGATCGAACCGGGCGCACCGTTGAAGGTGAAGTGGTACCAGCTGGCGCCCGGTGCCCTGCGGATGCTGATGCCCGGGGTGTTGCGGGCGATGGTCAGCTCGTCCAGCGAGGCCAGCCCGGCAGCGTCGATCGTGTTGTTCTGCAACGCCGGGATCAGTGCGGCGTCGTCGAGCACCAGGTAGGTCAGTGAGTCGAGCACCGGTGTCGCACCCCACCATTTCGGGTTGCGGGCCAACGTGATTCGTTGGGCGGTGCGGTCCAGACTGGTCACCACGAAGGGGCCGGCCGACGGCGGGGGACCGTTGAGGAAGCCCTTGTTGAAGGCCTCCGGGGTGGCGGTCATGACCTTCGGGCAGAGCATGCCGTTGCCCGCGAACATGCCGCGCCACTCCGAATAGGGCTTCGCGAAGGTGACGACGGCCTGACGGTCGTCGATGCCGCGCGTCACCGACCCGACCCGGTCGGCGCCGGACGGGCCGGCGATCAGGAACGCCTTGTCCTTACCGCTGGTGGCGTTGATCTGACTGGCGATGTCCTCCCACGTGATCGGGGTGCCATCCGACCACACTGCCTTCGGGTTGATCGTGTACGTCACCACCTGCGGGCTGGTGGACGTCAACTCGACGCTGGTGAAGTAGTCGGTGTTGACCGCCGTCGTGCCGTCGGGGGCGACCCGGAAGGCGCGCGGCATCGTCCACTTGAGCAGGTTGCCGTAGTCGGCCAGGTTGCCATCGATATGCAGGTTGTTGAAGTTCGACGGGAACGACGTCAGCGCCAAGCGCAGGGTGCCGCCCTGTTTCAGGTTCGCCGGGTCCTGCGGGTTGGTGTCACTGGTGGTGCCGACCTCGGCGTTGCCGCCCGCCGACGGCGGGGTGTGGCCGCCGGAGCAGCCGGCCACAAAGGCCATGGCGATCAGCAATACGAGGGACAGCAGGCGGCGCTTCATGAACACCGATGTTAACGGCGTGGTTATGCGTCCCCGTGGAACCGACCCGGAACCGCGGCCAGCAACCGGCGGGTGTATTCGTCCTGCGGGTGCGCGAAGACCTGGTCGGCCGGTCCCTGCTCGACGATGACGCCCTTGTGCATCACCGCGACGTGCTGCGCCAGGTGCTTGACCACCGACAGGTCGTGGCTGACGAACAGGTACGACAGGCCGAGCTCGTCCTGCAGGTCCAACAGCAGGTTGATGATGCCGGCCTGGATCGAGACGTCGAGCGCCGACACGGGCTCGTCGAGGGCCAGGATCTTCGGTTCGGTGGCCAGTGCCCGCGCGATGCCGATCCGCTGCTTCTGGCCGCCGGAGAACTCGGCCGGGTAGCGCGCCGCATCGGCGTGCCGCAGCCCGACGGTGTCCAACAGTTCGGATACCCGCGCGGTGACGACGGCCTTGTCGGAACCGTTGGCCTGCAACGGTTCTGCCAGGATGTCGAACACCGGCAGCCGGGGATCCAGCGAGGCGACCGGATCCTGGAACACCACCTGCAGGTCGCCGCGCAACCCGCGCCGGCCCGCGCGGTCCAGGGTGGCGACGTCGGTGCCGAGCACCGCGATGCTGCCGCTCTGCGGCGCCTTCAGCTCGAGGACCTCGTGCAACGTGGTCGACTTGCCCGAGCCCGACTCGCCGACGATGCCCAGCGTCTGGCCGCGCCGCAGGTCGAAGCTGACGCCGTCGACGGCGCGGACCTCGCCGATGCGGCGGCGGAACACGACCCCCTTGGTCAGCTCGAACGTCTTCACCAGATCGCGCACCGCGACCACGATGTGTTCGGAGCACAGACCCGATGAACGTGGCACTGTGGTCGACACGCCGTAGATGTCGGCGGCGCTGCGGCCGTGGACCTCGTCGCTGCGGATGCACGCCACGCTGTGCTGATCGGCCACTGGCACCAGCGGTGGCTCGACGGTCCGGCAGTCGTCGATCACCAGCGGGCAGCGGGGCGCGAACGGGCAGCCCGGATCCAGGGCGTTCAGCGCGGGCGGCGACCCGGGGATCGGCACCAGCCGGGTGCCCTGCGGGGCGTCGAGCCGCGGTGAGGATCCCAGAAGCCCTGCGGTGTAAGGCATTCGGCGATCCGCATTGAGCGCGGTCACGGAAGCCACTTCAACGGCCCGACCGGCGTACATCACGACGGCGCGATCGGCGAACTCGGCCACGACACCCAGATCGTGGGTGATGATCAGCACCCCGGCTCCGGTGACGTCGCGGGCGGTCCGCAGCACGTCGAGGATCTGGGCCTGCACGGTGACGTCCAGCGCGGTGGTCGGTTCGTCGCAGATCAGCAGGTCGGGATCGTTGGCGATCGCGATCGCGATGACCACCCGCTGGCGTTCGCCACCGGACAGTTCATGCGGGAAGGCCCGGGCGCGCCGTTCGGCCTGGTTGATGCCGACGAGCTCGAGCAGTTCGATCGCCCGCCGCCGAGCGGCGGCGCGTCCGGTCGCCGGGTGGTGCACGGTGATGGCCTCGGCGATCTGGTCGCCCACGGTGTAGACCGGCGTCAGCGCCGACATCGGGTCCTGGAACACCGTGCCGATCTTCGCGCCCCGGATGCGGGAGAGCTCCGGATCGGACCTGCCCAGCAACTCCTCGCCGTGCAGCTGTACCGATCCCGACACGGTGGCGTACTCCGGCAGCAGCCCGACGACGGCCATCGCCGTGGCCGACTTGCCCGAACCGGATTCGCCGACCACCGCGACCACTTCGCCCGGATCGACGTGCAGATCGACGCCCCGGACGGCGTGCACCGGCGCGTCGTCGGTGGGGAACGTGACGTGCAGATCGGTCACCCGCAGCAGGCTCACCGGCCACCTCGCAACTGCCGCAGGGTGGCCGATCCGGGGTCGACGGCGTCGCGCAGTCCGTCACCGATCAGGTTGGCGCACAACACGATCGTCACGAGTACACCGGCGGGGAACAGGAACACCCACGGGAACGTGGTGACCGATTTGGTGCCGTCGGCGATCAGCGTGCCCAGCGACACGTCGGGCGGTTGCACGCCGAAACCGAGGAAGCTGAGCCCGGTTTCGGCCAGGATGGCCAGGCCGACATTCAGCGCGGTGTCGATGATCAGGATCGACGCGACGTTCGGCAGGATGTGCCGGGCGATGATTCGCCAGCTGGGCACACCCATATATCTTGCGGCTCGGACGAATTCGCGGTCCCGCAGGCTCAGCGTCATCCCGCGCACCATGCGTGAGCTGATCATCCAGCTGAACAGTGACAGCAGCACGATCAGCAGCAGTACGCTGCCGTTCTGTTTGACGCGCGGGGTCATGATCGCGATCAGGATGAAGCTGGGCACCACCAGCAGCAGATCGACGATCCACATCAGCGCCCGGTCCCGCCAGCCGCCGAAATATCCGGCCACCGATCCGACGGTCGCGGCGATCGCGGTGGAGATCAGCGCGACGCACAGACCGATGAGCATCGACTTCTGCATGCCACGCAATGTCATCGCGAACAGGTCCTGCCCCAGCGCATTGGTGCCGAACCAGTGCGACGTACTTGGTGGCTGTTGCAGCGCGTAGTAGTCCAGGTCGGTGTAGGACCACGGCAGCAGCGAGGGGAGCGCGTAGCAGCCAACGAAAAGGAGCGAGAGTACGACGAGTGACACCACCGCCGGACGGTTGCGCCGGAACCGGCGAACCAACAAGGCATTTCGCGATGCGAAGACGGTACTGTTCGTAGGCTCGGTCATGTCACCCGCACCCTCGGGTCGAGCGCGGCGTAGATGACGTCCGCGAGCAGGCCGGCCAGCAGGATCACCGCGCCGGAGAACACCGTAACCGCGGCGATGATATTGGTGTCCTGGGTCGCGATGCCCTGCACCACCCATTCGCCCATGCCGTGCCAGCCGAAGATCTTCTCGACGAACACCGCGCCGGTCACGACACCGGCGACGCCGTAGGCGAACAGCGTCGCCATCGGGATCAGCGCGGTGCGCAGACCGTGTTTGAACAACGCCTGCCGGCGGGTGAGACCCTTGGCGCGCGCGGTCCGGATGAAGTCCTGCCCGAGTACGTCGAGCATCGCGTTGCGCTGATAGCGGCTGTAGCCGGCGATCGCGCCCAGCGCCAGCGTCGTCGTGGGCAGCACGAGGTGCTGCAATCGGTCCACCAGCTGCGCTCCGAAACCCGTCACATCCGGCGAGGTCTCGCCGATGTAGGAGAAGAGCTGCACGCCCAGAACGGAATTGACCCGGTTGGCGCCCAGGATGAGCAGGCTCGCGATCACGAACGTGGGGGCCGACAGGATCAACAGGGACACCGCGGTGATGAGGCGATCCGACAGTCGGTACTGGCGCACTGCGCTCCACGCTCCGATCAGCACCCCGAGCGTGGCGCCGAGCACACTGCCGATGATCAGCAGCCGCAGGCTCACCCCGATCCGCCGGCCGAGTTCGTCGGCGACGGGCTGGCCGGTGACCGTGGTGCCGAAGTTGCCGTGGATCGCACCGGCCGCCCAGTGCGCGTACCGCAGTGGGATCGGCTTATCGAGATCCAGTTCGGCGGCCTTGGCGTCGATGACCGACTGCGGGGGACGGGGGTTGCGCTGCAGCAGGCTGTCCAGCGGGGTGAACGAAACGGACGTCAGGCTGAACGTCAGGAACGATGCCAGGGCTAGCAGCACGAGGTAGTTCAGCAGCCGGCGCGCCAGGAATCGCGTCATTCGCACAGGGTAGGAGATGGGCCGGGGAGTTTCGTTCAGGCTGCGCGGAGTCGGTGTCCGGGGGCGTCCCCGTGCGTACCGTCGATACTCATGTCTGCCACCGATGAATACCTGGCCAACAACGCGAAATACGCCAAGTCGTTCACGGGTCCGCTGCCGTGCCGCCCAGCAAGCATGTCGCGGTGGTGGCCTGCATGGATGTCCGGCAGTCGTTGCGGCGCATCGAGGCCAGTCCGTTCGTCACCAAGCACGAGTCCCTGCGCGGCTTCGTCTTCGACGTCGCCACCGGCCGACTCGACGAGATCACGCCCTAACGAATCTCCCGCGAGCGCTCAGCTGCGTACGGCTGAGCGGCCCGAATCTGTACCTGGCTGAGCGCTCGCCAGGGATGTTGGGCAGGGATGTTGGGGTTGACGACGTCCCTGATGGCTGGTTCTATACCCGGTTAGGAATGTAAATCTGGTAAATCTAACCAACTTTACGAGGAAGTAATGACCACAGCTGCGGTGGGCCAACCGGCCGCCGGCCAGTACGAGCTGAGCCACCTGCGCGCGCTCGAGGCCGAGGCCATCCACATCATCCGCGAGGTCGCCGCCGAGTTCGAGCGGCCGGTGCTGCTGTTCTCCGGCGGCAAGGACTCGATCGTCATGCTGCACCTGGCCATCAAGGCGTTCGCGCCCGGCCGGCTGCCGTTCCCCGTCATGCACGTCGACACCGGCCACAACTTCGACGAGGTCATCGCCACCCGCGACGCCCTGGTGGCGCGCTACGGGCTCCGGTTGGTGGTCGCCAGCGTGCAGGAGGACATCGACGCGGGCCGCGTGGTCGACAACGGGCCGTCGCGCAACCCGTTGCAGACCGTCACGCTGCTGCGCGGCATCCGGGAGAACACGTTCGACGCAGCGTTCGGCGGCGCCCGTCGTGACGAGGAGAAGGCCCGCGCCAAGGAGCGGGTGTTCAGCTTCCGCGACGAGTTCGGCCAGTGGGACCCCAAGGCGCAGCGGCCCGAACTGTGGAACCTGTACAACGGGCGGCACCGCAAGGGCGAGCACATCCGGGTGTTCCCGCTGAGCAACTGGACCGAGTACGACATCTGGGCCTACATCGGCGCCGAGACCATCGAGCTGCCGGGCATCTACTACGCCCACACCCGGCCGGTCTTTCAGCGCGACGGCATGCTGCTGGCCGTTCACGAGTTCATGCAGCCGCGCGACGACGAGCCGGTGTTCGAGACCTCGGTGCGGTTTCGCACCGTCGGCGACGTCACCTGCACCGGTTGCGTGGAATCCACCGCGTCCACCGTCGACGAGGTGATCGCCGAGACCGCGGTGTCGCGGCTGACCGAGCGGGGCGCCACCCGCGCCGACGATCGGATCTCCGAGGCCGGCATGGAAGACCGCAAGCGGGAGGGCTACTTCTGATGGGGCGAGCGAAGCGACGGGGGATTGAACCATGACCGCCAACACCACCCTGTTGCGCATCGCGACAGCCGGCAGCGTCGACGACGGCAAGTCCACCCTGATCGGCCGGCTGCTCTATGACTCCAAGGCCGTCATGGAGGATCAGCTGGCCGCCGTCGAGAAGACCTCCGCCGAGCGGGGAAACGACTACACCGACCTGGCGCTGGTGACCGACGGCCTGCGCGCCGAGCGTGAGCAGGGCATCACGATCGACGTGGCGTATCGCTACTTCGCCACGGCCAAGCGGAAATTCATCATCGCCGACACCCCGGGCCACATCCAGTACACCCGCAACATGGTGACCGGAACCTCGACCGCGCAGCTGGCGATCGTGCTCGTCGATGCCCGGCACGGGCTGCTCGAGCAGTCCCGCCGGCACGCCTTCCTGGCTTCCTTGCTGGGTGTGCAGCACATCGTGCTGGCCGTCAACAAGATGGACCTGATCGACTGGGACCGTGAGCGTTTCGAGTTCATCCGCGACGAGTTCCATGCGTTCGCGGCCCGTCTCGACATCCACGACGTGACCTCCATCCCGCTCTCGGCGCTCACCGGCGACAACGTCGTCACCAAGTCCGACAAGACCCCGTGGTACGACGGCCCGGCGCTGCTGAGCCATCTCGAGGATGTCTACATCGCCGGCGACCGGAACCTGGTCGACGTGCGGTTCCCGGTGCAGTATGTGATCCGGCCGATGACCCACGAGCATGCCGACCACCGCAGCTACGCCGGCACTGTGGCCTCCGGCGTGATGCGCCCCGGTGACGAGGTGGTGGTGCTGCCGGGCGGAAAGTCCAGCCGCATCACCATCATCGACGGTCCGTCCGGCCCGGTGCAGGAGGCCTTCCCGCCGATGGCGGTGTCGGTCAGCCTGGCCGACGACATCGACATCTCCCGCGGTGACATGTTGGCCCGGCCCAACAACCAGCCGGCAGCTACCACCGAGTTCGACGCCACCGTGTGCTGGATGGCCGACGATGCGGCGCTCGAGCCCGGCCGTGAGTACGTCGTCAAGCACACCACCCGCACCACGCGGGCCCGGGTGGTCGGCCTGGACTACCGGCTCGACGTGAACACCCTGCACCGCGACAAGAGCGCAACGGCGTTGAAGCTCAACGAACTCGGCCGGGTCACGCTGCGTACGCAGGTGCCGCTGCTGCTCGACGAGTATTCGCGCAACTCCGCGACCGGTTCGTTCATCCTGATCGACCCCGACGCCAATGTGACGGTGGCCGCCGGCATGGTCCGCGACACCACGCCGGCCGCCACCCGGGTGGCCACGCCGAACACCGTTCGGCATCAGTCGCTGGTGACCGCCGGCGACCGGCTGACCAAGGGGCGCACGCTCTGGTTCACCGGACTGTCCGGCTCGGGCAAGTCGTCGATCGCGGTGCTGGTCGAACAGAAGCTGCTCGAACATGGTTGTCCTGCATACATTCTCGACGGTGACAACCTGCGGCACGGACTCAACGCCGACCTGGGTTTCTCGATGGCCGACCGGGCCGAGAACCTGCGTCGCCTGGCCCACATCGCCACCCTGATGGCCGACGCGGGTCTGACCGTCATGGTGCCGGTGATCAGCCCGCTCGAGGAACACCGCGAGCTGGCCCGCAAGGTGCACGCCGACGCGGGGATCGAATTCCTCGAGGTGTTCGTCGACACCCCGCTCGAAGACTGCGAGAAGCGGGACCCCAAGGGCCTGTACAAGAAGGCCCGGGCCGGGGAGATCACCCACTTCACCGGTATCGACAGCCCCTACCAGCGTCCGAAGAATCCCGACCTGAGGCTGACGCCCGAACACACGCCGGACGATTTGGCGCAACAGGTGGTCGAGTTGCTGGAGCGCGAATCGTGAGCGATCACGAACTGGCGGCCCGCCTGGCCGCCGCCGCGGGAGAGCTGCTGCTCGGGGTACGCTCCGAGCTTGTCGACGCCACCGCCGACGAGCTAAAAGCCGCCGGGGACAAGCGTTCCCATGATTTCCTGATGGTCGCGCTGGCTGCCGAACGGCCCGGCGACGCGGTGATGTCCGAAGAAGCGGTGGAGACCCAGGCGGACCCGGTTAGGTTGACCGCCGATCGGGTCTGGATCGTGGACCCACTGGATGGCACCCGGGAGTTCGCCGAACTCGGCCGCGACGACTGGGCGGTGCATGTTGCCCTGTGGCAGCAGGGCGAACTGGTCGCCGGGGCGGTCGCGCTGCCCGCGCAGGGGGTCACCCTGGCGACGCCGGAGGTGGCCGCGCCGCCCTCGGCGCCGGCGACTCCGCGAATCGTGGTATCGCGGACCCGCCCGCCGGCGATCGCCCTTGCCGTGCGCGACGCCCTGGGTGGCGAGCTGGTCGAAATGGGTTCTGCCGGAGCGAAAGTCGCCTCGGTGGTGCAAGGCATCTCCGATATCTACGTCCACGCCGGTGGTCAGTACGAGTGGGATTCGGCGGCGCCGGTCGCGGTGGCGCGGGCCGCCGGACTGCACACCTCCCGCATCGACGGTTCGCCGCTGGTCTACAACCAGGTGGACGTGAAGCTTCCGGATCTGATCGTCTGCCGGCCCGAGTGCGCCGATGCCGTGCTGGCGGTGACCCGGCAGGCGTAGCTTGGCCGTATGGCCGAGCATCCGACACTGCGCTCCTTGTCCGGACTGTCACCCGCACCCGCGCGCCTGGCTGAATCCGCGCTGACCCTGATCGACTGCCAGAACACCTACACCACCGGTGTGATGGAACTCGACGGCGTGCAGGCGGCGCTGGACGAAGCCGCAACCCTGCTGGAACGGGCCCGGGTGGCCGGGGTGCCGGTGATCCACATCCAGCACGACGAGGGCCCGGGTTCGCCGTATGACGTTCGCGCCGAGATCGGCGCCATCGTCGACCGGGTGGCGCCGCGCGGCGGGGAACCGGTAGTGGTCAAGAACTACCCGAATTCGTTCGTGCTGACCGATCTCGATCAGCTGCTGAAGCAACGCGCCGTCAAGAACCTCGTACTGGCCGGGTTCATGACTCACATGTGTGTGAACTCCACCGCCCGCGGGGCCTTCAATCTGGGTTACGCGCCGACGGTGGTGGCCGCCGCGACCGCTACGCGTCCGCTGCCCGCATTGGGTGCGGAGGTGTCCGCCGCCGTGATGCAATTGGCGAGCCTGGCGGCGCTGGCCGACCTGTTCGCCGTCGTGGTGCCCGACGCGGCGACACTGCCGGACTGACGTTCACATGCATCGGATGCCGATTGCGCTCGCCGGCCTGGCGACAGCTGCCGTGGTGGTGCTCGCCGGTTGCGCGGGCTCGTCCACCACCGGCGCCCCAACCACCACCGACGCACTAACGACAACCGGCACCATGACAACCGGCACCATGACAACCGGCACCATGACAACCGCGCCGGTGAATCCGGCGCTGCAGGCGATCGACCCCGCCCGACTTCACGACGTGGTGCAGAAACTGATCGACCAGATGCGGGTTCCGGGTGCAGTGGTGCAACTGCGCACACCGCAAGGGAATTTCACCGTGGCCGTCGGTACCACCGACCTGGATACGCAGACACCGCCGGCGGCCGATACGCACTTCCGGATCGCGTCTAACACCAAGACGCTGACCGCGGCGCTGATCATGCTGTTGGCCCAGGACGGCAAGCTGCGGCTCACCGATCCGGTCTCGGACTACGTACCAAATGTGCCCAATGGCAACAACATCACCATCGCCCAGTTGCTCGAGATGCGCAGCGGCCTGTCCAACTACACCGCCGATTCGGAATTCGCCGCCACCCTCGACACTGATCCGGCCAAGAACTGGACACCTGACGAGGGGCTGGCGATCGCCTTCCGGCACCCGCCGGAGTTCGCGCCCGGCCAGGAGTACGACTACAACAACACCAACTACGCGCTGCTGGGGCTGGTCGCCGAGAAGGCCGGCGGCCGCCCACTGGCCGACCAGTTCCGGGATCGGTTGTTCGGCCCAGTAGGTCTGCACCAGTCGTCGCTGCCGGCCGCGGCCGATGCTGGCGTCATTCCGGCGCCGTTCTCACACGGATACATGTACGGCGCAACGCGTTACGCGCTCGCCGACGATCCCTATCCCGCCGACCTTCAGGCGGCGGCCCGGTCCGGGGAACTGCGTCCGGTGGACTACACCCAGCAGAACTCGTCGTACGCGACAGCGGCCGGCGGAGCGATCTCCACCGCCGATGATCTGGCGACCTGGATCCACGCGCTGGTCTCCGGTCAGGTGTTCGACGCCGACGTCCAGAAGCAATGGCTGGCCAGTCCGCAGGCCGAGGATCCCGCGGCGCCCGACGGCAAGAAGTACGGCTACGGAATTTCGTATCAGCGGTTCGGTCCGCACGCGGCGATGTACTACCACGGCGGGGAAATGCCCGGCTTCAACTCATTCATGGGTTACGACCCGGACAACGATGTGACGCTGGTGATCTGGACCAACCTGACACTGGACGCCGATGGCAGGACAACGGCCAATGCCATGCTCCCGGCGATCCTCGAGGAGATCTACAGCGGTATGTCGTTGACGTCGACCACGCCGACCGCCACGAGATGATCTCGCGTTCAACCACTTTCGTCATCGGTGAGGTGTTCATCCTCGGCGATGAGCTCTGCCGGATGGTGCAGATGGTTGACCTCCGGCGGGCCCGTGCCATCGGACCATGCCAACCGGCCTCCGTCGGTGATCTCGGTGGTGTAGGTGCCGTCGGTAGCGGCCTTGTGCGACGGGCCGCAGGCGAAGAAGAGCTTGTCGGCGTCGGTCGGCCCGCCGTTGGTGTGGTCCACCGGGGCGTGATGGACTTCGGAGTGATAACCCGGTTCTGCACAGCGCGGGTGCGTGCAGCCGTGATCCCTTGCGTAGCAAACAATCCGCTGATCCGGGGTGGCCAATCGGTGGCTGCGGCCCAGATACAACGGCCGCGCACTATGGTTCTCGAACACCACCAGGTAGTGGATGGCGCCGTTGGCGGCCATGGTGATCAGGTCGCGCATGGGCAGAGTCGATCCGCCGCCGGTGCGCGCCGGCCCGGGCATCGGCACGGCGGGGTCGGCTACCGCCGCGGCAGCCTGCTCGAGTTCGGCCAGCGTCGTCGTGGTGATGACGGTGACGGGCAGCCCGCGATGGGTGCCGAGGTTTCCTGATGCCAGCGCGGTCCGCATTCCCCACGCGAATGCGTCATGTAGTCGTTGGGATTTGGTCCGGGTGTCCGTCGACGCGTCGACCACGGTGTGCTCGGATCCGGGTAGATGATGGCCCGGCCGCACCGCTGCGGCGACGGCCTCGAAGTAGGCCCGGCCTTCCGGTGTCAGGACGCCGGACAACTTGCTCGTCCCGTCCGGCCGTTGTGGGCCGAGCACCAATCCACGACGATTCTGCCGATCAACATCGTCGAAGAAGCCCTCGGGATTCAATTCCTCGGCGAGCATGCGTCCAACCACCGTGACAAATTGGTGGTCTTCCGCCCGGGCGTGCCGTACCAAGGTTTTCTCGGCCTTGGCCCGGTTCTCGGCATCAACGATCTTGGGCAGCAGGTCCATTGCCTTGCACACTTCGCGGATATGGTCCTCGCCCACCTGACCGGCTTCGACGGCCACACCCAACTCAGCCAGTTCGGCGGGTAGCGTCTCGCCATTCAACGAGCGCCTCGGGCAGATCCGGGCAGCCAATTTCATCCGGCGGGTGACCTCGGCGGCGGTGATCCGCAGCCGGTTGCGCAACAGATCACGCACCTTCACCCCCGTCGGCAGGCCCGTGGTGTCTGGACCGTCGGGCGGCTCGGCGATCTGCCCGAACACCCGGTACATCAGTCCGCGGTTCACGCGCTCCTGGGTTTCGAGCCGATCGGCGATTTCGATCCGGAAGGCGTTCCCCACCCCGTCGGTGGAGCATCCCCGTAGCCTCTCGAGTGCTGCATCGATCGCGTCCAACTCCGCACGCACACGGGCGCGTGCCACATCGGGTGGCAGGTAGGTAGGGGACGCGGACATGCCTCCACCGTATTCGCACAATCGTTCGAAGAGATGCGACCTGTGCTGCCGGGATGTCGATCTGTGGACGAAGTCGAAACTGTGCACAGCACACGATTCCTGACTAATCCGGCCCAAAATGACACAATTGAACCCATGCGTATGTCGGCGAAGGCGGAGTATGCCGTCCGAGCCATGGTCCAACTCGCCACCGAAGAGCCTGGCGTGCTGGTCAAGACCGATGACCTGGCCAAGGCCCAGAGCATCCCGCCGCAGTTCCTGGTCGACATCCTCTCGGACTTGCGCACCGATCGGCTGGTGCGTAGCCAGCGCGGACGCGACGGCGGCTATGAACTCGCCCGGCCCGCGGGGCAGATCAGCATCGCCGACGTCCTCCGCTGCATCGACGGTCCGCTGGCCAGCGTCCGTGACATCGGTCTCGGCGACCTGCCGTATTCCGGCCCCACCGCGGCGCTGACCGACGTGTGGCGCGCCCTGCGGGCCAGTATGCGTTCGGTGCTGGAGCGCACCACCTTGGAAGACGTCGCCAAGGGCGAACTACCCGAGCATGTTGCGCAAATGGCCAACGACTACCGCAGTCAGGAGGAGTCGCGGGGTCATTCGGTCGGTTAGTGGTGTCGCGAACGGGCCCCCGAAACCTGGTTGGAACGGAGTGCCCGCGTGGTACGAAGTGCACGTGGCGCTCGACCGGCGTGAACCTCCCTGGGCGATTCGGCCATGACCGCGCTGAGTCGGCGGGCGTTCGCGTTCGGCGCGAGCGCGCTCGTCGCCGCGCCGTTGTTCGGCTGCGGCCGCGGCCGTGAAACCAAAAACGACCACGTGATCGTCGTCGGTGCCGGCATGGCGGGCCTCTCGGCGGCACGTCACCTCGCTGATTCCGGAGTTGCCGTGACGGTTCTCGAGGCCCGTAATCGCATCGGCGGGCGAACGTGGACCGATTCGTCATTGGGGCTGCCGATCGACCTGGGTGCCGCCTGGTTCCACGGCACCAAGGGCAATCCGCTGGTCGAGATCGCCGACCAGATCGGTGCCCGCACGGTCGAAACCGACTTCGAGGATGTCGCGGTGTTCGCCGGCGGCGCACCGGCTGGCGCCGACAAGGTGGATGCGGCGCTGGGCGGCTGGCCCAAGGTCATGGACGAGCTCTACGCCGCGGCCGAAGCAGCCGGCCGGGAGGCGTCGGTGGCCAGTGCGCTGACGAAGCTCGTCGACCTGAACGACCCGTTCGTGCAATGGTGCGTGGCCTCCACGATCAACGCAGAGTACGCCGCTGACCCCACCGAACTCGCCCTGAGATGGTTCGGCCAGGAAGGCCAAATCGATGGGCCCGACGTTCTGCTGCCCGGCGGCTACGTGCAGCTGGTGGACCACCTGGCGGGTGGATTGGCAATACGACTGGACACTGCGGTGAGCCATATTGCGTATGGAGACCAGGGCGTACGGGTCGAGACCTCCAAGGGCGCGGTGGAGGGCGACAGAGTCATCGTGACGGTTCCGTTGGGCGTGTTGAAGGCGGACGTCATCACCTTCGAGCCCCCGCTGCCGGCGGACAAGCGCCAGGCCATCGAGCGGCTGGGGTTCGGCCTGCTCGACAAGGTTGTGGTCAGGTTCGACAAGCCGTTCTGGCCGGTCGAGCGGGACATGATCGGCATCGCCGGCGCGGATCAACCCGTCAGTGATCTGGTGAACGGGCTGCGGTTCACCGACACCCCGTTGCTGGTGGGGCTCAGGGGTGGCTCGAATGCTCGGGTGCGCGAACGCCAGTCCGATGAGCAGACGGTTCGGGAGGTGCTCGCGACGATGAAGGCGCCCGAACCGACCGGCGCCGTCGTAACCCGTTGGGCTGCTGATCCGTTCGCCCGCGGGTCATACAGTTTTCTCGCCGTGGGGTCGAGCCCGGACGATCAGCGCGCGCTGGCCGCGCCGGTTGGCGAGCGGCTTGCCTTCGCCGGCGAAGCAACGCACGAGGAGTTCTGCGCCACCGTTCACGGCGCCTATCTGAGCGGCCTGCGGGAAGCCCAGCGGATAACCGGCTGAGGTGCGCTCCGTCGCATTGTGCACTGGCCATCGAAGAGCCCTGGCGTCCCGGTCAACACCGACGACCTCGCGTCAGTCCTTCGCGTCGTCGGTCACCTCGGTTTTTGGATCGTCTGTAACCATTCCTGTCGGCTGCCCGCAAATGTGACCCACGAAACACCGGGGCGTCTGTGAAGCTATGCCCATGACGGAACGCCAGCAGCATCGTGTCGAGGTGCTGGGCAACATCGGGCCCAACTGGTTCGCCTCGGTGATGGGCACCGGGATCGTCGCCACCGCGGGCGCGACGCTGCCGATCCAACTCCCGGGACTGCGAGTGTTCACCGACATCGTCTGGGTATTCGCGGCGCTCTTGCTGCTGGTGCTCGGCGCACTGGTGGGCGGCCACTGGCTGCGCAATCCTCGGGTCGCCCGCACGCATGCCCGCAACCCGCAGATGGCGCACTTCTACGGCGCCGCACCGATGGCGCTGCTGACGGTTGCCGCGGGCGCGCTGCTCGTCGGGCATCGGCTGATCGGCGAACGCATCGCCGTCGACGCCGCCTGGGTGCTCTGGACGGCCGGCACCATCGGTGGCCTGTTCACCGCGGTGAGCATCCCCTATCTGATGTTCACCCAGCACAATGTCGAACCCGACTCGGCGTTCGGCGGATGGTTGATGCCCGTGGTGCCGCCCATGGTGGCCGCCGCCACGGGTGCCCTGCTGATCCCGCACATGGCGCCGGGAACGGGCCGCCAAACGATGCTGTACGGCTGCTACGCGATGTTCGGCCTGTCGCTGGTCGCGTCGCTGATCATCATCTCGATGATCTGGAGCCGGCTGGCGTTGTACGGCACGTCGGGCACCGCGCGGGTGCCGACGTTGTGGATCGTGCTCGGCCCGCTGGGCCAGTCGATCACCGTCGTGGGCCTGCTCGGCACCAACGCCGCATTGGCGGTGGAACCCGAAATCGCCCAACCCCTGGGCACTTTCGCGATCATCTATGGCGTGCCAGTGTGGGGTTTCGCGGTGCTGTGGATCGCGCTGGCCGCCACGCTGACGATCCGGACGATCCGGCGCGGGATGCCTTTCGCGCTCACATGGTGGAGTCTCACCTTCCCGGTCGGCACCTTCGTCACCGGCACCACCCAGCTCGCGCTGCACACGCACCTGCCCGCGTTCCGCTACGCCGCGATGATCGCCTACGTCGGCTTGCTGAGCACCTGGGTGCTGGTGGCGATCCGCACGATGCGCGGCAGCGTCCGGGGCAACCTGCTCCAGCCGCCCCCGAGCGGCGGACCAGTACGGGCGCACAAGGATCCGGTGAAATGAGATTCACCGTCTGACCGGTCCTGCTCCGGCTGCCGTTGGTGTCGTGCCACAATCGCCCACGTGCACGTCGGGATGACTCTGCCGGTGATGGAACCGGACTTGGACGCCGCGATGCTGCGGACGTGGGCGCAGATCGTCGACGACGGCCCGTTCTCGTCGCTGTGCTGGGGTGAGCGGATCGCCTTCACCAACCCTGACAGCCTGACGTTGCTGGGCGCCCTGGCGGCCTGGACCGACCGGGTCGAGCTGGTGACGACGGTGATCGTGCCCCAGTTGCACGATCCGGTGATGTGCGCCAAGGCCCTGGCGACCGCCGACATGCTTTCCGGTGGGCGGCTGACCGTCGGGATCGGAGTCGGTGGTCGGCACGAGGATTACCGTGCCGTCGGCGCCGACCCGAAGACCCAGACCATGCGGGCCATGGCCGAACGCGTCGCGATCATGCGGCGGGTATGGGCGGGGGAGAAGATCACCGAATCGGTGTTGCCGGTAGGGCCCGCGCCGGTCCAGCCCGGCGGACCGAAGTTGTTGGTCGGCACCATCGGGCCGAAGACCGTGCGCAGCGCGGCAACCTGGGCCGACGGCCTGGCCGGCATCTCCATGGACCTCGACACCGCCAAGGAGAACGCGCTGTTCGATGTCGCGCGCGAATCCTGGTCCCAGGCAGGCAAACCCGCACCGCACCTGGCGACGTCGTTCTGGTTCGCCCTCGGTGAGCCGGACACCGCCCGGGACCAGGTTCGTCGGCATCTGTTGCGGTACATGAATTGGATCCCGTCCGATCTGGTCGAGGCCATCGCCCCCACCACCGGATGGGCCGGCTCGGAGGACGAGCTCGCCGTGCAACTCGGAGCTTTCGAGGCCATCGGATGCGACGAGATCCACCTGATTCCAACCAGTTCCGACGTCGACCAGCTTCGGCGTGCCGCCGAAGTCGCAAAGGATTTCGCATGACCACTCCGTTCGGCGCTTACCAGTACGAGGTCTACTTCCAGGGACTCACCGGTGTCCTGCCGAAGCTGCCGATGTCATATGCCGAACTCGAGACCCGCGCGCAGCAGGCGTTGCCGCCATCGGTGTGGTCGTACGTCGCCGGCGGGGCAGGTGACGAACGAACCCAGGACGTCAACGCGACCGCCTTCGCGAACTGGGGTCTGATGCCGCGGATGCTCGTCGGCGCCACCGAGCGGGACCTGTCGGTGGAATTGTGGGGAAAGCGTTGGCCGGCGCCGATCTTCATGGCTCCTATCGGCGTGATCGCACTGTGTGCCCAGGACGGCCACGGCGATCTGGCCACCGCGCGTGCCGCCGCCGCGACCGACGTGCCGATGTGTGTGTCCACCCTCGTCGCGGATCCGATGGAAGACGTCGCCGCGGAATTGGGCGACACCCCTGGGCTCTACCAGTTGTACTGTCCGACCGATCGGGAGATCGCCGAGAGTCTGGTGCACCGCGCGGAAGCCGCGGGCTACGCGGGCATTGTCGTCACGCTGGATACCTGGATCCCCGGCTGGCGTCCGCGCGATCTCGCGACCTCGAACTTCCCGCAACTGCGCGGGCATTGCCTGGCCAACTACACCAGCGATCCGGTGTTCCGGCAGAAGGCTGGGCTCACTGAAGGCGCCGATGCCCGCGAGGCCGTCATGTTCTGGGCGAGTGTTTTCGGCAAATCTCTCACGTGGGACGACCTGACCTGGCTCCGGTCGCTGACCAAGCTGCCGTTGATCCTCAAGGGTATCTGCCATCCCGAAGATGCTAGGCGCGCAATCGATTACGGTGTCGACGGTATCTACTGCTCCAATCATGGCGGTCGGCAGGCCAACGGCGGACTGCCTGCCATCGACTGCCTGCCCGGTGTGGTGGCGGCCTCCGGTGACCTGCCGGTTTTGTTCGACTCCGGAATCCGTTCCGGCGCCGACATCGTCAAGGCGCTGGCCCTGGGCGCCAGTGCCGTCGGCATCGGGCGGCCCTATGCCTACGGGCTGGCGCTCGGCGGGGTCGACGGCATTGTGCACGTCCTGCGCTCACTTCTCGCCGAGGCCGATCTGATCATGGCCGTCGACGGTTACCCGACACTGACCGATCTGACGCCCGACGCCCTGCGCCGGGTCACCTAGTGGTGTGTCTGTGAATTATTCTGGTTGTTTTATTGTAGACTTTGGCGATGGTGGCTGCGGCGTTGTCGGCGACGGTAGAGCAGAGGTCTGAGCTGGAGCGGATGGCGTCCTCGACGTCATTGC
>Ga0209023_10000395_pt1 | contig 68337 bp, 60 predicted proteins | sample LakOneMetagenome_FD_187468 | JGI IMG/M metagenome (GOLD analysis project Ga0209023, IMG submission 187468) | Freshwater and sediment microbial communities from Lake Erie, Canada (SPAdes) (version 2) | ecosystem: Environmental > Aquatic > Freshwater > Lentic | place: Lake Erie, Canada...
CGCGAAACAACAGAAAAGTTGGGGTTCGCGCGAAGACGCGAAGGCGCGAAGAAAGGGCGATTTCATCCGATCAATGCCTCTACGATCAGATCCGCCGCCTGTTCGGGCGTCAGCTTCGTGGTATCAATTCGCACTTCGGGGCTGGCCGGTGCCTCGTAGGGGCTGTCGATCCCCGTGAAGTTCTTGAGCTCGCCCGCGCGCGCCTTTTTGTAGAGGCCCTTGACGTCGCGCCGTTCGGCTTCGGCAAGCGGCGTGTCGATGAAGATTTCGTGGAATTCGCCTGCCGGGATCATCGAACGCACCATTTCGCGCTCCGCCCGGAAGGGCGAGATGAAGGCCGTGATCACGATCAGCCCGGCATCGGCCATGAGCTTCGCCACTTCGCCTACACGGCGGATATTTTCGATCCGGTCGGCCTCGGTGAAGCCGAGGTCCTTGTTGAGTCCGTGCCGAACATTGTCGCCGTCGAGCAGGAAGGTGTGCCGGTTCATCCGGTACAACTTCTTTTCAACGAGATTGGCAATCGTCGACTTGCCTGAACCCGAAAGCCCGGTGAACCAGAGAACGGCAGCTTTCTGGTTCTTGAGGCCCGCATGCATGGCGCGGTCGATATCGACTGCCTGCCAATGAACATTCTGCGCGCGGCGGAGGCTGAAATTGAGCATCCCCGCTGCAACGGTGCCATTGGTCAGCTTGTCGATCAGGATGAACCCGCCGAGCGCACGACTTTCGGCATAGGATTCGAAGACAATGGGTTTGTCGGTCACGATCTCGGCGACACCGATGGCGTTCAGCTCGAGCGTTTTCGCCGCCAGATGCTCCATCGTGTTGACATTCACTTGGTATTTGGGTGCGTGGATCGTTGCAGAGACGAGCTGCGTACCGAGCTTGAGCCAATAGGCCCGTCCGGGGATCAGTGCGTCGTCTGACATCCATACGATATTCGCTTCGAACTGGTCCGCAGCCTGAGGCGGGTTGTCGGCGGTTGCGATCACATCGCCGCGCGAGCAATCGACCTCGTCGGCAAGGCAGATTGTGACCGACTGGCCCGCGACCGCGCTGTCGAGATCGCCGTCAAGCGTCACGATTCGCGAGACGGTCGAGGTCTTGCCCGAAGGCAGGATCCGGATCGCATCGCCCTTCGAAACCGTCCCCGTCGCGATCTGGCCGCTGAATCCTCGGAAATCGAGATTGGGGCGATTGACCCACTGCACCGGCAGCCGGAACGGTTTGGCCTGCGCGGCCTCGCTATCGACTTCGACGCTCTCAAGGATGTCGATCAGGCTCGGCCCTTTGTACCACGGCGTGTTCGCCGACGGGCCGGTGATATTGTCGCCCTTGAAGCCGGAGATCGGGATTGGCGTGAAGCTCTCGATCCCGATATCGCGCGCGAAACAGGCATAATCCTCGACGATATTCTCGTAGCGCAGCACGTCATACTCGACGAGATCCATCTTGTTGACCGCGAGCACGATGTGCCGGATGCCCAGCAGGTGGACGAGGTAGCTGTGCCGCCGCGTTTGCGTCAGCACGCCCTTCCTTGCATCGATAAGGATCACGGCGAGATCGGCGGTTGAGGCGCCCGTTACCATGTTGCGGGTATATTGTTCATGCCCCGGCGTATCGGCGACGATGAACTTGCGCTTTTCGGTCGTGAAGAAGCGATAGGCGACATCAATCGTGATGCCTTGCTCGCGCTCGGCAGCGAGGCCATCGACGAGCAGCGCAAAATCGATCTCCTGGCCCTGCGTGCCCATTTTCTTGCTGTCGGATTCGAGCGCGGCCAGTTGATCCTCGAAGATCATCTTGCTGTCATAGAGCAGCCGTCCGATCAGCGTCGACTTGCCGTCATCAACCGAGCCGCAGGTGATGAAACGCAGCAGGGACTTATGCTGGTGCGCTTCGAGATAGGCATCGATGTCGGAAGCGATCAGCGCATCCGTTTTATAGACAGGATCGGTCACTTAGAAATACCCCTCCTGCTTCTTCTTTTCCATCGACGCAGCCTGATCGTGATCGATCGCACGGCCCTGCCGCTCGGAGGTGGTCGTCAGGAGCATTTCCTGGATGATTTCGGTCAGCGTCGATGCCGTGCTTTCGACCGCTCCGGTAAGCGGATAGCAGCCCAGTGTGCGGAAGCGGATTGACCGTTCGACCGGCATTTCGCCGTCTTTCAGCGGGAAACGATCGTCATCGACCATCAGGATCAGCCCGTCGCGCTCCACGGTTGGGCGCCTTGCGCTGAAGTAGAGCGGCACGATGGGGATGTCGTTCAGGTGGATATATTGCCAGATGTCGAGCTCGGTCCAGTTCGAGATCGGGAAGACCCGAATACTCTCGCCCTTCGCTTTTTTGGCGTTGTAAAGGTTCCACAGTTCGGGCCGCTGGTTCTTTGGGTCCCAGCGGTGATTGGCGGAGCGGAACGAAAAGACGCGTTCCTTGGCGCGGCTCTTTTCCTCGTCGCGCCGCGCGCCTCCGAACGCTGCATCGAAGCCATAGAGGTCAAGCGCCTGCTTCAGTCCCTCGGTCTTCCAAAGATCGGTATGGAGTCCGCCATGATCGAACGGATTGATCCCGCGTTCAAGCGCTTCGGGGTTCTGGTAGACGAGCAACTCCATGCCGCTCTCCTTCGCCATACGGTCGCGCAGGCGATACATGTCCTGGAACTTCCACGTCGTATCGACATGCAACAGCGGGAAGGGCGGCGACGAAGGGTAAAAGGCCTTGCGCGCAAGGTGCAGCATCACGGCCGAATCCTTGCCCACCGAATAGAGCATCACCGGCTTTTCTGCCTCGGCCACCACCTCACGCATGATGTGGATGCTCTCGGCCTCAAGCCGTTCAAGATGGGTCAGGATTTTGGCCATGCCGCCCCTTTGCCCGCGATCGCGCCGCGCGCAAGATAGTTATTCTTAGCGGGCGTCAATGCGCTTCAGGTCTTGGGCGTATACCAGATCGGCGAGGTATAGGCGCGCTCCTGGTCCTTCATCCGGATTTCCGGGGGCATCTTCACTTTGAAGCGGACTGCGTCATAGGCAACCCAGCGCGGCGTCGGGATCTCGAGCACACGCAGATAGTAGAACGCCTTGACCGCGGGATCGAAGCTGGGATCGCTCCAGACTGTCTGCAGCTGAGCCGCACCGATCGTGTTGGCATAGGTCGCGTTGGACAGGTTCACCGTATCTCCCACCGGCGCCAGCTTGCCATTGGCCATCAGCGGGCGTTTGGCAGGGTCGCTCCACACGACATTGTAGATCTGCTCGTGCAGCTTCCCGGCCTTGTCGACCCAGCCTTTCACGACCTGTACGCGATCGAGATTGGCCCCGATCGGATCTTTCAGGGCGCTGATGATGAACGTCGGTTTGCCCGTGCCCGGTTTCAGGTCGCCACCCATCGGAACGCCGCGGGTATAGCCGGCCTTGACCCAGTCTCCCTTCAGGTCTGCCGCGCCGAAGTCCCAGCCGCCGAACAGCCGCACCTGCATGCGCGGGCCGGTCGTGGCATAGACTTCCTTGCGCGTCATCGCATCGAAGATCGCCGCGCGTGTGTTGGCCTTGGCCCACACGCCAGCATAGCCTCCGGCCAGATAGTGCCAGCCAAATCGCCCGACGCGTGTACCAAGGTTCTGTGGCTCGGCCGCGCGGCCTGCCCTCGGCTCGACACCCGAATGTTTCCCGAAGAAGTTATTTTCGTCGCCCGTCGAAAGCGCGGTGTGCGAATCGGTCGAGCCGATCATGCCGAGCTTATAGGGGTTCACGCCCGTCCTCTGCTCGATCAGCAGTCCGCGCTTGAGCGCTTCGCGGACATATTCGCCCGCAAACATGTCGGGCGTCTTCTTGCTTTCCATCGTCAGATTGCCGAGTTCCCAGCCCGCTTTGCCATAGTCGGCGAACTCGTCATTCGGTGAAAGGAATGGGTGAGCCTCGCTGTCGCCCTTGATCTGCGTTGCCTCGACCAGCGGCTCGTGCGCCGCACGGCGGCGGGCATAGGCGGCCGTCATCGCGCCGCCGCCGGGCTGTGTCATCTGGAACATCAGGCCATTGGAAACATTGGAGTTGTGCGGGATGGCCAGAATTTTCCCGCCGGTCGCCTTTTCATAGCCGTCCATATAGTTCCACAGATCGTCCGGCGTCGTGCCGACGAACGAGGAATAGGGCAGGACCTTCTCCGCCTTGTCCTTGCCGTCGCGGAAAATGACGACACGGTGAAGGTTGTCGCCCTTCGGCATGAGCGTGTATTCGAAGCCGACAAAGGCTGTGAACTTCCCGGGATAGTTATAGCGTTCGACGATGCCGAGATGATCGTCCCAGGTTGAGCGGGTGCGTTTTTCCGCCTCGACCGGATCAAGCATCGAAGCCGGCAGGGTGCGCTTTGAGAAACCGTCGATCAATTCGGCGGCGACCTTTTGGGAACCCTCGGGCCCTTGCTGGAGCATGTCGTGCCAGCGCCGGATCAAGGGATCGCGGATGAGAAGCCGTGGCGCTTCGTAAATCTTGCGCATGACGGCCAGGCCGTCCGAATGGTCGGCAATGACGAGGAAATCGAGCGGCCGTTCAAGCTTTGCCTTGATGCCGGTCGAAGAGGTTACTTCCTCGCCCATTGCAAAGCGGAGAGCTTCCTCAGGACCAAGCCGCACGCCGAAGCTGAATGCGTCTGAAGAATTGGACGTGTGGAGATGGGTGTCGCCCCAATACACCTGTTCAGGATAGGCGGCTTCCTTGATATCCGCCTCGCCCTTTTTCGGCCCCATCGGGTTGTCCGATTTGCCGCACGCCCCCAACAGCAATGCCACGGCCAGCGCCAGGCTCGTTCCTCCGGATCGCTTCATCGCTCCCCTCCATGATTATGGCAGCCAATGTGCCGTTTTACGGCGCGATGGGCAAGATGGATTGCAGCCGTTCACGGAACACCGAACGTCCAGCCTTCCGTTGCCGCTACGGCGACCACCCCTTGCGGGGACCATAGCGCCGGATCGTGTGCCGCCATCCGGAGCCAGGCGGCCGTCAATATCGCATCGGTCATATGATCGCTATAGGATGCAAGCGCGCAATGCGGCTCCGAATCGAATCTCTCGAGCGCTGAATCGAGCGCCGCCGCATCGCGAATCTTGCTCAGCCCTTTGCGAAGCCCTGCCGCACGTGCGGCAAGGCTCGTATAGATCTCGACGATGACTGCGCCGGTGCGCGGCATGGGGTCAAACGGCCAGACCGGAATCGCGCCGCCCAGCCGATGCAGCATGCGCATTGCCGTCAGGCTGGACTTTCCGACCTGCGCCGCACCGACCAGATTGAGGCAGCTGTAGGGAGAAAGGCGGCATTCGCGCTGCCGATGCTCAACGAGCCGCAGGCGCCCCGCCCCGGAGCCGAACCGGTCCCCCGTACGGCCGCCATGACGCCGGAAATAACGGCTTGCTTGGGGATGATCGATAAAGTCGTTTGCCCCAAAATGGGGTTCGTTGGCACTCACTTGCTCGACCAGCGCCCAGAGAGACCGCGCGTCGGTCGGGCTTTCCAGCCATCCGGGGAAATAGGCGCCTTCGTCCAGAAAGGGCAGGCCCGGCGACAAGTCAAAGCCGATGAGGGTGTCATCGGGCATGTGATGCAGGACCCAGTCGAGCACGTCTTCGCGCGACCAGACATGGCCGGGGCGGATCAGCCTCGGCGCGGCCTCTCCGGGTGAACAGATGGCAATGGCAATACCCTTCTGCCTTGGGCCAGCGGCTCCCGACCAGTCGACCACGGCAAAATGGCCGAACGATCTCATGGCATGACGATGACCGCGCGACCGATAACACTTCGATCCTGAAGTTCGTGAAGGGCTTTCGCGGCCTCTTCGAGCTCGAACCGGTGCGAAATATGCGGGCGCATTACACCCCGTCCGGCAAGCTCGGTAAGCGCCGCGCCCGTTTGTGCGGCAAGGGCCGGATCGCGGCGGTTCGCCTCGCCCGCGCGCAGGCCCATAAGGCTGTATCCTTTGATCAGGGCGTGGTTGGCTGGAAAAGAGGGAATCTCCCCACTGGCGAATCCAACGATCAGGAACCGCCCGCCCCAGCCAATGGCGCGCGTCGCCTTGATCGAAAGCGTGCCGCCGACGGGGTCGAACACGACATCTGCGCCCTTGCCCGCCGTGAGCGCCTTGACCTGGCCGGCAAGATCGGGCGCCGCCGGATCGAGCGCATGGTTCGCGCCTGCGGCAAGGATGGCCGCCCGCTTGCCGTCGGTCGAGCCCGTGCCGATCACAACCGCGCCCATATGTTTGGCCAGCTTGACCGCCGCCATGCCGACACCACCGCTGGCGCCAAGGACAAGCACCGTTTCGCCGGGAATGAGCGCAGCCTTGTCATGAAGCGCGTGCCATGCCGTTGTGGCCCCGCTGCGCCAGCAAGCGCCTTCCTCGAAGCCGAGTGCAGGGGGCAGGGGCATAGTCGCCGTAGCGGGGACAATCATCTGCTCGGCAAAACCGCCGCCCTTAGCCCCGGCCATCACCCGGTCACCGGTCTTGATGCCCTCTACGCCGCTGCCGACTTCGATCACTTCGCCCGCTACTTCCATGCCGGGCACAAAGGGTGGGTCGGGCCGGAACTGGTATTTTCCGAACGTCATCAGCAGGTCGGGGAAATTGACGCCAGCGGCCCGCGTGGCGATGCGAACCTCACCTTCCCCGAGCACACCTTCCATCCGATCCTCGATGCATAGCGAGTCCGGCCCGGTGAGCGCCGTGCAAATCGCGGCCCGGTAACGGCCGTTCATTTGCGCTTTTCCCGTCTCAGCCCGTCCCAATAGGCAATGCGTTCCGCGATCTTCGCCTCGAAGCCGCGTTCCGCGGGACTGTAGAATGTCTGCGGTGCCATTTCGTCGGGCCAGTAGTTCGCCCCGCTGAAACCGTGCTGCGCGTCATGGTCATAGGCATAACCCTTGCCATAGCCGATATCCTTCATCAGCCGCGTCGGCGCGTTCAGGATGTTGGCGGGGGGCATCAGCGAGCCGGTCTCGCGCGCTGCCTTCCACGAGGCCTTTTGCGCGACATAAGCGGCATTCGATTTTGGGGCGGTCGCGAGATAGAGGCAGGCCTGCACGATCGCCAGTTCACCCTCGGGACTGCCGAGAAAATCATAGGCGTCCTTGGCGGCAAGGCACTGGATCAGCGCCTGCGGATCGGCAAGGCCGACGTCTTCGCTCGCGAAGCGGACAAGGCGGCGCAGGACGTAGAGCGGCTCCTCACCCGCCACCAGCATCCTCGCCAGATAGTAGAGCGCGGCTTGCGGGTCCGAACCGCGCAGCGCCTTGTGAAGCGCCGAAATGAGATTGTAGTGGCCCTCGCGATCCTTGTCATAAACCGGCATGCGCCGGTGGAGCAGCTCGGACAGGCTGGCAGGCGTCAGCGGTTCGGGCACGTCGATCGAAAACAGTGTCTCGGCCTGGTTGAGCAAGAAGCGGCCATCGCCATCGGCACTCGCGATCAGGGCGGCGCGAGCGTCGGGCGTGAGGGGGAGGGGCCTTCCCTCCAGCGTTTCGGCGCGGGCAAGCAATGTCTCCAGCGCCGCTGCGTCGAGCCGGTGGAGAATCAGGACCTGCGCGCGGCTCAAAAGCGCGGCATTCAGTTCGAAGCTGGGGTTTTCGGTGGTCGCGCCGACCAACGTGATCGTGCCATCCTCGACAAAGGGCAGGAAGCCGTCCTGCTGTGACCGGTTGAAGCGGTGGATTTCGTCCACGAACAACAAGGTGCGCTGTCCGGCGCGGGCGTGATCGCGCGCTGTGGCAAAGAGCCTTTTCAAATCCGCGACGCCGGAAAAGACGGCTGAAATGGCTTCGAAACGAAGGCCGACGGCATCCGCGAGAAGGCGGGCCATCGTCGTCTTGCCGGTGCCTGGCGGCCCCCACAGGATGATCGAGGCAAGCTTTCCCGCCGCAACCATTCGGCCGATCGCGCCATCCGGTCCGGTCAGGTGATCCTGTCCGACAATCTCGGCCAAACTGCGCGGGCGAAGGCGTTCCGCCAGAGGAGCATCGTCCAGCAATGGTTCCGCTGCGCGCGGCGATGCATCGGGAAACAGATCGGCCATGCAGCTTCCTATAGCCGCTTGGCGCGCATTGTGGAGCGGGTTGACAAATTGTATCTAAGATATATCTTAAAACTATCTAGAATGCCAAAAAGGAGAAATACATGTTCTATGCAAAAGCCATGCGCGGCTGCGGCCCGCGTGGATTCTATGCGATCTGGGGCCATCATGGCCGTCACGGTTTCGGCGGACGTCATGGCAGCGGGGAGCGCGGCGGGCGCCGCCGCGTGTTCGACTCGGGGGAATTGCGGCTCGTGCTGCTCAAGCTGATCGAAGAAATGCCCCGGCACGGCTATGACCTGATCCGCGAAATCGAGGAACGCACAGGCGGTGCCTATGCGCCCAGCCCCGGCGTGGTCTATCCGACGCTAACGCTGCTTCAGGACATGGACCTGATCGAAGAAGAAAAGTCCGAAGGCGCGCGAAAGCGCTTCGCGATCACCAAGACGGGCATTGTCCACCTGACCGAGAAGACCGAAGAGGTCGAAGCGGCGATGGCAAAGCTTGCCGAAATGGGGGCCCAGCGCGAGCGGACGGACGGTATGCCGATCCGGCGGGCGATGGGCAATCTGCGCCAGGTCCTCCAGCACCGCCTGACTCGCGACGATGTGACGGCGGAAACGCTTCACGAGGTTGCGGCCCTGCTTGATGACGTTTCGCAAAAGATCGAGCGTCTCTGATCGGACCACGTTAGCTGTGGCGCAACCTCAATTGACGAAGATAGGTGTCGATCAGCACCTGGTTGACCCTGTCCCAGTCATATCGGGCGCTGGCTTCGATCCCGGCCTGTCCCTGCGTGGCCCGGAGCGTCGGATCGGTGCAATATTCACCAAGCGCGTCGGCAAAGGTGGAGACTGCGCCTGGCCTGATCAGGCGGCCGGTCACGCGATCGTCGACCAGATTTTCGCTGCCGGTCGCCTTGGCTGCGACCACAGGGACGCCGCAGGCCATCGCTTCCAGCGTGACATTGCCAAACGCCTCGGTGACCGAAGGGTTGAAGAGCACGTCCATTGAGGCCACGGCGCGCCCGAGGTCGCTTCCACTCTGGAAGCCGGTAAAGACCGCGTCCGGCAAGCGACCCTGAAGCCATTCGCGTGCCGGCCCGTCGCCGACGATCATGACCGAATGCCTGACTTGGCGGCTCTTCAACGTGTCGATCGCGTCTGAAAAGACGTCGAGGCCCTTTTCCATGACAAGGCGCCCCAGAAATCCGATCACGGGCAGTTCCGGGTTCAATCCGAGCGCTTGGCGCCAGGCCATGTCCCGGCGGCCGGGATTGAATATCTCGCGGTCGATTCCGCGTGCCCAGATACCGATATTGTAGCTCATCCGCCGGTCGCGCATGACCTGCGCCATCGATTCGGAGGGCGCAACAACGGCGTCGCTGCGGCGATAGAAGCGGCGCATGATCGCCTCAATTACGGGTTCCAGAAACGCCAGCCCATAATAGCGCGGATAGGTTTCAAACCGCGTGTGCATCGAGGCAACGACCGGAATGTCTCGCTTTCTTGCGAAGCTGATCGCACGATGGCCGAGCAGGTCAGGCGCAGAAACATGCACGAGATTGGGCGCGAATGCCGCAAGGTCCCGCTTGATCGCACTGGGCATCCCCAGCGCGATCCGATACTCGCCGCGCCCGCCCGGCAGGGGCAGTGAGGGCACACTCACAAGATCGCCGGTTGGAGGGAAAGCCGGTGTGTCGGTCGTCGGCGAATAGACTCGCACGGCGGCACCCGATCTCAGAAGATAGCCAACAAGTCGGTTCAGCGCCTGGTTCGCACCGTCGCGCACATAGTTATAGTTCCCGCTGAACAGCGCGATGCGAAGCGATGAAGCGTCCATCAGTGGCTCGATAGCGGCATGCGTTTCAGAATGCCAGTTCCGCCCAGACGGGCAGATGGTCGGAGGCGCGCTTCGCCTGTGCCGTGTTGTGCGTGCCGGAGCGCAGGATTCGCAAATCCTCCCCCACCATGATGCGATCAAGCCGGGCGACTGGGCGCTGCGAGTGGAAACTGGGGCCGGTAAATACGATCCGATAATCGTGCAGGAATTCGACAAGACAGCCCCGACGAAGCGCCCATTCGTTGAGGTCGCCCATCAGGATGGTCGGCATTTTTTCGGGCCTTTTCGTGACGGCGTCGAGGATCGCCCGAACCTGCCGCTTGCGCCAAAGACCCGACAGATCGAGGTGCATGCCAACGACGCGCAGGTCGTGCTTGCCGACACGGCATTCGACAAGAACAGCGCCACGAGGCTCGAGCGAAGGAATATCCAGCGGCCGACAATCGAGGATCTTGATATGCGAGCGCACCAATATGGCGTTGCCGTGCCAGCCAATGCCTTCGTTGCCGGTTGCGAAATGAACCGGGCGCAATTCGCCATGATTGTCGAGCAATTCGAGCGGCAGCGCCGATTTGCGGGCGCCGAACCGCCGGTCCGCTTCCTGGAGCGCGATGATGTCGGGCTGGACTTCATCGATGACGGATAGAATGCGTTCGGGCCGCCTCAGTCGGTCCGTGCCGATGGCTTTGCGGATATTATAGCTGACAACCCGGATCACCCGGTCACGCTAGCCGCTTCCTCAGCGGCGGCCAAGCCCAAGCGCTGAAAAGCTGTTCTGGTCGAATTTCAGGCGCAGCGTCACGAAGGGGCCGCTGCGGGTGTAACGGCTCGCTTCGAAGTCGCGATCATGGAAGCCAACGACGTTATAGCCAAGCGAGATATAGGTGTTCTTCATCGGCGAAAGGCCGAGCGTCGGTCCGCCCGACCAGGCATAGGCCCGTCCGCCGGGATTCTGGCGCACCGTGCCGGCCACTCCGATGTCGAGCGTTTCGCTCAGATCGAACCGGATATCGGCGCCGAAGACATTGCTCCAGCCCTTCAGATCGTCCGCTCCAAACCGGTCGAACACATAGCGCGTGCCCCAAAAGGCGGAAATCTCGCTGCGGCCAAGATAGGTTCCGTCCTCCCGCTTCTGAACGGGCGACCAGTTCAGGGCGAAGCTGTTGACGATGCGGCGCGAGGTTGCATCACCTTCGATCGTGAGCGGCGCCCCGCCGATGGGGCCGGGCTTGCCGAAAACCGCGCCGCGCGCCCGGTCTTCACGCAGTTCGAATTTTTCGAGAAAAGCAAAGCGGCTGTCATCGGGGCGATTGGCCCAGCTGATGGCAATCGCCCGGGCGTCAGTACGCGGGCCGCCCTTCTGGGTGGCCTTGAACCAGGTCAGCGCGCCGCCAAAAGCGCGGCCTTCGCCGATCTGGCGCAGGCCGGAAAGGGTCAGCCCATAACGGTTGCCAAGTTCGCCATCGCGATACTCTGCCCGCCCGGCGAGGCTCCAGCGCTCGCTCCGATACGTGGCGCCGGCTGTCACGGCTGTGAAATCCTCCGTCAACACGCCGTCTGAACCAATAAATCCGCCCGAGGATACCGGATGCGCCGGGTTGAGCACGCGCGCCGGATCGATGCCGCCCAGGGTCTTGTTGCCGTCGAGCGTGAGATCGACCGTCAGTTTCTTGCCGACCGGAAGCGACTGCGACAGGCCATAGGCTGCAAAGCTGCGCGGGCCATATTCGTTGGTCGCCTGTTGGTTGGCGCTGGCGACAAGCCGGCCGCCCGTCCACGGCTTCAGGTCGAAGCCGATGCGCGCCGTGCGTGCCTTGATCGTGTCGCCCCTGGCAATTTCATATCCACCGACAAGCGTGACGGAGTCCGTGACGGCATAGCGCGCCGAGAGTTTGTGGCGAGCAGGGAAGTCGATGCTTTCATTCCGGCCATTGACCGGCAGTTCGGCCTGCGCATCGAGTTCGAGCTTGTTGTTGAGGAGGCGCTCGGTTGCTCCCAGCTGCGCGATCGTTGAACTGGCGGTGCGGCCATCGTCAAGCCGATCGCTCGCTATGGTAAGGCCTGCGCGCAGGTCGAGCCCGCGCGTTCGGTATTCGGCGAGTGCGCGACCGGCCGTACGCCGTGCGGCGCTGCCGAGATAGTCCTCGTTCCAGGCGCTTGCGACGATCGAAAGGTCGGGTGTGATCCTTGCCCTGCCGTCAAAGCCAAATTTGCGGGTGCCGTTTTCCGGGCTGTTGGTCTGGCCCACCCCGTATCCCGCCTGCTGTTCGCGCGCATAGGCGAGAAGGTCCAGCGCCTTGCCGTGATGCTCGGCTTCGACCAGCCATGCGGTTGCGGTGCCGCTGGTCGCCTTGGCCGCCGAGGCGCGCGGCGCGGAATCGCTCGCCGCAAATTCGGCACGGACTTCGGTCGCGGCGTTGGGCGTGTAGCGGAGGTCTAAGCCGCCCATTTCGGTCTTGGCGATGTCGCTTTCATCGTGGATTGCGGTCGCACCCAGCGTCAGCGTCTTTGCGGTATTGGTCCAGCTGGCGCGGCCACCGGCGTTGAGCACGCGTTGCCCGACACCATCGACTTCATAGTCGACAATGATGAACTGAGGATCGAGCAGGCTCGAACGGCTGAGAACTGGTTCGCGGAACCGCAGCGTGCCGCCAACATAGTCGATGTCATAATCGATATGGCGAACAAGCGGGCGGCTTTCGACAATGCGATCGGAGCGAAGCCGGTCGCGGACTTCGATCACCACCCGCTCCGAATTGGGCAGGATATCGCGCGCGCCAAGCGCATAGGGCCCCGATAGGCCATTGCCCTGGATCTCTTCGCGGCGATGACGGTACGGCGTATCGGCGGCAAAGGCCGTCGCGCGGACGTGCTCGCTCCCGTATTCGGCCTTCACCCCGTTAAAGGCGCGCTGGTAGCGGGTCAGCTGGGGCTCATTGATACCGGTCTCATAATCGCCGAACAGCGCATAGAATTGCGGCCGTTCGAGCCGGAGGTAGAGCTTGCGGACGCTGGAAGCGTCATAACGCCGTTCGCTGCGATCGGCATAGATTGTGTAATAGGCGGTCGGGTCGATCGTGCCTGCGAACCTGGCCTCGTCCTTGGCCTTGTCGCTGTCATAGGCCAGCGTCATCAACCATTTGCCCTTGATCCGGCCCTTTGCGTAAAGCGCAAGACGGGCGTCGCTGTACCAATGCTCGCCATTGGCACCGAGCCCCTCGGTGCGGCCGTTCAATGTATTGAAGCCCACCGTTCCGGCCGCAAATCCGACAATCGTCCAAGGGCGCTTGCCCGGCGTCAGCCAGGTCTGGATCGTCTGCTTGCGGGTGACTTCGCCATCGCGGAAGGGCAGGGTGATCGACAGGCCGCCGGAAGCCGTGGTCGGCTCAAGCTCGATATAGGCAATGCCTTCATCGCCTTCGACATGCCAGACCGGACGGGCGCGCTCGAGCCCTGAGAGCTGGCGGGCCGCCTGGGCATCAGCCTCGACCGCGGGATAATAGGGCGCAGGGAGGACAAAATCGCCAACCAGCCCGTTGCGAACCGGCTTGCCCGCGCGATCGGTCATGCGGATCGCGATGACCGGACGAGTCGTGCCGTCAGCAATAAGGACTGACTTTTCGCGCACCAGTTCGGCGTGAAGGGCGCTGTTGGCATAATGGACGGTCCGCTTCAGCGTTTGGACCAGCGCGCCATTTGCATCGCGGACTTCGGCGGTGAAGACGGTATCGCCGTCCTTGAGCTCGAGCGCGCGCCACTGGCTCACGGCGAGGCTTTCGACGCCGTTCTTCTTCGTCCCCTCAAAAGCAAGGCCGTCGACGGGTTTGCCATCGGTAAACAGTTTGACTGTCTGGCCGGGCAAATGCTTGATCGCGACGCGCACAGCCTTGGTCCGTGGATTGTGATCCGGCTCGGGGAAAAGCCAGGCGATTTCCGGCATTTGCCCCGAAAGCCAGTCGCGATCCGCGCCGGCTGCTATCGCATCGGTCGAAGGCGCAGTGCGGTGCACGGGATCTGCCTCGAGGCGCGCGCGGTTCTTGCCCGTCGCGCTGCGGAAATCCGCACGAACCAATGATCCCCCCTGGCCTTCGACGAAGCGCGATATCGCGCTTCCCGCCGTTCTCGCAATTCTTGCACAATCGGCAGGCACCTGATCAGGTGGCAGCGAAGACGGATCGATCTGGACGACGTGCAAGCCGGGCAACACGCCCTCGAAATGATAGCGCCCCTCGATATCGGTCACGGCATAGCTTCCGTCCTCAAGCATCACCCGGACACCTGGAAGGCCATTGGCCGCGCCCGGATCGACCGAGCAGCCGCCATCGGTAATGCGGCCGATGATCGTCATTCGGTCGGTGATCCCGTCGCGGACGATCCGCACCGTGGCATCGGCAACCGGGCTCTGCGCCCCGCGATTGTCGCGCGCGCTCGCCCGGTTCAAAGCGGCGCCCGGCCGGGCATCCGGGCGAACGTCGAGGATGTAGGTCAGAATTCCGCTCGCGCCGCCAGAAAGCGGCGGTATTGCCATGTTTAGGGAGTGACCATCAGATGATATGGAATAATTGATCTGTAATCCATTGTAGCGAATGGATTTATTTTTCAATCGCATTTCTGTTGGCAGAATGTCGCTGACGGTAATCGCGCCCGTGCTCCGCCCGGCATCGCCATTCTGGATCGTGATACGATACTGGACAGGGTCGCCTGGCGCCGCGACCGGGCTCGAGGCTGATTTGCGCAGGATGATCGTGCCCCCCTGCCGGTCGGCAGGAACGTCGATGCGAACCGGAGAGGGGTCGGAGAGGGTGAAGACATCGCCATAGGAGCCGGCGGCAATGGCAAAAGGCTGCCCGTCCGGACGCCGCAAGCCCGCCAGGTCGGCGGGCGTGGAGGTCGAGGGAACAGTATAAGGTGTCGGAGGTTGGACGAGCAGCCGGTAAGTGCCTTGTCGCACAAAGGGGAATCGAAAGTCTCCGGGCGGAAAGACATAGATCTTTCCGCCGCCGTCCGTCACGGTTGAGCCCGTCACCACGGTCGAGGGGAAGCTCGAAACGCCATCTTCGCCAAAGACTTGGGCGGGTTGGCCGGTCGCCGCATCGACCAGTGTCACGCTCGCACCGGCAATCGGCGCGCCATCGCCGCTGTCGAAGACAATACCGAACGGGTCGATCAGGATGTCGACTGTAGTGTTGGCGATCACGCTTCCATCCGATGCGCGCAGGCTGGACAGGCTGAGGCTGGTGCCTGGCGCAATCGAAAGCACGCAGTCATTGGGCACTGGGGTGGAAGGTGTGGGCGCCGTATGCACCATCCCGACGAAGACGCCGGTGTTGGGCCCGCTTTCCGAAAGGGTCAGTGTTTCCGAATCGCCGGCGGGTGTCGCCAGGCGGATGTCCAGCGTATCGACGGCGGAGGCGTTTCCATTGTCCGCCGCCGAATTGATTGCCACAATCAGCGGCTCTCCGGCGTGAATTTGGCTTGTTTGAGCCACCAGGGCAGGTGTCAGCGTGAGGCCGGCAAAGGCGCCGCGAAGCAGCACCGGCGCGGTGCCAGCACTGCTCTGGCACAGGGTGGTCGGCACGGCCAGGCTTTGCGCCGCCGCCGATCCGTCAAGCTGGTAGGTGGTCAGTGTCGACGGGATTGGCGCAGGCGGCTCGACCATCAAGTCGACCTGGTTCGAATTCCGGACGATCCGTGTTCCGCCGACATCCCACTGGATTGTCGCGATGTTGGAAATCGTCTGCGCGCGCGCCGGCATCCACGACGATCCGCCGAGGATCGCGGCCAGGCCCGCAAAAAGGGCCAGAATATGGTTAAGGGCGCTACGCATGACAGAGCAAACAGGCCGCCGATGGCTGACACAGGCCATCGGACGGCCCATTGCCGTTCGCCTTAGTTGATGGTTACCTGGAAATAGAGCGTGCGGGTCGTGCCCGCAGCGATCGTTCCCAGGGTGCCGTTGAGCGTGCCGGCCGTAACCGATCCGCCCGACGTGCCGTCAAGGTTGCAGGTGCCCGTCGGCGTTGTGCCGGTGTAAGTGCCGTTGAGGAAGCTGCTGGCAGCGACGAAACTGGTCTGTGCCGGCAGCGGGTCGCTGATCGTCACGCTGCTTGCAGAGGCGCTGCCGGCGGCGTTTGCGATGACGATGCAATATTCGACCACGGCGCCGGGGATCAGTTTGGGATTGGTGGTGCCGTTGATGGGGTCGGAGACCACGCGGCTCTGCTTGGTCACGGTCAGGCTTGGTGCCGAGACGGTGTAGTCATCGTCGTCGCTGGCCTTGCCGTCGCGCGCGGCATCGCCCGCAGCGGGGCCCGCCGCATCGGCAAAGACGGTGTCCATGCCTGCCGTGTTGGCGCCCGCGGTTTCGGTTATGACGGCGCCCTGGCTGGCCGCACCGCCGCCCGCACGGGCCTGGGCGACCAGTGTGACGCCTGCGACATCGCCGTTGACGGCAGAAATCGGGACGTTGCCGACGACGAAGACAGTGCGCGAAGCGTCGGCGACGATTTCGTCGAGATAGGTGACGGCCTGATCGGTTCCGGCGTCGTAGGTGCCGTTGCTGTTACTATCGACAAACAGGCTCAGGCCGGTCAGGTCGATCGTATCGGTGCCGCTATGGGCCGCGCTGCCCCCCGCAAGCTGGGCTGCGGTCAGGCCGAGATCGAGCGTGTCGTTCGATGTGTTGGTGACGGTGAAGGTTGTGACCTGGGCCGAAGCCCCCGGCGCGACTGACGTCGTTGCAGATCCCACCTCTGCAACGGTCAGGGTGATCTTGCGGTCAACCGTGACGTTGTTCGACGCGTTGATGGCTGTCTGGGCCACCCCGCCGACCTGATAGTTCACCGTCGCGGTGTTGGTAATGGTCGAGCCGGCAGCTGTTCCTGCAGCGAACGCCGGAGATGCCCCAAGCACCCCCGCCGTGACGCCTCCGGCTACTGCCAAATGCTTGATGATATTGGTCATTGGTCCCGTTTCCTGTCTCTACGGTTGTGCCCTTGCTTGTCCCGCTGGCACATATTGGCGGGAGTCATGGTCAGCGGACGATCCCGCGAAAGCTCAGTTTTCCTTGTGCGCCTGCCGGAATCGCCTGCTTCAGGGCCCAGCGCAGGTGCGTGACGTCCTCGGGCCGGGCATTTCGCCAATGGCCGTCTGCTTCGTGAACCTTGAGTGTCGGCAGCGGCCCCCAATTCTTGCCGCCGTCGATCGAAACCTGCGCGCTGTCGGCCCCGCCCTGAAAGGCGACTGCCGCGGGAAGCGGGTTGGTCACGATGAAGTCGCTCGCCGGCGCACGGCCGGCATTGCGATAGTTGAGAATGAAGACCAGCCGGTCGCCCGGCGTTACTGTCTTCGGCTCTTCCAGCACGATCCGGCTGCGTCCCGCGCTGTCGGCGATCGTCCTTTCAAGAAGAACCATGCTGGACAGAGTCACGTTATTGGCAGCGAATGCCAGGCTTGGAGCCAATATCGCCGTCAGAAGGAGCAAGAGGCGCATCAGTCGATCCTCACCTTGAAGGTCACTGTCCGGGTTTGTCCCCCGGCCACGGAGCCGAGCTGGACCGTGACGGCGTTGGCGGCGAACACGCCCGCATCGGCGTCCGCAGCATCGGTCACGCCAGCGCCCTGGAGCGTGATGGTGCCGGCCTGATAGGTGGTGTTGGCGGGCACCGTGTCGCCGATCGCGAGATTGGTCAGCGTCCCTGTGCCCGAAACTGTTGCGACGAGCGTGTAGGTCACGATCGCACCCGGGACCGATTTGCTTCCGCCGAAGGGGTCGAGCACGCTTGCGCTTTTCACGAACGTCATGGTGGCATTCTGGACGACGTAGGCGCCGCGATCGGTTCCGTCGGCGCCTGTGGTGCCGACAACGGCATCGCCGCCACCCTGGCCCTGGCCGGCAAATATGGTGCCCGCCGCGCCGGTTCCGGTTCGCGCTGCGGCGGTCAGGTCAAGGTCGCCACGATCCAGATCGACGCTTCCGCCGGGAATTGTCGAGAGGACAAACACGCGCTGCGACTGGTCGGGCGCCAGCGTCAAATCGTTGGTGCCGGCGACATGGACGGTATCCACACCCGCATCGTAAACGCCGTTATTGTTGGTATCGATCACGATCGACGTCGCGGTCGGATCGAACTGATCACCGCCGATCGCCGTCGTTGCGGTAAGGTCAAAGGCTTCCGAGCCATTGCCGGTATTCGTGACGGTAAAGCTCAGGACCTGGTTTGTAGACCCCGGCGCGACGGCAACCGGGCCGGGATCGGCCGTTGCCACGGTAACGTTGAGAAGCTCGTCAACCTTGATATCGACCTGGTTGGAATTGGCGGTCTGCGGATTTCCGCCGGGATCGGTGTAGGTCGCGGTCGCGGTATTGCTGATGGTCGTCCCGGCCGCAGTCCCGGCCGCCCGGGCAGCGGGCGAAAAGGCGATCGTTGCCGTCACGATGACGAGCGGCAGGGCGCGCAGCAATTGCACGTTCCGGATCGACCAATGGTTTGCGTTCTGCATACACGTCCCGAAATTGTTTCACGATGCGTTGCATTGCACCCGGAACGGCAAATATTTGGTTAACCCCGTTTCGAAACGCGGCGTCAGGAGCCAACATCATGAAACCATTCGGAAATATCGAGTCGCGGCGCGCGACGCCGTTGCCGTAGGGTGAGCGGCAGTCCCGGGTTAATCCGGATTTCACCCTAAGGCGGTGGCAATTCTGGTTAATGAATCCGCCTGTCAGACCCCGCCTTGACAGCCCTTGTCGCGACGCCTAACAGCCGCGCCTCAACACCGTTCGCGGGTGTAGCTCAGTTGGTTAGAGCGCCGGCCTGTCACGCCGGAGGTCGCGGGTTCGAGCCCCGTCACTCGCGCCATTTTCCGGAAAATCGAGGCAGGTTGCCCTATTCGGGCGGATGGCGGAATCGCCCGGTTTCCATCCAGGAAAGCAATGGCTTGAGCGGCGCGATCCAGACAATTCCGCAAATCACATAGACCGCTCCCTGCAGGATGGCAGGAAGCCTGGCGATTTCAGCCGAAAAGCTGCCCACCAGCACGGCAACGGCGGCGATGAGCGCAAGGATGGCCAACATGCCTGCGGGTTTGCGCCAACTGGGTTCCATCAGGCCCTGATGCGCGATTGGGGGCTGGTGATCCACTCTTTTTCCGTCAGCACGGCATCAAGCGGCATGTCCCAGGGATCGGTTTTCAGCGCGTCGCATTCCTGGATCGACCAGGCCAGTCCGATCCTGATACTGCCCGGCAAGGCGGCAAAAGCCCGGTCATAGTGCCCGGCACCCTGGCCCAGCCGGTTGAGCGCACGGTCGAACCCCACAAGCGGCGTCAGGATGACATCGGGTTTACAGAGGGTCGCGGATGCCGCGGGCTGGTGGAATCCGAACGGGGCCGTTTCCAGCGGCTCGCCAATCGCCCATTTGCGAAACGCAAGCAAGGCCGTGCGATCGGCCAGCCAGGGCAGGGCGATCACCTTTCCCATGCGCGCAGCCTCCTCCATCAAGCCGGCCGGATCGGCTTCGGAGCCCGATCGAGCATAACCGGCAATCACGTTCGAGGAGGCCAATATGTGGCGGAACTGTTCAGGCAGGTCTTTGGCTTCAGGCCAAAATAGATGATCTTTTTCAAAGGCTTTACGAATCTTTCTCAGTTCATATCTGAGGCTTGTCTTGTCGCTCACCCTGTCTCTTTCATGCGGTTGGCGGAACCACCCTGGCCGTTTGCCGGAATATCCTCTGACGCCGTAAACGTCAGGTGGGGATCATATACCCAGACCAGGGCCTGGGCAGGGACAACCCCCATGGATGTTGAATCGCCTCAGGGATGTTCGAAGGCGCGCACCGGGCAGTATCCGCCGTAACCAATCTAGGCGGGCTGGTGCAGCTTCTCAAGCCTTGTCGCGATTAATTCGACGCGACCGGCCAATGTTTCGAGCGCAGCCGTCAAATGGGCAGGCACAGCAGGAGGCGGGGCCGGAGCACCACCCTGACGCCTCTCCAGCGTTTCGTCAGCAATAAGGAGGGCGGAAAGGAGCAATTGGCGGACTTCGCTTGCATTGCCGACGGCGCTGCGCGCTTCAGTGGCTTTGGCATCAACCAGTTCGCCCAGGCGCTGGAGATGGGCTTCCTCGCCATCGCGACACGCGACTTTGTAATGATATCCCCCGACGGACAGCGTGACTTCAGCCATGTGCGAGCTCCGTCATCAGCGAATCCAGATCTGCCAGCGCGCGCTGGGTCTCGTCGCGCAAGGCACGGTGCCGCGCCGTCATTTCGGCAAGGGCAAGGTCGTTGTTCGGGGCTTGCGGCGCGAGAGCGGACACAGCTTCGATCCGCGCCAGTGCGCGTTCGATCCGTTCAATAGCGGTAAACGCCCCGTTATCGCTCATGGGCATGGGCATAGCATGTCAGAATCGCGGGGCAAGTCCCTCTTGAACTTGGCCGATTTTCAAGCGGTTGACGCCAGCCCACGCGCGGGACAAAGGAACCGCGCCTAAAGGGTGGGCGAGTCGCCCCCCGTAAAATCCGCAAAGGATCCAGATGACCGCCGCGCCCCAACAGCTTGCCAACGCCATCCGGGCGCTTTCGATGGACGCAGTTCAGGCCGCAAATTCGGGGCATCCGGGCATGCCGATGGGTATGGCGGACGTCGCGACAACGCTCTTCACCCGCTATCTCAAGTTCGATCCGCAGCAACCGCGCTGGGCCGATCGCGACCGGTTCGTCCTGTCGGCGGGGCACGGTTCGATGCTTGCATACGCGACGCTTCATCTGACCGGCTATGCCCGGCCGACAATGGACGATATCCGCAATTTCCGCCAATTGCACAGCCCCTGCGCCGGGCATCCGGAGAATTTCGAGCTGGAAGGGGTCGAGTCGACAACCGGGCCGTTGGGGCAGGGGCTTGCCATGGCCGTCGGCATGGCCATTGCCGAACGGCATCTCAACGCGGTTTTCGGGGATGAGCTTGTCGATCACCGCACCTGGGTGATCGCCGGCGATGGCTGCCTGATGGAAGGCATCAATCACGAAGCGATCGGGCTTGCCGGACATCTCGGGCTCGGTCGCCTGATCGTGTTGTGGGACGACAACAGGATCACCATCGACGGCAAGACCGATCTTTCGACGAGCGAGGACATTCCCGCGCGCTTCCGCGCGACTGGCTGGCACACCGAAAGCTGTGACGGGCATGATTTTGCCGATATCGCCAGGGCGATAGACGCCGCGCTCGCTGACGGCCGCCCGTCGCTGGTCGCGTGCCGCACGCTGATCGGAAAGGGGGCTCCCAACAAGCAGGGGACGTCCGCAACGCATGGCAGCCCGCTCGGCGCCGACGAAGTGGCTGCGGCGCGCGAGGCGCTCGGCTGGCCCTGGCCGCCCTTTGAGATCCCCGCCGATGTGCGCGATACCTGGCTTGAAGCGGGCCGGAGAGGTGCGCCTTTGCGCGCGGCGTGGGACGCTCGCCTTGCCGCCCACTCGCAGGGGGCAGAGCTCACGCGCCGGATGCGCGGCGAACTGCCGCAGGGCAGCGCGATGCAGGACTATCTGGCCACGCTGTGCGAGACCAAGCCCGATGTGGCCACGCGCAAGTCCAGCGAGATGGCGTTGGAAGTCATCACCGCCGTCTTGCCGGAGATGATAGGTGGTTCGGCCGACCTGACGGGCTCGAACAACACCAAGACAAAATCGACCAACCCGCTGACCAGGAATGATTATTCCGGTCGCTACATCTACTACGGCATCCGCGAATTCGGGATGGCCGCGGCGATGAACGGAATGGCGCTGCACGGGGGGATCATCCCCTATGGCGGGACGTTCCTGGTCTTTTCGGACTATTGCCGCAACGCCATCCGGCTTTCGTCGATCCAGCGGCAGCGCGTCATCTACGTCATGACGCACGACAGCATCGGCCTTGGCGAGGATGGGCCGACGCACCAGCCGATCGAGCATGTGATGAGCCTGCGCGCGATGCCGGGCCTCCATGTCTTCCGGCCCGCAGACGCCGTCGAAACCGCGGAATGCTGGGCCCTGTCGCTCAAGCGGTCCGATGGCCCGTCGCTCCTGGCGCTTTCGCGGCAGAATCTGCCTGCCGTGCGGTTCGATGCCTCGGAAAACCTGTGCGCCAGCGGCGGTTACAGGCTGAAGGCGGCAGAGAATGCACGGCGTGTGGTGCTGGTTGCGACAGGCTCGGAAGTGTCGCTCGCGCTTGAGGTCGCGAAGGCGCTCGAGGGCGGCGGGATTGGCAGCGATGTCGTCTCGATGCCGTGCACCGAATTGTTCGATGCGCAGGACGCGCCCTATCGTGCCGAGCTGCTCCCGCGCGATGCACTGATCGTTTCGATTGAAGCGGGGGTGACGCTGGGCTGGGAACGCTATACGGGCCTTGACGGACTCAATATCGGCATCGACAGTTTTGGCGCTTCGGCCCCGGCGGAAGCGCTGTTCGACTATTTCGGCCTTACGGTTGAAAAGATTGTTCCACAAATTACTGCTAAATTAAAAGCTTAAAGGGAGTTTTGAATATGGCGACGAAGGTTGCAATCAATGGTTTCGGACGCATCGGGCGGCTGGTCGCGCGTGCAATCCTCGAACGCCCGGATTGCGGGCTCGAACTGGTCGCGATCAACGATCTGGCCGATGCCAAGTCCAACGCCATGCTGTTCAAGCGCGACAGCGTCCACGGTCCGTTCCCGGGCGAGGTGAAGGCCGATGGCAACGATATCGTCGTCAACGGCAAGCGCATTCATGTGACCGCAGAGCGTGATCCGGCCAATCTCCCGCACGCCGCGAACGGCATCGACATTGCGCTCGAATGCACGGGCTTCTTCACCGATGCAGAAAGCGCCGGCAAGCATCTGACGGCAGGCGCCAAGCGCGTGCTGGTTTCGGCCCCGGCCAAGGGCGTCGACCTGACGGTCGTCTATGGCGTCAATCATGACAAGCTGACCGCCGATCACAAGATCGTCTCGAACGCCTCGTGCACGACCAACTGCCTTGCGCCGGTCGCCAAGGTGCTCAACGACGCAATCGGGATCGAGCGTGGCCTGATGACGACGATCCACGCCTATACCAACGACCAGAAGATCCTCGACCAGATCCATTCGGACATGCGCCGTGCGCGTGCTGCCGGAATGTCGATGATCCCGACCACGACCGGCGCAGCCCGCGCGGTGGGCGAGGTGCTTCCCGAACTCAAGGGCAAGCTCGATGGCTCGGCCGTCCGCGTGCCAACGCCCAATGTCAGCATGATCGATCTGACCTTCACGCCCAAGCGCGACACGACGCGCGATGAAGTCAACGCGATCCTGAAGGCTGCATCGGAAGGCGCGCTGAAAGGCGTGCTCGACTATACTGACGAACCGCTCGTTTCGATCGACCTCAACCATTGCAGCGCCAGCTCGACGGTCGACAGCCTTGAAACGGCGGTTCTCGAAGGAAAGCTGGTTCGCGTGCTCAGCTGGTACGACAATGAATGGGGCTTCTCGAACCGGATGGTCGATACGGCGGGCGCCATTGCAAGGCTGATCTGATGGCCTTCCGCACGCTGGACGATATGGGCGAACTCGCGGGCAAGCGCGTGCTTGTCCGTGAAGACCTTAATGTCCCGATGGCGGATGGCAGGGTTACTGACGACACCCGCCTGCGGGCAACGGTTCAGACCTTGTCCGAGCTCGCCGATCGGGGCGCCAAGGTGCTGGTGCTGGCGCATTTCGGCCGGCCCAAGGGGCAGCCCAATGCCGAAATGTCGCTCCGGCAAGTGGTGCCGGCGCTCGCCCAGGTGCTGGGGCGAGAGGTTTCGTTCCTCGAGGATTGCGCCGGCGAGCAGCTTGCCGCCATGACGCAAGATTTGCCGAATGGCGCCATCTGCGTGCTGGAAAATACCCGCTTCCATGCGGGCGAAGAGAAGAACGATCCGGCTTTGGTCGCACAGATGGCAAAGCTCGGCGAATTATATGTCAACGATGCCTTTTCCGCCGCGCATCGTGCCCATGCCTCGACCGAAGGGTTGGCTCATGTTCTGCCGGCCTTTGCGGGCCGTGCCATGCAGGCCGAGCTCGAAGCGCTCCAAAAGGCGCTGGGAAGCCCGGAAAAGCCGGTTGCGGCCGTGGTCGGCGGCGCAAAGGTTTCGTCGAAGCTCGATGTGTTGAGGCACCTTGTCGCGCGGGTCGACCATCTGATCATCGGTGGCGGAATGGCCAACACCTTCCTCGCGGCGCGTGGCGTGAATGTGGGCAAGTCGCTGTGCGAGCATGACCTGACGGCGACGGCCGACGCCATTCTCGACGCGGCGGAAAAGGCAGGGTGCACCGTTCACCTGCCCTATGATGTGGTCGTCGCGAAGGAATTTGCCGCAAATCCGCCGACGCGGACGGTCAATGTCCACGAAGTCGCCGCAGACGAAATGATCCTGGATGTGGGGCCGGCTGCTGTCGAAGCGCTGGCCGATGTGCTGAAGACCTGCCGGACGCTTGTCTGGAACGGCCCTTTGGGAGCCTTCGAAACGCCGCCATTCGATGCCGCGACGGTTGCGCTCGCCCGGACGGCAGCGGCGCTCACCCGCGAAGGATCGTTGGTCTCGGTTGCCGGCGGCGGCGATACCGTTGCCGCGCTTAATCATGCCGGAGTGGCGGCCGATTTCACTTTCGTATCAACGGCAGGCGGAGCCTTCCTCGAATGGATGGAAGGGCGCGAACTGCCCGGCGTTTCGGCCTTAGAAATAAAATAAATCAGGGAGTTATATCATGTCATTCACGCCCATTGTTAAAGAAATCCTCTCAAAATATGAGAGCGACAGCCCGGGCACGAAGGCCAATCTCGCGCGGATCCTGACGCATGGCCGGCTCGGCGGCACGGGCAAGATGATCATCCTTCCGGTGGACCAGGGTTTCGAACATGGCCCGGCGCGCAGCTTTGCCGTCAATGCGCCCGCCTATGACCCGCATTACCATTACCAGATCGCCATCGATGCCGGGCTCAATGCTTATGCAGCACCACTCGGCATGCTCGAGGCGGGGGCCGATACCTTTGCCGGGCAGATCCCCACGATCCTGAAGCTCAACAGTTCGAACAGCTGGGCGACCGGCGTCGATCAGGCGGTGACGGGCAGTGTCGACGATGCGCTCCGGCTTGGCTGTTCGGCGATCGGCTTCACCATCTATCCGGGTGCCGATGACGTCATGGAGATGATGGAAGAATTCCGCGAACTCGCGCTCGAGGCGAAGTCAGTCGGGCTCGCGACTGTGCTTTGGTCCTATCCGCGCGGCGGGAAGCTGACGAAGGAGGGCGAGCTCGCGCTCGATGTGGGCGCCTATGCTGCCCATATGGCGGCGCTGCTTGGCGCACACATCATCAAGGTCAAGCTGCCGAGCAACCATATCGAGCAGCAGGATGCGCTGAAATCCTATGAAGGTGGCGATTGGTCGGCCCAGTCGAGCCGTGTCGCCCATGTCGTCAAGTCCTGCTTCAATGGCCGGCGGCTGGTGGTCTTTTCTGGCGGGGCCGCAAAGGGCGCGGACGCCGTCTACCAGGACGCGCGTGACATTCGCGATGGCGGCGGCAATGGCTCGATCATCGGCCGCAACACCTTTCAGCGGCCGCGCGACGAAGCGCTGGCGATGCTCGACAAACTGGTGCGCATCTACAAGAACGAGGAATAGGGCGCGCCGGGGCAAGCATCATGGCAAGCGACGACGAGGATGGATTTGCGGCGCTGTTCACGCCCGAGAAGCGCCCGCCGTGCCAGCTCTACCTCATCTCGCCGCCGACGATCGGTCCTGACTTTGCTGACCGGCTGAAGTCCGCACTCGATGCCGCGCCGGTCGCTGCGTTCCAGTTGCGGCTCAAGGGGCTGGACGATCATGCGATCGCCCGGGCGGCCGAACCGCTCCAGAAGATATGCGCCGAGCATGATACGGCGTTCATCGTGAATGACAGTATCAGCCTTGCCAAACGGCTGGGAGCCGACGGCGTCCATCTTGGGCAGGAGGATGGCGATCCTCGCGAAGCCCGGCAGGTGCTGGGCAAGGATGTGCAGATCGGCGTCACCTGCCACAATAGCCGCCACCTCGCGATGGAAGCGGGAGAGGCCGGGGCCGATTATGTCGCATTCGGCGCCTTCTACCCGACCGGCACCAAGACCGTGGAGCATTTCGCAGATCCGGAAATCCTTGCCTGGTGGAGCACGCTGTTTCCGCTGCCCTGTGTCGCCATCGGCGGAATCACGCCGCAGAATGCGGCGCCACTCATTGCCGCGGGCGCCGACTTTATCGCCGTTTCGGGCGCTGTCTGGAATGCGGCCGAAGGAGAAGCGGCCGCCGTCCGCGCGTTCAGCCCGATTTTGGCAGGGTCGGCGTAGCGGGCCTTTCAGCCGCTTCGAGGTAGAATCGCGCAAACAGTTCCGCTTCCATCGTGCAGGAACGCGGCGCGGCAAGGTGCGCCTTGGTATAACCGAAACACCCCGATGCCGGGGCGCAAGGCCTTTTCAGTACGGCGCTTCTGTCCTGCTTCGTTTCCGGGATCACGGCGGAGTTCCCTTGCTACGTGTCGTGAGCGGTCAATGCGCCGGGATTTCATCTGCGTATTGCACGTTTCCGCCTTGCTTGAACGAATCCGCCACGCGGCTCCAAAGCTGCTGGACGGCCCGGGCGCCACGTGCTTGACTGGGCGCGGAAGAGGGAGTGACGAAGATGCTGACCAAGGGCGACGATTATCCGATCCACCAGACGCCCGAGCCGATTGCCTTTTCGGGGACGGACAGGAATTTCTACGACCGCTATTTCTTCTGCGGCTATAATCCGGACGGGAGCGGCTATTTCGCCGCGGCGTTCGGCGTCTATCCGCACTTGAACATCGCCGACGCGCATTTCTCGACGCTGCGTGACGGCACACAGCATTGTATCCATGCCTCGCGCCTGCTGGGCATGGAACGGATGGACCTGCATGTCGGGCCGATCCGGATCGAAGTGATCGAGCCGCTGCAGAAGGTGCGGCTCGTGATCGACAATCATGAGGGGATTTCGGCCGACCTGACCTTCGCCGGGCGTTCAGCGCCGTTGCAGGAGCCGCGCTTCACGCGTCGCAGCGGCCCGCGGCTGTTCATGGACCTGACCCGCTTCACCCAGAACACGCACGTGACCGGTTGGGTCGAGGTCGACGGGAAGCGGGTCGACTATGCCCAAGGCCTTGGCACGCGCGACAGGAGCTGGGGCGTCCGCTCCATCGGTGCGCCCGATCCGCAGCCGGTCGTGCCGATGGTCATGCCCCAATTCTATTGGCTCTGGGCGCCGACCAATTTCCCCAACCTTTCTGTATTCGCTCATGTGAACGAAGACGATGCCGGGGCGGCATGGAACAGCCGTGCGGCGCTTGCGATGGATGGGGCGGCGCAAGGCGAGGCGCTGCATCTGGAGGGGCAGCGATTCACGGTCGACTGGTTGCCCGGAACGCGCCATGCCCGGACGGCAAGGCTCGACGTGCGCGATCCTTCGGGACGCGACCATGTCATCACCTGGACGCCGATCGCGCAGTTCCAGATGAAGGGGATCGGCTATGGCCATCCCGAATGGACGCATGGCGGCTGGAAGGGCGAACTGGCGGTCGCGCGCGAGGATTTCCGGCCCGACGGGCTCGATCCGTTGCTCCTCCCCAACCTTCATGTGCAGACGCTTTGCACTGCCCGTCACGAAGGGAGCGGGGCGTCGTCCGAGGGGATCGGGATCGTCGAACAGCTGGTGATCGGCCCACATCGCCCCAGCGGTTTTGCCGGGTTGAACGACGGCACCGCGCCCTAGAACAATTTGCGGAAGCTGAGTTCGATCGTCCTGCCAACAGGATTGAGATAGCCCGGCTGGTAACGAAGCGGCGTCGCGCCGCTATTGTCGTGAACGTCGCGGACGGCGTTGGTGATGTTGTCGATCCGCAATCTGATGCGGCTGCCCTTCAGGAACGGCATTTGCTCCACCAGCTTCTTGCGCTGATCGAAGTTCAGGAACACGCGCAGGTTGATCGTTGCGAGGCCCGAAAAGCGAAGGTCCGATACAGTGCCACCTGACGGCACCGGCCCGCCCTTGAGGCGCGTTGCGCTTTGCCACGCGGCGTTGATGCGCATGCCGAGCCCGTTATTGTACCAACCGCCTTCGAGATCGACCCGATGTTCTGGCGTGCCGCCAAAGGCACCGGTTGCATCGCCGTTAAGCAGGTCGAGGGGCGGCAGCGCCGGGGCGATGCGGATCTCGTCCCTGAGCTTGATCGTGTGCGCCAGCGAAAACTGGATTCGCTTGCCGGGGCCGCCGCCGAAGCCGCCACGACCGGGGCCGCCGCGAGTCCCCTGCGGGCGACCGCCGCCCAGCGCACCAAATCCGCCTCTTCCTTGCGGCCCGATCTGCTTTGCGAAATTGATTTCCCAGCGAAGCTCGTCGCTGCTGGTCGATAAGTAATTGATCGCGCGCCGGTCGATCGAAACGAGCCGGCCCGTTGCATCTCGCACGACGCGGGCCGGGAATGCGCTTTCGACATCGGGCGTCAGTTCGGGAAAGGCAGACAGCGGATTGTCGCTGCGGTTGCGGTAATAGTTGGTGGAGAGCGTCAGCCCCTCCACCTTTGGAACGTCGTAGCTCAGCCCGATCTTGAGGTCGCGGGTCCGTTCGGTCCGGAGCAGGGGATTGCCGCCGCCGATGATCGTCACCAGTGCGGATTCGCCGCGGGTGTAATCGTAGACCGTGGTGCCGGGCGATGTGACCAGCGGATTGCTCAATTGCTGCTGCGACGGCGCGCCTTCGGCGGCTGCCAGGCTGGCGATCAGGTGCAGGCTGCGCGAAGGCGACCAGTTAATCCCGTAGCCGAACGATTTCAGCCCGCCGAAATCGCCGAGATAACGATAGCCCGCATTGACGTTGATCGAGAGATCGCCAAGCGCCGCCGCAACGTCGCGCTTCCGGCTGGCGAGTGGGATATCGAGGCTGGCGCGCGTCGTCGTGTCGTTCCGGCCAAGCCGGGCCTGCTGGGCGATGCCGCGGCGGACCGAAGAACTCCGGAACCCCCGCCGTTCGAACCCGGCGCGGAAAGAGGCCGTGACGGCACCGGCGGGCAACTGCGCGACCGGGCCAGAGACCGACCAGATGGCATTGGCAATCGTCTGGCGTGAGCGTGCGACGTCGCGAGGGCCGGCCACTAGGGTCTGGTCGGTCAAGGTGCGGCTGGTCTCGACGCCATAGGTCGCGGTTCCGGTCCATTGCCATTTGCCAATGCTGCCATCGAAGGTCAGCCCTGCACTGGCGGAGCGGACGCGCGCATCCTGGTCCAGCCGTTCCTGCACACCCGAGGCAGGGGTTGATAGCCCGAAGGACGAAGCGGAGTCTGTCTGGTCGAACTTGAGGTTCAGCGTCGCACCCGTCCGGCCGCCCAGCGTCCGATTGAAAACCGAATTGAGCTGGATTTGCTCGGTTGCGGGCAACAGCGTCCGGTTTTCGGCCTGTCCGGCCAGCGGCTGCCCAATCCCGCGCTCGCTTTCGAATATGCTCGAGGCGCGAGTATATTGCGCGCTGAGATTGGTCCGCCCTTTCTCCCCGATCCGCAGCGACGTGGCGCGGAGCTGGGCATCGCTGCGCGCGCCAGAGGTCGGCCCGCCAAATTCGGCCTCGCCCGAATAGGCCGAAAAATCGGGCTTCAGCACGAAATTCACGACGCGCTGATCGGCCGAATAGCCATATTTGAGCGCGACTTCCTCGGGGAAGGTCTCGACCCGCTGGATCGCTTCGGACGGGATGTCGCGAATTTCCGAGAAATCCGAAACGCGCCGCCCGTTGAGCAGGACGACCGGCGCGCCGCCGTCGCGCCCGCGCCCGGTGCGCGTCTGCGTTGAAAGGGCGGCCAGCAGGTCTGTGATGTTCGACGCGCCATAGCTTTCGATCGCTATTGGATCGAGTTCGAGATCGGGCGGGACGTCCGTTTCCACCGAGCCGCGGATTCGCGGCGCCGTCACGACGATATCGCCCACCTCCTCCTCTGCCGCTCCCGCCGATTGCGGCGCCGCTTCTTGCGCATGGGCGGGTGCTGCAAGCGCAATCAGGGCAACGAGAGTCGTACGACGCAACACGGGGGACGGATACGGAATCGGCATGACAGAGTCCCTTAGCTGCCAGATCATGGCAGTTATGTGAACATGGCTGAGTTTTCCCGAGCGATTTGACTTTTGCCGTCGGGCAGGGACAGTGCGCCGCATGACGAAAAGACCAGCCCCGCTCACCGGCCGCCGCATCCTCGATCTTTCACGCGTGCTCGCGGGCCCGTGGTGCACGATGATCCTTGCAGACCTTGGCGCCGAAGTGATCAAGGTCGAAAACCCGCATGGCGGGGACGATACCCGCGCCTGGGGTCCGCCCGACGCGGCGGGCGAATCCGCCTATTATCTCTGCGCCAACCGCAACAAGAAATCGGTGGCGATCGATCTTTCTTGCACGGCGGGGCAGGAGGCAGTGAAGGCACTCGCCGCTACGTCGGACGTTCTGGTCGAGAATTTCAAGCTGGGCGGCCTCGACAAATACGGCCTTGGCTATGACCAGCTTTCGGCACAATTCCCCAGCCTCATCTATTGCTCGATTTCGGGCTATGGCCGCACCAGCCCGCGCGCGGCCGAGCCGGGCTATGATTATGTGATCCAGGCCGAAGGCGGCATGATGGCAATCAATGGCGATGCAGACCGCCCGCCCGTGAAGGTCGGCGTCGCGGTGGCCGACCTCTTTACCGGCATGTTTGCAGCGCAAGCCGTCCTTGCCGCGATCATCGCGAAGGACAGGGACGGGCTTGGCCAGCATATCGACATGGCGCTGTTCGACGCGCAACTTGCGATGCTCGCCAATGTCGGCTCCGGCGCGCTCGTCTCCGGCAAGGAGCCGATCCGCTACGGCAATGCCCACCCGACCGTGGTGCCCTATCAGACGTTCGACACAGCAGATGTCGCGATCGTCATTTCGGTCGGCAATGATCACCAGTTCGGGCATCTGTGCCGCGAGTTGCTCAAGCGGCCCGACCTTGCGGAGGATGAACGCTTTGCGACCAACAGCGCGCGGGTGATCCACCGCGAGGCGCTGATCCCCGTGCTTCAGGAGTTGATCCGCCAGCACCCGAGCGAGTGGTGGCTGGCCGAACTTCGGCGCGTTGGTGTGCCGTGCGGTGCCGTCCGCTCGATGCAGACGGCGCTCTCGGCCCCCGAAGCGATCGCCCGCGATATGGTGCTGAGTGTGGCCCATCCGCTGGCCGGACGCGTGCCGCTGATCGGATCGCCGTTGAAGCTCGCGGATACGCCGGTCGTCACGCCCGTCGCGCCGCCGCTGTTGGGGCAGCACTGCGCAGAAGTCCTGGGCGAATTGCTTGGTTACGATCCCGCGCAGATCGCGGCCGCCGCCGGTCAGACCTGAGCGCGCACCGCGTCGAGGATCTTCGCCCCGCCCATGAAAACCGAGCCGGTGCAGGCAAGGAAGAGGAGCTTGCCGCCAAAACCCGGATATTGATCGAGATAGACGATCCCGCGTTCAACCCCACCCAGCGCCAGCGCATAGATGATGGCATAGGCTTCCCACCGGGTCTTGATAACGAACAGTCTCTTGATCTTCGCTCCCATGTCAAAAGTTAAGCAAACATCGGGCCAAGCGCGGAAATCGGGGACTCGCGGGTTAACGAGGATGGTTAACTGTTAATTAATCCGACAGTTTGGGGGGGTCAGCTCGGCGCGGCTATCAAGTGTCTCTGTCGTGCGATATGTCATTGACATATGCGTCACTAGCGTATAGTCACGACGCGTGAGTCGCCTGCAGACAGTTATCGAACTTGCAGCGTTCATCAGGCGGGCCAAGGCGATCATGTCGGACGATGAACGTGCCGCCATCGTCGATTATATTGCTGCCGATCCGGAGTGCGGCGTCCCGCTTGGCGGTGGCCTGCGCAAGGTGCGTGTTTCCCGCCCGGGCGGCGGCAAGAGCGGTGGATATCGCACCCTGTATGTATTTGGCGGCGCGCATCTGCCGCTGTTTTTGGTGACGGTGTTTGCCAAGAACGAAAAGGACAATCTGAGCAAGGCCGAACTGGCCGATGTGGTGCAGTTGAGCAAAACCCTGCTCGCAACCTATGGGAGCATGCAATGAGTGCCTATGAAGACATTGTCGAGGGATTGAACGAAGCCATTGCCTTTGCCAAGGGCAAGGATACGGGCGCGAAGGTCCATCAGGTCGCCGTACCCGCGGTCGATGTCGCGCAAATTCGCGCGCGTACGGGCTTGTCGCAAAGCGCGTTTGCGCGCAGCATCGGCGTTGCCAAGGGGACGCTCCTCAACTGGGAACATGGCCGCCGCCAGCCGACCGGCCCCGCGCAAGTCTTGCTCGCAATGATCGCGCGCAGGCCTTCGGTGGTAACGGAATTGCTGCGTTAGGTGGGGAGTTTGGTGTATTTAGTAAAATGGAACCGTAATTCCTAGCTTAATCACGTCATGTTTTTTTGAGGATACATGTGTCAATATTTGATTGGATAGTTGTTATATTGGCGGCAATTATAATTGGTGGCGGATGGTCTCTTGTTAGTCATTGGAATATTGAGAGATTCTCAGACGAGGACGATGATAAAGACCAACGGCGGTAGTTCCGGCGATACCACATCTAACTTACCGCCTTTCCCCTCGGCCCGCATCCCATGCCTTGCGCACAATCCCCCAATTGGCCCGACAGGACAATGCCCTCCGCGCGCCCGCGTGAACCCTTCAAATCTTGGAGCCTCGCCGAAGCCTGAAAGGTTCACGCGGGGGCGCGGAGGAGATCGGTCTCCTTGACAAATAGGAGATCGCATCTCAGGCAGGGATCGGCTCTTTCTCATGCTCCGGCGCGGGGCGAGAATATTGTTCGGGCCCTGGTGGCCCGCTCCGGAAAACGCCCTCTCTCAAGCTAATGCTTAACTTCCCACTCGTTGCATCATTTGCGGGAAGTTTGGGAATCTAAGCCCCCGATTTGTACCGATTCACCTGTCGCCCGTCAGGCCAATTCCCCAAGGTCGAGCGCCAGCAGGAGTGCCGCTCGCGCCACGCCGATGCGGTGCCAGAGTTCCGCGTCTCCGAGTTCGTCCGGCGTGATCGCTTCGGGCCAATGAGTCGAGACGATCTCCGCAATGCGGTCGAGCGCTGCCTCATCGACAAGGAAGCGCGGATCGACCGTCGCCGGGTCGCAGACCACGCGCAGCCTTAGGCAGGCGGGGCCGCCGCCATTGGCCATCGACTGGCGGACATCGACCGGAATGAGGCGGCGGATCGGGCCGTTGCCCGCGATCATTTCCTGCAGCCAGCCCCAGACGCGCGCGTTGCCCTGCGCTTCGGTCGGCAGGATCAGCGCCATGCCGCCGTCGGGCAAGGTCACGAGCTGGGCGTTGAACAGATAGGACTGGATGGCATCGGCCAGGCTGACGGCGGCGGCGGGGACCTCGACAATCTCGACCTGCGGCAGCAGCGCGCGCAAATCCCGGTAGAAGCCGTCCTTGTCCGCAAAGGCGAGTTCGTGCGCGAAGAGCACGCGCTCGTTGGCCACCGCCACCACATCGTTGTGGAACGCCCCGGCGGCAATCGCTTCTTCGGATTGCTGGACGAACAGCGCGCGCGAAACGCCGTGGACCCGGGCAACCGCCTGCGAGGCCTCGATATGCTGGCGGGCCGGGAAGGGGCCTCCAGTCACGCCATAGACGAAGATCTCGACGCCCGCCGCGTCATGGCTGGCCGAAAGCCGCATGTGATTGGCAGCGCCCTCATCACCGAAGGGGGCGGGGACGGGGCCGTGAACCGCAAAGGCCGGATCGGCAAAGGCGAGCTTTAGCTGCGCCAGCGTTCCCTGCCATTCGTGGCTCCGGTGCGGCATCGTCACCAGGTTCGCGACGGTCAGGTGGCATTTGCCGTCTCCGGTATCCGCAGCGGGCGAAACGGTTGCGGCGTTGGCGGCCCACATCGACGAGGCGGACAGGGCATTGGCCAGCAATCCGGGCGTCGCGGTTTCGGGCGTGCAGCCAAGCGACCGGAGCCAATCCCGGTCCGGCCGACACTGGGGCAGCAATATGCCCTGCGTCAGCCCGAGCGCAATATTGGCGCGCATCTTTTCGACGCCCTGAAGCGCCGCCGCCCGCGGCTGCGAGGTGCCGCCGGCATTCTTCGCCGAAGCGAGGTTGCCAAGGCTCAGCCCGGCATAATTGTGGCTGGGGCCGATCAGTCCGTCGAAATTGATTTCGATGACCGCCATCTCACCACCGCGCGACATGCGTGATCGTGTCGCCCTTGCCGACGCCGAGTGCGGCCGCGCCTTCGGGGTCGATCATGATGCCGCCTTCGACCGGGCTGATATGGGCATAGGCCGCCTTGAAGTCCGAAAGCCTGCCGTGCGCCGCCAGCACCTTCGTTTCACCGCCCTGCCGGACATCGGCAATCACGCTGTCCTCGGCCTCGCGAATGCTGCGGACCGTGTCGGTACGTGCGGTCATCGTCGGCCCGCCGTCGAAAATGTCGATATAGTTTTCCCAGTGGAAGCCCTCATTTTCGAGCATCCGCATCGCGGCGCGCCCCGAAGGGTGCGGCAGGCCGATCACAGCACGCGCGCTTTCGGGGAGCATCGCAGTATAAACCGGGTGCTTGGGCATCAGGTCTGCAATGAACTGGTTGCCGTTGACGGCGTTGAACTGGTCCGCATCCTGGAAGTTCATGCCGAAGAAGCGGCCCGCCACGCCGTCCCAGAAGGGCGATCCGCCGGCTTCGTCGATGATCCCGCGCAGTTCGGCAAGGATCCGGTCGGCAAAGCGGGCGCGATGATTGCGGATGAAGAGATAGCGGCTGCGCGCGATGAGCATGCCGAGCCCGCCCGCGCGTTCGCCGGGATGCAGGAACAGCCCGCCGACTTCGCTCGATCCCTCAAGATCGGTCGAAAGCGTCAGCATGTCGGCGCGGAAGGTGCGGCCGAGCTCCTCGCTATGCTGGGTCAAGGCGCCTATGCGGTAGGAATAGAAGGGCCATTTCTGCCCGACCTGCGAAAAGAGCTGGCATGTGCCGCGCACTTCGCCGGTTGCGGTGTTCTCAAGGACGAGTACGAACAGGTCGTCCCCAACCGTATCGTCATCCCGGCCAAAGGCTGCCTCGGATTTCTCGATCTTTGCGGCAAGCGACTTCCGGTCGGGCGGCAGGTTGGTGAAACCGCCCCCCGTCAGCTTCGCCATTTCGTAGAGCGGCTGGAGGTCGAGCGCATTGGCGGCCCGGATACGAAAGGTCATACGCGGCCCCGTTCGGCGATCCGCATAAGCGTCAGCGCCGAAAGCTGCGCGCGCTCGGCCAGGCTATCCACGATCAGAAACTCCTCGTCAGAATGAATGGAGCCGCCGCGCGGGCCCATCGTATCGACAACGGGCACGCCGCACGCGGCGATATTGTTGCCGTCGCATACGCCCCCCGTCGCTTTCCACGCTACTGCCAGACCAAGATCGTTTCCGCAATCGCGGACCAGGTTGAACAGTTTTTCGGCGGCCGGGTCGACCGACTTGGGCGGACGGTTGAACCCGCCGTGAAGATGGCAATGCACGTCATGCTCGCGCGAGACGTCCGCAATGCTGTCGCGCAGGATGGCCTCGGCCGCAATCATGTCATCGGGCGTCATCGGGCGCATGTTGACGCGCAGGATCGCCTGGTCGGGCACGATATTGTTGGGCCCGCCGCCGTCGATCTTTGCCGGATTGACCTTGAGCCCTGCCGATTTCGCCGCATTGAGGCGAAGCGCCAGGTCCGCCGCCGCTAGAAGGGCGTTGCGCCCGTCCTCCGGATTGCGGCCAGCATGAGCCGCCTTGCCGTGGATCGTCACCGAGAAATTGCCGCTGCCCGGCCGTGCTCCCGCAAGGGTACCGTCGGGCAGGGCGGGCTCGTAGGTGAGGGCCGCAACCTTGCCCTTTGCGAGTTCGGCAATCAGGCGGGCTGAGGCTTGGCTGCCGGTTTCTTCGTCCGAGTTGATGAGCACGTCGTAACCGATGCGGGTCGCCAGCGGTGCTGCCTCCAGCGCGCGGAGGGTCGAAAGAATGACAGCGATCCCGCCCTTCATGTCTGCCGTGCCGGGGCCGTTGAGCACGCCGTCTTTCAGCCATTTGAGAGTCTGGAAGGGATGATCGGCCGCGAACACCGTATCCATATGGCCCGTCAGCAACACGCGGACGGCGGCATCCGGCCGGACGGCAAGGTGCAGATGCTTCCCGCGTTCGACCTGCTTCACGCTGCCATCGGCCAGCACGGTTTCAACAGGATCGGGTTCGACCAGCCGCATTTCGCCGGGCAGTGCCGCAAAGGCGTCGGCGAGCAGACCCGCGACGCTCTTGAGCCCGGCAAGGTTGCCCGTCCCCGAATTGATGGCCGCCCATTGCTCGACCTGAGCGAGCATCGGCGCATCGGCCGCGACTTCCAGTGCGGCCCGTTCCTGCGATGTAAGCGATGACATGGCCGGGGTATAGCGTCTGCCCCGCTTCCGGGCTAGTCGGCCATCCCGGCCAATCCGCTTTCCTACAGGGGGCCGCTGATATAGACCTGCGGTATGTCGAAGTGCGCTGCCCCATTCGATCTTCCACGCTTGGGCGGGGTCTCGGGACCGATCGGTTTGACGATGGAACGCCACGGCTTGACGCGGAAATCGACGCTCAGGGACACTCTCAACTTTGTCCGGTCGAACTGGACCGTTTTGCCGTTCCCGCGCGCCTTGCCAAGCGCTGGTCTGCTCGCCATAGCCCGTGCGCGATTCCCTTCCCCAGGATGCGCCAGACACCAGATTCAGACCAAGGGGTATTCATGACCAACACGATCAGCCGCGCCGGATTGACCATTGCCAGCGAACTCGCGGCCTTTGCCGAGGGGCCCGCACTCGCTGGAACCGGCATCGCGGCCGAAACGCTGTGGAACGGGCTTGCCGCGATCCTCGACCGCTTCGTGCCGGTGAACCGCGCGCTGCTGGCCAAGCGCGATGCGCTTCAGGCGAAGATCGATGACTGGCACCGCGCCAACCCCGGCCCGATTACCGATATGCCGGGCTATCAGGCATTCCTGCGCGAGATTGGCTATCTCGTGCCCGAGCCGACCCCCTTCACGATCGGCACCGCGAATGTCGATGCCGAGATTGCAACGATGGCGGGGCCGCAACTTGTGGTGCCTTCGCTCAATGACCGGTTCGTCCTCAACGCCGCCAATGCGCGCTGGGGGAGCCTTTATGATGCGCTTTACGGCACCGATGCGCTCGACGCGCCGCCGGCCCGGCCCGGAGGCTATGATGCAGAGCGCGGCGCGGCGGTCATCGCCCGGGCCAAGGCGTTTCTCGATGAAGCTGTGCCGCTCACGAACGGAAAATGGGCCGAGTGGAAGGGCGAGCAGCCGCATCTCGCCAATCCCGCGCAGCTGGTGGCGCGCAAGTCGGGTGGGTGGCTCTTCAAGCACAATGGCCTGCACATCGAGCTGGTAATCGACCCGGCGCATCCCATCGGAAAGACCGACCCGGCAAATGTTGCCGATGTCATCCTCGAAGCGGCGCTGACTACGATCGTCGATCTCGAGGATTCGGTTGCGGCGGTCGATGCCGAGGACAAGGTCGCGGCCTATACCAACTGGCTGGGGCTGATGCGCGGCGACCTCGAAGCCAGTTTCGAAAAGGGCGGACGGACGATGACGCGCCAGCTCGAGGCCGATCGCGACTGGGGCGACGTCGTCCTTCACGGCCGCAGCCTGTTGTTCGTCCGCAATGTCGGGCATTTGATGACCAACCCCGCCGTGCTGCTGCCGGGTGGGGAGGAAGCGCCTGAGGGTATTCTCGACGCCGTATTCACCGTGCTTTGTGCGCTGCATGACCTGAAGGGCCTTGGAAAGCTCCGCAATTCACGGACCGGCAGCGTTTATATCGTGAAGCCCAAGATGCATGGCCCCGAAGAAGCTGCTTTCACCAACGACCTGTTCGATGCGGTCGAGGATATCTACAACCTGCCGCGCAATACCGTGAAAGTCGGCGTGATGGATGAGGAGCGGCGGACGTCCGCCAACCTTGCCGCCTGTATCCACGCCGTGAGAGACCGGATCGTTTTCATCAACACCGGCTTCCTCGATCGGACCGGCGATGAAATGCACACCTCGATGTGGGCTGGGCCTATGATCCGCAAGGGCGAGATGAAGACGACAAGCTGGATCGCCTCCTACGAGGCGCGCAACGTCCAGATCGGGCTGGCCTGCGGCCTTTCGGGCAAGGCGCAGATTGGCAAGGGCATGTGGGCGGCGCCCGACATGATGGCCGACATGATGACGCAGAAGATCGGGCACCCAAGGGCGGGCGCGAATACGGCCTGGGTGCCTTCGCCAACGGCGGCGACACTCCATGCGATCCACTACCACCAGTGCGATGTCTTCGCGCGGCAGGCTGAACTGGCGAAGGAGCCGACGCCGGGGCTCGATCCACTGCTGACGATCCCGGTTGCGCCCAAGGGGCACAACTGGTCCGACGAGGATGTCCGGGAGGAGCTGGAGAATAACGCGCAGGGCATTCTCGGCTATGTCGTACGCTGGATCGACCAGGGTGTGGGCTGTTCGAAGGTCCCGGACATTCACGACATTGGCCTGATGGAAGACCGCGCAACGCTGCGCATTTCCTCGCAGCACATCGCCAACTGGCTGCTCCATGGCGTGGCGACAGAGGCACAGGTCGATGCGGCGCTCGTGAAGATGGCGGCCAAGGTCGATGCGCAGAACGCGGGCGATCCGCTCTACCGGAAGCTGACGCCAGAGAGCATTGCCTTCCAGGCCGCCCGTGCCCTGATCTTCGAAGGCGTCGCGCAGCCCAATGGCTATACCGAGCCTTTGCTCCACAAGTTCAGACAGAGGGTGAAGGCGGGTTGATCACGGTTGCGGCGCTCTATCATTTTTCGCCTTTCGACGATCCTGCCGCGCTGCAGGCACCGCTGCTGGAGGTATGTCGGGCCAACGGGGTGAAAGGCACGCTGCTGCTGGCCGGTGAGGGCATCAACGGGACGGTGGCGGGCCCGAAGGCCGGGATTGACGCCGTGCTTTCGCATATCCGTGCGCTGCCGGGCTGCGCGGCGCTGGAGGTTAAGTTCTCATCTGCGTCGGAAATGCCGTTTTATCGGATGAAAGTCCGGCTCAAGAAGGAAATCGTGACGCTGGGCGTCGATGGCATTGACCCGTCGCGAGATGTCGGCCGCTACGTCGAGGCGGCGGAGTGGAACGCGCTGATCAGCGATCCGGCGACGATCCTGATTGATACGCGCAACGATTATGAGGTGAAGATCGGCACATTCCGGGGCGCGCTCGATCCGAAGACGCGCAGCTTTTCGGAATTCCCCGAATGGTTTCGCGCCCATCGCGCAGACTTCGGGAACAAGCCGAAGGTGGCGATGTTCTGCACGGGCGGGATACGCTGCGAGAAATCCACCGCTTTCCTCCGCGCCGAGGGGATCGAGGATGTCGCGCACCTGAAGGGTGGGATCCTCAAATATCTCGAGACCGTACCGAGCGAAGAAAGCCTGTGGGAAGGCGAATGTTTCGTCTTCGATGAACGCGTTTCCGTTGGCCACGGGCTGGTGCAGGGCAACCACAGCCTGTGCCGCGCCTGCCGGATGCCGCTCAGCGCCGAAGAGCTGCAATCAGCGGATTTTGTGGAGGGCGTCCAGTGCCCGCATTGCGCGGCCTCTCGTACCGATGCACAGCGGCAGCGCTATGCCGAACGCCATAAGCAAGTCGCGCTGGCCGAAAGGCGCGGGACACGGCATGTGGGGGATGTCGAGGGCTAGTTTCGCGCCTCGCCCCATTCGATCCAGCCGAACGGGCGCGGAGTCTTGGGCATATAGGCCTTGTCCGCGCTGGCGATCTTGAAACCGGCCGCTTCATAGGCGCCCGTGATTGCGCGGGTCAGGTGGCAATTGCCGCCGATCCGTTTCCAGACCGGCTCGATCCGCCGCTGCCATTTCTGGACGGAGGCATCGGGCGCGCGGCCATGTTCGAGGAACAGCGCCTTGCCGCCGGGGCGCAGAACGCGGCGCATTTCCTTCAGGACCTGAGCCTGTTCGTCGACCGAGCAGAGCGTGAAGGTAACAAGGATCGTGTCGAAACTGGCATCGTCGAACGGCATCGCTTCGCCGATCCCGCCCCTGATGTCCGCCGTCATGCCCTTGGCCTGCGCCGCCTCGCGCGAAGCATTGAGCAACGCGGGGGAGGGGTCGAGTCCGGAAAAGCTCCTGATCCGCGCAGGGTCGTAGAATTGCATGTTGATCCCGCCGCCGCAGCCAAGCTCGAGCACATCGCCTTCGGCTTGCGGCACGATCCGGCTGCGCGCCTTCATGATCTGCGGCTGGGCGCAGCAAAAGCCGATCAGCTTGGGAACGGCGTGCCGGTCCCACCAGCTTGCCGGGCGCGGCTCAAAAATGGGGGGCGAATTCGGCGACGACATTGCGGTAAAGTTCCTTCTTGAAGGGCACGATCAGGCTTTCAAGCTGATCGGGTGCCACCCACCGCCAGGCGCTGAATTCCTGGTGCGTGGTGTGGATGTCCACATCGGCGTCGGTGCCGGTGAAGCGCATCAGGAACCAGGTCTGGCGCTGCCCCCGGTACCGCCCGCCCCACATCCTGCCCATCAGGTGCGGTGGCAGGTCGTAAAGATGCTCGCCGGCCGAGCGCGCGACGATATCGACAAGATGCGGCGCAATGCCCGTTTCCTCCCCCAGTTCGCGGATCGCGGCCGCTTCGGGGCTCTCTCCCGGATCGATCCCGCCTTGCGGCATTTGCCAGGCATCGGCGGCGTTATCGAGGCGCTGGCCAACGAACACTTCCGTCCGTTGGTTAAGCAGCATCACGCCCGCGCAGGGACGATAGGGAAGGTCGTCGATCGTCTTCACCGGAGCCCTCTGGCGCCGGCAGGTTCCCGGTGATCCACCAATTCAGTCATGCTTGCGCCATCACCTCTGCCAGCAGCGCCTTCAGCGCGGCAAGATTGCCTTCGATATCGCCCTGCACCGAAGGGATGCCCTTGCGCAGGTTGATATAGCCATGAATGCTGCCTTCGGCCTCGCGATGAACCGTCGGCACGCCTGCCGCTTTCAGCGCTTCGGCATAGGCGCGGCCCTGATCGCGCAGCGGATCGAGGCTGGCCGTCACGACAAGCGTGGGGGGCATGCCGCTATGATCATGTTCGAGCGGATTGGCGCGCCGGTCTTCGGGATCGAAAGCATAGGCGGCCATGAACCAGTCCATCCCGTCCTTGGTGAGCAGGAAACCTTCGTTGAAATCGCGATAGCTCTGCCAGTCATTATGGGCGGAGACCGCCGGATAGATGGGGTGCTGCGCAATGACCGGAACCGAAGCCGGATTGTCGCGGAGCGCCATTGCCGTGACGACCGTAAGATTGCCGCCAGCGCTGTCCCCCGAGAGGATCATGCCGGTGCAGGGAATATTGTCAGCAATCCATCGTGCGGCCGCCTCGCAATCCTCGGGTGCTGCCGGGAATGGGTGCTCGGGCGCAAGCCGATAGTCGATCGAGATGACCGGCATGTCGAGCTGGCGTGCCGCTTCGGCGCAATAGGGTTCGTGGGTGTCGATATCGCCGATGACGAATCCGCCCCCGTGGAAAAAGACCATGACTGGCCCGGGCTCCCGGCTTTCGCGGGCATCGTAGAGCCGGGCCGGAATATCTCCGGCAGGCCCCGGAATCGAGAAATCGCGGATGACGGCCAGGTCGCCTGTCTCCGCATCGGCGACATGGCGCATCGCCAGCATCAGGTTCCGCGCGTCGGCGGCGGGGAGTTCCTGCATCTTCGGGCCGGGCTGGTTGTTCAGGAACTGCAGGAACATTGCCACGTCCGGGCGGACAAAATGCTCAGCCATCCAAACTTCTCCTTTTTCGTTGCACATCAGGACTAATCCGCTCAAAGCCGTTCGTCCATGCGCAAAGAGAGATTGCGTGGCCGCCGAGTTTTACTATTTTGTGATACAAGGGCGCCATCTCTAGAGCGCCCACGAACGATGCTACAATCGCAGGACAGAGTTGATGGCTTCCGCCGCACACAAGATTGATAACCAAGAGGATTCCAGCACCAGCATACACCCGTCCGAAGCGGTCGTTGTCCGTTTCGCGGGCGATTCTGGAGACGGCATGCAGTTGACGGGCGGGCAGTTCACCCTCTCATCTGCGCTTGCGGGCAATGATTTTGCGACCTTCCCCGATTTCCCGGCCGAAATCCGCGCGCCGCAAGGGACATTGTTTGGCGTGTCCGCTTTCCAGATCAACTTCGGGTCGGACGAGATCGACACGGCAGGCGATGCGCCCGACGTGCTGGTGGCGATGAACCCGGCCGCGCTCAAGACCAATGTGAAGGACCTGAAACCCGGTGGCCTGATCATCGCGGACAGCGGCGAATTTTCCGCGCGCAATCTCAGCAAGGCGGAATATGAAGCCAATCCGCTCGAAGACGGCAGCCTCGCGAAATGGCAGCTGATCCATTTCAATATCTCGCAGCTGACGATGGAGGCCGTGAAGCCGTTCGGTCTTGGCAACAAGGAAGCGCTGCGCTGCAAGAATATGTGGACTCTGGGCCTCGCGCTTTGGATGTTCGATCGTGACCGCCAGCCGATCATCGACTGGCTCAATGGCAAGTTCGCGAAGAACAAGGTTCTGGCTGATGCCAATATCGCCGCGCTCAATGCAGGGCATGCCTATGGCGAGACGGCCGAAATCGGCCAGCCGGGCCACACCGTCCATATCCCGCAGCATCACGTGGCACCCGCCGATGTGGCGCCGGGCCTTTACCGCACGATCACCGGCGCCGAAGCGGTGGCCTATGGCCTCGTCGCGGGTTGCCAGCTTGCCGGGGTGAAGATGTTCTTCGGCGGCTATCCGATCACGCCGGCTTCGGCGATCCTTCACTATCTCTCGAACCTCAAGCATTTCGGGGTGACGACCTTCCAGGCGGAGGATGAGATTGCCGCCATCGCGTCGGCCATCGGCGCCTCTTATGCGGGGCAGTTGGGCGTGACATCGTCTTCGGGCCCCGGCATCGCCCTCAAGGGAGAGGCAATGGGGCTTGCGGTCATGACCGAGCTTCCGCTTGTCATCGTCAATTCGCAGCGCGGCGGGCCCTCGACCGGCTTGCCGACCAAGACCGAACAATCCGATCTCTACCAGGCCGTCTATGGCCGCAACGGCGACACGCCGATGCCCGTGATCGCGGCGCGCTCTCCCGCCGATGTGTTCGAATGCGCGATCGAGGCGGTCCGGATTGCGACGCAGTTCATGACCCCGGTGATCCTGTTGACCGACGGCTATATTGCAAACGCGGCGGAGCCGTGGAAGGTGCCTGACACGGTGGATTTCAAACCGTTCCCCGTAACGTTCCTCGAGTCCGTGCCCGAGGGCGGCTTCAAGCCCTATGGCCGCGACGCCAAGCTCGCACGCCCCTGGGTCAGGCCCGGTACTCCCGGCCTGTTGCACCGGATCGGCGGCATCGAGAAGGAAGTCGATACCGGCCACATCAACTATGCGCCGACCAACCACCAGGCGATGACCGATATCCGCAAGGCAAAGGTCGACGGGATTGCCGCGCATGTTCCCGAACAGGATGTCTGTCTTGGTGAGGATCATGGCAAGCTGGCGATCGTCGGCTGGGGTTCGACCTTCGGGCCGATCCACCAGGCGGTCCGCCGCGCGCGGGCCAAGGGGCACGATGTCAGCCACATCCATGTCAGACATATCTGGCCGCTGCCACGGAATCTCGGCGAATTGCTCAAGCGCTATGACAAGGTGCTGGTGCCTGAAATGAACACCGGCCAGTTCAAGACGGTGCTTCGCGACCAGTTTCTGGTCGACGCAAAGCCGCTCAACAAGGTTTCTGGCCAGCCATTCCGCATCGCCGAAATCGAAGCGGCGATCGAGGGAGAACTCGCATGAACGACATGACTCCCGTCGCGATATCCTCGCCCAAGGATTGGGAGACGGATCAGGAAGTCCGCTGGTGCCCCGGCTGCGGCGACTATGCGATCCTGAAAGCGATGCAGCGGACGATGCCCGAGATTGGCGCGACACCCGAGAATACGGTGTTCGTGAGCGGCATCGGCTGCTCCTCGCGCTTTCCCTATTACATGGAAACATACGGCTTCCACACGATCCACGGCCGCGCGCCGGCAGTGGCGACGGGCGTCAAGCTGGCCAATCCCGACCTCGATGTCTGGATCATCACGGGTGACGGCGATGCGCTTTCCATCGGCGGCAATCACACGATGCATGTGCTGCGCCGCAATCTCGATTGCCAGATCCTCCTGTTCAACAACGAGATTTACGGCCTGACCAAGGGCCAATATTCGCCGACCTCGCGCGAGGGGACGAGATCGCCCTCCACACCTTACGGATCGGTCGATCGTCCCGCGCGCCCCTGCGCCTTCGCGCTCGGATCGGGCGCGCGGTTCGTTGCCCGCGGGATCGATGTGCACAAGAAGCTGCCCGAGGTTCTAAAGGCTGCGCACAGGCACCGGGGCGCTTCGTTCGTCGAAATTTTCCAGAACTGTATCGTCTATAATGACGATGTCTTCGCCAAGTTTACCGAAAAGGCGAACGCCGCCGACATGCAAGTCTGGCTCGAAAATGGCGAGCCGATGCTGTTTGCGGGTGGGACGAAGGGCATCGCGCTCGATGCGGCGCAGCTCACGCTCAAAGTCGTCGAGGTCGTCGATGGCGACTGGCAGTCTGCGGGTGTGATCGTCCACGATGTAACCAATCGCGCGGTTGCGCACATGCTGGTGGAAATGATCCTCGGGCCTTTCCCGATGGCGCTGGGCGTGCTCTATGACGATCCTCGCCCGACCTTCGAGGCGGCGGTGATCGAGCAGAATGCCAAGGCATCCGAGGGAAAAGTCGCCGATCTCCAGGCGCTCATTTCACGAGGCCAGAACTGGACGGTCGAACCCAAGGTTTAGAGCGGGTAACCACCGGCAATGACGTTTCGTGGTTCGGGCGCGGCGCTCCGATAGACCGCGCTGATCAGCCCGGTTTGGACTTGCCGAGATAGGCCGAAAGCGGCGTTGGGCTCTTGATGTTGGCGCTCCGTGGATTGAGCAGGTCATAAACCACGGCGTTTTCGAGAACGTGCTGCACATAGTCGCGCGTTTCGGATAGCGGGATGCGTTCTATCCAGCTCAGCACGTCCATTCCGGCCCGCGGATCACCGATCGTGCGCAGCCACCGGTCCACATTGCCTGGTCCCGCGTTATAGGCCGCGACGGCAAGCACATAGCTCCCGGCATAGCGATCCATCATCTGCCCGAAATAGGTCGATCCGAGCCGAACATTGTAGGATGTGTCATAAAGAGCGCCCGGATCGTAGTTCAGCCCGGCGAACGGCGCGGTTTCGCGGGCCGTGCCCGGCATCAACTGCATCAGGCCGCGCGCGCCGGCGTGGCTGACGATCTGGCGGTCGAACTGGCTTTCCTGCCGCGCAATGGCGTGGATCATCGTCCAGCTCCCGGCGATATCGTCGGGCACCTTGACCTGCGGAAAGGCCGTACGAAGATAGTCGCCCAAGCCCGCCGCTCGCGCATTGCGACCGATCATCACCGCCAGGTCCGGCCGGTTGATCCTTTGCGCAAGCTCGGTTGCAAGGATCGAATCGAGGTCGGTATTGGCCTTGGCCGCGATCGCGCGGACGAACCGGGTCTGCTCCTGCCATTGGCCCTGTGCGCCCAGATATTTGGCAGCTTGGACAAGCGAGGAATTCTCGAATCCGGCGCGCTCAGCCGCCGAAACTTCGATTTTGCGCGCAATCGGGGGCGGGGCGACCGGCTTCCCGAGCCGTTCGAGCGCCAGCTGGCCGTGGAACTGGTCGAAATATTCCCCTGCGCTTGTGTAATATTGCGTGGCCAGTTCGGCCTGGCCCGCGGCTTCGGCGGCGCGCCCCGCCCAATAGAATCCCTTCGCGCGGGTCTGGGCAGATTGGGCGGCATTTGCGTAGAGGCTGAACAGCGCGATTGCGTCTCGCGGACGACCCAATTGCGTCATTGCTGCCTGCCCGCCGAGCCAGGCAAGATCGGTGTAGGTATCGCGTTCCGCATAAGGCCGGTCGCTAACCACCGTCCCCGCCGGATAGGTGTCCGTCAACTGGCGCGCGATGTTGTAAGCGAGCGTATATTGCCCATCGTTGCTCGCAGCTTTTGCCGTTACGTAGAGAATATCGAGCCATTTGCCGGGATCGCGGGGCGGGCTCATCAGCGCGCGCGGCGCGGCAAGCAGTTCGCGCGAGGCAATCAGTTGTGCGGTATTGCGCTGCCACCAGTTGCGATCGGCCAGGAACCCCGCGTCATTCCTCGCGCTGTCAAATACGAGCGCGGACTTTTCGGCAGCGTCCGGTGCCTTGGTCAGCATTGCCAGCCGGGCGTCGAAGATCGCCCTCCTTTGCGGGCTTACGAGCAAAAGCTGGCGCGCGGCAGCTGTGGTCGCCCGATCCCACAATAGCCGGTCCATCCGCAGATCGTGGTCGGACGGGAGGATCGCATCGGCAAAGCCGGTCAGCACCCGGGTTTCGTCTTCGGGCGTGAGCGCCCCACCGATCCAGGCGTTGTGCGCGGCTGTCCGCGCCTCATCGCGGAAGCCGCGGGCTGAAAGCGCCTCTGCAAAGCGGAGGCTAGCCGTCGCGCTCAGCGGCGGATAGCGGCGGAAAAAGGCAATGACCTGATCGCCCGATTCTCCGTCGGGGCGGATCGCCTTTTCCGCATTTTTCCGCATTGTGTTCGCGTCCGGGAAACCGGCGTGGTTGATCAGAAAACTGGCATAGCTGGAGAAGGAATAATTGCCCGACTGGCTGAGCATCCGCCATTCCGACACGGCGCTGGCGATCGGGTCAGTGGGTTGGGCCGGCTGCGGCATTGGCAGCATCGCCGTTTGGGCGGCCTGCGCATAAGCCGGGCCGGTCGTAAGTGCCGTGCCGATCAGCAACATTGGTGTTACAATATGTTTCGCAGCGCTGGACAGGGCGGGGGGTGCCACCCTATCTGGCCGCTTTGAACGAATATTGATCATCATGCCCGCAATATGGCGTTAAATGATTACGAATTGAAGGACTGGTCATATGTTTTCGGGCTCAATACCGGCTCTGGTGACTCCTTTTCGCGACGGATTGATCGACGAGGAGGCCTTTCGGCGCTTTGTTGACTGGCAAATCGCCAATGGATCGAGTGCGCTGGTCCCTTGCGGGACGACCGGCGAGAGCGCTACGCTCTCCTATGACGAGCATTATCGCGTCATAGGACTGTGCATCGAACAGGCCAATGGTCGCGTTCCCGTCATTGCCGGCTGTGGCTCTAACGACACGGCTACGGCCGTCCGTCATATGGACTTTGCGAAGAAGGCAGGTGCCGCAGCGGCGCTTGTCGTTGCCCCCTATTACAACCGGCCGAACCAGGAAGGCATTTATGCGCACTATGCGCACCTTGCCGAACGCAATGACCTGCCGATCATTGTCTATAATGTTCCCGGGCGGACAGTGACCGACATCCAGCCGGAGACGATGATAAAGCTCGCCTCGATCCCCTCCATTGTCGGGATCAAGGATGCCAGCGGAAACCTGGCGCGCGTATCGATGCACCGGATCGGCTGCGGATCCGATTTCTGCCAATTGTCGGGCAATGACGATATGGCGGTTGCGTTCAATGGAGCGGGGGGTGTCGGATGCATTTCGGTGACCGCCAATGTCGCGCCGCGCCTTTGTGCGGAGGTTCAGAAGGCTTGCCAGGCGGGGGATTTCGCACAGGCCCGGGCACTTGATGACCGACTGCATCCGCTCCACGGTGCGCTCTTTGCCGATGCCTCACCGGGGCCGGCCAAATATGCATTGACGCGGATCTTGAACTGGATGGCCGGTGAGTTGCGCCTTCCCATGACTCCGCCTTCGGCAGCGGCCCGTCAGGCCGTCGACCGGGCGCTGGAGATTGCAGGACTGATCTGATGGCCCGCCCCCGCCCCAGCAGCGACAAGGTGAAGGTCGTCGCCGAAAACCGGCGCGCGCGCTTCGATTATGCCATCGACCAGACCTATGAGGCGGGGATTGCGCTGACCGGAACCGAAGTGAAGGCCTTGCGCTTCGGCGAAGGCTCGATCGCCGAAAGCTATGCCGAAGTGAAGGGCAACGAAATCTGGCTGGTCAATTCGAACATACCGGAATTCAGCCACGGCAACCGTTTCAATCACGAACCCAAGCGGCCGCGCAAGCTGCTGCTGCATGAGCGCGAGATCAACAAGATGCACGGTGCGGTCGCGCGGCAGGGGATGACGCTCGTCCCGTTGAGCATCTATTTCAACGCGCGCGGGCGTGCAAAAGTCGAACTGGCCATTGCCAAGGGCCGCAAGGCGCACGACAAGCGGGAACATATCAAGGAACAGGACTGGAAGCGCGAAGCCGCCCGCCTGTTGAAGGATCGCGGATGAGTGGCCTGATCGGCAGTTTCAAGAACAAGCTTCCGACCCGCGAATGGGTGGCGCGGAACCGTTGGACGCGCCCCTTTGCGCGCCATCTGCTGCGCCCGGACCTCTGGCGCCTCAACCGGCGCTCGGTGCCGCGGGCGGTGGCGGTCGGGCTGCTGGTCGCGCCGATCATTCCCGTCGCGCATACCATGGTCGCCGCGTTGGCCGCTGTGCCGACCCGCGCCAATCTCGTCATTGCGGCGGCCGTTACATGGCTGATCAATCCGTTCACCATTCCGCCTTTTTACTATGCCGCCTATCTTGTCGGGACAGCGATGTTGCGGCTCGATGCCATGTCGCCGGTGCCGCAGGTCACGCACCGGGCAACGGGCCAGGCAACGCATTGGGCAGAATGGCTGGTAGCGAAGTCGGGGCCGCTGGCGCTGGGCACTCTGGTGATGTCCGTTGTCATAGCGTCAATTGGCTATCTGGTGGCCTCGTTCGTCTGGCGCTGGAGCATCGGCCGCAAATGGCGCGCACGTTCCACCAATCGCAACCAGGCGGGCTGATGGCGGGTCCGGTAACCCCGGCTGACGGCGTTGCCCCGCAAAAGGCGACCTTGTTGTCGGGGGTGAGCGACCGGACCCTGCTTTTTGCGGTTCTGTTTGCGGCAGTGGCTTCTGCCGCCCTGATCTTCTGGGGTTCGGGCGACGGATTGATGGCTTCGGGCTTTGCGGCCACCACCCTGATCCTTGCAGCGCTCCTTCAGGTCGTTCGTACCCTCTATCCCCCGGTCTCCGTCGCGCGGGTCGATTTCGACTGGGCGCTGGTGCGGGAGGCTGCGGACAATGGCGATGTCGCGGTTGCCGTGACGGACCGGGTCGGGCGGCTGGTTTGCGCGAATGCCTTGCACGAAAGCTGGTTCGGCGGGCCGACTGCCCCGCCCACCCTTGGCCTGAGCGAGCCCGATACGGCTGCGCTGACGCAGGCCGGCCGGGTCGCGTGGCGCGATGGCCGCTGCACGATCCGCGGCTTGCGACGAGACCTGATGACCTTCGATGTCGAAGTGTTGCGCGGTGGCCGAAATGAGGATCATCTGGTCTGGCGGTTCAATGCGGCCAACGCCATCGACCTTGCGGCAGAGGCAAAGCGGCTGATCGAAGGCCCGGCTGGCCTGCGCATCGGCGAAGCGGGCATGATGGCCGTGCTGATCGGCGCGGAGGGCCGGGTCCGCAGCGCGAGCCGGAGCTTCATGCTCCGCGCCAGCGGGCGGCCCGACGGGACGGTGGAAGGCCGCGATTTCGTGACCCTGCTCGAAACCGATTCGAACGGTGCGATCCGGTTCGTGAAGGAAGGGCCCGCCGGCATGCCCCTCCGGCTGCTCCAGATTCCGATCGAGGCCGACAATCCCGATTCCCCGACGCTGATCATCCTGCTCGATGATGACAGTGAAAGCCATGTCGTGGGGCAGGGCGGGGGCATTGCGCATATCCAGTCGCTGCTCGGCATCCTGCCTCTCGGGCTGGCGCTCGCGGATCGCGACGGGCGCTTCCTGTTCCTGAACGATGCCTTTTGCCGCGCCGTCGGCCTGCCGCCCAATTCAAAGCCGATCTATCCGGGCGACCTTGTTGTGCGCGAAGACAAGGCGGCGGTTGCGGATTCCGTGCGGCGCTTTGCGACCGGCCAGGCGATGACGGGGGACATTGCGGTGCGCTTGCGCGATCAGCCCGAAGAGCCGGTGGCCCTGACGATCGCGGGAGCGCGCGGGCTGGGCGATGCGGCGGTGCTTCTCTCGATCAAGGACAATAGCGAGGAATCGAAGCTCAAGAAGCAGGTGGCACAGGCCACGAAGATGCAGGCTGTCGGCCAGCTGGCGGGCGGTGTCGCGCATGATTTCAACAATATCCTGACCGGCATCCTTGGTCATTGCGATCTCATGCTGATGCGCCACACGCCGGGTGACAGCGATTATGACGATATCCAGCAGGTTCGCAGCAATGCCAATCGCGCAGCGGGCCTCACACGGCAATTGCTGGCCTTTTCGCGGCAGCAGACCCTGCGCCCCCAGATACTCCAGCTTCCGGACATCGTTTCGGAAATCTCCAACCTTCTGAAGCGCCTTCTGGGTGAAACTGTCACGCTCAACGTCAAGCATGGCCGCAATCTGGGGGCTGTGCGCGCCGATCCGGGCCAGCTCGAGCAGGTTATCGTCAACCTCGCAGTCAATGCCCGCGACGCCATGCCGCGCGGGGGCACGCTGACCATCCAGACCTATGCCGTCTCGACCGCCGATGTCCGCAAGCTGGGCAGCGATATCCTGCCGATCGCGGATTACACCGCGCTCAGCGTGTCGGATACGGGAACCGGCATCCCTCCCGAACTGCTTCCCAAGATCTTCGAGCCCTTCTTCACCACCAAGGAAGTGGGGAAGGGAACCGGCCTTGGCCTTTCCACCGTCTATGGCATCGTCAAGCAATCGGGCGGCTTCATCTTCGCCGATTCAAAGCCGGGCGAAGGAACCAGTTTCGTGATCTACCTTCCCGTGCACCGTGTGGAGACGCAGCCGGCTCCCGCCCTGGCCAAGGCGCGCGAAAAACCCTGCGAGACATGGGGAACAGGGACGATCCTGCTCGTCGAGGATGAGGACATGGTCCGTGCGGTTGCCGAACGGGCGCTCACGCGCAACGGTTACACCGTGGTCACGGCCGCCAATGGCGAAGAAGCGCTCGAAGTGATGAAGGGCAGGGACGATATCGCCCTGCTTGTATCCGATGTCGTGATGCCGGTGATGGACGGGCCGACGCTGGTTCGCCATGCGCGCGAATCCGATCCCAAAATGCCGATCCTGTTCATGTCGGGCTATGCCGAAGAACAGCTTCGCAAGACGATCGATCTCGACAATATCGCGTTTCTGCCCAAGCCCTTTTCGGTTCAGCAACTGGCAGAGGCCGTCCGCGACGTCCTGACCGCGAAGGCAACGGCAAGCCAGTAGGCCGTGCTCGAAGGTGCGTGGAACGAAAAGTGAAAATATTTTTGTTCTCCCCTTGTTCAATTGGAACAAAAGATATACACCCAATGACGAACCGCAGGAATCGGCTTGCGGCGGGTGAGGGTAACGGCCATGGCAGCGTCTTTGAAACTGATCGATTCCGAACGGACAACAGGAAATATGGATAGGGAAAAGGCGCTCGAAGCCGCACTTGCACAGATTGATCGCGCATTCGGGAAGGGCTCGGCGATGAAGCTCGGCCAGCGCGAGGCGATCGAGATCGAAGCGGTCTCGACCGGATCGCTCGGGCTCGATATCGCGCTTGGCATTGGCGGGTTGCCCAAGGGGCGGGTCATTGAAATTTTTGGGCCGGAAAGCTCGGGCAAGACGACGCTGGCGCTTCACGCCATTGCCGAGGCGCAGAAGCTGGGTGGCACGGCGGCGTTCATCGATGCCGAACATGCGCTCGACCCCGGCTATGCCAAGAAGCTTGGCGTCAATATCGACGAACTGATCGTTTCGCAGCCCGATACCGGCGAACAGGCGCTCGAGATTACCGATACGCTCGTTCGCTCGAACGCGGTCGACGTGCTTGTGATCGACTCGGTGGCAGCGCTTGTCCCCCGTGCCGAAATCGAAGGCGAGATGGGTGACAGTCATGTGGGTCTTCAGGCCCGGCTGATGAGCCAGGCGTTGCGCAAGATCACTGGCTCGATCAGCCGTTCGAATTGCACCGTGATCTTCATCAACCAGATCCGCATGAAGATTGGCGTTATGTATGGCTCGCCCGAAACCACGACGGGCGGCAATGCGCTCAAATTCTACGCCTCGGTCCGGCTCGACATCCGCCGCACCGGCCAGATCAAGGACAGGGACGATATCGTCGGCAACACGACGCGTGTGAAGGTCGTCAAGAACAAGGTGGCGCCCCCCTTCAAGCAGGTCGAATTCGACATCATGTATGGCGAAGGCATTTCGAAGACCGGCGAGATCCTCGATCTCGGGGTCAAGGCCGGGATCGTCGAGAAGTCCGGCGCATGGTTCTCCTATGACTCGATCCGTATCGGCCAGGGTCGCGAGAATTCGAAAATGTATCTCAAGGAAAATCCCGAGGTTGCCGACAGACTCGAAAAGGCCATTCGCGGCAAGATCGAAGTCGTTGCCGAGGAAATGATGACAGGACCCGAAGCGGACGACGATATCTAGTCGCGCTCCGCTTCAAGCAACCAGAGGCCCGCTGCTTCCCCCGCAGCGGGCCTTTTTGGTTTTGGAAACGGGCTCGCCGGGAAACCGTTATAGTGTCAACTTGTCCGGATTTCTGCCATTTTTCTGGCAATCGTTTCTGCTTTCGCACAGAAATGCCATAAGGAGATGTCATGAAGGCGCTTTTCCACCTTGTCGGCGCAGGAACCGACATCAACAGCTCGTTCGAACGTGGCGCTGCACTGGCTCCTCCCATGATACGCCAGGCGCTGTGGAGCGACCGGGGCAATCTCGCCTGCGAGAATGGCATGGAGATTGGCCGCGATTTTATCCTTGAAGATATGGGCGACTTGCCGCTCGGCGAGGCGCCCGAAGATGACATTCTGATCCGGAATGCCGTTGCTGCAAACCTGACGGGCGGTGCGATCCCCATCCTGCTCGGCGGCGACCATGCCATTACGTTTCCGGTCATGGAAGCAATCCATGCCCATCACGGCCCGGTCACGATCCTGCACTTCGATGCCCACCCGGACCTATATGACGATTTCGAAGGCAATCCCCGTTCCCATGCGTCGCCGTTCGCCCGGATCATGGAGGCCGGGCTTGCGGCGCGACTGGTGCAGGTCGGCATCCGCACACTCAACCGGCATTGCCGCGAACAGGCTGAGCGCTTCGGCGTCGAAATCATCGAGATGCGGCAATTCGCGCCGGATCGCGTGCCGCGTCTTTCCGGGGCCGTTTACGTCAGCCTTGACCTTGACGGACTGGACCCCGCCCATGCCCCCGGCGTCTCGCACGCGGAGCCGGGCGGGCTTACGGTGCGCGACATGCTGTCGGTTCTTGATCGCATAACGGGTGAAATCGTGGGGGCGGATATTGTGGAGCTCAACCCCCGTTTCGACATCAACGGCGTTACAGCAATAGTTGCTGCAAAGCTGGTTCGCGAAATCGCGTCGCGCGCCACGGCCAACCGAAAGGAACAATCATGACAAATGCAGCAGACTGGCAGGGCGCAGTGGGGCGGAACTGGGCGGCCGAATGGGAGCGGACGGATCGCAGCTTTGGCGAACTCAACGCGGTATTGGTCGATCGCATAGCTGGCCGGGCACGACCCAAGGCGAGAATTCTCGATATTGGCTGCGGAGCCGGTGCAACTTCCTTTGCGCTCGCCAAGCGCCTGCCACAGGCGGAGATTGTCGGGATAGACCTTTCGGAAGAGCTGGCGGCGGCCGCGAGCGCGCGAAACGCCGAAGCACGCGTGCGGTTCGAAGTCCATGACGCCACCACCTGGTCGGGCGAGGGCTGGCAGCCGGACATGCTTGTTTCGCGGCATGGCGTGATGTTCTTCGACGATCCGGTGGCAGCCTTTTCACATTTCCGCGAGATTGCCGAGCCCGGCGCGCAACTCGTCTTTTCCTGTTTTCGCGAGCGGGGTTTGAACGAATGGGCGAGCGATGTTCCCGCTCTGCTCCCCATACCTCCTGCGCCAGCGGCACCTTATGCGCCAGGCCCTTTTGCCTTTGCCGATCCGGATCATGTCCGCGCGATCCTTACTCGTGCGGGCTGGAAGGATGCCGAGGCGGAGCCGGTGGACTTTTCCTTTGTCGCGGGTGGCGGAGAGGATCCCGTTGCCGACGCGATTGATTTCTTTTCGCGCATAGGCCCCGCCGCTCCGCTCATACGCAACCTCGGTGAGCAAGAAAAAACTGTCTTTTTTGATCGGCTTTCGCAACTCTTGTGCAACCGTTTGGCAAATGGAACGGTATCATTCCATGCGGCGGCATGGATATGGTCGGCGCGTCGATAACGAGAGGAAAGACAATGGCCTTGATCGTTCACCACCTTAACAATTCGCGTTCCCAACGAATACTCTGGCTGCTCGAAGAAATTGGCAGGCCTTATGAAATCCGGCACTATCAGCGTGACGCCGTAACCAACCTGGCGCCGCCCGAACTGCTGGCTGTGCATCCGCTCGGCAAGTCGCCCGTCATCGAGGATGAAGGCAGGATCATTTATGAATCGGGCGCGATCACCGAATATGTTTGCGAACGGCATGGCGGCGAAGCCTATGTTCCGGCGCGTGGCACCGACGATCATGTGCGCCACCTTGAACTGATCCATTTTGCCGAAGGGTCGGCGATGACGCCGATCCTGCTCGGGCTCTACGCCGGGCGGCTCGGCGAGGCCGCAGCACCCCTCATGCCGCGGATCGTTCAACAGTTGGACAGCCATTTCGATTTCATGGAAAGCCAATTGAACGACGCCGGGCATTTCATCGGCAACAGCCTTTCGGCGGCCGATTTCATGCTGAGCTTTCCGGCTGAAGTCGCCGCGATGCAGGGGCGCACCGCGACACGGCCGAAACTCGACGCTTTCGTCAAGATGATCCACGCCCGCCCCGCTTGGCAGCGTGCGCTCGAAAAAGGTGGCCCCTACAGTTTTGGCTAAGCCGCGACCGCTGCCTGCTTGACCACGTCTTCGGCAAGCTTGCCGCCCAGTTCGGAGACGTGGTCGTAGTGGGCCTCGAAGCTCGCCAGCCCCTGGCTCATGGAGCGCAGTTCTGCATCGAGCCCGTGCAGCCCGGCCTCGGGGATGATCGCTTCGACCCGGTCCCAGCGTTGCCAGCTTGGATGCGAGCCGATACCGAGTATCTGACCGCGCCGGCTCGAGATTGTCGAACTCGCCTTTGAGGTGGCGCCGGTCGGCGTGTCGATCGCCAGATGGCACATCGGCTCGAGCAGGTAGGGCTGGCACTGCGGAAGCGCTTCGCTCATCGCCAGCCGCCCGGCGATGCGGAAGGCCAGTTCGGAGCTGTCGACGCTATGGAACGATCCGTCGATCAGCGTGACTGCGACATCGACGACCGGAAAGCCGAGCGGTCCTTTTTCCATCGCGTCGCGCACGCCTGCTTCAACGGCTGGGATCCACTGCTTGGGAATGGCGCCGCCTGTGATCTTGTCGTTGAACTTGAAGCCCTCGCCACGCGGCAGCGGGCGGATTTCGATCACGACATCGCCATATTGGCCGTGCCCGCCGGACTGTTTCTTGTGGCGTCCGCGCTGGGTAACGCCCTTGCGGATCGATTCCTTATAGGCGATCCGCGGTGGATGGACGTCGACCTCGACGCCATAGCGACGCCTGAGCTTGGCCAACGTAACCGCCAGATGCTCGTCATTGATACCGCGCAGCAGCGTTTCGTGGCTGACATCGTCATGGCCCCAATCGAGCGCGGGATCTTCCTCGACCAGCTTGTGGAGCGCCGTCGAGAGGCGGACGTCGTCCTTGCGGTCCCGTGTGGAGATGGCGAGGCTGGCATTGCGCGGCGGAAGGTCGATCAGCCGGATCGAGGCATCGCCGTGCGCCTGCGCGCCCAACAACATCCCGGGCCTGGCATTGTCGGCCTTGGCGATGGCAACAATGTCGCCACGTTCGGCCTTTGCAAGCTTGATCGTCTTGTCGCCCTGGACGCTGAACAAGGCGCCCGCGCGGACGGCCTCGCCATCGCCTGCGACCAGCTCGGCCCCTTCGGCCAGGCCGTCTCCAAGGATGCGGGCCAGCGCCAGCCGACCGACGGATCCGCCATTGGCGATCTTGAAGATCTGGACGCTGCTGCCATTGGTCCCGAGCCGCTTGGCCGTCTCGCTTGATCCCGGAGCTTCATGACGGAGCATCTTGAGCAGCCGGCGGACCCCGAACCCGTTGAGCGCCGATCCGAACATGACCGGGACGACAAGGCCGGCTCGGGTTTCCGTGACCAGATCCTTGAAGACCGTCTGGATATCGGGGCTTTCGTCCGAAAGCAGCTGTTCCAGCAGCGCATCGTCATGATCGGCCAGCTGTTCGAGCATGTGGAAGCGCTCGCTTGCTTCGCGGTCGGCCAGTTCGGTGGGAATGGCGATCTGTTCGGAAGGCTTGCCGGGCTGATAGTGAAAGGCGCGTTCGAGCGCGAGATCGACAAAGCCGGTCACCGCTTCACCCTCGCGAATCGGAATCTGCCGCGCAATCAGCGGCGCGGCGCTGAGCGGCTGGAGCGCTTCGAGCAGGTCACGGATCCGCCCTTTTGCCGAATCGATCTTGTTGACGAAAATGGCATGCGGCAGGCCAAGCGCCTCGATGCGCTTGAGCGTCGGCTCGACAAGGACGGCACGGGCCGGATCGGGATCGACCACGACCACCGCCATGTCCGCCTGTTCAAGCGCGGCAAGCCCATCGGCCGCAAAGCTCACGGCCCCGGGAGCATCGATGATCGCAAACTTGTCTCCCAGATAGTCGAGCCTGAAGAGATTGAGTTCTGTCGAGCCGCGCCTTGCCCGCGCTTCGGGGCTGGCATCGCCCACGCACGTCCCGGCCTCAACCGTGCCCTGACGTGAAATGGCGCCGCTCGCAAAAAGCAGCGCCTCGGCCAAACTGGTTTTCCCGGCCCCGGCTGGCCCCACCAGGGCCACCGCTCTTACGCCGTTGACTGTACTCGCCATGATCCACCTCCTTATTCACACAAGGGGCGCCGGGGCGATGTGCGCCGAGGCGCAAGGGAGGTATCAGACGCCTGTTCGTGGCGAGTCGCAAGTGCTGAATCGTGACTGTGCCATGGACGGACGCTTGATGCAGGCGAGATGCTCGCCTAAGCGGCAGAGCTTATGACCTCGACCAACGATATCCGCCGCTCCTTCCTCGATTATTTCGGGGGCGCAGGCCATGAAAAGGTGCCGAGTGCGCCGCTGGTTCCGCACAACGATCCGACATTGATGTTCGTCAATGCCGGAATGGTGCCTTTCAAGAATGTCTTCACCGGGCTTGAAAGCCGGCCCTATTCGACTGCGACGTCAAGCCAGAAGTGCGTCCGCGCGGGCGGCAAGCACAATGATCTCGACAATGTCGGCTATACTGCGCGGCACCATACCTTTTTCGAGATGCTCGGGAATTTCTCGTTCGGGGATTATTTCAAGGAACAGGCGATCCATCACGCCTGGACTTTGCTGACAAAGGAATGGGGGCTCGATCCCCAGCGCCTGACGACGACCGTCTATCACACGGATGACGAGGCCTTTTCGCTTTGGCAGAAGATCGCCGGTCTGCCCGATCACCGCATCATCCGCATCCCTACCTCGGACAATTTCTGGTCGATGGGCGATACGGGCCCGTGCGGGCCCTGTTCGGAAATCTTCTTCGATCATGGCGATCACATTCCCGGCGGCCCTCCTGGCTCGCCGGATGAAGACGGGGATCGGTTCGTTGAGATATGGAACCTGGTCTTCATGCAATATGATCAGGCTGCCGACGGCACGCGAACGGCGCTGCCCAAGCCGAGTATCGACACCGGCATGGGGCTCGAACGCATTGCCGCCGTGATGCAGGGCGTCCACGACAATTACGACACGGACACGTTCCAGACCCTGATCGCCGGATCGGCGGAATTGACGAAGAGCGATCCCAACGGGCCGATGAAAGCATCGCATCGGGTGATCGCGGACCATCTGCGCGCCTCAGGCTTCCTCGTTGCCGATGGCGTTCTGCCGGCCAATGAAGGCCGCGGTTATGTATTGCGGCGGATCATGCGCCGGGCGATGCGTCACGCGCATTTGCTGGGGGCGAAGGAACCGCTGATGCACCGGTTGGTGCCTTCGCTGGTTTCCGAGATGGGGGCCGCCTATCCGGAATTGGTCCGCGCGCAGCCGTTGATCGAAGCGACGTTGCAGCAGGAGGAAACCCGTTTCCGCCAGACGCTCCAGAATGGCCTGCGCCTGCTCGACGAAGCGACGGCCAATATGGCGCCGGGCGATACGCTTGCCGGCGAAACTGCGTTCAAGCTCTACGACACGTACGGTTTTCCCTATGACCTGACCGAGGATGCGTTGCGCGTGCAGGGGCTTGGCGTTGACCGGGCGGGTTTCGATGCGGCGATGTCCGAACAAAAGGCTGCGGCGCGCGCGGCCTGGAAAGGATCGGGCGAACAGGCTTCGGGCGAAATCTGGTACGATATTGCCGATGAACTCGGTGGCACCGAATTCACAGGCTATACTTCGGTTGTCGGTGAAGGACAGGTTGTCGCGCTGGTCAAGGATGGCAAGCGTGTCGACAGTGCCTCGGTCGGCGAGCAGGTTACTGTCCTGACAAACCAGACGCCTTTCTATGGCGAAAGTGGCGGACAATCGGGCGATGCAGGGACGATCTCCGGAGACAATGGCCTTCGGGCGATCGTAGAGGATACGGCCAAACCGTTGGGACGGCTGCATGCGCATCAGGCGAAGCTTGAAAGCGGGCAAATCTCGGTCGGCCAGACCGTGCATCTCGCAATCGACGCGGAACGCCGCGATCAGATTCGCGCCAACCATTCGGCGACGCACCTTCTTCATGCCGCGCTGCGCAACCGGCTTGGTGGACATGTGACGCAGAAGGGGAGCCTGGTAGCGGCCGACCGCTTCCGTTTCGATTTCTCACACCCAACCGCGCTGAGCGTGGGGGAGATTGCCGATGTCGAAGCGGCGGTGAATGCGCAAATCCGTGGGAACGCGCCAGTCTCCACCCGGCTGATGACGCCGGAAGATGCGATTGCGGCCGGGGCGATGGCATTGTTCGGCGAGAAATATGGCGACGAGGTCCGCGTCCTGACGATGGGCAACGACGCCTATTCGGTCGAGCTGTGCGGGGGCACGCATGTGAACGCACTTGGCGACATCGCGCTGTTCAAGATCGTTGGCGAGAGCGCGGTTTCGAGCGGGGTTCGGCGCATCGAGGCCCTGACCGGCGAAGCGGCGAGGCTCTGGTTGTCCGAGCGTGAGGCGCTGCTCAAGGATGTAGCCGGCGCGTTCAAGACCAATCCCGAAGACGTTCCTGCACGCGTTGCGGCACTGATCGAAGAGCGCAAGCGGCTCGAACGAGAACTGGCCGAGGCGAAAAAGGCGTTGGCAATGGGCGGTGGCGGTTCGGCCCAGGCGGCGGGCCCGGAAGAGATTGGCGGCGTTGCCTTCTCCGGTCAGGTGCTGAATGGGCTCGACCCCAAGGAACTGCGCGGGCTGGTCGATGAAGCCAAGGGCCGGTTGGGCGAAGGCGTTGCGGCGATCATCGTCGTCAATGATGGCCGCGCTTCGGTCGCTGCCGGTGTGACCGGCGGGCTGGTAGCCCGCTTCAGCGCTGTCGATCTCGTCAAGACGGCCGTGGCGGCGCTGGGCGGGCAAGGCGGTGGCGGTCGCCCGGACATGGCGCAGGGTGGCGGACCCGATGGCGAAAAGGCGGAAGACGCGCTGGCTGCAATCCGCGCCGCTCTTGCTGGCTAGCGCAACGGCCCCAATCGCGGCAGCGCTTCGAGCTCGCCAGCTTCCTTGATCGCGGCGCGCAGTTCGTCGCGCTTTTCGTGGATCGAGGCAATCACAGGCCCCATCGCCACGCCCAGATCGACCAGTACCGATTCCGATAATTGCAGCGAGCTTTCGAGCGTTTCCGGCACAGCATCGGTCGCGCCCGCGCGGTAGAGTTCGGCAGCATGATCGGTGTCGCGCGCGCGCGCGACGATCTTCAGTCCGGGGAACCTCTTTCGCAGGTGAGCGGTAAGGCGAACGGCCTGGACGGGATCGTCCATCGTAAGGACCACGGCACTTGCCGCCTCAAGGTTCAGGCGTTCAAGCGTGGCGGGGCGTGCGGCATCGCCGAACTTGACCGGCTTGCCTTCCCGCCGGGCAATTGTGACAAGATCGACATCCGCCTCGACGGCCACATAGGGGCGATGGTGCGTTTTGAGCATTTCGGCAACCAGCCGACCGACCCGGCCGAAGCCGATCAGGATCGTCTGCGGTTCGCCAGATGCGGTGGTGGGTTCGGTGTCGAGCGTCAGGTCGTGGCGCCATTCGATTCTTCGCGCGACGCTGTGCCCGATCCGTGCCAGCAGCGGGGTGATGGTGAGGCCGATAGCTGTCACAACCTGCCAAAAGGCTGCCGCGTCGGGCGCAATCAGCTGAGCCTGTGTGGCGGCGGCGAGAACGATCAGGGTGGTTTCTGATGGCGCAGCCATGAGCAACCCTGTCTCAGTCGCCACGCCGCGCGAAACCCCGCCAAGGCGCAACAGCGCGGTCGTCACGATCGACTTGATCAGCACCACGCCAACAACGGCGGCAACGAGCGCGGCCAGATTGCCAACCACCATTGCGAGATCGATGCTCATGCCGACCGTGATCAGGAACACGCCGAGCGCGAGGCCACGGAACGGTGCGGTCGCCGATTCCACTTCGCCGCGATATTTGGTCTCGGCGATCAGCAGCCCGGCAACCAGCGCGCCAACAATCGGCGACAGGCCGACAACGCTGGTTGCCAGGCTGGCCAGGATCACGATCAGCAGGCTTGTCGACAGGAAGAGTTCCGGGCTCTTGGTGCGCGCGGCCTGAGCGAAGAGCGGCGGGATCAGCCAGCGCCCGAAGACGAGCATCAGCGCAACCGTCAGCGCGCCCAGTCCGGCAATTTCCGCCAGGCCCCCAAGCCCGCCCGCGGCTGCTGGCCCCATTGCGCCAAGCAGGAAGATGATCGGCACCAGCGCCAGGTCTTCGAACAGCAGCATCGACAAGGCCAGCCGGCCGACCGCGTTCGAGGTTCCGGCAATCGGAAGGACGAGCGCGGTGGACGAAAGCGCAAGCGCGAGCCCCAGTCCGAACGATGCATTGGGCGTTTCCCCGAACAGCCAGAGCGCGGCGGCAATGATCAGCGCCGAGCCGATCAGTTCGGACGAGCCGAAGCCCAGGAGCCGCTTTCGCATCGTCCAGAGCCGGCCGAACGACAGTTCGAGGCCAATCGAAAACAGCAACAGAACAATGCCGAGTTCGGCAAAGGGCTCAATCGCATGCGGGTTGCTGATCGTGATCCAGCTCAGCGCCGGATAATAGGGCACCAGCGCGCCCAGGCCGAACGGCCCGACCAACACCCCGACAAGGATGAACCCGATCACGGGCGTGATGCGGAAACGCGCAAAGGTGGGGATCACCAGCCCGGCCGCGCCAAGGATGACGAGCGCGTCGCTTAAGCCGTTGGTATGATATCCGAGCGCCATCTCTTTCCCTTAGCCCGATAATGCGGCATCTGTCAGCCTTGTGACGCATGATGTGATCATTGTTGGCGGCGGCCCTGCCGGGATGATGGCCGGGCTGCTCTTTGCGCGGGCTGGGGTTTCGACGCTGATCCTCGAAAAGCACGGTGATTTCCTGCGCGATTTCCGCGGGGACACGGTGCACCCCTCGACAATGGAGATACTCGATCAGTTGGGGATGCTGGATCGATTCCTCGAACGACCGCACGACAAGGTCGATTCAATCACTGCGCGCGTCGCAGGCCAGAAGATCAAGATGGCGGATACCCGCTTTCTCAAGACACCCGCGCCGTTCATCGCAATGATGCCGCAATGGGAGTTTCTCGATTTCCTGCGCGACGAAGCGGCAGCCTTTCCTGCTTTTTCGCTGCGCATGAATGCGGACGTGGCGGGTCTGTCCGAACAGCGAGGGCGCGTGATGGGCGTTCGTATGGCCGATGGTGAGGAGATTGCTGCGGGCAATCTCGTGATCATGGCGGATGGCCGAAAATCGCCGGTGCGGCAGATGTTGCCCGTCAAGCAGCTTGGCGCGCCGATGGATGTTTTCTGGTTCCGCGTCCCAAAGCTGCGGACGCCGGATAATCGCACGGGCGGCGTGTTCGAAGCTGGGCGAATCTTCGTCCTGATCGATCGAGGCGATTATTGGCAATGTGCCTATGTATTTCCAAAGGGCGCCGAAGCGCAGGTGCGAGCGGACGGCATTGCGGCTTTTCGCGAACAGCTCTCCGAATCCGCGCCCGAAATCGGGCCAACCGATCGGGTATTGACCAGCCTTGACCAGCTCAGCCTCTTGTCGGTCGCGCTCGACCGGCTCGAAACCTGGCATCGGCCGGGCCTGTTGGCAATCGGCGATGCGGCGCACGCCATGTCCCCGATCGGCGGTGTCGGGATCAATTTGGCGATCCAGGACGCAGTGGCGGCGGCAAACATTCTCGCCGGACCGATAGCGGCAGGGCGCGACGTCGATTCACTGCTCTGCAAGGTCGAAGAGCGTCGACGGTTCCCGACCCGCGTCATCCAGGCGGCGCAAAAGGCAGCGCAGGACAATATCATTGGCAAACTGATCGCATCCAACGTCAGGCTTGAGCGTCCGCCGTTCGTGCTGCGGATGTTCGACCGGTTCCCGCGGCTCCGTCGCATCCCGGCCCGGCTGATCGGGCTGGGCGTGCGGCGCGAGCGGGTAACTTCACCTCGCGCTTAGGCCCAGCTTGCCATTTCCTTTTCGAGATTGGCGCGGACCGTTTCGAAAAATTGCTCGGTCGTCATCCAGGGCTGGTCGGGGCCGATCAGGATTGCGAGATCCTTGGTCATCGCGCCGTCCTCGACCGACTTGATGCAGACCCGCTCTAGCGTTTCAGCAAAGCGCACGACATCGGGCGTGTCGTCGAACTTGCCGCGGAACTTGAGGCCACCGGTCCAGGCGAAGATCGAGGCGATCGGATTGGTCGAGGTCGCCTTGCCCTGCTGGTGCATGCGGTAGTGACGCGTCACGGTGCCGTGCGCGGCTTCGGCTTCGACAGTCTTTCCGTCGGGCGAGAGCAGCACCGAGGTCATCAACCCCAATGAGCCAAATCCTTGCGCGACCTGGTCCGACTGGACGTCGCCATCGTAATTCTTGCAGGCCCAGACGAACTTGCCCGACCATTTGAGCGCCGAGGCGACCATGTCGTCGATCAGGCGATGTTCGTAAGTGATGCCGGCATCGGCGAACTTGTCCTTGAATTCGGCGTCGAACACTTCGGCGAAGAGATCCTTGAACTGGCCGTCATAGGCTTTGAGGATCGTGTTCTTGGTAGAAAGATAGAGCGGCCAGCCGCGGTTGAGCGCGTAGTTCATCGAGGCTCGGGCGAAATCACGGATCGAATCGTCGAGATTGTACATCGCCAGCGCAACGCCGGACGATGGATAGTCGAACACTTCCTCATCGATCCGTTCGCCATTTTCGCCTTCCCAGACGAGCCTGAGCTTGCCAGGGCCGGGGACGCGGAAATCGGTCGCGCGATATTGATCGCCAAAGGCATGACGGCCGACCACGATCGGATCGGTCCAGCCCGGGATCAGCCGGGGGACATTCTTGATGACGATCGGCTCGCGGAAAACCACGCCGCCCAGAATGTTGCGAATCGTGCCGTTGGGCGATTTCCACATCTTCTTGAGCTTGAATTCTTCGACGCGGGCTTCATCGGGCGTGATCGTCGCGCATTTGACGCCAACGCCGTGTTTCTGGATCGCCCGGGCGCTATCCACGGTGATCTGGTCGTTGGTTTCGTCGCGCTTCTCGATACCGAGATCGTAATAGTCCAGCTCGATATCGAGGAAGGGGAGGATGAGCTGCTCGCGAATCCACTGCCAGATGATCCGGGTCATTTCGTCGCCATCGATTTCGACGACGGGGGTCTTTACCTTGATCTTGGCCATGTGTTTCCTGCTTTCTCCGTCACAATCCGAAATGCGCTCTAGGGCGGCAGGCGCGTGCAATCAACCGCTACTGCTTGCCAGAGGCACGGCGCTCCCCTAGAATGCAAGCCCATGGCCGCACTAGAAAAGAACGCCCCTCCCGGAGAGGGCGTAAAATGGCGTTTCCCCTCCGTCCACCCCGAGGGGCGTAAATTCGCTCTGATCTCCGCCGGGATCACCGGCCTTGTTGCCTTGATCGGCTGGGGCACGCTCGCCTGGCTGATGCTTGGCGTGACAGTTTGGGTCCTTGCCTTCTTCCGCGATCCGATCCGCACCACGCCGCGCAACGAGCGCTATGTCGTTTCCCCGGCAGACGGGATGGTAACGCTGATCCAGTGCGTCACCGCGCCGAAGGAACTGGCCGCCGAGATGGGCGAGGGGCGGTTCACGCGGGTCTCGATTTTCATGAGCGTGTTCGATGTCCATATCAATCGTACGCCCATTGCGGGCACGATCAAGCAGGTCGTCTATATCGCTGGCAAGTTCCTCAACGCCGATCTCGACAAGGCGAGCGAGGACAATGAGCGCCAGCATTTCCTCGTTGAACGCAGCGATGGCGTGCAAATCGGCTTTACCCAGATCGCCGGGCTGGTCGCGCGGCGGATCGTGCCGTTCGTGAAGCCGGGCGATATTGTCGCGGCCGGGCAGCGGATCGGGCTGATCCGGTTCGGGAGCAGGGTCGATGTTTATCTGCCGGCGGGGACGGCGCCCAAGGTGGCGCTGGGCCAACGCTGTGTTGCCGGCGAAACCGTCCTCGGCATCCTCGGGGACAAGGAAAGCGTTTGTGGGGTCCGCCTTTGAGCGATGATGACCGAGCCACGCGGCACGGCCTGAGCCTTCGGGCCGTTCCGCCCAATGCGATCACGGCGCTGGCGCTGTGCTTCGGGCTGACGGGTGTGCGCTATGCGATTTCGGCGACGGGGGTCGATCCTCATAATGGAGACTGGGAACGCGCGATCGGGGCGATCGTTGTGGCAGGCGTTCTGGACGGGATCGACGGGCGGGTGGCCCGGTTGCTCAAGGCCGAAAGCCGGTTCGGGGCGGAACTCGATTCGCTTTCGGACGTGATTGCCTTTGGCGTTTCGCCCGCGATCATCCTCTATCTCTGGTCGCTCCAGCAATTGCCGCGCTTCGGCTGGATCTTCGCCCTGGCGCTGGCGGTGGCCTGCGCGCTCAGGCTCGCGCGGTTTAATGCGCGGATCGATGTTGCCGATCAGCCGCACAAATCGGCGGGCTTCCTCACTGGCATTCCCGCGCCCGCCGCAGCGGGGCTGGCCTTCACCCCGCTCTATCTCTGGCTGGTGACCGAAAACGAATGGTTCCGCGAACCCTTTGTCGTTGCGCCCTGGGCGGCGCTGATCGCCTTCCTGATGATCTCGAACGTCGCCACCTATAGCTGGGGCTCGATCCGGCTTCGGCGGCATATCCGGCTGGAAGCGATCCTGCTCGCCGCGCTGATCGGGACGGCGCTCTTCTCCGATCCGTGGATCACGCTGACCGGCGTTTCGGCGGTCTATCTCGCGATGATCCCGTTCAGCATCCGCAGCTATGCCAAAATCAAGCGGCTAAGGGCAGCGAAACCCGCCGACTGAGGGGGCACCGCGCGCCGTCATTGGCCGGCCGGGTGGTGTGCGCGGGTGTCTGGAAGTTGATGAAAGTCAGGGCACGTGACGGGGCGGGGGCCTCTCCCGCCATCGCCGCAACGATCTTCGCGCCACTGGCAGCGAGCGTCCGGCGCATGACTTCAATCGCCACGATGAGTGCGGCGGAGAAGATCAGAATTCCTAGGATGTGCATGATATTCCCTTTCTGTTCCGCTCTGTATGTTCTCATGACGTTCTACTGTCAAATGGAAAGTTGATGTTTTGTTCTTTTTTGGGGAGCGGGCGTCACTTCTGTCCGAATGAGAAATCGGCTCTCGACCCCTTTGCGGACATTTGAAGCGCGTCCCAAGCGCAGCACTCGATCAATGAACGCTAGGCAGAAGCAGTAGAGAGTAGAGAATTGCGCAAAACACAACAGCTACGATAAGACCAAGGATCAGCATCTGGCGCTGAGCACGCCTGTGATCATCGTCGGCTGAAAACGTGGCCAGCCGCGCAAGCAGCAATATGATGGCATCGGGCAGAGCAAACAGCATGATTTCTCCACGCGAAGCATGGCGATTGAAAAGTGGTGTGAAAAACAAGGCAATGTTGACCAATAACGCGACCCAGAAACTGGCTTCGGGCCATCGTTCTCCAGGATAGTCCGATCTAAGTTTTAAAATGAATCCGACACAAATGAACGCGCACGCAACGCGATAGGTTGTATCGAACGGTAGCCCGATTTCATTTTGAAACAGAATCCCGACGGCAACAAAGGCGACGATGCCAACTAGCGCCAAGCTCACGCGCCGGAGATTAGATCCAATATCCATCACTGCTATCGTCATTCAGGAACAGCGCGTTTCGATCAAGCGCGAATGTCCGCTTTCCACCCCATCGCGTAAAATCACTTTTCCGTCGCCCCTGCGGAGGCAGGGGCCTGTTTGACGCATTGGCGCCCGACTCCCCCTAAGGCCCCTGCCTGCGCAGGGGCGACTGGGTGGGGGCGAGTTCTGACAGGCGCTCCAGGCAAGATGCCTTCACCGCCGCATCAAGCACCTCCACCCGCTCCCCAAGCCAGAGCAGTTCTTCCTCGCTAATGCGGAATTTCTTGGAATAGCGCGCCTTTACATAGGCATCCTTCAGACGCTGGTAGCGGGCGCGTTCAATGTGCAGGGAGCGGGGCCAGGCTTCGATCAGGCGAGTGTCGATGGATTCGGCAAGGTTTCGCAGGAAGATGATGTTGTGCGAATGCGGAGTGTAAAAGGTGCGCACCAGCAGCAGGCAGTGGTAGAGTTGCTCGACGGCTTGGTGGAGGTCAAACGCCGCCTTCCAGTAAATTTTCCGCTCAAGATTGGACAGAAAGTCGTGGTAGAACGCCGCGACATCGGCATACCAAGCCTCGAAATACTCCGTCGCCAATTCCAGCGCCGCCTCGGGCGTCTTCGGCTTGGGCCGGGCAAGTGGCTTGCCCTCACCCTCATAGAGCATCACCCCTTCGCGCACGATATCCATGAAGAAATAGCGCCCATCCGCCAGCGCCGCATTCACCTCCTGAAGCGTATGCGCGATGATGCTCACCGGCGTCTTCATCCTTCGCGTGTGGAGCACTTCGTGCATCAGCCGCTCGCTTGCCCTGTCGAGCGCTTCGGACTTGGTCAGCAGGTCCTGACGGTTGACGATCACCAGCAAATCGAAATCCGACCGGTAGTGCGGCTTGTCCACCCAGCCGCCGCGGGCGTGGCTGCCATAGAGGATGATCTTCAGGACCCGCCCGGCCTTGCGCTTGCCCATCGCCAAAGACAGGTCCTTGGCTACTTCCTCATGAATGATCCGCACCGCTTCCGCTAGCTCGTGGCGCTTGCCCAGCGGCAGGTGGTCAAGATCGGTGCGCATGCAGGGTCGATATAGCCATAAGTGGAGAGTCTGCGCCAGTGGGCTCAGCCGGCATCCTGCCTTCAATGTGTGGTGCGAAGAATTGATCCGCTGGATGCGGCAATACCAGTTCTGGCTCCCGCATCGGACACGTGGGTTCTATCGTCAGGCGTCGCGATGGTTCAATCGGGTCGAGTAACGAAATGAATTCCAAAGTTGGTATCTGCATCGTCGCGGCGCTGACCGTTCCATCAGCAGCAGCTTTGCTAATGCGGACTTCGAGCCAGTCTGCCGCAAAGATTAGCGTCACCATTCCGGCCGGTCGACCACCAGATGGTCCGGCGCAATACCAGATTCGCGTGAAAGAAAGTTCGCCAAATTTGATTTGCAAGTCGATCATTGTCGACACTCGATTATATTTGCAGATCATTGTGCCGCGCGATGCGGACAGGTGGCTGGTGATCAGTACGCCTCACGGCCATTGGGTGTCGCTGGACGATTCTTACTATCCAGATTCAAAATTTCCGAAAGGGGTAACGCTCGAACTCGACCCCGAGACTCAGAAGGGATATGAATATGTCTGGAACTCCTTCGAACCGCGACGCGTCACGTTGTTCAAGGAGTCGGGCAAGTATCAAATCTTTTTGTGGAAGACGCTTCAAGAGGTGGACTGGTGTTCCCCGTCAGCACCTTTGTCCCAGATTTGAGGTTGTGATTTAAGGAGTGATTTGGTCTCGTCGTAGTGACGAAGGAACGAAGATGAGACCAAATCACTCTGGCCAATCGAAGGCCTCTGCCGAA
>Ga0209023_10000397_pt1 | contig 68041 bp, 57 predicted proteins | sample LakOneMetagenome_FD_187468 | JGI IMG/M metagenome (GOLD analysis project Ga0209023, IMG submission 187468) | Freshwater and sediment microbial communities from Lake Erie, Canada (SPAdes) (version 2) | ecosystem: Environmental > Aquatic > Freshwater > Lentic | place: Lake Erie, Canada...
GAGCCGACCGCGACGGAAAGAAATAAGAGTTCCAGCAAAGGATTCACCCAAATGCCGCCGACAAACGAACCAATCACCGTCGGACCGCCGCCGATCAAACCGAGTACGAGCAAGCGCGTCCAAGAAATGTCGCGTCCAACGAGCGGACCCGCGATTCCAAAGCCTTCGGTAGCGTTATGCAAAGCGAAGCCGACGACAAGCAAAGTTCCCAACGCCGCATTTCCAGCGGAAAACGATTGCCCGATTGCCAGACCTTCGGCAAAGTTATGAAGTCCGATGCCAATAGCAATCATTGTCGCGACTTCAAGAGCATCAACACCGACAGTTTCGACTCGTTTCTTACGCCTTTCTTCAATCCACGCAAGGCCGATAAGTCCCACCGCAAATCCGGCGACAAGAATGAATCCTTGCAGAATTGCCGAATTAACGGCGCCTGCTTTCGCCGACGTTTCGACCGTTTCCATTGCGTGATAGCCGACCTCTACGACGAGAAACAAAAGGACCCCGGCAGAAGCAAGCGTGAGAACACCGCGAAGCCGTTCTGATGCTCCGCGCCAACGAGCAATCGGCAAGCCAAGAAAGATTGTTATTCCGGCAATTGCGCCGAGTAATACGTTTGTTGAAATCATCTAATCTACACCTCTAATATTGTTTTGAATATTTTCTAATCCAGTATTTCTTCGACATGCCGAAAGCCTTCATCGAGCAAATTTTCGATGTGGACGTCATCAAGCGTGTAATATGCAATCTTCCCTTCCTTGCGAAACTTAACAAGGTTTAGTTGGCGCAATACCCGCAAGCTGTGTGATACTGCCGATTGCGAAACACCCAGTAAATTGGCGAGATCGCAAACGCAAAGTTCTTCACGAGACAGCGCAAAAGCGATGCGTATCCGGGTTGGATCACCCAGGGCTTTGAATGTTTCAGCAAGGAGTCCAACCATCGGAGCAGATTTCATCTCACTGGCAACTTTTGCAACGTTGGCCGCGTTTACAAATTCTACTTCGCAAACATTTGGGTCCATTTCAACCGAAGAATTATCACGAGCTATTTTCATAATATGCATATATGAACAGATGTACGGGCAATAGTCAACTTTTGTCAATTCGGAACTCAATTTGGTGCACGCTTTCCTGATGATTCGGATTGCTTTGTCGTTCTGACACGCAGCGGGCTAACCCATACTTGCTTGAAAACGGATACTAATATGAAAGGTTCGTTCGATATCGTTTGGAAAGAAGCGGAGGACAAATTAGTAAGATGGCTAATTCAGTTTATAGACGGGTTTCAAAAAAGCGCCCATGTATTGTCTGCGGAAAGCCTGACTGGTGTAGCTTTACAAAAACCCGATCCATTTCATTTTGTGCCCGTTCAACTTTTCTCGCCAATAGAATCAGTCCGCAAGGATGGGGAGTTTATTACCACTTTGATTTCGACCTCAGCAAGCCAATTCAAAAAGAGCAAAGGCCAAGAGTCAAGAATATTGCCCGAGGTCGGGTTGAGGACGAGGAAATTAGGGACATCGTATATCGAAAATTGATCGAGCTGTCACCGGCTGAATCGAACATCAGGATCGTGAGCGGAAAAGGAGGGTTATCCGAGCGAGGAATACTTAACATTTCGGGTTACGGGAGCCTGCCAAGAAAAGTTTCCGGTCGAGACATTTTGGTGGAGCGCATAGAAAAGGAACTGGTTGCCACGTTTGGAGGCACTCCGAGCTTTTTTAACGACGTACCGGGGTTCTGGATAGATCGAAAAGGTAGGATTCGCCTTTGGAGTGAACATGACATTAGCGATGACCTGTTGTTAATCCCATTTACCGGAAATGATGGAAAGATTCAGGCGTGTCAGATCCGATTCATGAGGCCTATCCCAAATAAATCCGGGCGATATCTTTGGCTTTCATCGAGCGGAAAGCGGCAAGGCTGCGGTCCGGGATCGCCGCTACACCATGCTGATCCCGGTTCTCGTTTGGATAGGTCGGTTCTCGTTACAGAAGGCGCCCTGAAAGCCGCAACTGCTCAACATTTTCTCGATGACAGATATGTGGTTGGCAACAGTGGTGTAGCTAGCTCACATCGGGAGATCGTTGAGACCGCACGAAACAAAGTTTTTGAGATCGCATTCGACAATGACAGTTTCACCAATCCGCATGTTGCCCGGGCGCTAGCAGGACTTGTTCGGCTACGTTATGCCGACCAAAGATCATTTTGTTATGACGACGACATCAGAATTCTAACGTGGTACCGCAGTTGCAAAGGCATTGACGAGGCCCTGCTGGCCGGACATCACCTGAAAGGTTTGACCGTTGACAACTGGCTCGCGTGTTTGAGTCCCGAATGTTTTGAACAGGCGAACCAGCAGTTGTTGCTAGCATAGCAAAAACAAAGGAGCGGCAGGCAGAACGGTAATTTGAAGAACGAAGCCGTTTTGATATGCAGCCTAGCGCCTTAGCCACGATCAATAGGATTGTTGAGATCATAGATACTGAGAAGAGGGGGATCACGAATCGTGAATTGCTTGCCATATGCGCGGAACATGATGAATCATATTTGGCCGATCCTCACTTTTGCCACGAGATCGCGGAGGCCGCAATTAACTTTCTGGTTGCGACGAAGTATGCCAAAGACTTGCTTGCGTCGAATAAACCGGCTGCTGCATGCGCTGAAATTCTTAGACCGCTGCAAAAACGACTGCCGACTCAAACCTGGCGAAGCACGACTCAGATCACATATCAACAGTTCTCGACTCCGGTTGCGATCGCATACCTTGCTGCTTATTTGTTGAACTTAAGCGGCAATGACAATGTTCTCGAACCTTCATGTGGAACCGGTAGTCTTGCGGTATGGGCGATAGCGTCAAGAGCGAAAGTAGTAACAAACGAGATCGATCCGAGACGAAGGGAGCTTGCCGGGCTGCTCGGTCTCAACCCAACCGGATACAACGCCGAGTTTATTGATGATCTTCTGTCCGAGAATCTTATCCCCAATGTTGTTTTAGCGAATCCTCCGTTCTCATCAAGCGCCGGAAGAACAACCCGGAATCAATCGAAGTTTGGGTTCCGCCATGTCGAATCAGCACTGAGGCGTCTCGCCAGTAGGGGAAGATTTGCGATCATTCTTGGCGGTAGCGGATCGCCCCACAACCCACAAGGGAAGGCGTTTTGGGAATCCTTACAGCCCGATATTCGAGTGACTGCATCAATAGATCTTCCCGGACGCGAATACTATCGCAACGGCACTACGGTCGGAGTCACACTGATACTTGGTGAGAAGTCGTCGGGAACGACAGAAAGGGTCAATTTGGACAAAAAGCCAGTCGCCATTGCCGCTTCATCAGTCGAGGACGCCTTCGATCAGGCGCTGGCGCTCGGTTCAAGATTTTCATCTCATTCGCAATAGATAAATGCTATCCATTCAGGAAACAACATCAACAGGGATAACTGCGCCCTTTGTGGACTCGAATCTCGCGACTCCCGCTCAACAAGAAGAATCCGAGTGTGCGGGACAGATACTTGCATACAATCCGCATCACATTCTCGGGGGATCTCCGCATCCGGGCGTGATCGTCGAGACGCCGGGTTTGGCCAATGTTGAGCCGCCGCCTATCACTTATCGTCCTCATTTACCGAATGAATTGTCGTTGAATGGAAAGCTCTCGGCAATGCAGGTAGAGAGAATAATCTACGCCGGCCAGGCGCACAGGCAAAGACTCGCCGACGGTTCTCGTGCCGGCATTAGCATCGGCGACGGTACCGGCACGGGAAAAACGGCATCACTGGCCGGGATCATTCTCGACAACTGGTTTCAAGACCGAAGACGAGCTGTTTGGTTCTCGGTCAAGGCAGACCTGATCGAGGCCGTGTCGGACGAGTTCGAAAGACTCGGCCTCAAGCCGCCGATAAAACTCATAAACGATTTTCAGTCCGGGAGCGATATTGCGTTCCGCGACGGCATTCTTTTCTGCACATACCGATCGCTAATCGCCCGTTCAAAACTCGGGCATAGGCGGATCGATCAAATAACCGATTGGCTTGGAAATGACGGCATCGTGATCTTTGATGAAGGCCACAAGGCCAAATACGCTTTTGCCGACGATCGCGGTAAATCTACGCAAACCGGTGCGGCTGTTCTCGAAATACAAGACCCGACTCGTTTTCCCGATCTGAGAGTGGTCTATTCGTCCGCGACATCGGCCGGTGAGGTACGGCATCTGGCATACATGTCGAGACTCGGCCTTTGGGGAGATGGAACCAATTTTCCGCTTGGTTTTGAGCAGTTTGCAGAGGAGATCGAATCGGGCGGCCTCGGCGCTCTTGAAATGGTTTGCCGTGATCTGAAAGCGATGGGCCGATACCTGTGTGGAAATCTCAGCATGGGTGTTGACCCGGAATCGGGGCTTTCCGTCGAATTCAAGGAAGTGATCCATAAGCTCACGCCTGCCCAACACCGGATGTATGACAATATGGCTCAGGGCTGGCAAGAGGTGTTCAAGAATATTCACCGGGCGCTCGATCTGACCAACTCAGGAAAGGCAACCCGTGCAACGGCCATGAATCAATTCTGGGCGGAACATCAAAGGTGCTTTCGAAATCTCATTACCGCATTCAAAGTTCCGACCCTCATACGCGAGACCGAAGACGCTCTGGGACGACGAGAATCTATAGTAGTGTCGATCACCGGAACCGGTGAAAGCCAAACAAAGAAACAGATCGAACGAGCGGCCGATCAGGAAGAAGCATTGGACACTCTTGACTTTAGCCCGCGCGAAACGCTGGCAAGGCTCGTCGCCAATTGTTTTCCGACCGCCTGTTTTGAAGAACGAACGAATCCCTACAGCGGAACCATCGAGCATGTTCCGGTCCTTGATCCGCAAGGCAATCAAGTTGAGAGTCGCTCGGCACTGCAGCTAAGGGCGGAACTGATGGATAAACTCTCAGTCCTTGAAGTTCCAGAGCACCCGCTTGATCAGCTCGTAAACTACTTTGGGGTCGAGAACGTCTCGGAAATGACCGGACGCAAGAAACGGCTGATCAGAACTGCATCGGGAAGTCTTGAATACAGAGCGCGTCAGCTTCCGGGAGTTCCATCAAAACTCATCAATCTTCACGAGAAAAACGTATTCCAGAATGGCGACAAACGAATTGCGATCATGTCCGAGGTTGCCTCGACTGGCGACAGCCTTCACGCTGGATGCAATGTAGGAAACAAACAGCGGCGACTTCATATCGCTGCCGAGTTGAAGTGGTCGGCCGATAAACAGATACAGGACTTTGGCCGTACACATCGTACGGGCCAGGTCGCTCCGCCCGTTTATCTTCTTGTGTTCACGGAACTCGGCGGCGAGAAAAGGTTTTCGGCAACTATTGCCCGCAGGCTCGGTAATATGGGTGCTCTAACAAAGGGCGACCGGCGTGCGGAAAAAGCGGGCAATCTCGACAAATACAATCTCGAATCCAAAGAAGGCCGGTCGGCATTGAATATCATTCTGACAAACATAATGCGAGGCGTAGAAGTAGCCGGCATAGACGACGCAAAGCAGGCCGTTCGAGATATGGGGCTTGCCAGAACGGTTGACGGGATCGAACAGGTTCCGGACAGCGAGAAGACAAACATTCCGCGTTTCCTGAACCGTCTGCTCTCGCTCGAAGTTGACAGGCAGAATGCATTGTTCGACTATTTCTACTCAACCTTTCAGGAAACCCTCGAATATCTAAAGCAGCAAGGCAAACTCGATGACGGGATGGAAGATCTTAAAGCGGTTTCGGTATATGTCGCCGAGCCTCCGCAGGTTCTGCACATCGACGCTCTTACGGGAGCCAGGACGGTGTATTACAACCTCAGCCTAAAAGTGGCAGCACAGCCGGCAACACTTGCCGCACTTTCAGCGAGCGACATCCACCAGTTTTATCAGCACCGTGACAATAGTTCATTTGTTGCGGTTCGCCGCACGCTCTCTCACACCGATCCCGAAACAGGCGAGAGATATCAAATGTACTCGATATCAAAGCCGGCCGGAAGGAATTTGTCATATATTCGTGAAAATGAGCTTAACCATAAGTATCGGATCGTTTCGAAGGCAAAGGCTGAAAGTTGGTGGCTTGAGGAAGAGAGTAAGATCCCCCCGTTTGAGCAAAGAACCGTCCATCTACTGAGCGGTGCGTTGCTCCCGATATGGAAATACCTCAAAACACTAAGCCAGGATGCTCTCAATATTGTGAGGACGACAACCGATGACGGCATGCGTCTTGTCGGTGTAAAGATATCGGAAGAATGGCTTTCGGATATTCGAAAGGTATTTGGTTTACGATCAAAAACACCGGCGACCGCACAAGAGATTTTACGGGTAACTGACTTTGAAAAGAACACCGTCAATCTGATCGGCGAGATCAAAATTCGGACAACAAGATTTCAGGGAGTTCTCTTGACCGAAGTGTGCCCTTCAACCTCGGATCAGATAGGGGAACTTCGCCGCCTTGGACTTATCAATATCGTGCAGCACGGCAAACAGCGTTTCTTTCTGCCGCAGGAGACAGTATCTGCGACAGCTTGTCTCGAAAAGCTGATTGATCTGTACCCACCCGACGCCAGTGACATCGGCTTTCTTCCAGAATTCGAAACGAATACGGCGGTTTTAACCAGGGAAGAACCGGTGAAACTTCCAGAATGGTTGATCGAACCCGACCAAGATGCTGTAAGCCAACTCTGTCAGGAGCAAGAATCTTTGTTCGATGAGAAAGGCGCGCACATCGTAGACGAAGTGTTGACGACGTAGACGGTTTTGAGTCGACACGGGTTTATTCGATTTTTTCCACAGGAACTGTAACTCTCGTTATTGCTTTGGTTGAGCCATAATCCCTGATATTGCACATTAATGGCACACTTTTTGAATTAAAGATCTGCATTGATCAAGCTATCAATTGGGGGAAGTATCAATGCAAGACCATTTTGTCGTTTCAGATACCGATTCACTTTCGGCCGCTTTAGAGGAAAAGATCATTCGTTTCGCGGGTGTTCCGCACTATGTTCTTATCACCGGTGAACGAGGTACGGGGAAGACCACGATCGCGCGACGGCTTCACGAGTTGAGCAGCCGTTCGAAACGCGATTTTATAAGTGTCAATTGTGCAAGCTTTACTGCCGAACTGCTTGAATCCGAACTGTTCGGATACGAACGCGGAGCCTTCACTGGTGCGACCGCGCCCAAAGCCGGACTGTTTGAGATCTGTAACGGCGGGACACTTTTTCTTGATGAGATCGGCGAACTTTCACTTGGTCTTCAAGCAAAACTTTTGAAAGCGGTGGAAGAAAGACGTATCCGACGGGTTGGAGGAACAAACGAGCGAACAATCGATGTTCGAGTGATCGCTGCCACCTCTCGCGATCTGCATGCAATGGTTCGAAACCGCGAATTCCGCCCCGACCTCTTCGACCGGCTAAATATTCTTCAACTGGAGACTGTCCCTCTCAGGTATCAAAAAAACAGGATCGCAAATCTGTTGCGGCATCAGCTGGAGGAAGAACGCGGTGCGGTTCGCAGAGAAACACCCTTTGCAGTAGATGAGAGTGCTATGAACTTTCTTGAAACGCTGGAATGGTATGGCAACTATCGCGAACTCAGAAACTTTGCAACCCGTCTGGCTGTTGAATCTTTGAAACATCCCGCTATCACGCTTGATACTGTTCAAGGCTTGATTTGTTCCGAAACACACACTGCGGCTTCTGAATCTGATCAAATCGAATCGAGGCGAAAGCCCGTGAATCTTGTCACGGTAATGCTCGATCCTGATAAGGATGACCTCGAAGCAATATACATAAAGGCTGCTGCGATGGTCATCGAACATGGCCTTAGACAGCCGAACGGCAGCCTGCGAGCGGTAGCAAAATCGATGGGTGCATCCCACACGACCCTGGCTCGTATCTTAAGGAAACACAAAAATCAAACGACTGATAGTGCCAAGCATTCATCGACAAACGGCTTGGCCTATGCAGCGGCTGCTTAAAAATTACTCGTTGTAAAGAGCTTTGGGTCCGTGTCTACTGCACGGGCTCATTTTTTGTATTCAAAAAAGGAGCGGATGGCAGTTAGTGGAGCAGGTGAGAAATATGGACATTCTAAGCAGCGGCTCGTTCGTTACTTTGGACAATCGCGAAAAGATCGAACAGCTAATCTTTACAGCTAAAACACTCGCAACCGAAACCGGCAGGAATGACGGTTTTCAAAATAGCGGTCAGACGAATCAACAGCTCGCTCTTGAGATGTGGAAGGGTACGGAGTATATGTGCCGGGCCAACGAAGAGGCTACGATAAAGAACCTTTTTCTCAGTAACTTTCTTCAAAGGCTGAGTGAGATTGTCCGGGAATCGGCAACGTCAAGGCCTGTTATCATTGAGCCCCCGGCAACTCCTTCGGTTCCAGAAACACAGACTCAAGAGCCTGAAGCGACCGCTTCGAATATCGACCAAGGCATACCGGCTACTTCGGAGGACGAGTTCCTGGGTGTTGTCGCTCAGACCGAACCAATCGAAGAAATACCTCGAACGTCTTATTTGGATGAATGCAAGCCAGAGTTCGAGGACGAGATCGTCGAAATGACGAATGGCTCGGCGAAGGAATTCGTTCCGAACCAACCGGACAGTGCTTCAGTTACCGCAGCAGAACCAGCCAGCGAAACCGCTTCAGAATTGTCAACAGCGGAAGACGCATCGTTGGCTACTGAGCCGACGCCAGAGAGTGTTGAAGCGGAATCGGCTCACGCCCAAGTGGAATCGATCGTTTTGATCGAGAAGGAGCCTTTCAACTTCGAGGCGTGTACCGTAACGGCTGTCGTTCAACTACTTCCAGTAAGCGAAGGATACCGCAAATGCGTCGTCAGCGTCCGATCCCATGAGTTCCTGCCGCAGATCGCCATAGATGATTTGGTTTCTGAACAATTGAGCGATGAGATCAAGAGATCGCTCGAAACTGCGTTCGAGAAATACAGAACTGAACTACCTGCTCTCGCGGCTGACAAGATGAAACAAGAGGCGAAATCGAATAAGAAGCGAACAACTAAGGCATCAGACTCGTCAAAGGCTACTAACGCAGCTGTCTCAAACTCGACAACCACGTCAACCAAACCCCTTGACACCGAAGCTGCGAGCCCGGCGACAGGGCAAGCTGCCGAATCCGCGAAAGACCAACAGACACTCTTTGCTCAATAGGAACCAATATGGCAAACGCAACACCAACAACTCAACCGGCTTCGGAATCCGAGCCAACCGCTTCTCCGAATGCGGAAACTCAGGCTCCAGTAACCGATCCAAAAGCCACAATAAAGATCGAAGGACAAAGTTTTGAGCTCGACGCGGCGCTGGCGCAGGAAGATAAAACTCTGAGAGTGGTCTTGCAGCCGCATTTTGCTTCGATCGAGAACGCAAATATTACCCGCGAAGTTAAGGACGGAAAATTGACAGTGACTATCGTCAAGAAAGCGCAGCATAAAGGATGCCAATGACGACCCAAACCGCATTCGAGATCCTTGCTTCAGAGCCGGAGACGATCAACCCGGCGATCATTCTCGCCGAAGAATTGATGCGGCGAAACGTCGCTGAACTTCTTAGTGCTGAAGAAGTGAGAAATGCTGAAAACGTCCTGGAGCATGGAACCGAGGAGATCAAAACGATCGATCTGCACAAAGCGGCGTTTCTAAAATGCACTCGAACGTCGGCCGCAAGTATTCCGCCTGGTTTCTGATTCGCGAGCGAATTGGGTGAGGGTCGAACGAATGTCGAAGTCAATACCTGCAACTTGGTTCGACCGACCTTTCGGCGACAATTTACTGAAGTCGCTCGAATATCTGGGCTTCAAGGTAAGAAGCCATAACGCGATTCATGCCTGTGAATCGGTCGGCCGGATCCTTGCCGAACAACAGAAATATGTGCTCTATAGGGATATGTTCCCCAAAGAGTGGAGTGCGTCCAAGACAAGTCTCTACCGGGCCGGTCGATACACACTTTACAGTGAACGGGTATGCGAGCTTTTCGAACTTGTCAGTGAACGATGCTTTCCGCTTCTTGAGTACTGGAATGACGACCCGGAGTGTGAATTCGAGCGCTTTGCGATAATGCCTCTCAATTTTGATCTCTGTTGCGAGGACATCGATTTCGAGGGCATGCGATACAGCTATGTCGCGGGCTTGCTTTTTTATTTTCGCGATTCTGAGATTTGGGACTTCTTTTTTGAGAAGTATGGTGTAGCGGAAGGTGAATTTCCGACGATCAACCGCGATCCGCATCCGCATGTGTGGAGAGATAAACAGAATCGCAGAACAGAACCATACAGCCGGCTTCTGAAACTTGTCGATCATTCGACCGGGAATCCATGGCTCGATCAAAGCCATTGTCAGTATCCGGAATTGTTTGAATGGAACAAGGAAACTATCGAAGCACTAACAAGCGACTATCGTGATGCCGAACATTCATTCAAGAATCTTGAGAAGCTTGACGAGAAATTTGATGCGGATCCGAGGCAATTCCTGTCCGAACTGATTTGTTTCTGGAACAATGGCTGCATAACCGCAACATAGCGGGAATTAAAAACATAAGTCATGAAAGAGTTTTCAAGTGTTCCTCCCGACGCTTCCGCCGCACTGTATTTTTTACCGGGTCAATACCTGTTTGCCAATTTCGAGGAAGGACGGGTTTCGTTAAAGGCTCTTTCGAGCGATCAGGTAGCGAGAGCTTTTCGGCGGGTCCATACCGACACGGAATGGCTCGACCGGAGAGTCATAAGGTATCGCGAGGCTCCCGAAGGAAACGCGATCCTGTCCTATGAACCGGCTGGCGTTCGGAAAATACTTGTCGAATCTTCGGCCGGAAGTGTTGAAGAACTGAACGTACCTCTTCCAACTTTGATCCTTCTCGGTAAAGGCCGCGAATATTATCTCTGGGCGGCCAGCTCGGCAAGTGTTACGGCACGCACGCAACTTGCGGTTGCACCGCTCCCAAATATCGGTTCCGGTAAGATCTGCTTTGGAAAGAACGAGGTTCCCGAAACGCATCCTTCAACGCTCAAGGCAGTCTGGAAACTGATCTTTGAGACGCCCTTTAATCAAGATCACGCAAATAACCGGTGTGATACCGAACCAGAGGACATTCGCGTCCTTCTTAGAAAACTAGCGGCAGACAAGATGAGAAAGTTCCCGAAAACACAGTTGATCACATCTACGAGCACCGTCGAGGACGCATGGGAAACTCTCGTAGAACAGAGAAGGTATGATTCGCGATTTTGAAAACATGGAAGATCGTTCTTATCAAGTGTCGTCCGATTTCACGCCTACCTTTATCGGACATCGGATCGCAACTCAAAGATGCGATCCAGTTGAAGCAGTAATGTATGAATACCTCCTTGCGGGCAACGGCCTACTCCTTAAGGCAAAGCGTGATGAGTTCACCGCGTCCGTGCCCCTCGCTCACCGCGAGATAAAAGGACTGCCCGAAGCATTTGTCGGGATGAGATGGCATCGGCCCAGAATAAAGCCGACACTTTGGCAAGAGATTCTCGAGCATGCCCGGAATTCACATTCGGCTTCTGAGTTCAAGGAAGATGTCTATCTAATCTATTGGGACGCGGCTTTTGAGATCTGGCGCTGGAGACCAGCGGGAAGAAACAGCAGTTGGGCGGCTACCATCGCGGATGATGAGTTGCCCGAATACGCCGAGGCGTGTATTGAACTGCATACCCATCCTCCCGGAGCTTTCAACTTCAGCAGTGCTGATGACCACGATGAATCCGGTAAATTCAGGATATTCGGCATCCTTGTCGATGTACATGATAAACCGAAGATACGGTTTCGGTGCGGTGTCTATGACCATTTCGTACAGATCCCGGCGTCGTGGATCGGCGTTTTGCCTAGAGGCATACTCGATCTGAACGAGATCGAATCTCTTCTCCAAATGATGTTGTGATGCAAATCGATCTTAGCTTTTCTCAGGCGGCCGTTGTCATGCCGCGAGAATACAGCGCCCTAAAATTCATTCTCGTCGGGGCAGGCGGAACTGGTTCTTATGCGGCACCGGCCATCGCGAGGCTGATCTTTGAGTTGCAGCAACTCCAAAACAAGCCCGTCGAGATGCTGATAGTCGATCCTGATGCGGTCGAACGTGGAAACATTCCACGAAGCAATTTCTGTGCGGCCGAGATCGGAAAAAACAAGGCCCAGACGCTGGCAGAAAGAATAACGCTGGCTTGGGGTATTGAGGCAGCGTACTCTTGCGAAACCTTTGATCCAGAGAAACACCTTCGAACATCGACCCGTGACTACCGCAGCTTATCGGTAATTGTCGGATGTGTCGATAACCATCTTGCCAGACGGGATATACACCGTGCTCTTGACGAATTCAAGGGCTATAGCTCATCGGACGCTCCAAATCTTTGGTGGATAGATGCGGGAAACGGAAGATCATCGGGCCAGGTGCTTCTCGGTTCCACCACAAAACGAATCAAGCCGGAACAGTGTTTTACTGGGACAAGCATATGCCGCTCGCTTCCGGCTCCCTCATTGGTTCATCCTGATCTTCTGGATGCCGAGCCTGTTGCAGCCATTCGAACATCAGAGCGTCTTTCCTGTCCGGACAGAATACGGCTTGGAGAGCAGAGCCTGAACATCAATCAACGGGTTGCAGTCGAGATAGCCGAAATACTCACAGCAATGTTCCTTACTAGATCGCTCAAACGATTTGCAACTTACTTCGATCTCGAAAGCGGTACATCTAGTTCGCTCTACTGCACGCCCGACCAGGTTGCGGCGGCAATTCGCAAGCGGAAATAACTTTATGTCGAAACTTTTTCCCGAAGATCTCCAAAACGCTATTCCACCATTTCGGACGCAGGAATTCGAAAAAGACCCTCTTGTCTACGCGGTGTTCTTTTTCCCCGGCAGCGGCTGGACTTGGTTCGTAACCGAAGGGCAGCCGGAAGGTGACGACTTCCTTTTCTTTGGGTATGTGATCGGCTTCGAAGCCGAATGGGGATATTTCACTTTGAGTGAACTTGAAGAAGTGGAAATTCATGGGATGAGGGTGGAAAGGATCAACGATTTCGTACCGACACCAATCAGTGACCTGAAAAAACAGGCGGTAGGCAGTGAGGTGTAAATGGAAGTCCAGCCTTACAACACAACCGCAAGAGATCACGTTCCCGAACCGCCGTCAAAATCACTGGCAAGTTCAGTACTTCAGAATATCTTTGGTCTTAATGGGCAGGTTCCAAAGGACGCGGAACCGATTTCACGAGCCTTGCAGCAAACCGTCGTCGCACCAACGGAGATCGCTCGTGATGTGCTCAAACGCCTCGATACGAGAAAAGAAAAAGCGGCGGTCGAACTTGGGATTGGTGCGGGCGAAGTCGAGTCGTTGCCGTTCGACCTTTCGGCGCTTGAAAGCGAAGGGATCTTTATGAACATCGACTGTCGCGGGTTCGGCACTTTGGTTCGGCAGATTGAATGGAGAACGCTTGGAGTGAGGCTCCCGGAAAATGCGGCTGTTCGCGTCAGTGCACCGCGAGCGGGGCTTTTACCCGACATTTACAGAAACAAGCTGATGCGCGGTGCGGCCCAGGCTCATCAAGCCCTGACCAAGTACGGCTTCAGATTTACGCTCTGCGAGACCGTCTGGGGGACGAGCGAATACAAATGGATCCCCTGGACCGCGTTTGAGCAATTCGAGCAGGCGTATTTGAAGGCCTGCGAGACTCTATCAAAAGCGAAAGCCGAAGTTCTCGAAAAATACGACGAGATACTCACGATTCTGCAAGACAATTTCTATGACCTTGCGGAAGATTCAGCCGATCGGTTTCAGGCAACGACGGATGAGCCGTTTGACAGGGCCGAATTTATCAACGCGGTTGCGGCTCAGGCCATTGGGATGGTGCCGACAAGAGAGATGATCCGCGACGGACTTGTGATAACCATGAGGCCGAAGGTGATCATCCTGGGTTCGGAGATGATCGCCGAAAGGAATCTCGCCAAAACTCTTTCACTCGAAACCGCCAAAGTTGATGCGACGCGCACATCTCTCGAACTTGAACTCGATTCCAAACGGCGGATCGAGCAACTCAAAGTCGATGAGGTCGCACATCAAACTGTCCGTGAACGCGAGGTCAAAGAACGCATCCGGGATATGAAGATCGAGGCCGCACTGCGTGAAGCCGAAGACGCGGTTTCTCCGATCAAGGAAGGGCTTTCGCAGCTTTCGGCAAAGATATTCGAAGCCGCGAGTGAAATGTCCGAAAAGCTGAAGAGTTCTACTTTCGTCCCAGGCTCGCTGGCTAAGCGTGCACGGCAGATGTGCGAATGGTATCAGCTTATGAATTTTACAGGCGACACATCGCTTGAGGACGTCCTCAGCAAACTAGAAGATGCAGCGGGTCGCGAAGCCAAACAACGCTCAACGGCAGAAATGCGAACAGCGCTAAATGATCTATTGCGACTCACGACTATCCAATCCAAAAGGCTTCTGGATGAGGACCGGCTTTCAGCTCTTGAGCTGTAGCTAAGACAGGGAAGGATTTATATGGCCAATTTCGACCTTAGCAATTACATACCGGTACATAAGCGTATCGCCGAATTCTACAGGAAGTTTCCGGAAGGAAGAATTCTCACTCGACTCGTGAGGCTAAACGAAGACAGCGGTTTTGTCTGTATTAAGGCAAGTGTCTACCGAAATGTTGATGATGCACAGCCAAGCGCCACGGGCCACGCCTTCGAGATCCGCGGCCAAGGATATGTCAATACCACTTCGTTCATCGAAAACGGCGAAACGAGCGCCGTAGGCCGTGCTCTTGCCAATCTCGGCTTTGAGATCGAGAAAGGCATCGCCTCACGCGAAGAAATGCAGAAAGTTGAGCGTATGACTGCTGCCCCAGTCCCTCAGAACGGACGGGTGCATTCCCAGTCGGTCTCCTAATCAAAAATAATGTCCGAGAAAGAAACGCCAAATTGCAGTATCCGAAACTTTCTACACGAACTCGATATTCGGATCAGGGCTAGGTATCCGCTGATCGCGATCAATACTTACGAGGAGGATCGTGTTCGCGAAGCTCTGCTCGATCTCGTATTTCAGGAGCGGCACAAAGAAAAGCCGCTTTATTTCTGGAGCCGGCCAACCGGACTGCAAAAGATCGTCGATCCAACTGATGGCTTGCAGCAAAGTCCGATTGCCGTTCAGGATACCGACGATCCCGAAAGCGTTCTTGGATACATCGGTGAACAGAAAACGGGCATCTTCCTTTTATGCGATTATGCCCCGTATATCTCTCCCTACGGACAGGAGGACGCCTTACTGGTTCGAAGGCTCCGCGAGATCGCATGGAAACTGAAATCCACCAAGGCCACCGTCCTTTTTGTTGGTCCAAATTTTCCTGAACTCAAAACTCTCGAGAAAGAAGTTACCCAGATCGAGCTTGATCTTCCAAAAGAAAACGAGATCGAAGACTCGATCGAACTTCAACTCGATAATCTCAAATCGAACGGCTTGGATATTGATCTCACAACCGAGACGCAGACGGCTTTGCTTCAATCGCTTTTGGGCTTGACGGCGGGCGAGATAAGCAACGTCATTGCAAAGGCGGTTATCAGCTGCAACGGACTCAATCAGGAATCGATCAAAGTCATTCTTGAAGAAAAGAAGAATGTGATCCGGGGGAGCGGATCGCTCACTTATGTTCATCCCGAACCGGCCAGCAATTTAGGCGGGTATAAGTCGCTTCGAGCGATCCTCGAACGTGCTGCATACACGTTCAGTCCGCGTGCCAAAGCTCGTCACGTCGAGCCTTGCAAGGGAATACTGCTTGTCGGTCTTCCGGGATGCGGAAAGGATCTGTGCAAACGCGTTGCCTCAAGCATCACGAATCGGGCTCTTCTCGATCTTGATTTTGGTTCAATTATGGGCGAAGGCGGCGGCGTCATCGGATCGTCAGCGATGTCTATAAAGAGGGCGTTGTCGATAGCCGGTACAATCAAAGGAATTCTGGGAATAAGCGAATTCGAGAAGGCTGTCTCAGGCATGAAGTCATCGAACAAGACAGACGGCGGTGAGACTGCCCGAACTATTTCCTATCTTCTTAATTGGATGCAGGACAACAAGGACGTGCTCGTCTTCGCGACCGCCAATGATGTTCGCCAGCTCGAGTCGGAACAGTTTCGCATCGGAAGATTCTCATATATCCACTTTGTCGATCTTCCGGTCGAGGAAGATCGAGCTGAGATCTTTAAGGTTCACCTGAAGAAAAGGCACCTTAACCCCGAGCGATTCGACATCGACAAGCTCGTGGAAAAGAGCATTGACTTCTCGGGTTCCGAGATCGAAGAAACGGTCAAGGACGGAGTGCTCGAAGCATTTATTGACGGCGATCGGGAAGCCGAAACCCGCGATATCCTCAAAGCCTCTGAAAAGCTTACACCCACGGCCCAGATGATGAGCGAGAAGATCGAAGAGATCCGCAAATGGGCCAGAAACAACATAAAGGGCGTTTCGCCTAAATCCGAAGGCTCGCAGATTGGCGGAAGAACCGATCGTATTTACGAATTCTAATGTGAGGTATTTATGAGCAAGTACATGACCTTTGAGTCACAGACTTTCGCAAACGAGGAACTTCTGCTGATGGCGCTCGCGGAGCTCGGCTTTAGTTCGGTTGAGCGAGGCAAGGAGCTTAGTTTGAACGGCTGGAGCAGCCGCGACAAGCAAACCGCCGAGATCGTTATTCGGCGTGCCGATGTGAAGAACCATCGTCTGCTCGGCGACATCGGTTTCAAGAAGACCGCCTCCGGATACTCTGTCGTCATCGATGATATGGATCTCAACTACAAACTCGGTCGGGACTGGGTGACGAAACTGCAAACCTCTTACCACGAAGCTGCTGCTAAGAAGATGGCGAAGAAGCTTGGCGGAACTCTTGTAAGAGAACAGATCGGCAAGACGGTCAAGATCAGAGTCAGATTCTAGACAAATCCGGGAGAACACTTATGCCAGACATAGAATTCACCATCGACACCGAAACCGGAAAATGCGATACCGAAATAAAGGGCGTTCAGGGGCCAGCTTGCGAAAAGGCGGCCATGCATCTCAAGCAAGTTCTTGGCAATCCTTTGGTAGATCGTAAGACAAAAGAATACTACGCAAAGCCGCAGACCCTGAGAAAGATCAAATCAAAATGAAGAACGAAATTACATTCATCGTTGAACCGGATAGAGGAAGGGTTACTCTCGAAATATCAGGAGCTCCAAAACGAGTCATAGCCGAATTTGAAAGGGACTGCGGCAAGGCCACCGAGGTAAATTGCGGAAAGCCTTCTGGTAAACGCCCTGTTAGCGAAACTCGAAAACCGGTCCCGCCAAGACAAGATAATTCTTCTATCTGGCTGTACAGGCTCTACCATAACTCCGTTGTCGATGGCCCGGGACGCAGAAGTGTGGTGCAAGTCGCGGGATGTTCAATTCGTTGCGAAGGCTGTTATGTGCCGGAGACACACGAACGTCAAAACGGGTCTATGGTTTCGATCTCATCCATCGTTGACGGGGTAGTTGTGCAACGCAGCCATCACGACGGCGTGACCATCCTGGGTGGCGAACCGTTCGACCAGCCGGGACCCGTTGCCGAGTTAGTGTCCAGACTAAAGAAGCACAATCTCCATATCACGGTCTATTCGGGCTACAAAATTGAGACTCTGATTGCCCGGAAAGATCCAAACACCGACTATATCCTCACTCATTCTGATGCTCTGATCGACGGACCGTTCATCTATCAGCAATGTGACAACGCCAGCGAATATCGAGGATCACGGAACCAACGGCATTTCGTCAAGTTAGGTAGGGTAAGGTACGGATAGAATGCTCTGCAATAGGAGAGGGGACGACCTGCCGGAAGGCGGTCTCCGTGAGATTCGTGGAATTTTAGGCGAGTCTTTGTGCAACTCTTTGCGGTTTTATTTGGCGGTGTCATAACTTGAGAGGCTAGATCGATCGGACTACGTTTCTAGTATTCTTTGGAGGGCTTCGTAGTGTTCGAAGTATTTGTCAGGGTTCGCATCTTTCAGCCTTTGTAGATTGAGAAGCTTCCATTGCACAGCAGGAAATCGCTCAAAATCATGTAAATTCCATTTAGGCTGAAGTTTTTTGACGCTAAGCAGGAAAGCCCGGTCCTCTCTCGTCAAACGATCACCAATTGTTTCTAGTAGCCTCGCTCTTGAGTCTTCAAATTCCTGATAAGTGAAAACTTCGCTGCTCATTCCGGTAAAGTGATTTTCCAATACGGATTGTTGATCCAACATGTGCGGATTTATTACCTCATGAATCGGCCGTTCGCTCGATATCAGAGCAAGAAGAAAACCGGATTTGATCTCGTGCGAAAATCCCTCGTTTTCCAGTAGATACTTTACATCAAACAGGTCTCTTGGATGTTGTCGATCAAGAGCGGCGCAAATCTTAGCGCCAAATAACTGGCCCATCGGTACGAGTTGTATGACACAAAAGGTGTTAAATTCTTCCTGCGCCTTTGAACATAACACTCTTTCCTTTGGTTCTGCAATCGTTCCTCTAGCGACCAGATTTACTTCGATCTTCACCAGCGCTTCACGAGAGGAAATTAGTAATTTTCCTCTCTCAGAACTATCGGTTACCCGAATATCTGCGATCACATTTTCGACCCTTGCTTTGATCCGAAGTAGAGCGGCTTGAATATTTTCAAGGGAAGTCGTTCGATCTTCGATCGGAGCATAGATAAGGTCAACATCAACAGATAGCCTTGGCATGTTTCTGATAAAGAGGTTGATCGCTGTACCGCCGTGAAGAGCAAAGAATTTCTCCTTCGCTACCTCTGGGAGAACGCTCAACAGAAGCGAAACCTGTTTTCTATAATCCGCTTTTCCCACCTTCTTCCAACTCCCTGGGCACCGTTATTTGATACTTCTCGACGTACACACCGCCCTTGACCACACTGCGCTTGCCGCGGCCTAAATCGACCTTCCTCAGATCAAGAAATCGAAACCAATCATGGCTAGCTTTTTCGGCCAAATAAAGGAATAGGCGCTTGACCTTTATCGACCCGCATTTTTCCAGCAATAGTTGTACCTGATCCGGACGAAGATTGTTCAACCCTTCCATTAACTCGTAGCATTCCGTTAGATTCTGTTTTTCAGGAGCAAGATACAAGCACTCCATGAGCGCGCGGGGAGCACCCGACACCCTTATCGAAAAGGTCTTGAGTTCGACATCGGTCATTCCGAGATCGGGGGGTAGGAACGATGTCGAATAGAAGTTCAAATCAACTCCCCACGCGTGTTTTCTAAACCAAACGGGTAGCTTTTCGCTAGGGCTGCCAAAGAGGGTGACTCGTTTGGAATCTACTTCTAGATAGTGAGCTTTACCAAGTAGCGATAATGCCGTCCGTCCGCCGGGATGGATCGTTGAGCGGGTTTGCTTTTGCACGGCATAGATTGCGCCTTCATACCCCACCTGATCGCCAACTCGAATCATTGCCCCATTGCCTATAGAAACCAACCAATTGCTTTGCCTGTACTTTTTTTGAAGATGACCACTGTATCCTTGTTCCGAAAGCCACTTTGACTGGAATACAACTCCACTAGGCTGCGAGGTTAATAGTCGGTTTATTTTTGACGTGTTTATGGCACTCACAGTTCCATTATTGCAGAAACTATAAACTATTTGCAATAATTAGTTTTTATTCACGTTTGTAATGGAACCAGAAAGCGCCAATAGTGCGATAATATTAAACCGTTGGTTGATGGCATCACCAAAACCATCTTTACCGAATGGGTCATTTTGAAAATTTTCAATTTCACTGAATGCCCAGGTGATCTGCGATGATTTGCTTAATATTTTTCAATTTCGATAGAAAATCCCAACGCTCCAGAAATGCCTTTTAGGTAGTTGGTATATTGTTCTTAATCGCGCGGTACAAAACCTACACGAATATGTTCAAGAACAGAAGAAAAGGCGGCTGCCAATTGATTGTAAAATGGAGGGCGGTGTATCATGTGTAACTCGAAGGTGTTGGCAACTTTGGAAATGATTATTTCTACGCATCGGCATAGGTGAAAGTTGGTTGCAGGTTGGTTGCACTTTCCTGAATCATGGCCGTTTACGAGAGATTGGTGAAATGCTGTAAACTACTGATTTGAGACGTTTTGAGCGTTTTTGACAAAATATAAAAACCACCCAAAATCGCTTGGGGTGCGAGAGGTCGCAAGTTCAAATCTTGTCGTCCCGACCAATAAACACGGGGCTTTCGAAGAAATTCGAAAGCCCTTTTTTTGTGCAGATGGTTGCAGTTCTCGGTTATCCCGCGAACGGGCTGGGGACTAACCATTTCTAGATCAATGGTTTAGAGCACTACCTAAGCAAGAAAAAACCGCAACCATTTTGCAACCAACAGCTACTCCTTCATAAGTGAACCAAAACTGGTCTAGACATGCACCGACCTGGTGCGTTAGCGTTCCGATTCCCCACGTAAACACACTAAATCCCCTGCAAAATAGGCGGCTGACAAGCGGAACAGAACTTGCGAATGCAGGACTGGGTTCGTTTTTCATGTATTTCACTGGGAATTGTTTAGGGGGAGTTATGTCGGTTTTCAAAAGATACAATGGCAAGCGTATAACGTCTTCGCACCCGGCTTACGCGAAGGCTCGTTGGTGGATGTATAAACGCCTGAATGGAAAGGTCTTCCACCAAGCTATCCCTGAGGCCATAACGAAACAGGAAGCTGAGTTAGCCGAACGTCAGATCATAAAGACGACTTTTAATCACAACTATGGTGTCGCCGATAGCACCACCACGCTGTCGTCATTCATTGAGGCGAAATACCGTCCATATGTCGAGCAGAACAACGTCAACAAAGGAGCAAAGAACCTCTACATCCGACTTCTATTGGGACATTTCAAGAAGCGGCCATTGGCCAGCATAAGTCCCCAGGACTGTAGAGACTGCCGATCCAAGCTTCAGACTCGGCAAAACAAACGCAAGAAGGAAAGTGAGCTATCACCATCGTCGATAAATCGAATAATGTCGACACTCTCAAAGATATTGAGTTTGGCGTGCGAGGAGGGAATTCTTGACCGAAACCCGATGCAGTATGTGAAGGCTCTGCCAGAGCCGCCGCCCCGGAGGCGATTGCTCAATGAAAAACAAAAGGTAGACTTGTGGGAAGAGTTGGAGAAGGACACTCTGCTGTATCGGCTGATAGTTCTCGCCGTCAATCTTCCGTTGCGCCGAGGCCAACTAATGGCCATCACCGAAGATTTTATCGACTTTGAGAACGAGCAGGTTCTCGTGATCGGCTCAAAAGGAAGGCCGCCCCGTCTTGTTCCCATAAACGCTACTGCAACAAAAGTGCTACGTGCGATGATCGAGGATAATCAGCTCCCGTTCCCGGTAAAAGACTTTCGCAAGAGATGGTACACCGCACTCCGCAACGCAGGAATTAACAAACGGGGAGGAACCAGAGAAGAGAACTATCACTTCCACGACCTTCGCAGCTATTTCGCGAGCGAGTTGATTAGACGAAACACTAATCCGCTTATCGTTCAGAATCTCTTCGCTCATTCGGACATGAGCATTACGACTGTATACGCTCAAACCGATGACAAACTGCTTCTCGAAGCGGTGAAGCGGCTTGATGAAATCAATTAAGGCGATAGGTGACGATAGTTCGAGCATTTTTCAGTGGCTGGGACGCTGCCATCAGATAAAGTCATTCCTCATCGTTATTGCGGCTAAATGATCGCTATCAATCGCGAAGCGTCATGACAAACTTTAACCCCGAACACGGCTCATCTAATGCACAAAACCCTTATGTCCACAAGACCTACTTCAAGTCCAATACCGCTTACCTGCCATCGTAAACTTCGCCGCCAAGCTCATACTGAAAACCTCCAGAAAATTGATTGTCGCTAGTTACCAAACAGAGCAGCGTTTCGCCGGCACCATTGAGTTGCTGGGATTGCAGTGGAATGCCTTTTCAAATTCCGGCATGTTCGCAACCACCCCATTAATTCGGTATTGCGCCGGAGAGTGCGGATCGCTCGTGGCCCGCACTAACAAGTCTTCCGGGCGGTCGTTAGAGCATGCCCATTGCGCGAATCCGACGAAGAAACGCTGATCCGGTGTAAAACCATCAATCGATTTAAGGTTTTTGTCTCTAACAGCGTCCTTCCACGCGATGTAGGCAAGGATCGATCCGCCTAGATCGGCAATATTTTCTCCGAGGGTAAGCTGGCCGTTGATGTGGACATCGTTAACAATCGTGTATTGGGAATATTGTTCAACAAGGCAGCTAGTACGCTCCTTAAATTTGGCTGCATCATCCTTTGTCCACCAATCCCTCAGATTGCCACTTGCATCAAATTGCCGTCCCAGGTCGTCAAAGCCATGTGTTAATTCGTGGCCAACATTGCTTCCTGTATCGCCGTAGTTCGGGGCATCGTCCATTCTGGCATCATACAACGGTGGCTGAAGAACGCCGGCGGGGAACGAAATCGCATTCATCTGTGGCGTGTAACCAGCATTGACGGTCGGCGGCGTGAAGGGCCATTCGTCGCGATCCACGGGTTTGCCTATCTTGTTAAAATCGCGATGCCCTTCGAAGACGACAGCGTTGCGCATGTCAGCAGCAAAGTCATCGGGCACGATCTTCACGGCGCTGTAGTCGCGCCACTTGTCAGGGTAGCCAATCTTGTTGTGAATCCCGTGAAGTTTGATCAGGGCCTGCACTTTAGTCTTGGGACTCATCCAATCAAGGTCCCGAATTCGTTTCTCCATCGCGTCTTCAATACGCCGAACCATATCCATGGTGCTAGCCTTCAGGATCGGGGGGAACACCTTGAGTACGAACCTCTGACCCAAAGCGTCACCCAAGTTATCGTCGGTATATTGGACGCAGCGCTTCCACCGCGGCTGCATTTCTTTCGCGCCGCGCAGATACTTGCGATAGAAATCAAAGTTTTCCTGGACGAAAAGTGCCGGGAGGTAGGGAGCGAATGAATTTCCGACATGAAATCGCAAATAGACTCGCCAGTTCTCAATATTCTCAGTCGCAAGCAAGGAGTTGAACTCCTTGAAAAATTCAGGAGCGCCGACGTTCAGAGTGTCGAAAGATGGCGTGCCTAGCGCCCGAAAGTACGCCTGCCACTGAAAATTGGGAGCGAGCCTGCTGAGGTTAGCGACTGTCATCCTGTTCTTTGACTTGTAAGGGTCGCGGCGCTCGATTTGCGTCAGGGATGAGCGAGCGAGTGCTAGTTCAATCCTCATCACAGTGGCGGCATTGGCTTCGGCGACCTTGGGGCGGGTACCCAACAGCTCGAAAATCTTCTGTACGTGCTTCAGATAGCGCTCACGGATTTCCTTAGATTTCGGCTCGTCGCTCAGGTAGTATTCGCGATCGGGAAGACCGAGACCTCCCTGACTGATGCCGGCGATCTTCTGGTTGGAATCGTCATAATCCGTCCTGGAGCCAGAGCCAAAGATGATCGGATTTCCCGGGAATTCAAGCTGGAGGCGCGCGACAAGCGGGCCGAGGTCCTGAAGACTCGTGAGTCCATTGATTGCCCTCAATTCTGGTTGAATCGCGGCCACGCCTCGCCGGTTGGTAGCCGACTCGTTCATGCACGCCGCGTAGAAATCGCCGATCTCCTGGGTCACCTTATCCCGCTGTTTTGCTACGGCCGCTTCCTCAAGAAGGCCTCTGAGAAAATTGAGATTCTCTTCGTACATCTTGCGTGTAACATCCCATGAAACCTGATCAGGAGGGATCGGATTGGCCTTCTGCCAACCGCCGCATGCGTAATGGTAGAAGTCTTCGCAAGGCTCGACAGTATTGTCGATTGACTCTAAATCAAGGCTAGGCGTGTACGGAGCGGAAGGCCCATTCTGGCCAAAAACGCAAAGCGAGAAGAGGATAAGTGCCGTCATAGGCAAGAGTAGATGGTTCAGTCGCATTGTTGTATGTCCTTTCGGTAGATTATAATACTCTTCGCTCCAAGAATGATGAATATAGTACGATTCGTACTATATCGTAAACAGCTCTTAAGCGTCAAGGGAGTTTTCTATCGATCTCTATTGTCACGAAAGTATGGCTAAATCATTGTCACCGGCAGGCTCGAAGTGGAAAACTGAGAGAATCCCAATCACAAGGGACCTGAGCGAATTGGAAGGAGCTGTCCTCGGTCACGTGTGGGCCAACGGGCCATGCACAGCGTACTTTATCCGCAAGATCTTTCTTGATTCTCCAAGTCCTTACTGGAGCGGCAGCGCGGGAGCGATCTATCCACTGGTTAAGCGGTTAGAGAGGCACGGTTTGATTAGATCAAGTGACAGCATGACTGGTCGCCGGCGCAGTAAGGGGTATGTTCTCACTGCCCCTGGCCGTAAGTGTTTACAGGGCTGGCTCAGGCGTTTGGAAGAATTAGTGGTTGGAGCACCGCCTGACCCGTTACGGACCCGGATTGAATTTCTGGCGGCTCTCCCGAGCGCGCAAAGGGCCGCGTTCATAGCTCATGCTGCCACCAGGCTTCAATCGCATCTTCGTGAGATTGAAGGGCACTGCGAGGAGCAACGCCTTACCAGTAATCAATATTCTTATCTAGCCGTTCGCGGCTCGTTGCTGATGGTACAGGCTCGCGTCAAGTGGCTCGACGAAATCAGTCGTGAGTTAGATCAGGGAAAGCAATTTTTAGGGACCGTGTGTTGAAGAAGGACAAGTTTCCGCAAGGGCCTAGTCTAATACTTATGACCCTAGAACGCCTGGCGTATGGGCATGCTGGAGCTAGCCGCCGCCGCTACTTTTTCTGCTTTTGTGCAGTTCGAACCGGACAAACAACCGCTCAATGTTCGCGGTTCGAAGTCATCGTCCCGCTCGATTACCAAGCCGTTCATATTTACTTGCTCAAGCCCGCCAAGCGTAAAATATCCCCATTCCGCTTCAAAGCCTATCACGTAGCCGAAAAAGGTAAAGTCATTTCCGCTCGCCTCGCCTTCCGTTACAAACCAGACCCAGCCGCTGGCCGCAAATGTGAACTTCGCATGCACAATGGGATCAATTGCCACTTCCTGCGAAACAGGTCTCAGAGGGGGGATACGGCACGATCCGTATCGCCCATCCGGCCTCGATCACGTTTTCAGTTCTGCCGCAGATCCTCGGGTTTGTTAATGAGCCATAGTGAGTCCGGTTCGCTGGTGTTTTGTGACATTTCTGTCTAATAAATGTCACAAAACATCGCCGAATCGGTGTTCGGATCCCGTCAGAATGTGTTATTTTTTATACTTGCAAGACATATTTATTGGACAATTGGAGATCGAATAATTTCGGTAAGATGGTTGCAAGATGGTTGCAGTTTTGCCTACGCATACCCACTCGTACATTGTGAAATGCATGCAAAACGCTTATTCTAAGCCGTTTTGAGCGTTTTTGAGAACTTATGATTCGCTCTCAAATTGGTTGGGGTGTGAGAGGTCGCTGGTTCGAATCCAGTCGTCCCGACCAATAAAAATGGGGCTTTCGAGGAAAATCGAAAGTCCTTTTTCTTGGGTTTCGCCCAGCCCGCGAGAGGGCTGTATCTCTATATCACTGTAAAACAATAGTTTATCGTGCTGACTTGTTTTCAAAACTGCCACCATCCTGCAACCATCGACCGGTAATCTCTCGTTTATGTGCCGTCCGATTCATTAGCGTTCCAAGTTCCTCTCGAAAAAGACACCAACAACGGGGCCTCCGATGATGTTTGGAAGCCTCGTTTTTCTTCGCTGTTGGTTGTAGGTAGGTTGCAGTCTCAAATTTAGTGCAGATTTATACTCAGTTTTGATAGGTTTTGACAACCTTGAAGCTGTGGCATAATATTTCAAACTTTGCCTTCTTTTGATGGTTTCTATTCGCGGGCGGTTTTGGAGTTTTATGGGAGGCGAGTGGATAAAATGTCCTACAGATGTTTGTATTGTTACGTATGTTTATCCTTCACGGAGTTACGAAACAGTTGCATAGGATCTTAATTGAAGCCGAAACGCACAGTGGCATCTGCTAAAAAAACCATTCGTGGATGTCTTGCATTCAGTTTGCACGAAATAACTACGTCTTTAGACTTTTGAATAATTTGTTAGGGAAAATTAACAATACATAGATAAAACGAACTAAATCCTCTATTAAATAGGGCGCGCTCCAATTCCAGCGCTTCTTGATTTCAGACAAGGGTATTGCTGTCAAATTATCAAAAAATTCTATAGAGGTGGGATCTCTTCAACAATAATAATGGCGTGATCTCTCCCGTCGCTGAATGTTCGAACAACATACCTATTATTTAATGTCATCTACGAAGCAATTTGTCACTCCGGCTGTTCCAAAGATCCGTTTCCGGCAAATCGCTCTTCCAACAGAGCACGGCGGATGGGGGCTTTTGTTTGAGTCATTGATCGCAGGTCTCGCGATCGCTTTGTCGCCTGCCGCTCCATGGATCGCTCTCATGACAGTCGGGGCGTTTTTGACGAGACAGCCGCTAAGAATTTTCATTCTTGACAGAATGGGAATGCGGGTTAAGGAGCGCTCGATTGCGGCCCTCAAATTCATCGGCCTATTTTCTTCGATCTTCTTTATAGGAGCAGCCGGTACGCTATATACCATTCATATAGCCGCACTCACGCCATTTCTCCTTATTGTACCGTTGGCAGCGATGCAGATGTATTGGGATGTCAACCGCAAAAGCCGCGAATTGATCCCTGAATTATCAGGAGCGATCTCAATGTCTTCTTCTATCGCTGTGATAGCGCTGGCGGCAGGAATGTCCTCGACGACAGCGGCGGCTCTCTGGATATTGTTCGTATCAAGGGGAATTCCTTCGATCCTCTACGTTCGAGAGCGGTTAAAACTGGAAAAGGGTAAACATTTTTCGCGAAGCTTGCCAACCATCGCTCATATCGCGGCCTTAATAGGCGTGGCAATACTCGTATATAACCGCCTGCTCCCTTATCTGGTGATCTTTGCGATGGCAATTTTGTTAATACGGACAGTTTCCGGACTGTCGCCCCGACGCAGGAAATTGAAAGCCATGCAAATCGGGATCCGGGAAGTTATTTATGGCACAATGATAGTTTTATCTTTGATAGTTGGACACTATTGCGGATTCTAATTGAATTATGCACAATGTTGACATTGATCTGGTAGAAATGTCGCTTGACGTTATCAAGTATGCTATCGCCCGCATTTCAGATACGAACCCTAAACTTGGTTTTCCTAAAACCTCTGACGAGCTAAAAGAACTTGTCGGTGAAACGATCACGCCGTCCGGAATCGGCGGGGAAAAAGCGTTTCAATTGTTTAAGGACGTTTTGGTCAAGGCAAGTGTGTCTATTGACCATCCCCGACACTTAGCGTTTGTTCCTGCATCTCCTACAAGAGCAGCCGTGATGTTTGATCTGGTCACGTCCGCGACCAGCGTTCACGGTGCCTATTGGCTTGAGGGAGCGGGCTGTATATTTGCCGAAAATCAGGCAATGGAGTGGCTTGTCAAGTTGACCGGCCTTCCGGAAGGAGCCTTTGGCGTTTTTACAAGCGGCGGCACCGAAGCCAACCTTTCAGCGATGGTGACGGCACGCGAATATTGGCGTAGCCGAAATAAGAGAGAGCGGGAGCGCGGAGTGGTTATTACTTCTCGTGCCGCACACTCTTCGGTCAAAGCAATGGCAAAAGTGATCGACGTTGATGTGCTTCTGGTTGAAACTGAGGACAGTTTGGAGGGAGATCAGGTTGCTGAAACATTTGCTCAGCTATCGCCGACCGATCAAAGGCGAGCCTTTGCAGTCATAGCAACTGCCGGAACAACAAATGCCGGCATAATAGACGATTTACCGGGAATCGCTGATTTTTGCAGGAAGGAAGGTATCTGGTTCCATGTTGACGCCGCTTATGGCGGTGGTGCGTTGGCCGCCAGATCAGTAAGGCACCTGTTCAACGGCATCGAACATGCCGACAGCGTTACGATCGACCCGCATAAGTGGCTTTTTTCGCCCTATGATTGCGGGGCAGTGATCTATCGCGATCCTCAACTCGCTAAAAATGCGCACGTTCAGGAAGGTTCGTATCTCGATATTTTCAGCAGCGAAGAGGCCAAAGGGTTTAATCCCGCGGATTATCAGATACAACTGACGCGCCGTGTTCGCGGCCTGCCGCTTTGGTTTTCTTTGGCGATGCATGGCACTGACCGCTATGAAACGGCTATCGAGCGGGGAATCGAATTGGCAAATATCGCAGGACGCCTAATCACCGAAACAGATCACACTGAACTGGTTCGCGAACCGAGCCTTTCATGTGTTCTGTTCCGGCGTATTGGATGGACGCCTGAACATTATTATGCGTGGACCAACAAAAATCACAGATCCGGCTTTGCCCTCGTCACACCAACAAAATGGAAGTCGCCAGACGGCTTCCAGACGATTTCACGCTTCTGCTTTATCAATCCAGACACGACTGAGAAAGATATTGTAGACATCCTCGCGACGATGGCGTGACCTGCGCCGGCATTACTAGTTGTTATCAATTACGGCCGCAACTCTGCACAGTATTTCAGTTCGCTCTTCGTCAGTCGTCACTTCATCCAAAACGGGATAGAGGAATTCTCGCTCTCGTTTGTCGTGATGGCTGCAAAGACGCTTGTAGAATGCTTCTCTGTCAAGCAATTGGATCAACTCGAGTTCGGGATGACTCACTGAGTATAGCTCGGCGGTTCGTTTTTCGAAGAGATCAACAAAGCTACGCATCTTGATATGATCGTCGAGAAAGATTACCGGTGCACCTGCTCCGGTCGCTCTCTTCCGCGCTGAATAGATAGGGATCAGGATGTCTTCCTCATCGAGCATATGTTTCTGTAATTGAGTTTTGTAAGAGTCGAGGAGTGCTAACGCATTTATGAAATCGAAACGAAGTAGTGCGCACTGATGGGCAAAAAAGATCGCGTCAATTTCCGAATGCAAATCTAGAAGACGATTAAATGAATTGGGCTTCATGCGTTTTTGAGGCTAATCTCGACTTCGCGAGCATAATGGCGCGGCGAAATGCACTCTCACAATCTGGTGAGATCACAAAATCCTGACGGCGTTAAGTTGCCGTCAGGATTTCGGTATCTGTGTTTGCACCGAACGGACGACTATCCGGCGACAAAAACATTTCGCTCAAGTTCGACAGCCGCCGGAAACAGCACATTGTTCTCGAGGTGGATATGCTTGTGGAGGTCTTTTTCCAAGTCTTCCAATCCGGCATATAGTGCAGTGTAACTTGGACAAGCGCCATCGGGCAGAGTGTAATCCTGCGACAGCTCACGCATATTCTTTAATTTCGAGCCGTCTGCTTCGTGATCGACCATCATCATTCGGATCGGATTTTCGACCGTTCCAAAATGTGGGGGAGATGCATGGCCAGTGCCGGTCACCGATGATTCGAGGGACTGGATATACGGAAATAGCACCATCTCCTCTTTTCTCATGTGCGGAACCATGCTGTCGGTAAGTGCCGTGAAAACAGCTTGGACCTCGAAGAGTTCGGGATGCTGTTCGCCATGCCGATTACAAACCTTTTCCATGAGCGGAGTCAGGCGTTCGATCTCGTTTGCCGTAAAAATATGGTGCTTTGCGATAATGTGATCAATAAGCTGCGATGCCGATTCCTTTTCTCGGACGGCACCTGTCGCCCGAACGCTTTGATCAGCTATCGCGGCTTCGATCTTTTGAGCGACGAGTTCTGGATCAAGACCCGCTTCGACACATGCCTGGTCAAGCGGCTTGCGGCCGCCGCAGCAATAGTCGATTTTGAATTCTTCAAAGACGCGGGTCGTTTCCGGCGACTCCAGAGCGATGTCACGAATTGTTTTAGTTGCGAATGTTTGCATTGTTATAAAAACCTCCAATATATTAGGACTAGATTAGCGAAGAAAAAGTCGATGGATGGTGATTTAAGTCACCAATTCAAAAATTTATTGCGATTATCATGGTGATGTATGAAATTAAGAATTAGGGGGAACTCCGTCCGGCTTCGTTTGACTAAGTCTGAGGTGGAACGGTTCGGCGAAACCGGATCGGTCGGTGAGATGGTCGAGTTTGGATCAGCCTTCCCCGTATTTCGTTACGAGCTCAACAGATCGAGCAAAGACTCTTCGATAAAGGCAGGATTCGAAGATAATTGTTTGTATATCTCAGTTCCTGTCGGCGACGTTGAAAACTGGATTCGATCGGAGGAAATAGGCTTAGAAGTTATGTGCCCGATCGGTGACAACAAATTCCTGAGGATCCTGGTGGAGAAGGACTTTGCCTGTCTAACGCCGCGGGACAGCGAGGATGAGTCGGACGCATTTGCGAATCCTCTGGCTCAGGTTTCGTGCGGGTAATTTTTCGCTAAATTGATTCATCCTTGACCTTGATTTACAATGCTTTTGGACAAAGAATAACGATGTATAAGAACGCCGGACTATCGCGTTACATGAGGGGAAAATGGCAGCAAAGCTATCAAAACGAGATTTCCACCACATCAATTATTCGCGACCGACGTTCTTAGGGATATTTGCGTCGGCCGCACTTACCGCCTTGGTGATCATCGGTTCCCGAAACCTTGAACATTTCGACTCTGCTTTATTTGGCTATACGATTGCCAGCATTGTAGCGCTCGGCGCTATTGTATTTCGGTATTCCGTATGGCTTCAGCGGCCCGCCACGCGAACTTATTGGATGAGAGGCTGGCAACTATTTCGTGACCGAAAGAAGCTTTTCACGAACACAACCAACGCCGCTGAAACCATCGGGAAGAATCTGATAGCTCAAAACTTTATTTTCAAACGCGGATTTACACGGTGGGCGACTCATTTCCTGATAATGTGGGGCTGCCTGCTGGCATCCGCCGTCACATTTCCGCTGGCATTTGGCTGGGTGCATTTCAAACTCGAAGGCGATCGCGGCTACAGAGCTTATCTTTTTGGCTTTCCCGCGGCGGTCCTGGATGGCCGCAGTTTGCTTGCCTGGATTCAATTTCACGCGCTTGATTTCACGGCAGTAATGGTTATCGCCGGCTGCGCGTTAGCAATTCACCGTCGGTTAACGGATCGTGGTGCGATCGCCTACCAATCGTTTCTCCTCGATTTTACACCGCATATTTTGCTGATCGCGATTTCAGTTTCGGGCCTCATGTTGACTGCTTCAAGTCTTTGGTTTGGCGGTTACATGTATTCGTTTATTGGCTTATTGCATCAGGCTACAGTGATAATGACGCTTTTTTATCTCCCCTTTGGCAAGCTGTTTCATATTGTTCAACGGCCGGCCTCGATCGGCGTCGAGCTTTATCAGAGCCGTTCTAAAGAAATGGAACAGGCGGTTTGTCCGCGGTGCGGCACGATGTTTATCGGGCAGCTGTGGGTTGATGATCTCAAGAATGTAGTTAGAGAACTAGGCTTCGATTACAGAATGGAGAATGGACACACGCTGCAGGATTACTGTCCGCGTTGCAAGAGGATAATGCGCGGACTTGCTTACGCCGGGATAAAGGATCGGCTTGAACCTGTTTTTTACGGAACGCGTGCCGATGAGGGAAAATAGCGGTTGGTATTCATCGTCTTTATGTCAAAAGTAGAACATTTAGAACAGATACTCGATAAATTCGGCCCGCATCTTCACGATGCTCCCGAGGGCGGTTGGCTGGCGAACCGCCAGATAGACAAGGTGGTTCCGACCCATTGCCCGTACTGCGGCGTCCAGTGCGGGATGAATCTGCTGGTTGAAAAGAATAAGGTCGTCGGTTTCGAGCCCCGGTACGATTTTCCGGTTAACGATGGCAAGCTTTGCCCCAAGGGCGTCACCGCCTACCTGCAAGTGCATCACCCCGATCGACTGCTCTATCCGCTGATCAAACGCGACGGCAATTTCGAACGAGCAAGCTGGGACGAAGCCCTCGACCTCGTCACAACGAGATTCAAGGAGATCCAGGCAAAGTACGGCAAGGACGCGATCGGCGTTTACAGCGGATCGTCTCTGACGACCGAAAAGACCTATGTGATGGGCAAATTCGCGCGTGCCGGACTCGGAACCCGATATATCGATTATAACGGCAGGCTTTGTATGGTGTCCGCTGGGGCCGGCAATAACAAGGCGTTCGGCGTCGATCGTGCGGCAAATCCGTGGAGCGACATTCCGCTTGCCGAGGTTCTCATCCTCGCCGGGGCAAATTGCGCCGAGACGTTTCCGATCCTCAACAAATTCCTGTGGCAGCAGCGTGACAACGGGGGGCGCTGGATCGTGATCGATCCGCGCGAGACGGCGACGGCGCGTCAGGGCGACATTCATCTTCAATTGCGGCCCGGCACCGACGTCGCGGTCGCGAACGGGATGCTCAACGTTATGGTCCGCGAAGGGCTGATCGACGAGGCGTTCCTCGCCGCTCACACCAACGGATGGGACGAAACGCGTGCCGCCGTCGAGAAGATGACGCCGGACATCGCGTCTCAAATTTCGGGCGTTCCCGCCGAAAAGATCGTCCAGGCCGGCCTGCTTTACGGCCGTGCTAAAACAGGCATGATCATGCACGCACGCGGGATCGAGCATCATTCGAACGGCGTCGATAACGTGCTTTCTTACATCAACATTGTCCTGGCGACCGGCAAGATCGGCGATCCAGGACGCGGTTACGGGACGATCACGGGACAGGGAAATGGCCAGGGCGGCCGCGAACATGGGCAAAAAGCAGAGCAGCTGCCCGGAATGCGTTCGATCGACGATCCAGAGCATCGAAAATACATTTGCGAAGTCTGGGGCCTGCCGCTCGACGAGATGCCGATAGGCGGAGTCTCGGCCGTCGAAATGTTCGATAAGATGCGTGAAGGCGAGATCAAAGCTCTGTTCTCTGTCTGCAATAACGGAATGGTGAGCCTGCCGGACACCAACTCGATCCGCAAGTCGCTCGAGGGCCTCCAGTTCAATGTCTGCGTCGATTTCTTTATGAGCGAATCGGCACGCTACGCCGACGTTGTGCTGCCGGGGACGACCTGGGCAGAGGACGAGGGCGTCACAGGCAGCGCCGAGGCCCGCGTCATTAAGATAAACAAGGCCGTCGATCCGCCCGGCGAGGCAAAGGAAGACTGGTGGATAGCCCGCGAGATCGCCAAACGTATGGGCCGCGGCAAGTATTTTGAATTCAACACTCCTCGCGAGATCTTTGACGAACTTCGCGTGGCGTCCAAGGGCGGTAAGGCCGATTACTACGGCATCACGTACGAAAAGATCGAGGCGAATGACGGCATAATGTGGCCGTGTCCGACGCTTGATCATCCCGGCACGCCGCGGATGTTCAACGACAAGAAATTTTATTTCCCCGACGGCAAGGCACGATTTCACCCGACGGAATACAAGGGCGCCGATGAAAAGCCGGACGACGAATTTCCGTTGATCCTGACGAGCGGACGCGTGGTTTACCAGTATCTATCGGGCAATCAGACGCGTCGGATAAAATTCCTCGTCGATCAATGCCCCGAGCCGTACGTCGAGATCCATCCGGAAACCGCGATGGCGATGAAGATAAATGACGGCGAGCGGGTCAAGGTTATTTCACGACGCGGCGAAGGTGTTTTTCCGGCGCTGGTCGTCCGAACGATCCGTCCAGATACGATCTTCATTCCGTATCATTGGGGCGAACAGCTAGCAGTGAACCAGCTAACCAACCCGAAACTCGATCCGACGTCGAAGATACCCGAATTCAAGGCCTGCGCGGCAAGGATCGAAAAAATACACTCGCGCGAACTCCCGATTTTAGGCAGGGACCGCAAGGGCACATCGCTAAGTGAGGTACAGCAAGGCCGCGGACAAAGCTAATTGGAAAGTTAACGGATTATTATGAGAATACTAATAGCCATTGACGGCTCAGATGATAGCAGACACGCGGTGGAGGAAACAGCCCGTCGGCCGTGCGGGGGCAACAGCGAGATCCTCATTATCCATGCGGTCCAATCACCCATCCCCGTTTTGCCGGATACCATGGGCGTCGGTGCAGAATTTGCCCGGGCGGTATTCGACGAAGCGGCAGCGCACGGAACTGAGATCATCAAGGCTGCGGCTGACAAGATCCGGCAAGGAGGGGCGGACAAATCTAGCATCGCAACATCGATTGTCGCGATGCCTTATGACCAATCGGTCGCCCAAACAATCGTGGACGAAGCGGAGCGTTTCGATGCCGACCTCATAGTTATGGGTTCTCGCGGTCGAAGCGCCTGGAAACGCCTTTTGATGGGCAGCGTTTCGATGGCGGTCGCACAGCACGCACACTGCTCGGTCGAAATAGCGCGTTCACGACCGGGCAGAACCGATGATGAGAAATAGAGAAGGAGCAAGCTAATGCGGGAAACGATGTTCATAGATCCTCAGCGTTGTATCGGGTGCCGCTCGTGTGTTGCCGCGTGCCGCGAATGCGACACGCATAAAGGTTACTCCATGATCTTTGTCGATAATATCGACCGAAGCGAGACAACGGCCACTATGCCAACGCTGTGTATGCACTGCACCGAACCAACCTGCGCTCTGGTATGTCCGGCCGATGCGATCAAACAAAACGAGGATGGCGTTGTCATGTCGGCCATGAAACCCCGCTGTCTCGACTGCCGCAACTGCGTGAACGCGTGTCCTTTCGGAGTGCCCAAGTATAACTCCTCAATGCATCTGATGATGAAGTGTGACATGTGCTTTGATCGGACAAGCGAGGGCTTGCAGCCGATGTGTGCAAGTGTCTGCCCGACCGGTGCGATCGCGTTTGGAACATACGAACAGATCGTTCCGCTCCGGCGCACAAAGCCGGTGAATGCACATGTTTTTGGCAATCAGCATGTTGAGACTAAGGTCTATTTGATGCTTCCGACCGATGCGGACGAGGTTAAAGTGGACGGCTGCGGCATTTTCGAGGGACGCGTTGAGGTAGAAGAAGGAGAAGTCGCGACGGCAGGATCATGGATCGACGCACACGTCGAAGAATCGGACCAAAGCAATGAATTCTAAATATTTAAATGAAAATACCGTAAAAGGCATTCTCGATGTCGATGACAACGCTTCGAACGAGATCTCGGGAGAGCGGACGGTTCGCACCGCTACGGCACCATATCAAGCCGAATTTCCATACGAGGTGGATGAGGAAGCGCAGGTGACGCGGCGCGAGTTTTGTAATTTCCTGTTTTTGACCTCTAGCGCACTATTTCTCGGTGCCGCTGGTTTTGCCGGCAAGTTGGCGTACGACTCCCAAACCGAAGAGACGTTCGTACCCCTGAAGATAGCTGGGGCTGAAGGGATGGCTCCCGGAACTGCTCTAAATTTTAATTATCCGAACGAAAAAGATACCGCGATCCTGATCCGAGCGGCTGACGGCAATTATTACGCTTTCGAACAAAAGTGTACACACCTGACATGCCCCGTATATTATTCAAAGGATAACGACCGGATCGAATGCCCGTGTCACGAGGGCGGTTTCGACGCCCACACGGGAAATGTGCTTTATGGGCCACCGCCGCGCGCCCTGCCCCAAATAATTGTCGAACATCGTGATGGCGGGATCTGGGCGGTAGGAAAGCGAAGCGGAGGTGGACATGACGCAGCCTAACGAACCCCGAACAACAGGGAATAAATATTTCGCGGATGACGCTCCGATTGGACGGCGCGTTTTCGCTAAAGGCCGTACCGCGGTTTGGCAGGCTCGTCTCGTGCTGCTCGTGATGATAAATATTGCTCAGCTTTGGATACTGTCGGCGACGATCGAGGCCGCTCTAGCCGGGCATTTTAAGCAACTCGTTCCGCTGATCGTTGGATCCGGTGTCTGTTGGCTTATCGCTCTGACCATCTTTTTATGGTGGAAACCAGTCAAGCAACGCAAGCGATTAGACAGGTAGGCTCGACACGTGAAACAGGCAATCATCGGTTTTGATCGGGATGACGAAGCTCATTGGCGGGCGAAACTCGCATGCGGTCATTATCAGCATGTTCGACACGACCCGCCGCTGATCGTTCGCCAATGGACTTTGACGGTAGATGGACGTGAATCGAAGATGGGGGCCGAACTCGAATGCCGAAAATGCGACGACGACGTCGCGAAAGATTTTTGATTTTCAACCATTTTTCGGCGAAACGGAAAGACTTATAGATTTTGGAACCATTGAAAGATAACAATTCGAAGATCGGCAACGCTATCGCGAATCTTTTTCCGGGCTATTTTGCATTAGTTATGGCTACCGGGATAGTCTCGATCTCGGCTCATTTGCTTGGGTTTGAAGCGTTCGCCTGGCCACTTGTTTTCATTAATATAGCGGCTTATTTAGTTCTCGTGGTACTTCTTTTAATTCGAATCGTAGTGTACTTTCCAAGAGTGATCGATGACCTCGGCGATCATGTTCGCGGACCTGGGTTTTTCACGGTTGTTGCTGGCACGTGTGTGTTAGGAAGCCAGTTGATAATCGTCGCGGAAACATTTCAAGCAGCAAAGGTGTTGTGGTTTGTTGGGCTGATCCTGTGGACGACGATCATGTATTCTTTCTTCACGCTTGTCACGACCCGCGAAAACAAACCGGATCTTGTAAAAGGTCTGAGCGGAACATGGCTTATCGCTGCGGTGGCAACCCAATCCATTTCAGTGTTGGGAACCTTGCTCGCCGACCATTTCGGCGAGTATCGCAGCGTTGTTTTATTTTTTACGCTTTGCATGTTCCTTGCCGGATGCATGCTCTACCTGATGCTCATCACGCTGATCTTTTATCGGTTCACATTTTTAGATCTAACCAGCGAGCGAATGACGCCGCCGTATTGGATCAATATGGGGGCCGTCGCGATAACCACGTTGGCTGGGGCAAGGCTGATATTGGCCGGAGGCGAGTGGAATTTGTTGACGGAGATAATGCCCTTTCTCAAAGGCTTTACTCTATTTTTCTGGGCCGCCGGATCGTGGTGGATACCGCTGCTCTTTATTCTGGGAGCGTGGCGGCACATCTATAAGAGGTTTCCGCTCCGGTATGATCCGCAATACTGGGGATTGGTCTTTCCCCTCGGGATGTACACGACATGCACGTACCAGTTGTCGAAGGCGATAAACTTTGAACCTCTTATGATCATTCCAAAAGTATTTATTTACATCGCCCTCGTTGCTTGGATCGCGGCGGCAGTAGGTTTGATCTATAGTTTCGTACCTGAGAGCACAAGCGAGCCTGCCAATTCATAGAGACATTTGGATCAGCAAAACGACATTTTACTTGTACACGATCATTCGAAGCTCGATGAGATGCTTGAACAGGTATTTGACGCATTGAGCCGAGACGATCGCCTGCGGATATTCCTGACGCTCGATCATTTTTGGGCGCGGCTGGCGATGCACATCCGGGCGGAACACCTACATTTGTTCCCGATTCTATTGCAGAAAGCAGCCGAGTCGAATTTATTGGAAGCAACAGGCGATATCTTATCGAGGCTTCCATACACCATCTCGCTCCTCAGGCGCGATCATGACTGTTTTGTCAAGGAAATTGGTAAGGACGTAAATCGCCTCCGTGAACAGGGCAGGGAAATGGTGGAACCAGCGACGGTGGATCTCGGTGAGATACAGAGGAATCTGCTAACGGTTGCTCAAAGACTTGAGGTCCATAACGAACTCGAAGAAAACGAGGTCTATCCTTTGGCACAAGTTCTTTTAACTTCCGAAGAGATTGCCGGGCTGACAGATTCTATTCGCGCGGAGCTTGCGAACTTTCCTCTGCGCTTTCGCGGCCATTCACATTCGGATTAGAACACAAAATGAATACATTACTATTTAGTCAAATTGAAGCTTTCATTTTGGCGGGGGGCGCTAGTCGACGTATGGGCGAACCAAAATATAGACTGAAAATCGGTGGAAAGACGTTTGTCGAACGAGCCGCTTCGGCGTTACGTACAACGACAGCCGCACAGATCAGTATCGTAGGCGAGATAGACGACCGTTATCTCAGGGTGCAGGACACCGACGGGAAAGATTACGAACTTCGAAAAATACGTGACATCGTCACCAACAATGCTGAACGCGGTGCGTTAAGGGGACTGTATACCGCTTTGGCCAAGGCCAATACCGAGTGGATTTCGATCCTTGCCTGCGATCTTCCGTTTGTTACCTGTGAGTTGATAACACGACTTACGAGTTACTGTTCGAATCAATTTGACGCCGTTGTGCCTGTCCAGCCTGATGCTAAACTACAGCCACTATGCGCCTTTTATAGACGCGAGAAATGTTTGCCCATCGTCGAACAGATGATTGACGAGGGCGATTGGGAAATGCGACGCCTCGTTTCTCGCTTAAGAACCCGTTTCGTTGAGTTCGAAGAAATCACCGAACTCGATGGTTCGGCCAATTTCTTCTTAAATATCAATAATGCAGAAGATTACAAAACAGCCCTCAAGATTGCAACTTGCTCGCACCGGGAAGCGCAAAAACGTGACGGCATTTAATCAAGGCCGATTTACCGATGCCGCCGCTCTCAATTCAGATCGGTAAAAATAGATAAATCATTCGCTACGATTTCCCGTTTCGGCCGACCTCCCAAAGCCAACTCACAAACATATCGCATTCGAGCCCCTTCCGCCTCAAGGTCATGATCAGGAGCAGTTTTTACCTTTTTAAACTTACGGTTAATCCTTAAGTCCGTCCGGTCCTTTTGAATCTCGGGTTATACTTATGTTTTCTTAAATCGGAAGAATGTGACTAAAATCAGCTGTGGAGTATCTCTTTCAGTCTTTACTCAACCCGACGATTCACAACAATGAAAGATGACAAGATCGCTATTTTTAAGCAAACAGAACTATTTAGGGATTTAGACGACGTGATCCTTGGTGTTTTGGCCGAGCAATCCGTTGTAAAGCGTTTACAACGTAACGAAATACTGTTTTTAGCTGATGAGCCAGCAAAGGGGATGTATGTAATTGCGTCCGGGGCCGTGCGCGCCTTTCGGACAGGTTCCGACGGCCGCGAGCAGGTCATTCATACAGAACGTGCTGTTACTACTATTGCGGAAGTTCCCATTTTTGACGGCGGAAATTATCCTTCGACCGTGGCGGCCGAGGAAAAGACGACTTTATATTTCCTGGGTAAGGAAAAGATCCGTTCTGTTTGTCTTCAACATCCACAGCTTGCATTGGCAGCTGTAAAACTGCTTGCCTCGCGGCTCCGCCGATGTGCAGAACTAGTTGAAACACTTTCTCTGCACCCAGTTGGTCAGCGGCTTGCCCGGCTACTCGCTGATGAAGCAACATCACGCGGCGTCGCCACGGCTGGGGGCATAAGCTTTAAGTTGAATTTGACACACAACCAGCTGGCGGCACGCATGGGAACGGTTCGTGAAGTCATTACACGGGCCTTTTATCGCCTACAAGCTCAGGGCCTAATCGCTGTTTTAGGCAAGGAAGTAACAATCGTGGACGCTGCTGCCTTAATTTCATACTCTGACCAGAAATAAACTCGCTGCCGACTAGCCCCGAGCCATCGGGGAGCCGCTGCTCGACTGTATGAAGGTGATCGCAGGCAGAAGTTTGCGAGAGTTGTGTAACCGGCCGCCTGTGTGTACGCAAGAAGCAGGTTTTGCCGCAAGCAACCTGTTTGTCATCGCAATCTCCTGCTCTTTCGACCTACTGTTACTATAGGCATTTTTCAGCGGCTTTCCTCGTATTGAGCCGATCCAGCCTATGATTTCCCGATCAAAATAAACCGGGGCTTTCAGGTGCTTGCGGCTCTGCCGCCCCGTAAACGAGTCTGCCATTCTTGATCTTTGCGGCCGTTGTGAAGGGATGAATCACGTTCTTACCGCCATCCATAATATGTTCGACCGTGACGCCTGAAGCTTTCAAATAGTCCGAGATCATCGACCTATGACAACGCCACCAAACGGCTTCGGCGCACATAATGGCTGTTCGTTTTCGTCTGGCTAATTGCAACAGTTCGTCTATGCCGTCCCGAAATTCCACGGTTTCCATATAGTCCGCGTATCCGCGAAATGCTTCGTTACGCCAAATTGTATTTGGCGAATCGGGCCGTGACCGCCGCCGGCCACCGAGATGTTTGAACGGAACGTATTGTATTCCACATTCTGCAAGCGAAACCGCCAACGCCTCCGCTCCAAAATGTGGATATCTGAGTGATCCGGGATAGCTACGCACGTCGGCTAACGCTTCGATCCGATTAACCGAAAGAAGTTCGAGAAAATCGGCGAGGTCACGCGTCGAATGGCCAATAGTCCAGATTTTTAAGTCGTTTTCCACTGATATACACGCGCTTACAAATTCCACGCAATAGCCGGATCGCCACTTAGACGGTCGGGCGAAGGCACCCGGTTAAGCCTGATCAGCTCTTCCCAAACGGCAATATCGCGATCGCGGTTCATTCCGGCAACCGCCAGAATCCTATGGTCTTTTACATAAAAAGCCAAGAAATCCCTGCTTATCCACATCGCCATGAAAGTTTTTGCATATCGGATCCTGATTTTCGTAATTCGCCAATCGCTTTTATCCTTGCGCCACAAGTGGAAATTCCTATTATTCAATATAAAAATCGAAAATTATCAGCTCTTTTGGAGACTAAAGATTCGGTGGAATTGTTCAATCGCGAGCCTGGTTTCATCGCGTTTGCGGTTCTTGATATCGTCAACCCAGTTCATGACAATCGCAGACATCTTGCGTCCCGATTCCTTTTCCGGCTGTTTCTCGACAAAGGTGTGCTCTTCCGCTTTTTTAATCTCGTCTTTTTTTATAACTCGAATTTTAGCCTTTTTTGCCATAATATCCTTTTTGCTTTTCGTCTGAATCGGAATTCATTAAGAAGTTCGCCTATTCAATTTATGACCCAGATTGTTCATAAACGATGCTTTGTAAATCTTTCTTATAGTGATTTAAGCAATTTATTGCAGTACTGACGAGCGTGTTTCCACGCAACAAACGTAAGTGTTTACTCTCGCTCCTTCGGCGCAGTCGTTGTTTACCTAGCCCTAATTGTCGTCGCGCTGAGCAGGCGGAAACCTCAGACTTTAGTAATGTCTGGATCGTGATGAAGTTGACTGGCTGTTTCGCGTTCGTCCCACCGAGCCTTGTCTCTGTGCTCACTGGGATTGTCGTGGCACGGGAGCAAAGTGGGGCTTGTTCTTCACGAAGGAAAGGATATTCTGATACTGGATCTGAAAGTCATCGCGTTGTCCGCAGATGCGAACAATTCGGAATTGTCTGGTTAGATCGCCAACGATAAGGGTTTCGTATCAGATTTAAGATAACTTTAGGCTTTTCTGGGTTGGATAATAAAAATGCACCCCGTAATTCTGTCATCGAAACCTGCTCAATAAGATTTTTACAATTATTCCACAATTTGATAAGATTTTTACACACGGGTTAAGGAAAATATCTAAATCGTCGCAAAGAATAAGGAAAACCAGTTAATTAAGATATTCGACCACGAGACGCCAGTCGGACAGTGATAATCGGACAGTGATAAATGGACAAAAGGACCACCGAAAAACCATTCCCGTATCCAATTGGACTAACCGCGGTAATACAGGAATTAGAACTACCGGTTCCTCAACCGGCAATACGGTCTGCGATAACCGCCGGAGCCAGGAAGACCCGAATTGAGAACACCCTCGTCTATGAGCAATATCCAAAGAATTACGCGGTCACGGGGCTCTTTGAAAATCTAAAATTTGCGTTGCGTTACGAGCCTATCGATTTGGGCGTATTAAAGGCAGCGTTTGGGAAGATTTCTTCCAAGAAAATTGAAGAGTGGGTGCGAAGCGAACCTACAGGTATCTATGCACGAAAGTTATGGTATCTGTACGAACTCCTCACCGGAGAAGACTTGGATTTACCAGATGTTCCCCCGACCGGTTACGCAGATCTCCTGAATTCAAAACTTCAATTGACGGGATTCCCAAAGCAGATCAAGCGGCAGCGGATCAAGGATAATTTATTGGGGACACTTGAGTATTGTCCTTTGATCCGACGCACAGAAACGCTGAATAATTTCATCGAAGAGGGACTTGATCTGGAAGCACAAGCGATCGTGGAACAGACGGATCCGATCTTGCTCGCACGAGCGGTGACATTTCTATATACACGGGAAACAAAGTCCTCATTTGCGATCGAGGGCGAAACGGTAGGGAAGGGACGGTCGGAGCGATTTGTCTCCGCCTTGGAACGAGCTTCCGAGTTTGATCCGAGCAAGAAGGGGAGTTTCATTGACCTGCAGAACCAGATAGTCGATCCACGTTTTGGAGCGAAAGACTGGCGTGATTTGCAAAACTACGTCGGCCAGACGATGCGCGACTATAGCGAACAAATCCATTTTGTTTCTCCAAAACCTTCCGACGTGGAGGGATTGATGAAGGGTTGGATGGAGTTTGTTAGACGACTACAGGTGTCCGCTATAGATGCCGTCTGTGCGGCGGCCGCTCTTTCGTTCGGGTTTGTGTTCATCCATCCCTTTGAAGATGGAAACGGACGTATTCATCGGTTTTTGATCCATCACGAATTGGCGATCACTGGTTTTGCTCCGGCAAAGCTTGTTTTTCCCGTGTCCGCTGTGATGCTCCGCGAACGCGACTCGTATGATCGCGTTTTAGAAAGCTATTCCACGTCTATCCTGCCATTCATCGAATATGATCTTACCGATAAAGGAGAGATGACCGTAGAGGGTGAAACGGCCGATCTTTATCGATACTGGGATGCTACCGCTTTCGCCGAATTCCTATATCATTGTGTAGAAGAAACGATCCGTCACGATCTGCGCGATGAGATCGGTTTCCTTGCGATTTATGATAAAGCCATGCGAGCCGTCATGGAAATTGTCGATATGCCAGACAGACGCGCCTCGCTACTCGTTCGTTTGATAATCCAGAATCGCGGGACATTATCCACGACTAAGAAAGAAAGCGAGTTTTCGCAACTCACGGTTGAAGAGATCGAGAGAATCGAGGCCGCAATCAGTGAGATTTTGGGTGGTACTTAGTCAGTCTTGATGTGGAGGCGGCCGATTATCTAAGCAGTATGAAATTAAAGAAACAGAGATTCACCTATACCGGATCCAGTCCCAGGCGAAGAGCGTTTTGAATTATTTCGGTCCAGTCAAGCGGTTACCTCGCCATAGTAGCGAAATTTTGTCAATATCTTACAGCATCGTCGATAATCGTTTAGGGGGCTGCCGAGGGCCAATGGATTGTGGGAATTTGTAAGTCATAATATATCGGTTGGCAAATGAACGAAGTATTATGGTAAGGTGTGAGATGTAGAGAATTTGCTACGACGATTGACAAGACGAGTCAGGAAAGTTGGTTGCAGGTTGGTTGCACTTTCCTGAATCATGGCGAATCTTAGAGGATCAGGCTAAGAGTGTAAAGTGTTGATTTTAGGATGTTTTGATTGATTTTGACAAAGTATGAAAAGCCCCTTGCATCGCTTGGGGTGCGAGAGGTCGCAAGTTCAAATCTTGTCATCCCGACCATACATAAAAGATCGCGGTTCTAATGAGCCGCGATCTTTTTCTTTTTGGACAATACGTACATTTATTCAGACGGTGTTTCGGGTTCGGGGTGTGGTTCGGAAACTAATTCGGTGTCCGGTTCGACCTTTGAGTACATTTTTCGATAAAGCCGAACTGAACCGAATTGATTCGCAAACACCAAAACCGCTGCCACGACGACGAGAATCGCTCCCATTACAGGGCCAAGAGAGAAGCTGCCGTCGAACATTCCGTTGGTTTTCTTATAACGGAAAAACTCTTCTCCCAGCCAAAAATACCGAACGATCACAAAAATAGCGACATATGTGAATGTCGCCCACATCGCCCACGCACGCTGGGTTGCCCACAGTACGCCGTTTGCGAGCATCAACAGAACGATGCCTGAGATGACAAGGAATATGCACGCGAGATTTGCGTGGTATTCATAACCTTCGACCGCAGCTTTTGGTTGACCAATGCTTTGCAGCCAACTCCACGAATAGTAAGTAAAAAACGCCATTGCGGCGAACGAAATCGCCAATAGACCAAGGTAAATTTTTGAAAGCATAGCAGATGTTTTAGCACAAAACGCCCGAAACAAAAAGGCCGCCGAAATATTCTCTCGGCGGCACAAAAAACAAGATCTAGAAGGAGATCATAAGCGAACGAGGACGTACGATGTCTGACCGCGTCTTGAAACGAGCAGAGCAACTTTGTCAGTTACGCCTTCGAGGGCAGATTTCACGTCCTCGACCGTGTTTACTTTCTTTTTGTTTACCTGCAAGATGACGTCGCCACGGGCAATTCCTGCTTCGGCTGCGGCTCCGGTAGGATCAATTTCCGTGACAACTAAACCTTCCGAATCCGATTCCAGATCTAATTGTTTGGCGATCTGTGGCGTTACAGGCTGTAGACTTACACCAAGTTTGCCACCCTGATTCTGCGGCTTCGTTCCGTCATCGTCGCCTTGGCCAGATGGGGATTTTTTCAGATCGTCGGAATTTAGTTCTTCGAGCGTTGCCGTAAATTCCTGTTCTTTGCCATCTCGGCTGATCGTAAGCTTTATTTCGGTTCCCGGGGCGGTCCCGGCGACTTTATTTCGGAGAACGTTGCCGTCTTCTATCTTTTCGCCATTGACGGCGGTAATGATATCACCCTGTTTCAGACCGGCTTTGTCCGCCGCACTGCCTTTCAAAACGCTTCCGATGATGATTCCGGATACATTCTTCATATCGAGAGCTTCGGCCAGATCCGATGAGAGATCTTGCAGACCGATCCCGAGACGCCCGCGATGCACCTTTCCGTCCTTCAAAAGCTGATCCATCACGCTCTTCGCCATATTTGATGGAATCGAGAAGCCGATGCCGATATTCCCGCCGCTCGCTCCTCCAGGTGAGAGGATCTGAGAGTTTATACCGATCAGTTCGCCGTTGAGATTAACCAGGGCTCCGCCGGAATTTCCACGGTTTATCGGAGCGTCGGTTTGAAGAAAATCTTCAAAACTGCCATCGCTAAGCCCGGTTTTACGGCCTTTGGCAGAAATGATTCCGGCGGTTACCGTTTGACCGATCCCGAGCGGGTTTCCGATCGCCAGAACCATGTCGCCAATACGGACGGTGTCCGAATTTCCAAGCGGCAGGGAAGGCAAACCTTCTCCTTCGATCCTAATAACGGCGAGATCGCTGAGTTTGTCGGTTCCGATAACTTTGGCGGTAAAGGTCTTATTGTCGTTGGTCATTACGGTGATCTTTTCGGCACCGTCAACTACGTGATTATTGGTTAAGATCGTGCCGTCGCTGTTTACGATGACACCCGATCCGAGGCCAACATCGATCTTCGGCCGCTGATTTTGCGGCGGACGCTGCTGAAATTGTCTGAAAAAATCGTCTCCGCCTAAGGGATTACCCTCAAAGCCTTGCTGTTTCGGGGCAGTTTCCTTGATCTCCGCCCTGATTCGAACTACGGCTGGTGAAGTTTTATCAACAACGTCCGCATAAGAAGTCCTCATACCGTTGACGACGATCGGCTCGGCAGGTGCCGCTGGTTGGGCGTTGACCGGTGTGTCTGCACCTAAAAGGCCGGCCTTGCAGGAACTGATAAATCCTATTGATGAAATAAATACGATCGTTAAGAATTTTCTGTTGAACATCGAAATCTCTCCAATAAAAATGTAATTAAGATGATTCTACAAAATCCGGGAGTGGATCTAGAATGATAAGTACTTTACGACAAAAAACTGTCGCAGGTTCGATAAATATTGTACCAAATTAGCTTGCCGACATTACTTTTGGCGTTTTTCCGTCGAAGATGTAAGCGAGCGATTTGTAAACGAGTTTCGAACAAAGGAATGCCGGTGAATCGTAGTTTTCAAAATACGAATATTCAACCAGATCCATTCCTACAACTCGTTTCTTTTCAGCGAGTTTGCGTATAAGAGTTAAAGTTTCGTACCAGCCTAATCCGCCGGGTTCTGGCGTTCCGGTTGTCGGCACAATACTCGGATCGAGACCGTCGATGTCGATGGTCAGATAGACATTTTCGGTCAATGAATCGACCGCTTCATCGATCCAATCTGTCTTTCCGGCAATGTCGCGTGCCCAGAATATTTTTGTCGGCAGGCCATCTCGTAGCGATCGGGCTTCGTCGCCGGAAATCGAACGGATGCCGACCTGTACCGATGGAATCCGCAGATCTTTAACGACGCGGGCCATGATCGACGCGTGCGAGTGCGGCGTGCCGTCGTATTTATCGCGGAGGTCAGCGTGAGCGTCGATCTGTAGAACGCTAAGGTTTTCGAATTTCTCGTTATGAGCCTGTATTATCGGGGCTGAGACAGAATGTTCGCCGCCAAGCATACAGATGAACTTATCGAATTCCAGCAGCTTTTTTGAATAGCTGTACAATTCGGACATCATCATTTCGGGCGTCTCGCGAGGGGTAAATTCGGGCAGCGTGTGGATTCCGACCTTGTATACTTCGCTGTCCGTCTCTTCCTCGTACAACTCCATATTGCGGGAGGCATCGACGATCGCCATTGCCCCGGCCCCGGTCCCGGTGCCGTAGGATACCGTGCCTTCGTAAGAGACGGGCAAAATTAGAACTTCGGCGGTATCGAAGTTCGAGTATTGCTCGTCGTCGATACCGCCGAAATTCATTGGTAAATTCTCTGATTCACTCATAGTAATTTAGGGAACATCGATGACAAGTTCACGACCGGCAAAGCTAAAGCTCGGGCGTTTGCGGCCCTTCATGAACTTCGCCGCCGTTTGTGACAAAGCAGTGATGATCATCGGCAGAGCGATCGACGGATCACACGGTACATAGGCGGTCGTTGCTCCGCGAAGCAGTTTGCCAAACTGCGAAGTGTGGTTTCCACCGTACGATGGTGTGCGAATGTCGAGCGGGGCAGTGTCGGTCGAGATCGAGATCGCGTATTTGTGGCCCCGAACGTTTGTTCGGGTGATATACGACGAGATCTCGGCGACATTGACCATTTTCTGACTGTTAGTACTGCCAAGCGAGATGATGCCGGAATTGCGAGTTTTCTGAGCGATCTGCATCATTTCCATCGTGTCCTGAGTCAGATCGAACGAGATGTTGATCTTTTTCTCAAATTTCGCACGAGCAATGCCGATAGCGATCTCCGAACCCGGAAGGTCAGGGCAATAAACAGGAATTCGAGCTTTGTAGGCAGATGTAAGGATGCCGTCTTCGTGTGCGATCTCTGAGAGTTCGCGGCCCATGAGGTGCAAAAATTCGCGGATCGAATACGAACGCGTCAGATCAAGCTGATTAATGACGCTGCCGATCCATTCGTCTGCTTCCTGATACTCTTCGTTATTGGCAAGCACATCACCGACGCGCATCACATCCGAGGCGTCGAGATCTTCGTCACTCATACTTGGGTGAGCCTGATAGTGATTCCGGCCGAGAATTTCGTGAATGTCGTTGTAAAGAACCGTACCACTGACAACGATCACGTCGACAAATCGATTCTTAATGACATATGCGAGCAAGCGACGCATTCCGGACGTGATCAGATTGCCTGAACCGCAAAGGTAAATCGTCGAATTGTCATCGAGCATGTCGAGCCAGATGCGGTGTGCTTCCGCCAGTTGTTTTGCACCAAATCCTGCGCCTTCCATCTTTTCGAGCAGTCCGGCGACCGAGCGATCACGATCGATCGGTACGGGCCGGGTCGGGACTGTCAAATATTTTGAAGACTTCGTTTTCTTTTGAGCTACCATAATTTCTTCTCACTTCTCCGCGTATAAACTAACTAATATCTAAATTCTTAATTGCCGTTCGATCCATTAGGGGTCAGGTACGTATAACTTTCGACCTGATCCTCGTAATATTCGATCAATTGGCTGCCCTCCGTTGACGAAAGGGCACCGGTTTTTACTCTCTGCAATACCATTCTTCGGTACGTATCGTGGAGTTGAACGGCGTCAAACCGCACCGTGGCGAGCGAATCGCCAAGTGTAGCGCCGTAAATAACCTTCTTGATAATGTATCCGTCTTCGCCAATAAAAATGTGAGCTTCGTGTGGTACACCAAAAAGGTTGTGATTGTTTCCCATCACCTCTTGGTACGCACCGACCAGCATCATTGCCAGATAATACGGCTCGCCTTTTACCAACTTGTGCAATTCCAACACCGATTTAACGTCGTGCAGGTCGACGAATTTATCCACAATACCATCGGAATCGCAGGTTATATCACAAAGCGTAGCATATTCTGTGGGCTTTTTGTTGAGTTTATGTATTGGGATGATAGGAAAAAGTTGTTCGAGGGCCCAATTGTCCGGCATTGAGCGGAAAACCGAGAAATTTGCTAGATATTTGACGCACATCAGACGCCGCAGATCGTCGAACTCCTCCGATACATACTTTTTCAGCTGAGCGTATTCGTCAGCTTTTTCGCAGATGTCCCAAAAGAGAACTTCGCCCATGCCCTTCGCTTCGAGCGAGATCAGGCCGAGGTTGAACATCGCGAACAGCTCTTCGCGGTGTTCGAGAGCGTCGTGATAATACTCTCGATAATTCTTGGCGTTAATGGTTTCACGCAGATCGTGAAGTTCCTTTACGACCTCCGGGTCGTCCGGAGCAATCGTCATCGGAACCAGATCCTGCACGACCGTTTCGATCTCGTCCTGAACATTTGTAACCAGAATCGCGTGATAGGCAGAAAGATATCGCCCCGATTCCTGAATGATCGTCGGGTGCGGTACGTTTTCGTCGTCGCAGATAGTCTTGATTACGTAAATGACGTCATTGGCAAATTCCCGGGCGTTGTAATTCGCGGACGATTCGAACGAAGTTCGCGACCCGTCATAATCGACAGCCATACCGCCGCCAACATCAAGATATTGGATCGGTATACCCATTTTGCTGATCTTGGCATATGTGCGGGCTGCCTCTTTCATCGCATTTTTGATGCGCTTTATGTCCGTGAGCTGCGAACCGATATGAAAATGCAGCAGACTGAGCATGTCTATGCGCCCGGCTTCTTGGAGGCGTCGTATTACCTCCAGTATCTCGGTCGTCGTCAGGCCAAATTTTGCCGCTTCACCGCCTGATTTTTCCCATTTGCCCGAGCCTTTTGAATAGAGTTTTACGCGTACACCGATCGTCGGCAGCGGAATGAGCTTGTTCTCCTTTGTTGCTTCTTCCGCAAGGGCAAGCGTGTGGTCGAGTTCGCTCATCTTCTCGATGACGATCACGACGTTCTTTCCGGCGGCCGCGCCGGCGAAGGCTAGTTTGATAAAATCCCGGTCTTTAAAGCCGTTGAGAACGAGAAGGCTGTCTTTAGATTGTTCGAGGCCGAGAGCGGCATACAATTCGGCTTTTGAACCTGCTTCCAAACCAAAATTGTATCGAGAACCTTCGCGGAGATATTCTTCAATCACCGCACGGTTTTGATTGACCTTCATCGGAAAAACGCACAGGTGTCCGCCTTCATATTCGAATTCTTTAATGGATTTGCGAAACGCCGTTTGAAGTTTACGGATCTGTCCGAAGATGAGTTGGGGGAATCTGAGGAGAATTGGAGTATTAACGCCGCGTTTGCGGAGGTCGTCGATTATTACTTTAACATCGGCCGTCAGCGCTTCGTTTTCGGGGGCTTTGACGATCAGGTTACCCTTGCGGTTTACGCCAAAATAGTCGGCCCCCCAGTTATCTATTCCGTATGTTTCGATCGTTTGATCAATTACAGCGCTCAAATTACTTTACTCCTTAACCGCTAACTTTGATTTGCGGAACTCTCGACAAAAATATAAAGCTTAATAAAAATCTACCAAAAATCAAAAGGCACTACAACGAAAACCTTTGTTGGATCAAACATTCGAATATTCCAATGGCATAACGTTTGCATTACTGTTCTACGGGAAACAAGGGTTTGGTGAATATGGCACATAAAAGAGGCGAAAACACGAGAATTTGGCCGACAGACCGCCCGGCGATGCCGAAGTTTGTCAAAAGATAGTGTCAAAATTTGTCACCCTGAGCCGCCGAACGCAAAATCTGAGGTGTGAGTAATGAAAAATAGGAATGAAAAAGGTTTCTCCCTGATCGAACTTCTGATCGTAGTCGTTATCATAGGCATTGTCGCCGCCTTAGCGGTGCCGGCCCTGCAGAAAGGAATCCGGGCAGCGGAGAACGGAAATACGTTCGGGGCAATGCGTGCGATCTCGTCATCTCAGGTTGGTTTTTATTCACAAAACAGTAGGTTCGGTCGTCTGGCGGAGATCAATACGTCCTTGTCAGGCAGCCTGGGCAGTGTTTCCGGTAATTCCATCATTCACGGTAAATTTGTATTTGACATGGCACCGGCGACTCCGACCGATGCAGAACTTCGCCAGGGTTATACGATAACGGCAACCCGTAATGTTTCGGGCGAAGGCGTTATTTACAAATACGAAATTGATCAAACCGGCGAAATCCGTCAGATCTTGCCATAATCGCTCTCCGCTCCCACTGATCCTTCCTGTCCAAATCCCTCCGTAAGGTAGCAAAGATGAATGTTTTCGAAGACCTCGTCATCGAACTAAAAGAAGAGAATCTGCTCGAAGACACCGTGATGGATACCGCACGCAATGAGGCGGATTCCGACGCGGCGATAGATCTCGATACGCCGACTGATCCCGAAATATCGGCCGGGTCATCTGTTTATGAGCCTGAACCGCAAGTTTCGGACGTCGAGTACACGTCTGCTGCGGCAGCCGAGGATTTCGCACTTGTTGAACCGGAAGCCTCGAAGTCGAGCCCCAACTCGTTAGACAACGAACCGATCGCGATGGCCGTGCCCGAAGATGCCGATATGCAACTCCAGGGTAACAGCGAGACTGTGGAGATCCGCAAGCCATCGTCGGAACGCGAATTTTTCAAAAAGCGTGCCATAGGGGAAGTTTCGAGCCTTCAGATGGTCGAGCATGTGCTGACATCGGTCGAGCGCGAGTACATGAAGGTCATGCCTAAGGCGTATGACGATTTTGAGGCGAAAAAATCGCTCAACGCGTTTCTACAGGTTTCTGAAGATATCTCAGCCGACGAACATAAGGAAGCCGAATTCAAATTGATGCAGGAGACGCAATCGTGGTGTTCTGCCCTCGCGGCGCGCGATAAGGAGATATCGGTAGCAAACCTTCGCCGTTATTGCGAAAATTGCCGCCCCATGCTCAGTTCGCAGGCGATGCTCGCACTGGCGCGGTTTTACCGCAATTTGCCATATTCCGAAGCGGTTCGCGGAAAATTTGATTTTATTATTACGAGGCTTTTCTCACGCCCGACGGACGATCAGAATCGAAAGCTTTTGTTCACAAAGGACGAAATGCTCGGCCACATCAAAACTCTCTATGCTGAGTGGTCAAGTCTCTCACTCTATTCTGCTAACGGAGACGACTCGGACGTTTTGCTGACCGCTCTGAGTTTCGAAGATCTGACCGCCGAGGCCGAGAAAGCAACGGAATTTGACGAGTTGATCAAAAGTGACTTTTTCAACCGTCTGCGGCTCTTTAAGGAGAGCATCACCGAGCTGTTTTATGCTCCGAAGGTTACGGTTGCGGCAATCGAATGCAACATCCGCATCGGCAACGCCTATGTCGAACTGATCGATCGCGAACGCCAGAAATCAAACGCAGCGAGCGTCCACGATAAATATTCGTTTATCGATGATCAAGAGGTTTCGCAGGCGGCCGGCCGGACCCTCGAACTCGTCGATCTGCTTCGGGAAAAGTCCCGTACATACGTCGAAGTAGAGCCTAATGAGGACGCTCCCGAGGTTTCCGTCGTTACTGATCTAGCCGATTCAACGGCAAATGAGGCGGATAAGGCCGCCGAAAGGGAAAACGGGGAGAACGAAAAAGGGCGAAAACGAAAGCTGAACTTTTCGCTAGACAAGCTGCCGGTAAATAAATGGCTTTTGATCGTCGGGACGCTCATGATATTCGCCTCGGCCGGATTGTATGTCTGGGCAAATTTCTTTATCGCCGAACCGCCGTCCGCCGCCGGGGTAAGGCGATTTGATCCGAAAGATGCGCCTTTCCGCGACGACATCAAGGTCGGAAAGATCAGCGGCGACACGCTTTATGTCGTCATGCTGCCTTCGTGGGAAACGATGACCAAGGAAAAGCAACTTGAGCTGTTAAAGGCAATTTACAAATACGGCGGCGGCAAAGAGTGGCTCAACGTCAATCTGATGAACTCGACGGGAAAGACAGTCGCTTTCGCATCGGCTGCTCGGCTTGAATTGGTCGGTCAATAGTCAGCCAAAATCTAAGAATCAACAAATGCCCACTGTAGCTAAGCCAGCGGGCATTTTTATGTACAGCGAGTCGGATTTTTCGAAACTTTCTTCATAGTGATAGAGTATAAAAGCCAAATTACTGAGTAACCTTTGTAATTCAATTACTACTATCAAAACTATGAAAAAACACAATGTAAAGCGCGCAGCGGCCACCTTTTTGCTGCTTCAGGCGTTTGTTATGCCGACGTCTTTGCTTGCGCAAGATAAGTCGCAGGCCGACGTTTATGCTGCCATTCGCAAAGAGGGAATGGAGAATTCGAAGATAATGCACACGATGCATTATCTGGCGGATGTTTACGGTCCGCGGTTGACAGGGAGCGATAACCACGTCAATGCGGCGAAATGGGCGGCCCGCGAAATGCAGTCGTGGGGATTTGATAACGCTACGCTCGAGCCATGGGAATTTGGGCATCCGGGCTGGGCGAACGTGCGAAATACGGGGCTGATGATAAGTCCGCAGCAGGACACTTTGACATATGAAGTGCTCGCGTGGACGCCCGGGACGGTTGGCGTGGTTACCGCGGAAACGGTGAGCATGGTCATACCGACGTTTCCGGCTGCGGACAACGCGGCGGTGATGCAGAACGCGACACAGGAAGAGCTGACCGCGTATTTTGACAAGATGAAGGGGGCGGTGACGGGCAAGATAGTAATCGTCGGCAAGCCGACATTCATCGACCAGTCCCGTGATCCGGCGCCGAAACGTATGAAGGACGAGGACGCGAAAACACGTTTTGACCCGGCGAATCCGGCACCGCCATTTGGCGGACGCGGCGGCGGCCCGGCTGTGGCAGCGGCGACACCTCGACCGAACGCATTGACGGCGGCACAGATCGGCGAACAACTCGACAAATTTTTGGTCGACAACAACGTCAAGGTGCGCATCAATGAATCACAGCTGGATCGCGGTGCGGTCCGGGCGTTTAACAACCGCACTTTTGATATTACGAAGGTCGTGCCGACGGTCGTGATGCGAAACGAAGATTTTGGCCGCATCTACCGCATTCTGGCGGACGGGACACCCGTTAAGCTGGAATTTGACATCAAAACACGCACGATACCATCGGGTGTGACGAGCTATAATCTGATCGGCGAGATCTTTGGAACGGATAAAAAGGATGAGGTCATCATGCTCGGCGGGCATCTCGATTCGTGGCATTCGGCAACGGGAGCGACCGATAATGCGATCGGCTGTGCGACGATGATGGAGGCTGCACGCATCCTAAAAGCGATCGGCGTAAAACCGCGCCGGACGATCCGCGTCGCCTGCTGGAGCGGTGAGGAGCAGGGATTGCTCGGATCGCAGGCCTACGTCAAACAGCATTTTGGCACGGCTGAGAATCCGACTGCCGAATTCGCCAAATTTAACGGCTACTTTAACATCGACAGCGGAACCGGAAGGGCACGTGGCTTAAGCGTTTTTGGCCCGCCCGAAGCGGCGACCGTGTTGCGTGATGCGTTGGCACCGTTTTCGGATCTAGGTTTTGCCGGTGTTTTGCCGTCCAAGAGCCGTTCGCTCGGTGGTACGGACAGCACCTCGTTTAACCAGGCCGGGCTGCCGGGAATCGGCGGTTCTCAGGACCCGATCGAGTATTTTAACGTCACATGGCACACGAATCTCGATACTTACGAACGCATTATCGAACCGGACGTGAAATCGTCGGCGATCATTTTTGCCGCCGCGATCTACACCCTCGCAATGCGTGACGAAATGTTGCCGCGTTTTAAGGCAGGAGAAATGCCGGCACTCGCGACACCGACCCCGACACCTACTCCTTCCCCGAAACCGTAACGATCTTTTTGTTTCGGTTCGGTTCGGTTCTGGTCGGTATCACTAGGTAGGGAAGCTAATGTAACTAACGGGCGAGCTGCGGTATGCGGCTCGCCCGCTTTATTGTGCGTCGGGGTTTCGCGGTCGCTTGTCTTTATTCGGAGACATAAAAAAGGCGGGCCTTGCAGCCCGCCTATCCATTGGTTTACTCAGATTGTTAGTTGTCTAGAACGAGTTCGAATTTCGCGATCTCGTCCTCGACAGCTATCGTTCTCGGGGTAAATGTATAGCCTTTGGCCGCTACGGAAATGACATAGGTCGCTCCTGCAGGGACATCGGTTACAGAGAAATTACCAAACGCATTAGTCACCGCCGAACGAGTAACACCGTTACTGTCCGTCAATGTAACCCGCCCGTTCCGAACCGCCACACCCGCCGCATTGGTCAAATGCCCCGCGACCGCTACGTTGCTGGCGGTCGGTGCAGTGACAATGGTGATATTGCCAGCCGTGAAAGTTGCTCCGGGAATCGCGGTTGTATTGACATCGCCAAGCAAATTACGCGGCTGGATACCTACACCACTTCTAAAAGTGATCGGAGTGATCGAACCGATTGGCGCACTTGAATTTACTGTGAACGTTAGCAGGATTATCTGTTTTGTTCCGGCGGTAAAGGTGGTGCCTGGAGCTCGTGTCAATACAACACCAACATTGCCCTGAGTGTAGTCCTGACCCTGAGCCGAGGTGTAGATCGCTAACAGATCGTCGCTCGCGAGACTGGCATCGGGACCCTTTGAAATGCCGTTGATATTACTCATGGTCAGAACGCTCGGATCAAAATGGAGCGAGAACTGGAATGTATTCTCGTCACCGTTTGAATCCAGTTGGACCGCAACCGTCATTGTTTGAGTCCGGAACGCCTGCCTGTCAACGATCCGGACCTCGTGGGCAACAAGCGATTGCGTACCACCATCCCTCGATTTGCTGTCCTCTTCGAAGATCGGACCAAACATCGAAGGAATTGTCGGCCCACCAGCCAACTGATGTGGATCGATGGAGACATACCGTCGGACCTGAGCGACATCGAGACCATCTATGAATCCGTCGCCTTTATTGACAAAGCTGTTGCAATCGGCCCGCTGGAATTCATTGACGGTGTTGTTAAGCAGCGCCGGATTTATCACAAGGTTGCGAATTCTGGCTACGTCAAAACCATCAATGAAGCCGTCTGGATATCCCGGTGTAACAGTGTCGTTGATATCGCCCTCTTTGCCCTGGGCAAATAGGACCGCGCCGGATAACCAATCAGCCGGGACAGCAAGACCTGCGGTATTGCCGACGCTTCGTGGCGAGGCGGCGAACGTTACCGGCGTGTTATAAACCGAAGCCGTGACACCCGGACCTTGTCCAAACGTAACCTTCACCGCTTCTTTAAGTCCGGCAGCAAACGTAACACCTGTGTCAAGATCAAGTACGAGCGTCAGCGAGCCAGGCGTCGCCGCTGGTCCTGAAGCTGGTGTCACCGTACAGCCGCCCGGAGCACCTGCTCCGCAAGCTGCCGACTGGAAGACGAGCATCGTAGGATCGTAGGTCAGCTTGAACGTCATACTGTTTTCCGTACCCTGGCTAACCATGGTGATCGGAACAGTCGTCGCACTTCCAAAGGATGGCTGCGTAGTTGTAACGACCGTTACATCACGCGGATTGTCGTTCAGATATCCAACGAAATTTGCACCTGAAATATAACTGAATGCACTTAAATACTCACGACTCGAAGCGTCGTAAATATATCCGGTACACGGCGAGATCGAGCAAGAAGGTGTTACCGAGATGCTGCTACCCGCTGTAATACCGGTGACCGTGTAGTTACCAGATGAATCGGTGAGACCCGTGAACGTATTGACGCCGTCGAATACCGTAACCGTGACGTTCTGAAGCCCGCCGCCGCCGGTATATTTGGTGATCGTTCCCGAGACATTGATCAAGCCACCGCCGTCGTTATCGGTGATCGTCAGAACCGAAGTGTTCTGGGCACCGATGACAGCGCCACCGAGCGGTGCCGAGACCAGCAAGTTAACGGTTTCCGGAACTTCACTGATCAGATCGTCGACGATCGGAAGCGTACAGTTTTTAGCTGCTCCGTCCTGATCGCCAAAGCTTACGGAGGTTATCACACCGTAATCTGCACCGGTCGCCGTTCCGCCCGTGATAGAACACGTTGCCGAAACAGCTCCGTCGATACCGCCCGTTCGTGTCACTGACATCGTTGCAGTCGGTGTTCCCTCGGTCACGCCGTAAGTAGGCGAACTGAATTGGAGCGAACCGTATGCATCGTCATCAGTGATCGTGCCGGTACCAGTCGCAGTACCGATGGAAACCAAGCCGGAACCGATCGAGATCGTCGCCGTGTAGTTCTGGTTGCCTTCGACGAGGTTGTCACCGTAAACCGTGGCCGAGACGGTTTGACTTGCAGTCGTTTCAGCGGGGAAGGTGACCGATGTCGTATCTACGGTAACGTTTCCAACGGAGTTTGCAGCTCCGCCCGGCGTTACATTTAGAGTGATCGGCTGCGAACTGGCGTTTGTGATCGAAACCGTAAACGTTGTCGTCTGGGTTCCGCTGTCGCCCTCGGTCACAGTCGACGCGTTGGCGATCGACGCGATCGGGGTCGCGTCATCGTCAGTGATAGTTCCTATACCCTGGGCATCGAGAATGCCTCCGTTTACTGCGTTCGATAGATTTACAAAGAACTGTTCACTCGGTTCATCTATCGTGTCGCCATTCACGTTGACCGTTACCGTTGTTGATAGCGTGTTTGGAGCAATGGTCACGAGTTGGTTAGAGATAGCCGTGAAATCACCACCCATTGCTGTGTCAGTGGCGGTCGAAACCCGAACCGTCGTTGCCAACGGACTGGTCACCGTACGTGACACCGTGAATACCATCGCGGTCGTTCCCGGTCCGCCATTACCTTCGGTGACTGTTACGTCATCGATCGAAATGGTTGGCGGTACGGCCTCGAAGTTAAAGGTCGTGTTTGCACTATTTACGCCAACGGTGAATTTGTCAACGTAGTTTTCGACCGGACCGACTCCTCCACCCGTTGATCTAAATCCGATGAACCCAAAGGGTGTCGCCGGGATATTTATCCTCGGATAGGTAGCCAGGATGGTTGCCATCGAACACGGAGTTGCTTGTCCGCAGGCAACGTTACCCGGTGCCTGTGTGAACCAGAACTTACCATTTGTCGCATCCCAAGTCTGCCATGTGCTCTGAGCAGTTGGCTGATTTGGTGCGGTTGTGTTGTCGGCAGGTTCAAATACAATGCGCCCTTGGAATCCGGCTGTATTTCCGTCAGTCGAATCGTAGTCAATGCCGATCTGCAGCGAAGGCAGGTTCAGAGCATTGCTTGCGTCGACCGCATATCCGCCGTATTTAAGCTCCGTGATCTGGCTCAACATCGTGCCGTTGTAGGCATTTGTCGCGAACAGATACTTGCCGGTCGCCGTCGTATTGAGCGACGAACTGCCGGTTCCCAAAGGCGGCGTTGCCGGACCCTCGACGAACGAAGGAGGCACGACCGCATTCGCCACGTCGTCAAAACCGGTCCAGTTATAAAGCGGTCCGGTACCGACATTGGTCGGGCTAACCGTGATCGGTGTATCGACCAAAATAAACGCGATCGAATTGTCGGTCAGCGTCGGAGCAAGCGACGGATTTGTCGCCGCATCCTGAGCTGCACCGGCGAGGAAGTTGATCACAACATTGCCGGAGCTGGTCATTCCAGACACAGCAACATTGTAGGTCTGAGCCGGCCCAGCCGGAGTTACAACAACCGAAAGCGTTCCGGTCACCGTGCTTCCTGCCGTATTGACATCGCCCGCCGTAAATCCGGTAACCGGCTCGCCAAAGTCAACCGTAAAGTTAACTGGCGATGTTGATGTCGGATCGGTCACTACGTTGATTGACGGAGCCGGAGAGACATTGTCATAGGTGACCGTATTATCGGTCGATGTAGATGCGACGTTTGGCCCACTGGATCCAGTTGTCGTTGCACCCGCCGGGACCGTCGCAATAACGGTTCCGACCGCCGACATTCCGCTGACTGCCACGTTGTATGTCGTGCCGCTACCCGTCACAAAAGCCGTCGTCGGTATGGCAGTGCCGCTTAATACAACATCACTCCCCGCGAAGTCGGTAACGGATTCGCTGAATACGACCGTGAAGTTTACCGGCGTGATATTTGTCGGATCGACCTGGCCAACGGCCTGATTGATTGTCACCGTCGGCGGCGGAGCAACCGGTGTACAGTTGGTCGGAGCGGTTAAGAAGCTCGCGAAATCTACATTGCTGCTGACCTTATCGCCGCTTCCGGGCCCAACCGGTCCCGGGCCGTCGGTGGATCCCCAGTAATTGCTCTGAGCATTCACACTCGGTCCGGCATTCGTCTGAACGCCAAAGCTTGAGTTCCCGAGGATATTGTTATTATTGATAACGGCATTGGATGCTGTCTCAGCATTGTTGCCGTAATCAAGGCCGCTGCCTACATAAACACCGACGTCGTTACCGGCAATGTTATTACAGGTAATGTCGGGTACTGTCTGCGACGTGTGGGCAATACCACGAAATGCGTTGCTGATCGTGTTTCCGGTAATATCGAAGTCGGCCGAAGTCGTTGTCGAACCGGTGATCCGTATACCATCGATGACCGAGTACGGCGGTGTGTCACCCAAAAGCGCGGCTCGATTGACAGCAATGTTATTGTTGCTGACCGTCACGGGAACTGACGACTGGACCGATTCCAGTTTGATGCCGATGAATTTGCCCCAACCAGAGACCGCATCGTTCTCGTTGGTAGTTCCCACTCTCAGAATTCGCGGAAGCTCCTTGGCCGGTTTGGCGGTAGGGCCAACCGACGCTCTGCCTGCCAAACTTCCTACATCGGTCTGAGCATAGGAGGTGATCGTATTTCCGCTCAAGGTGTAGCCGCCGGTATAGCCATAGTGGAGGTTAAACCACATGGCATAACCGTACGCCGTCACGTTGTTATTGGAAACCGATGCTGACGGGTGAGCTCCAAGATTGGAGTTAAAGTTTTCTACCGTCACGCCGTTAAACGATCTGGTTACGACGTTATTCGAAATATTCGTAAAGGCATTTTCGCCCGCGCGGATCGCCTCGCCATATCCCCATCCGACAACGTTGTCGACCTTGTTTCGCGAGATCGTGCTCGTTCCGGTTCGGGCTCCGGATGCATTGGCGTCACCGCCGAGTACAATTCCGAATTCACCGAAATTCTTGACGATGTTGAAGCTGATATCGGCGTTCGGATTTAGTTTTCCTGGCCCGGCTATCGCCTGATATGAATCGATATCGGCCGTATTAAAGACGTACCCCGACGTTAGACTCGGGTTGTCTCCATCTAGGGTGAAGCCCTTGAACGTAACACCCTCGGAGGCCAGATTTACGATTGTCGAGTTTTCATTGTCGGAGTAGTCATAAGGATCGATATCCTTCACGGCCGTTCGGACGATCGCTTCGGGAACACGGGAACCCGTATTAGGGTCGTTCGCTGCGTTAGGTCCAAGGATGAACAGTGATCGGTCAACAGTTACGTTTTCAGTGTATGTGCCGGCTGCGACATTTACCGTTCCGCCAGGCAACGTGTTGTTTACAGCATCCTGAATTGTCGATCGATACTGAGTAGCAGTTCGACCGTCCGGATTTGCCGCCGGAGCACCATCATCGACGAACGAGACGGCACGACCGCTGTCTGCCGCAAGAGTGAACTGCAGATCTAGGTACGCATTATCGTTGTTACCGCTGATCGTCAGGGCGTTCGCACCCGACCAAAAGGTCTTGTAGGGTGACGAAGCATTATCTGGAATTGGTTGGGCGTATATCGAAACGTCACTTACACCGCAACCCGCACATGTCACGTTGAACACATTCCCCGTAAAGTTGACGATCGCCCCGGCCATTTGCCAGCCTTTGGACCCGGTGACGGTGTTACCCGATATGGTGCCCATGTTCGTTACGTAGTCGCCGTTAATATAGCCAGGTTGTCGGAAGCCGCTGAATATATTCCCCGAAATTAGCAGGTTTGTGGCAGTCGAAGAAATCTCAATAGCTCGCGTAACAAGATTTCCGCCGATCCAAGATGTGGTCGCACTAAATTCGTTGTTCTGAGCCGTAAAGTTAGTTCCCTGAACGGTGAAAACGTGATGGACTTGTCCAACATCTGTCTTGACAAATTTGATTCCGCTGACAGTTACGCCTGAGGCCAAAACTGTAATTGTGTTCTGACCAGCCGGCTTCTTAACCTCTACAATTGGCTTCGTTGGTTCGGCGTTAACTATCGTCAACCCATTCTGATTGATCGTAAACGCATTTGCGTCGACCAAGTAATTACCGGCACCGCCCGGACAAACCTTGATCGTGTTGCCAGGTGCGGCTGCGGCAACCGCAGCTTGGATCGAGGTGAATGCAGTATTTGGGATTCCAGAGCCACATCCTCCGGGAGTGTCAGTGGCGAGTCCGTCGGTATCAACCATCAAAACGCCTGAGCCAAACGTGTAGTTGACCGAGTTATCAGATGATGTCGAAGCTGAGTTCGCGTTGCTAAGGTTGTCGATCGCGGCGGACGCTGGGACGGAAACCGTCACAAAGCCGAAACCAGATGCGGCAGTAACGGCAACCGTGTAGGTATCTCCATCCACCGGCGTTATCGTGGCAGACGTTGCTGTTCCGCCGAGTACGAGATCGGTTGCAGGGTTATCAAATCCCGTCACGTTCTCGCTAAACTGAACGGTGAAGTAGATCGGCAAAACGCTTGTCGGATCTGCCTGACCTGCTTGCTGGTCAACCGTGACGGTAACCGCATCGCGGTCCATCGTGTACACTTCGCCCGCGATAAACCCAGTGTTTAGCGGATTTCCGGCAACGTCGGTTATACCGCCCGAGATGGTATCCAATCTTATGTCCCCTGAGCCAGAACCGGTATTGACGGTAACTTTCCATACAGAGCTTGGGGAGCCTCCGAGAGGTGCGGTTCCAGTGACACTAGCACCGGCGATCGTGCCAGCGGTATTAAGAGTAAAATCTGCGGAATCGACACCGATGACAGGTTCACTGAACGTGACGATAAAATCGACGCTCGATGCAGATGAAGGACTCGCGTCTTCGCGAACCGACGAAACTACCGTCGGATTAGGTGTGCCGTCTGATTCGAAATCATAGAAGGTCTCGCCGGTACTTACTCCGATCTCGAAATTATCGACGTATCCGGTAAAGTTGGTGTTCCACGGGCCGCCTGCACGGAATAGCAATTTTCCGCCGTCCGCAATATGTCGAATTTTGAGATCAGGAGCGGCCGCGAGCAATTGGCCCCACGTGCACGGAGTGCCCTGACCACATGGTCCGTTTAACGGTCTGTTGGCACCGCCCGACGCAAACCATAGGCCGTTGCGAGCGTTCCACGTCTGCCACTGCCCCTGATTCACAGTACCGTTACGGTATGGCTCAAAGGTTAGTCGCCCCTCATAAGCTGCTGCTCCGGGCAGTTCGCTCTTGTAATCAAAACTCAGACCCGGTGCTTGGAGAGGATCGTCGCTTTGCTGCCATGACGAGTATTTTAGAGTCGTGATCCGATCAAGCCGGATTCCGCCATAGTTGTAAGTGCCGAGGCTTTCGCGGCCTGTCGCATCGATACTTAGCCGAGCACTGCCGCTGCCGAGGCGTAGCGGTTCAACCGCTGCTCCGGGTCCATTCTCCAGTTCGCCGGTACCATTAACATTTTCGTTAAAGACCCACCAATTGGTAGTGCTAAGCGGCTGAGCATCTACGCCCTGCAGTTCCTGAGAAACCACGATCGGTGCCCCTTGGAAGCCAAATGTCCCGCGAGCCGTGGTGGTTTCGACGTTTGTATCTGTACCGATTGTGAGGGGGAGATTGTAGAGCAGGTTTGCCGCACCGACGCCGCCGACGTCAAATTGGGCAGTTAGCGGCGGAACAGAAGTCGGCCCCGTGCCGCCGTATGCTGCCGGAATTTGGGTCGCGTATCCCGTTTCCCCCGTATCAACATTTGTAAACGTCGGATTCGGGGTGCCATACCAATTGCCTTGGAAATTCTTGTATCCCCCGGTAGTTACGCGATCCTGAATCTGACCAAACCAATTTCCACTAATGTTGTTGTTGATAAACGCACAATTCTTACATTCATTCGTAGGGCCGCCGCTTATGAAAAGAACGCCTTTTGTCCAGTTGTTGGCAATATCATTTTCAATAACTGTAAGGTTGTTCGTGGCGTTGCGCATGATCATCCCGGTTCGATTATTGCTGATAGAGTTGTTTCGAACCGTCACAGGCGAGTCGATGTTATTGTTAATGTCGATGCCCGTTCTGTTGCCATCAAAAACGTTGTCGTGGATGACAGCATTCGGTGCCACCCCAGAACTCTGAATCGAAAGACCCGCCGTGTTTAGGCCCGGGTTGTTCCAGTCCGTTGTGTTGTTACCTTCGCGTGTGAGCGTGAAACCGCTAATGTCGATATTCGCGGCGAGTAAACGGACCGTACTTGATGAAATATCACCCGGATCGCCTGTTTTCTGGCCTCGAATGATCGTCGTAGTCTTATCCGCGCCGACTAAAGAAAGCGACTTGTTCACCTCCACATCTTCTTCATAAATACCCGGACACACCTTGATGGATGTGGTGCCCGGTGTTGCCGCATTGATAGCGGCTTGGATCGATGTGTATGCCGTGGGCGTAAGATCCCCGCAGCTGGCAGGGAAGTTCACATTGCTCGCGAAGCCGTCGACGTCGACAACGAGAGTCGTGAGACCGGTCGTGTAATAGACAGTGTTATCGCCTTCGACAACATCGGCACTGTTATTGCCGACCCCGTCGACGACTGCTGCGGCACCGATAGAAGCTGTGACCTGTCCCGCCTGATCCATTCCGCTGACCGTGACAGTGTAGGTCGTGTTTGGTGCTGCGATGGTAGCTGCACTTACGTTAACGATCGGGGTCGCCGCATTAAATGCCGTTCCCGAACCGGTCGCAACCGAAACATCGCTCGCGTCGAAACCGCTAATCGCTAACGCGTCTGTGAATACCACCGTAAAGCTAATCGGTGACGCGGCTGTCGGATCTGCCTGCGGGGAAGGCAAGAGTGTCTGCGCGATCGTGCCCGTTGGGTTCGACTGATCGACGACGTATTGACTACCTGTCGAGCCTCCTGACAATACATGAGGAGTTGGAGCCGCGGTATCAAAGATGGTGCCATTGTTTACAAGGTTAAGTCCTAGCGTTCCCGATGGCGATGGAGAAGTTACGCCGCTAACGGTGACTACATAGGACGAGCCGCTTCCTGAAACTAACGATATCGTACCCGAGGACGTGCCACTTAGAGCGAAATCGCCGGCGTCAACACCTGTTACGGCCTCGCTGAATGTAACGTTGAATGTCACGTTAGGCGTTGCGTTGGTGGGCGAAGAACCGCCGAGGGCGATTGATGACACCGTGGGTGCCGTGTTATCGACGGTATATACTTCGTCGCCCGTATGGTCTCCGTTGCCGGTTCCCGGACCGCCGAGCGGCAACAGCGTGCCGCGGGTTACGATGTCGTTCTCTCTATCACTAAGGTCGAGGCGGATATCACCGTCGCCAGTGAATCCGTTTACGGTCACGTTATAGTTTGTAAAAGGAGCCGATGCAACGGCACTGTCGATGACGGCACCCGAGATCGTTCCGGTAGTGAAGACATCGAAGTCGGTTGTATCTACGTTTTTTACGCCGGTATTTGGTCCGGCTGGAGTCGAAGGAGCATTGAAAATAACCTCAAATACGACCGAGCTAGTACTGACGTGTTGGAAAAGGGGATTTTTTCGCTTGATCGATGTAACGATCGGATAAACATTTATAGTGGTGCCGACGATCTGGCCATCGACGGTAGCAGTTGCGGTCGCGATACCGGCCGTGTTTGCAGCGGTGAATAATGCTGTCTGCTGTCCTCCCATCGTGGTCGAACCACCAGGGCTGACAACGCTGCCGAGGGCGGGAGTGGTAGTCCCGAAGGATATCGGAGTCAAATTTGGGATATATCCAGGTATCGGGCCAGGGTTATTATTCAAATTGGCTGTTACTGTTGTGGGCGTTCCACCAAAATATGTTCCACCGGAGGAAGACACCGTTAGGTTTAGGAATGAACTAGTCGTAACCGTTCCGGTCTTGCCGTTGGGCGCGGTAGGACAACCTGAACCGGTCGTTCCCGGCCCGTAATTACAGCCCCACCAGTTATCGCTTGTCGTTACCGTTCCCGGGAAACTAGCGTTGTCGATCCCGATCGTATTACCGACGATTCTATTGAGTCTAAGTTCCGCCTGTGTGTTCGTCGTGCCAACGTCGCGACCCATGATCATGCCAGTGCCGTTGTTGGCAATATTATTACTTATGAATCTGACCGGATTCGTCGTTGTCCCGGTATTCAAGAACTGAAATCCGATGTTGGCACCCTCGACACTATTGTTTGCGTACTCAACGGATGTAGACGCCGACGAGTGAGACGTAACGCGGAATCCGCGCTGAAGATTGGCGGCTGCGGAATTACCGACACCGGATTCGGTGTAAAAGGTGTTACTGGTAACATAAATATTGCTCAAGTGAGCGTGAGCATTTTCCCAGATTCCGACGATGACACCTGGATTCGCATTGTTCTGACCTGTAAGGACATGGACGGTATTGTTGGTGATCTGCAGACCCTCGTAATACGGCCCCCCGCTAGTATTCGATTGCATGCCGACGATGGAGGAGTAATCATTATTGGCGCTATTGCTAATCCCGTCACCCGGAATATCTATCGTGTTTCCTGAGATCGTTTGATTTACGCCATAGGAAAAATGGATACCGATGTTTTGATAACATTCGGGTACGTAGGGGCTGCCGCTCGGTGGGCACGCCGCACCACTCAAAATATCTTTTGCAACCCTTAAGTGGTTACCCGAGATCGTCGTTCCGCTGTACGCAGTGATGGGGCCGCCGTTATGAATAAAACCGATCGGCATATCAAAATCGTAAATTTGCAGATTGGATATCGTCCAGTTTTGGTTTGAACCGCCCGTGTAAAATTGAAAAACGCCCTCTTGATCCACGCCCGCGACATCTCCCGGCCCTTGGATCGTCGCGTCTCCTAGACTGTTCGCGGTGATCGTAACGCCGCTTTTGTTGTGGGTGCCGAGGATCGACCAGTCGTCTAAAGTCGAAGGAATGCCGTCGTTGCCTTTCTGCCAACTGGCGTATGCATCTGTGCCAACAGTCCAGTTAAATGTGCCGTGAAGCACGATCTGGGTTCCACTGGTTGCGGCGTCTACGGCACTCGAGATCCTTGTATAGTCGTTATCACTCGCGCCGGCAGAGGCGTGCCCGGGCTCGCTCACGCTGAAAACGTCAACAGTGCTCGTGATAGCCGCAGGACCAGTGCTTCCGAACACAGCATCGTACGCGCGATCAAGAAGCCCAGGTGTTTTATCCGTCAAATCAGGAATGACAGTGTCGCCGTCAACGCTCGAAATGGAGAACCGTGGGGTGTTCTTCGACCCTGAATCCGAGTCCTGTGCAGAAATGAACCCATTTGGGAGAGCAATGAAACTCACTAGTGTGAGTACCGCAAATGTTTTCATTATCACGGTTCGGCGGGATAGAATTCGGCTGATAATTGTTGTGGGCTTTTGCGACGGTATGCGTGACGGGATCAATGACATAAAATTTCTCTACTCCTCAATCAAAATACAATTGGATCAACAGTTTTGGGACACTATCGGCGACAATTCGCCTTTCGAAAAACAAAAGGGATCCGGAACTCGCCCGGAGCAGTGCGAAAAGCGGATTGCTTTCCACACAAAAATAATTACGGGCGTTAAATTTCCCGTTAGACAACAAGTGTCTGTCTGAACAAAAAAATTAATATCGAAATTCAGGGATCTCTTGGGAGATCGGTCAGCCACTGGTGTTTTGGCTAAAACATTTGGCAAATGCTGGATTTCGAAGTACGTAAAAGCTTATTTAACCGTTAACTCGACAAAGCCAATATTAAACCTGCAAACAAAAAAACCTTTACTTACTGTATAATGAGTTTTGGGACCGAAATCTTACAGACTTTCTGCAAAATTTTTTTTCTTTCCTACAATCGGCACACCGTGACCGCGTAAATAGCAACAATTGTGCTTAGTAAGATAGGTTTATGTTTAATGTATCCAAAAAAGAATGCACGTTTAGTAGCAAAATGTCAACATTTTTATGCAAAGTATTTTTCGCAGAATTTTCATCGAAAACGCCCTGAAGGTCGCAATTTACTAATAGAGCGACTAGAACGGGTCCTGCCGTGAGGGTTTGGGCGAAGATATTGACTGCAATTTTAGGCTTTGGTGGTGTGTTGACTTGTTACAGTTCGAAATATACCGGCCGGACATCCTTACAGCCAGCGCCGCTAATAGCTTACCGATCTAATCTCGACCTCCCGCTATTGCGTAGGTAACCAAATGAACAGCTTTTCTGAAAAATTTATCGTCGAGCCGGAATTGCTTCGGGTCGAGACGGCGGGGGCTTACGCCTTTGACAACCTTTTCGATTTTATCGTGCGGATAAAACAGGCGGCTCAATTGTCGGGTCGTGACCGGATACTCGTCGACTCAAGTGAGCTAACCGGCACGATCACCGAGGCCGAGAGATTCCAGGGCGGACAGTATATTGCGGAGGTCTTCGGCGGGCGTTCGATGCTGGCGTGGGTTCTGCCAAAAGATCAGATCACCAAGCTCGGCGAACTCGCCGCCGTCAACCGCGGAGCGAAGTTTCTGGTCACCTCGTCTGTTTCAGAAGCAAAAGAATGGCTGCTCAGATGAAGATTCTCACGACCCCGTCTCACCGACAAACTCTTCGATCTTTAGTCTAATTTCATCCCTAACCCGTCGAAAGACCGCCGCTATTTCCGTCTCATCGCCAATTGCTTCCGCGGGATCGTCAAAACTCCAGTGTATTCGCGTTGCTTTGCCGGGAAAGACCGGACATGATTCGTTTGCGTTGTCGCAGACGGTGATGACGTGATCAAAACTGATTCCGAGAAATTCGTCGAGGCATTTCGAATCGTGGCCCGAGATATCGATCCCGATCTCGCCCATTGCAGCGATCGCTTGGGGCCGGACAAAACTTGCGATAGTGCCTGCACTCTCCACTTCGAATCGTTCGCCCCCAATATTTCGCAACAACCCCTCGGCCATTTGGCTTCGAGCCGAGTTGCCAGTGCAGAGAATTAGTACGCGTTTCTTGTTTCTCATTCTATTTTTCATCCAAAAGCCAGCGAAACACAAAGGTTGCCGCCAATGCTCCGACGATCTGCGCGGCAATAAACGCCGGAGCGTCCAACGGTCGGATTCCAGCAAACGTGTCGGTCAAACTGCGGGCAACGGTCACTGCCGGGTTTGCAAAACTGGTCGATGCCGTAAACCAATAGGCCGCAGTAATATACGCCGCGACCGCAGCTGGGACGGCAAACTGCGATCTGATCCGCGAGACCGCGATAATCAACGCGATCAGCCCGAATGTCGCAATAAATTCACTAAACCATTGCGAACCGCCGGTTCGAACCTTGGTGGATGCAAGTAAGACCGGAAGATCAAACATCGCGTTTGCGGCCGCGACACCGGTTATTGCACCGGCGAGTTGGGCGAAAACATAACCGATGGCCTCGCGCAGCTTTATCGATCCATTTATCGCTTTGCACATCGTGACGGCCGGATTAAAATGTGCCCCCGAAATTTGAGAAAACGACAGGATCAATGCAAATAACGCTGCACCGGTCGCGATCGTATTTGCGAGCAAAGCAACGGCGCCGTTACCGCCCGCGAGCCGCTCGGCCATAATGCCCGAGCCGACCACGGTCGCGAGCAACA
>Ga0209023_10000398_pt1 | contig 67960 bp, 57 predicted proteins | sample LakOneMetagenome_FD_187468 | JGI IMG/M metagenome (GOLD analysis project Ga0209023, IMG submission 187468) | Freshwater and sediment microbial communities from Lake Erie, Canada (SPAdes) (version 2) | ecosystem: Environmental > Aquatic > Freshwater > Lentic | place: Lake Erie, Canada...
CGGGCGGACGGTCGATGCGGCGGGCACGCCGCCGGAAGATATCGTGAAGCGCTTTCCCGGTCTGGTGCCGGAAGTGCCCCGCGCGTTCGAGCGCATGGTGCGCGGACGGCAGCCGCTGTTGCGGATCGGTTGGGCCATCGTGCGGCCGCAGAAACCGGTGCGCTGATCGCGTGTTAGGATGCCTCGGCTTTAGCTAGCGCCTTTTGAACCGCGCGCAAATCCTGCCATGCAAGACGCTTGTAGATCGGCTGCCGCAGCAGATAGGCGGGATGGAATGTCGCCATCGCGCGGATTGTCCGCGTGCCGGTGTCGTAATCGAACCACTTGCCGCGCGTTTTCATGATGCCGTCCTTCAGATCGAGGATGGCCTGCGACGACGGTTTGCCCAGACACACCACAACGTCCGGATTCACGAGTTCGATCTGCCGCTTGATGAAGGGCAGGCAGATTTGCGTTTCCTGCGGCGACGGATCGCGGTTGCCCGGCGGCCGCCACGGAATGATGTTGGCGATATAGACGTTGCTGCGGTTCAGGCCGATGGCCGCCATCATCAGATCGAGCAGCTTGCCGGAACGTCCGACGAAGGGCAGGCCTTCAATGTCCTCGTCACGTCCCGGCGCTTCGCCGACGAACATGACCTTCGCTTCAGGATTGCCGTCCGCGAAGACCAGTTTGGTCGCGGTCGATTTCAGCGCGCAGCCGTCGAAGCGCTCGAGCAGAGCGCGCAATTCATCCAGCGACGCGGCCTTCGGCGCGATCTCGCGAGCAGACACGATGGCAGCATCGGGCGGCGGCAACTGCTCGGCGGGCTTCGGAGCCGGCGGCTGGTTCGCAGTGCGAAATTGTACCGTCCGAGGCGCGGGCTTCTCTTCGGGAATAGCCTCTTCCGAAAGCCGGTTGACCGGCTGTTCGGCTAATGCGCAGTCCACGCCCGCTTCCAGATAGAAGCTAAGAAGTTCGTGCGCGGTGGGCATTTGCTCTGGGGCGGTCACGCCTCCAATCTAGATCGGATTGCGCTGCGGCGAAACGGGGTTGTTCTTGTGCAAAAAATCAGAAACAAGCATGATTAGATTAGAAACGTTCTGAAACGCTATTTCGGGATCACATCATGAGCACCGAGCCGCTTCCGCCGCGCGATTCTATGGAATTCGATGTCGTGATCGTCGGCGCCGGGCCGTCGGGCCTAGCCGCTGCCATCCGGTTGAAACAGATCAATCCGGAATTGACGGTCGTCGTCGTTGAAAAGGGGTCTGAAGTCGGCGCTCACATCCTGTCTGGCGCGGTGATCGATCCTGTATCGCTCGACAAGCTTATTCCCGACTGGCGCGACGATGCCGACTGTCCGCTCAAGACGCAGGTGCAAGACGATCAGTTCTTCTGGATGACGGAAAGCTCCGCCATCAAGCTGCCGAACTTCCTGATGCCGCCGCTGATGAACAATCATCATTGTTATATCGGCTCGCTCGGCGATGTTTGCCGTTGGCTCGGGCCACGCGCGGAGGCGCTCGGCGTCGAAATCTATCCGGGTTTTGCTGCGGTTGAAGTGATGTACGGCGAGAACGGCGAAGTGCGCGGAATTGCCACCGGCGATATGGGCGTGGCGCGCGACGGATCGCACAAGCCGTCTTACACGCGCGGCATGGAATTGCTCGGCAAATATACGCTCTTCGCAGAAGGCGCGCGCGGAAGCCTGACCAAGCAATTGATTGCGAAATTCGGATTGGACAAGGACCGCGAGCCGTCGAAGTTCGGCATCGGCCTGAAAGAAGTCTGGCAGATCGATCCGGCCAAGCACAAGAAAGGCCTGATCCAGCATTCGTTCGGTTGGCCGCTGAACATGTCCACCGGCGGCGGATCGTTCCTTTATCACTACAACGAGAATCTGGTAGCCGTCGGTTTCGTGGTGCATCTGAACTACGACGATCCGTATCTGTCGCCGTTCGAGGAATTCCAGCGCTTCAAGACTCATCCGAAAATTCGCGACGTGTTCGACGGCGCCAAGCGCGTTGCCTATGGCGCGCGCGCCATCACCGAAGGCGGCTACCAGTCGGTGCCGCGCCTGACCTTCAAGGGCGGCGCGCTGATCGGCTGCGCGGCGGGCTTCGTCAACGTGCCGCGCATCAAGGGCGTGCACAACGCGATGGGCACCGGCATGCAGGCAGCCGAGCAGGTGGCTGCAGCGCTGGCGGCAGGCCGCGTGGGCGACGAAGTGGTCGAGTACGAGAACAACTGGCGCGATTCAGCGGTGGGCAAGGATCTGTTCAAGGTCCGCAACGTCAAGCCGCTGTGGTCGAAGTTCGGCACCGTGATCGGCGTCGGTCTCGGCGGTCTTGATATGTGGACCAACACGCTGTTCGGCTTCTCGCTGTTCGGCACGCAGTCGCATGCCAAGCCTGACCGCAAGACGCTCGATCCGGCCAAAGCGCATCAGCCGATTCCCGCACCGAAAGCGGACGGCAAGCTGACCTTCGACCGGCTATCATCGGTATTTCTGTCAAATACGAATCATGAGGAAGATCAGCCGATCCATCTCAAGGTCGCCGACATGAATTTGCAGAAGACGTCCGAGCACGATGTCTTTGCCGGACCGTCGAATCGCTATTGCCCGGCGGGGGTCTACGAATGGGTAGAGGAATCGTCAGGTCCGCGATTCCAGATCAATGCCCAAAATTGCGTCCACTGCAAAACCTGCGATGTGAAAGACCCTAACGGCAACATCACTTGGGTTCCTCCCGAAGGTGGCGGCGGGCCTAATTATCAGTCGATGTAATTGGCTGTTCTGTAAGCACGATTGCGCGAGAATCGCGGATCGCCACGATTGCGACATATTGAATGGGCTCCTCGGCCAATCGGCCCGAATCCTTGCGGATACGGGCCAAACAAGCCATTGTCGCGTGCTGCTGGCTGCCAGATCGGCCGCGCACCTTTTTCATCATACGGAGTCGGCGAGCGTGATGCTTTCAGTTCGTTTCAATCGCGTGGCTGCGGCCACTCTCGCCATGACTCTCGCATGCGCCGGTCCGCTTAGCGCGCAGACCCGCACCAGCGCGACCGAGGACACCAAGCAGGGCTCGTTTCCGAACAGCCATGATCTGCTCGCCCTGACAGTCTCCGGAAGTTATCTCGCCGCCCGTCACGCGAGCGTGGATCGCGACGCTACGGCAGCATCCGCATTTTACCGCGCTGCGCTGCGCGCCGACCCGAAGAACAACGAATTGCTCGATCGCGCGTTCATCGCAGCACTGGCCGATGGCGACATCGACGAAGCGGTGAAGCTCGCGGATCGCATTCTCACCATCGACAAGAACAATCGCGTAGCGCGGCTTGTGGCAGGCGTGCGCTCGCTGAAGCAAAAGCAATACGCCGCGGCCCAGCAGAACATCAATCAGTCGATCCGCGGACCGATCACCGATCTGGTGGCGACGCTGCTGTCGGGATGGGCAAGCTACGGCGCGGGCAACACGCAGGCCGCGATTTCCAGCATCGACAAGCTGGCCGGTCCGGAATGGTATCCGATCTTCAAGGATCTGCACTCGGGCATGATCCTTGAGCTTGCCAACAAACAGAAGGACGCGGGCGTCCGCTTCGAGCGCGCCTATAAGCTCGACGATTCCGCGCTGCGCGTTTCCGATGCCTATGCACGCTGGCTATCGCGCAACAAGGACGCAGCGGCGGCGACCGCCGTCTATGAAGCATTCGACAAGAAGCTGGCGCGTCATCCGCTGGTGGTCGAAGGCATTCGCGAGACCAAGGCAGGCAAGAAGCTTGCGCCGCTCGCCGAGACACCGCAGCAGGGCGCAGCCGAAGCGTTGTACGGCATCGGCGCATCGCTGACCCGGCGCGGCGGCGAAGACCTCGCGCTGGTCTATCTGCAGCTCGCGCTTTATCTCAATCCGAACCACGCTCTCGCGATGCTGTCGCTGGCGGACCTGTATGAGTCCGTGAAGAAGCCGCAGATGGCGATCAAGATCTACGAACGCGTGCCCGGCGCATCGCCGCTCAAGCGCAATGCGCAGATTCAGCTTGCGACCGATCTCGATGCGGTGGACCGCACCGACGAGGGCATCAAGATTTTGAACACTGTCGTGGCCGACGATCCGAAGGATCTCGAGGCCATTATGGCGCTCGGCAATATCGAGCGCTCGCGCAAGAAATTCGAAGACTGCAGCGCCACGTATGGCAAGGGTCTTGAAGCCATCGGCAACGACAAGCCGAATTGGGTGTTTTATTATTTCCGCGGCATCTGCCTGGAACGCTCGAAACAGTGGGCGAAGGCGGAGGTGGATCTGAAGAAAGCGCTCGAGTTGCAGCCCGAGCAGCCGCACGTTCTCAACTATCTCGGCTATTCTTGGATCGATCAGGGCATCAATCTCGATGATGCCATGAAGATGATCCGCCGCGCCGTCGAGCAGCGCCCCGACGACGGCTATATCGTCGACTCGCTGGGCTGGGCCTATTACCGCATCGCCAATTACGACAACGCGGTGAAGAACCTTGAACGCGCCATTGATCTGAAGCCGGAAGATCCGACCATCAACGATCATCTCGGCGATGCATACTGGCGCGTCGGCCGCACGCTGGAAGCGAAATTCCAGTGGCAGCACGCCAAGGACTTGAAGCCGGAAGCGGAAGAATTGCCGAAGATCGACGCCAAGTTGCGCGACGGTCTCCCCGAGGACACATCCTCCGCCGCATCCGCCGACAAGAAAAAGGAAGACGGCAAGGGCGGCTGAGCTGCCGGTAGCGTTGCCATCTATAGATCAACGATTTATCACTGCGTCATGGCCGGGCTTGTCCCGGCCATCTACGTCTTAGACGAACGAAAGATTGCGTCTGATGGCACTACTCACCGAAATTGCGCGTGCGAAGGTCAACTTGACGCTGCGTGTGCTCGGCCGCCGCGCGGACGGCTACCATGACATCGAGAGCCTGGTCGCTTTCGCCGATTGCGCGGACACGCTGGCGCTCGTGCCGGGTCCGGACCTCAATCTGACGACCGGCGGCCCCGGCGCGCAGGATTGCGGCGAGAGTGGCGACAATCTCGTGACCCGCGCGGCGCGTCTGCTCGCCGATACCATTCCCGGTCTTACGCTCGGCCACTTCGCGCTGGACAAGCATCTTCCGGTTGCCGCGGGTATCGGCGGCGGCTCTGCAGATGCGGCTGCGGCGTTGCGCTTGCTGGCCCGCGCCAACAATATCGCGATGGACGATCCGCGCATTGCCGAAGTCGCGCGCGCGACGGGAGCGGACATTCCTGTGTGTCTTGCATCACGTCCCTGCACCATGACCGGTGTGGGCGAACATCTTGCGATGCTCGATCTGCCGTCCATGCCGTGCGTGATGGTCAATCCACGCGTTGGCGTTGCGACCAAGGATGTGTTCGAGGCACTGGGTTTGCGCAAGGGTGAATTCCTCGCAGGCTCCGGCGATGTGATGTTGTCGCGTGGTTGGCCCGCAGACGACGCGCCGTTCGATGCGTGGATTGCCGCTATCGGCAAAGGCACCAACGATCTCGAAAAGCCCGCGCTGAAAGTCGAGCCGATTATCGGCGATGTACTGACGGCGCTGCGCGACGCGGAAGGCGTGCGCCTTGCGCGCATGTCAGGCTCAGGCGCCACATGCTTTGCAGTGTTCGAGACCATCGGCGATGCAGGTCAAGCCGCCAAGGTCATTGCGGAGGCAAATCCCGGCTGGTGGGTCCATGCCGGGGTTTTGAGCTAAAGCTCAGTGCGAGCGCGCGAGACAGAACGCGACGACCTGCTCGAGCGCAGTCTTCATTGGTGATGACGGAAACAGCGCCAGCGCATCGACGGCCATCGCACCGTAATGTTGCGCGCGATTCATGGTGTCTTCCAGCGTGCGGTGCTTGGTCATCAGGCCAATGGCGTGATCGAGATCGCCGTCGCCGATCTCGCCCTTTTCCAGTGTGCGAATCCAGAATGCGCGCTCTACATCGTTGCCGCGGCGGAATGCCAGCACCACCGGCAGCGTGATCTTGCCTTCGCGAAAATCGTCGCCGACATTCTTGCCGAGCTTGGCAGCCTTGCCGCCATAGTCGAGCACGTCGTCGATCAACTGGAACGCGATGCCGAGATTCATGCCGAAAGAACGTGAAGCGGTTTGTTCCGCCTTCGGGCGATTGGCGATCACGGGACCGACTTCGCAGGCAGCGGCAAAAAGTTCAGCCGTCTTGCCACGAACCACGGCGAGATATTCGTCTTCGGTGGTGGCGGTGTTTTTCGCGGCCGCAAGCTGCATCACTTCGCCTTCGGCGATCGTGGCGGCGGCGGACGACAGAATATCCAGCGCGCGAAGCGAGCCGACCTCGACCATCATGCGGAACGCCTGGCCGAGCAGGAAGTCGCCGACCAGAACGCTGGCCTCGTTGCCCCACAGCATCCGCGCGGAGAGCTTGCCCCGGCGCAATTCGCTTTCGTCCACCACGTCGTCATGCAGCAGCGTGGCGGTGTGCATGAACTCGACGGCGGCGGCGAGCTTGATATGGCCGTCGCCGGTGTAGCCGGTGAGATTGGCCATCGCCAAAGTCAGCATGGGACGCAGCCGCTTGCCGCCCGACGAGATCAGGTGATTGGCGACCTCGGGGATCATGGTCACTTCGGAACCGGTTCGGGACAAAATGGTGCTGTTGACGCGCTCCATGTCTGACGCGACAAGCTCGACCAGCCGATCTATCGATGGTGTCGAGTGGCTCTCAAAGGGTACAATAACCGCCACGCCCGGCCTCCAGAGGAATTTCAGGGCACCATAAGAACTGCCGTGCGGGGCGGCAAGAGGCCGTCCCGGCCGTAGAATTAAGAGGCCGTCCCGGCCGTGGGAGCAAGAGGCCGTTCCGGCCCAAGGAGACTTCGCCATTGCGTGAATTGCTGCGGACCAATGATGTGGTGCTGGTGTCTGCGGTGGGCGCATTGCTCGACGGGGCGAATATCCATCATCTGGTGCTCGACAATAACATGAGCATCATGGACGGATCGCTGGGCGTCCTGCCCCGCCGCATTCTCGTACATGAGGACGACAATCTGGCCGCGCGCCGTCTGCTCACCGACGCCGGGCTTGCCCATGAGTTGCGGGACCATGAGTGATCCGGCCCCGACACAGATCGCGGATGTGACCGACGACTTGTTTCTCGGCGGACAGCTACGCTTGCGGCAGCCGAAGCGGGGCCATCGCGCAGGCCATGACGCGATGCTGCTTGCGGCGGCGACGCCTGTGAAATCCGGCCAGCGCGTGGTGGAATTCGGCGCTGGCGTAGGTGCTGCGGGTCTTGCGGTGGCACGCCGTGTCGCGGACATCGATCTCACGCTTGTTGAAATCGATGCTGCACTTGCATCGCTGGCGCAGGCCAATGCAGCCGCGAATGCAATAACAGCGCGCGTGCTCGCGTTTGACGTTACCGCAAGCGCCGATGCTTTTCGTGAAGCAGGGCTTGATCCTGACAGCGCCGATGTTGTGCTGATGAATCCGCCGTTTCATGACGCTGCGCGTCATCGCGCGTCGCCGGATGTCGCGCGTCAGGTCGCGCACATGGCTTCGAGCGATACGCTGGAAGCATGGATTCACGCGGCGCGCCGCGTGTTGAAATCCGGCGGCACACTGACGCTAATCTGGCGAGCGGACGGATTGTCCGAGGTGCTAGCGACGCTGGAGCGTGGTTTCGGCAGCGTCGAAATCTTGCCGGCGCATCCTGTGCCTGACGCTCCGGCGATCCGGGTGCTGGTGAGCGCGATCAAGGGCGGGCGTGCGCCGCTGACGCTGCACCCGGCCATCATGCTTCAGGATGGAAATAGGGCTGGTTCTGCGGAGGCTCAGGCCGTCGTCGAAGGACGGGCAGTGCTGCATCTAGCCAAGGTGCCAAGCAACCGCTGGTTGCCCAGTCCGTAAGCAGGTTGCCTACTGAGATACCGGTTTTTGCGCAGTTTCTGGTGCTTGGGTGAAGTGAATGGTGGTTAGGAGAGCACCAATCAGCAAAATCAGGAGGTAAATCTTCATTTCTGCACCTTCTGGGCTGCGCCGTTGCAACCGTCGTAGTTGTTGCAATGCAAAGTGCGTTCCAGTTTTCTCGCTACGCATCCGGCCCGAGGACCAAAAATCTTAGAAGTGCCGTCCAATCAATTATTTAGACGGAATTTTGGCACAAATGACGTGCTTAACGATTGTCGAATGTGCACTAGGCTCCTGATGCCAGTTACCGAATAATAAACCGTGAAGATGAAGGACGTTTCATGGCTGAGAATGACGGCACCGGTCACTTTGGCGCGAGGTTGAAGAACCTGCTGCCTGCGCGCCTGCGCGGCGGGCCTGTGGTCCCCGTGGTCCGCCTGTCGGGCGTGATCGGCGCCGTAACGCCGCTGCGGCCGGGAATGTCGCTGGCCGGCGTGTCCCGTACGCTGGAGCGCGCATTCGCCACCAAGGGCGCGAAGGCCGTGGCGCTGGTGATCAATTCGCCGGGCGGGTCTCCCGTGCAATCACGGCAAATCTATCAGCGCATCCGGCAACTGGCCGTGGAAAAAAAACTCCGCGTGCTGGTGTTCGTCGAGGACGTGGCTGCATCCGGCGGTTACATGATCGCGTGCGCGGGCGATGAAATTTTCTGCGATCCGTCATCCATTGTCGGTTCGATCGGCGTGGTCGGCGGCACGTTTGGGTTTACCGAATTGATCAAGAAAGTCGGTATCGAGCGCAGGCTCTATACTTCCGGCGATCACAAAGCGACGCTCGATCCGTTTCTTCCCGAGAACCCCGAAGACGTTGCGCGGCTGAAAGCGATCCAGCGCGATATCCACGACACATTTATCACGCTGGTGAAAGACAGTCGCGGAGCGCGGCTGAAAGGCGAGGGCGACTATCTTTTCACCGGCGAATACTGGGCAGGCGAACGCGCCGTCAAACTCGGCCTAGCGGATGCGCTCGGCGATCTGCGCACGGTGCTGCGCGCGCGCTACGGCGAGAAAGTGCAGATGCCGGTGATTGCGCCGCCGACCGGGCTTCTGTCCGGTATTGCGGGCCGCAAACCTGGCGCGGGTTCGGCGTTGCTGGGTGTCGCAGGCTTTACAGGATTCTCTGAAGACCTGATTTCAACGCTGGAAGAGCGCGCCATCTGGGCGCGATACGGATTGTAAAACGGGAGGACCATGCCACCGCTTGTGCTGATCGCTGCTGGAATCCTAGGCGGTGCCGCGCTGGTGCGTTTTGCTGTGCGCGAAGGCAAGCGCATCAATCGCGAACTCGATGCTGCGCGCAAAGTGCAACCCGCCGAGCACGAGAACATTCCGAAACTGCGTCGCGATCCGAATACCGGAACATATCGTCCCGGATGATTTTGCGAACATTTAATCGAAGCGCCGCACGTCGTTGATCGTCATGATGCAAAGTGCTGCCATGATGGCCGCCGCGACCAGAACCTGAAACACAATCATTGCCGTCCCCAAAATGCCGCCGCCGGTTGATCCGGCCGTTGCTTGCAATGGCGACGTTGCTACAGGTCAGGTGCTAACGAACGGAAAGCGCCCGCAACGCATCTGCCGCAGCGGTTAAGCCGGTCCTCCGGTATCGCTAAAATTCATCCGAATCCGTCAGGAATTGCGCCCGGAAAAGGGGTGGTTGCTTGATTCCAAGGGCTTGCGCCGATACGGTCCGCGCGCAAATCACCCCATTCCAAAAGTTAAAGATTTCCGATGGATACCTTGCCTCCGCACATGCGGCCCGAGCGCTCGTTTCAGGGCCTGATCCTGACGCTGCAGCGTTACTGGGCGGACCATGGCTGCGTCATTCTGCAGCCTTACGACATGGAAGTGGGCGCGGGCACGTTCCATCCGGCGACCACGCTGCGCGCTCTTGGGCCTAAGCACTGGAACGTGGCCTATGTGCAGCCGTCGCGCCGCCCGAAGGATGGCCGCTATGGCGAGAACCCGAACCGCTTGCAGCACTACTATCAGTTTCAGGTGATCCTGAAGCCGTCGCCACCGAACCTGCAGGATCTGTATCTGAAGTCGCTCGAAGCCATCGGCGTCGACTTGGCATTACATGACGTGCGTTTCGTTGAGGACGATTGGGAAAGCCCGACGCTCGGCGCATGGGGTCTCGGTTGGGAGTGCTGGTGCGACGGCATGGAAGTCTCGCAGTTCACTTATTTCCAGCAGGTCGCGGGCGTTGAATGCGCGCCGGTGGCGGGCGAACTCACATACGGCCTCGAGCGTCTCGCAATGTATGTGCAGGGCGTGGACCGCGTTTACGATCTCAATTTCAACGGTCGCGAAGGTGCCGACAAGGTGACCTACGGCGACGTGTTCCTGCAGGCCGAGCAGGAATATTCGCGGCACAATTTCGAACACTCCGATACGGCGATGCTGTTCGAGCAATTCAAGATGGCCGAAGGCGCGTGCAAAAAATATCTCGACGCGGGCTGGAAGGATGGGAAGCGCGAGGCGCATCTGATGGCGCTGCCAGCCTACGATCAGTGCATCAAGGCAAGCCACGTGTTCAACCTGCTCGACGCGCGCGGCGTGATCTCCGTCACCGAACGTCAGAGCTATATCCTGCGCGTGCGCGAGCTTGCGAAGGCTTGCGGCGAAGCGTGGGTCCATACTGAAGCGGGCGGAGCCTGAGCGATGCCTGATCTGTTGCTCGAACTGTTCTCCGAAGAAATTCCCGCGCGCATGCAGGCGAAGGCGGCGGAAGACCTGCGCAAGATGGTCACCGACAAACTGGTCGCCGAAGGTCTCGTCTATGAAGGCGCGAAAGCGTTTGTGACGCCGCGTCGTCTCGCGCTCACCGTGCATGGTATTCCCGCGCGCCAACCGGACCTTAAGCAGGAGCGCAAAGGTCCTAAGATGGGCGCGCCGGATGCGGCCGTGCAGGGTTTCTTGAAAGCCGCCGGTTTGAAGTCGCTGGACGAAGCGAAAATCCAGCGCGATCCGAAGGGCGATTTCTACATCGCGCTGATCGAGAAAGCGGGCCGTCCCGCCATCGACGTCATCGCGGAGATGATTCCGCTGATCGTGCGCACCTTCCCATGGCCGAAGCAGATGCGCTGGGGCGAACGCTCCGCCAAGAACGGCGCGTTGACATGGGTGCGGCCGCTGCATTCCATTGTCGCTACTTTCGGCATCGAAACCGAAGAGTCGGAAGTCGTGAAGTTCGACGTCGCGGGCATTGAGGCCGGGCAAACAACGTATGGTCATCGCTTTATGGCACCTGCTGCGATCACCGTGCGCCGCTTCGACGATTATGTGGCAAAGCTGGAAGCGGCAAAGGTCGTGCTCGATCCGCAGCGCCGCAAGGACATCATCCTGGCCGACGCCAAGCAGCTTGCGTTCGCACAAGGATTCGAACTGGTCGAGGATCAGATGCTGCTCGACGAGGTCGCGGGTCTTGTTGAGTGGCCCGTAGTGCTGATGGGTTCGTTCGACGAGGAGTTCCTGTCGATCCCCGGCGAAGTGATCCGCGCCACTATTCGCAACAACCAGAAATGCTTCGTCGTCAGCGATCCCAAAACGGGCAAGCTCGCCAACAAATTCATTCTGACCGCGAACATCGAAGCGACCGACGGCGGCAAGGCGATCATCGCGGGCAACGAGCGCGTCATCCGCGCGCGATTGAGCGATGCGAAGTTCTTCTACGAGAGCGATCTGAAGAACTGGAAGGGCAAGTCGGCGGACGACCTGCTGAAAAAGTTCGATCAGATCGTGTTTCACGAAAAGCTCGGCACACAAGCCGAACGCATCGCACGCATCACGCGGCTTGCGGTCGAACTCGCGCCGCTCGTGAAAGCCGATCCGAAAAAGGTCGAAGCCGCGGCGAAACTCGCAAAGGCGGATTTGCTGACCGAAGTGGTCGGCGAATTCCCTGAGCTTCAAGGGCTGATGGGCAAATACTACGCACTGGCGCAGGGTGCGGATGCATCTGTCGCGCAGGCGAGCGAAGATCACTACAAGCCGCAAGGCCCAACTGATCGCGTGTCGACAGATCCGGTTTCGATTGCAGTCGCGCTGGCGGACAAGATCGATACGCTGGTGGGCTTTTGGGCCATCGATGAAAAGCCAACGGGGAGCAAAGACCCGTATGCGTTGCGGCGTGCAGGACTGGGCCTTATCCGCTCCATTCTCGATAACAAATTGAGTCTTGAGTTGGCTCAATTGCTAACGAAACATGGTGATCGGTTTAAGGGTCACGATGCCCCAACAACGGCTTTCGCGTTGATTGATTTTATTGGGGATCGTCTAAAGGTACAGCTCCGAGATCAAGGTGCGCGGCACGATCTCGTTGATGCTGTTTTAAATCTAGGTTCGAGACAGGATGTCCCTGGCGGCGCAAACGCGCGAGATATCCTAATGGTCGTGCGCCGCGTCGAGGCGCTCGGCAAATTCCTCGACAGCGACGATGGCAAGAACCTGCTCGCAGGTACCAAGCGTGCGTCGAATATTCTCTCCATCGAAGAGAAGAAGGACAAGCGCAAGTTCGACGGCGCGCCGGATGCGAAGCTCTATAAGCTCGACGAGGAAAAGAAACTCGCTGGCGCCATTTCTCAGGTGAAGACAGAAGCCAGCGACGCCGTGGCAAAGGAAGACTTCGCCGCCGCCATGAGTGCGATGGCGAAGCTGCGGCCAGCGGTCGATGCGTTTTTCGACAAGGTGAAAGTCAACGGTGACGACAAGGCAGTGCGCGAAAATCGCCTGAAGCTGCTCAACGAAATCCGCGAAGCCACGCACGCGGTGGCGGATTTTTCCAAGATTCAAGACTAAGCACTGCGATAGCAGGATTTTCATTGTCATCACCGGGCTTGTCCCGGTGATCTCAATGGATAAGGCGCGATGCCTTAATTGTCGGGATGCCCGGAACAAGTCCGGGCATCACATCGGAATGTTGAAAGCAAATAAAAGCCCCGTCCGGCGGAAGCCGGGCGGGGCTGTTGCGTTTGCGCGAGAAGCGGTGGGGACAACCTTTCCGACGCAAACGAAGAGTGTCTAAACGTTAGTCGATCACCTGCATCACGCGGCGCGTCCGCGGCTCGACCAGGATCGGCCGTTCATTGACGACCGTGTAGCGATAGCTGGTCGCGCCGTATTGCTGCGGCACGTCGTAATAGGTCACGCCGCTTTCCGGCAGCACGGTGCCGACGCTCACAGGCGTCTCGACAGCATAGGAAGGCACACGCTCCTGGACGATGTACTGCCGAAAACGCGGACGCTCATCTTCCGCGATAATACCGACGCCGGGTCCGGCGAGACCGGTTGTCACGCCCTCTTCGACGATGACGCGCTGCTGCGCTTGCGCTGTGAGTGGCAATGTCGTCGCAGCGGTGGCCAACAGCGCCGCCGCGAGAATGGAGTTACGCATGAGTTTCTCCTCATCAAGAAGAGCCTGATCGCACGCAACGAATTTGATGATGCGGATCGTGCCCCACGAACGGCAATTGCCGTTCAATCAGGGCTGACAATTCATTCCGCTATCCATCGTTCCTGCTCGAATGTGATTTCACCGGGGCAATTTCGCGAACACATTCGACGTGTTGCCACAGATGCGAAGTTTCTGTGCAAGCGCCTGTTCGGCAACTGGATGGAACCAAAGTTCCACTCGAATCTTGTTAAGGTCTCATGCCGAGCGAAAGATGGCTGTTCGATTTTGCTTTCGCGCGCGATTCATTTTGCAGAACTTTCCGGGAGACATCCGATGACCCTCAGCATGACCCATCTTCAGCCCATCGTCGCTCTGATCGCCGGCGTGCTGATTCTCATCATGCCGCGCCTGCTGAATTTCATTGTTGCGATCTATCTGATCTTGGTAGGCATCATCGGTCTGGGGATCATTAAGTAACGGAATATTTCAGATTGTTACAAGGTTCGCGCCCTGCTCCGTAATTTGCCGAATTTTGTAACATTCTGTAACCGTCCGTGATCGAAAACGGCACTTTGAGAATGACGCCGCTTGCGCGCTGCGGTGCAACCGTGGTGTAACGCCGCTGCCGTTTCACTCATGCAGCGTCTGGAAGCCATGGCCAAAGCCTCATCGAAGAAATCCGCCGCGAAATCCGCTCCCAAAAAAACTAAGGTCGTCTCAAAAGCGAAGTCTTCCGCGAAAGCGAAGGCTCCCGCTAAATCCAAGCCCGCTGCGAAAGCTGGTGCGAAGAAAGCAGTGCCGGCCGCGATCAAATCCGGCAAGTGGGTTTACACATTCGGTGACGGACGCGCCGAAGGCAAAGCGGGCATGCGCGATCTACTCGGCGGCAAGGGCGCGAATCTCGCCGAGATGGCCAATCTCGGTTTGCCGGTGCCTCCCGGCTTCACGATCCCCACGTCGGTCTGCACATATTTTTATGCACACGAAAAAAGCTATCCGAAAGACCTGAAGGCGCAGGTCGAGAAGGCGCTGGACACGGTCGGCAAGATTGCCGGCAAGACATTCGGCGATCCGAAGAATCCGCTGCTTGTGTCGGTGCGCTCCGGCGGCCGCGCGTCGATGCCTGGCATGATGGACACGGTGCTGAACCTCGGCCTCAACGACAAGACCGTTGAAGCCATCGCGTCGCTGTCCGGCGACCGGCGCTTTGCCTATGACAGCTATCGCCGCTTCATCACGATGTATTCGGATGTTGTGCTCGGCTTCGAGCATCATCACTTCGAGGACATCCTCGACACCTACAAGGACAGCAAGGGGTATTCGCTCGATACCGAACTGACCGCGGACGATTGGGTCGATCTGGTCGGCCGCTACAAGGATGCGGTGGCCCGCGAAACCGGCGAGGAATTCCCGCAAGACCCGCACGCGCAGTTGTGGGGCGCGATGGGTGCGGTGTTCTCATCATGGATGAACGCGCGCGCGGTGACTTATCGCCGCTTGCACGACATTCCTGAATCATGGGGCACCGCCGTCAACATCCAGTCGATGGTGTTCGGTAATATGGGCGACACCTCTGCGACGGGCGTTGCGTTCACGCGCAATCCGTCCACCGGTGAGAAGCGGCTGTACGGCGAATTCCTCATCAACGCGCAGGGCGAGGACGTGGTGGCGGGCATCCGCACGCCGCAGGACATCACCGAACATGCGCGCAAGGAATCCGGCTCTGACAAGGCGTCGATGGAAGCCGCCATGCCGGATGCGTTCAAGGAACTGACGCGCATCTACACGCTGCTCGAGAAGCACTATCGCGACATGCAGGACATGGAGTTCACGGTCGAGCAGGGCAAGCTGTGGATGCTGCAAACGCGCGGCGGAAAGCGCACCGCCAAGGCGGCGCTGCGCATCGCTGTCGATTTCGCCAGCGAAGGTTTGATCACCAAGAAGGATGCGATCACCCGCATCGATCCGGCGTCGCTGGATCAATTGCTGCATCCAACCATCGATCCAGTTGCCAAGCGCGATGTCATCGCCACAGGCCTTCCGGCATCGCCGGGTGCGGCTGCAGGCGAGATCGTGTTCTCGTCGGACGAAGCAGCAAAGCTGCAAGCCGATGGCCGCAAAGTCATTCTGGTTCGCGTCGAAACCTCGCCGGAAGACATTCACGGCATGCATGCCGCTGAAGGCATTCTCACCACGCGCGGCGGCATGACCTCTCACGCGGCTGTGGTCGCGCGCGGCATGGGCAAGCCCTGCGTGTCGGGTTGCGGCACCGTGCGCGTCGATTATGGGCGCGGGCTGATGACCGTCGGCAATCGCACCTTCAAGGCTGGTGACGTCATCACCATCGACGGCTCGGTCGGTCAGGTATTGGCCGGCCGCATGCCGATGATCGAGCCTGAACTGTCGGGCGATTTTACCACGCTGATGGGCTGGGCCGATCAGGTGCGCAAGCTCAAGGTCCGCACCAATGCGGATACGCCGGCGGACGCGCGTACCGCGCTCAAGTTCGGCAGCGAAGGTATCGGCCTTTGCCGTACCGAACATATGTTCTTCGAAGAAACCCGCATCCGCACGGTGCGCGAGATGATCCTGGCGGAAGACGAGCAGGCCCGCCGCGCGGCATTGGCAAAGCTGTTGCCGATGCAGCGCGCGGATTTCGTCGATCTGTTCGAGATCATGAAAGGCCTGCCGGTCACCATCCGCCTGCTCGATCCGCCGCTGCATGAATTCCTGCCGCACACGCAGGGTGAGATCGACGAAGTGGCGCGCGTCATGAATGCCGATCCGCGCCGTCTCGCGGATCGCGTTCGCGAATTGTCGGAGTTCAATCCGATGCTCGGCTTCCGCGGCTGCCGTCTGGCGATTGCCTATCCGGAAATCGCGGAGATGCAAGCGCGTGCGATTTTTGAGGCTGCAGTCGAGGCCGGCAAGCGCACCGGCAAGCCGGTTGGGCTTGAAGTGATGGTGCCGCTGATCGCGACCAAGGCGGAGTTCGATCTCGTGAAGGCGCGGATCGACGCCACCGCGAATGCGGTTATGAAGGAGACAGGTGCGAAACTCACCTATCAGACCGGTACTATGATCGAACTGCCGCGCGCCTGTCTGATGGCGGGCGAGATCGCCCAGACCGCCGAATTCTTCTCGTTCGGCACCAACGATCTGACTCAGACGACCTACGGCATCAGCCGCGACGACGCTGCGAGCTTCCTCGGTACTTATGTCGCGCGCGGTATTCTCGAGATCGATCCGTTTATCTCGGTGGACCGCGGCGGCGTCGGCGAGTTGGTGAAGATCGGCGTTCAGCGCGGACGCAAGACGCGCGCAGGTCTCAAGATGGGCATCTGCGGTGAACACGGCGGCGATCCCGCATCCATCGCTTTCTGTCACGAGGTCGGTCTCGACTATGTGTCGTGCTCGCCGTATCGCGTGCCGATTGCGCGTCTCGCTGCCGCGCAAGCGGCACTCGGAAAGTCCGCCGCCAGTCAGGCGTAAACTGCGCTCTCCAATCCTACTTTTGTTATGCCCGGGCTTGGTCCCGGGCATTTCATTTTGAAGGATGTCGGCAATTCAGTTTGTGTTCGCTGCAACGAAAGAAACTGCAAATTTTTCTTCACCACTTTCGTTGACGCGATGTTTACCACTTCACTGGACGCGTTGTTTACCAGAGTGCGCGATGTGATCGCGCGATTTCAAGCGCATGCTTGCGTGTTGTGCGGATGCCGCACCGATTAACTCCCCGGCAACTTTAATTCGATACCAACGACATTGATCGGATTGTACCGAATGTGCGCTCCGGTCGCGTGTGTATAAGCGTTAGTTGCGTGAGCGTATCGATGTCTGTGTTGCGTAACGGGCCGAAGGGCGCACAGTTTGCGCCCTTCGGCTTTGTTCTCTGTCTCCTGACAGTGAGCCCGACCGAAATCGGCTATCAAGACCTCGCAGCGTTGCTGGCGCACCAGCCGGGCGTTGCCGAGCGCTGGCAGCAGCATCTGTTTGCGTCATCGCGCCGCATGCTGCAGGTCGCATCTTTCAATCTTCCCCGTCCGATGGGCACGCGCACGCGCGAACCGGCGACGTATCAGCTCGCGAGCCTGACCATTCAGGGTGTCGATGTGACCGGCTCCGTCAGCGGCGATCCGCTCGGGCAGGGATTGCGCCCACTGCAGAAATCGGATTTCCCGAAAGTCGTGCGTTCGTCGAAGGGCGACCGCCTTCCGGTCTTCGTGCCGGAAATCGTCGCGACACCGGCGCCCGCTCCGCAGACGACTCAGGACCAACCCAACTCGAACGCATCCGTGCGTGGCGCGAAGACAGCAGACGCCGATGCGGTGATCGACAAGCCCGCGCCGCTCGATGCAGAACTTGAAGCTGCTTTGAATGCGCCGCGTCTGCCGCAATATGAATCGGCTTCGCTTCAGAATCTTCCGGTTGATCATCCGCTCAACGCTAGCCCGGCGGAAACGGACAGCAGCAGCGCTGTACTTGCGCCGGAAGCCAGCCGCGACGGTTTTTCATTCAAGACCGCGACTTTGTTCTTCGGCAATTCATCGCTCGGCACGACAAGCGGCGCGCTTGAGCGCTGGCAGCCTGGCGAGGAGCCGGTCATCGTCGTGCCGGGTCTCGACCCCGATATGAAGCAGCCTGTCGCGCTGCCTGTCGATCCGGCTGCTCCGGCCGCTGGCGGCGAGAGCGTTGCAAACAAGGGTGAAGTGACCGGCGAGAGTCAGCGTCCACGGACTCCGGCGGAACGTCTCGGCCTCGATGCCAAGTCGCGCGCAAAGGCCGAAAAGTGCCTGACCGAGGTGATTTACTTTGAAGCGCGCGGTGAAGCCGTGCGCGGCCAGATGGCAGTGGCGCAGGTCGTGATGAACCGCGCATTCTCAGGTTATTACCCGAACACGGTCTGCGGAGTCGTCTATCAGAACAAGCACCGCCATCTCGCGTGCCAGTTCACCTTCGCCTGCGACAACGTCGCCGATGTCGTCAAAGAGCCTGAGATGTGGGATCGCGCGAAGAAGATCGCGCAGGCAACGCTCGACGGCCGCATCTGGTTGCCCGAGGTTTCCAAATCCACGCACTATCACGCCTACTGGGTGCGCCCGTCATGGGTCAACGAGATGAAGAAGATGTACAAATACGGCGTGCATACTTTCTATCGTCCGCGTGCCTGGGGTGATGGGTCCGAAGCCCCGACCTGGGGAACTGCCGCCGAGACGGCGATGATCTCCGCAAATCTCGCGGAAGCGGCCAAGAGTTCGGCTGAGATGCCGGGCGCAACCGTCCGCCGCTAAGATTTACGCATCGATATCCAGCGCCACGTCGAAATTCGGCGCGGAATGCGTCAGCGCACCGCTTGAGACATAATCGACGCCGGTTTTGGCGATCTCCGCAATCGACGACAGCGTGACGCCGCCCGATACTTCAAGCACTGTGCGGCCGTTGGCGATCTTCACTGCCTCGCGCAGCATCGGGATGTCCATGTTGTCGAGCATCACGACATCGGCCAAACCTGTGGCCAGCACGTCGCGCAACTGATCCAGCGTGTCGACCTCGATTTCAATTTTCACAAGATGGCCGACATGAGCGCGCGCGCGCTCCAGCACCGGCTTCACGCCACCCGCGACCGCGATGTGATTGTCCTTGATGAGCACCGCGTCATCCAGGCCGAAGCGATGATTGAAGCCGCCGCCGCAGCGGACCGCATATTTTTCCAGCGCGCGCAGGCCCGGCGTCGTCTTGCGCGTATCACAAACCCGCAGCTTGGTGCCGCTGGTGTGACGCACATATTCTGACGTCAGCGTTGCGATTCCGGACAGCCGCCCGACAAAATTCAGCGCTGTCCGCTCGCCCGCCAGCACGGCGCGTGCCGGGCCGGAAATGGTCAGGATGTTCACACCCTTCGCTACGGCATTGCCGTCATGGACATGAGCCTGAATGGAAATGTCCGCTGACAGCCGCTGAAACACCGACACCGCAAGCGGCAATCCTGCGATCACACCGGCTTGCCGCGCCACGAGGGTGGCATGGGCATGGACGGTGGTCGGGATTGTCGCGATGGATGTGACATCGCCCGCGCGTCCGAGATCCTCGTCGAGCGCGCGCGCCACGGCTTCGTCGATAGCGAGCGGCGACAGGAAGGCATCCTGATGAAACAGGTCTGCGGGATCGAGAATGTCGGTCACCGTCAGGCTCCCACGGCGTATGTCGCGTACGCAGGCGCTGCCTCAGGCACGTCTGCTGCGACCTTTCGGGCTTCGGCGAGCGTGGTCATGGTGCGTTTGCGCAGGAACAGATTTTCCGCCGGATAGTCCGAGCGCTCATGCGCGCCGCGGCTCTCGCGCCGCGACCATGCGGATGCGGCGACGATCAGCGCGGTGGTCGCCATGTTGCGCAAAGCGACGCTACCGGTGTTCCGCTCGATGGCTGCGAAGGTCTGCACGGCATTCATCAACGGCCTGCCGCTGCGGACAACGCCGACATGCGAACTCATCATGCTGCGAAGGTTGGCTTCGGTCAGCGGAGGCATGGCGCAATTGCGCAGCATGGCATCGGCATAAACCGGGAGAGCGGCGGTGCTCATGATCGTTCCGTCAATGTCTTCCGCAATACGTGCGGCATAGACCACGGCCTCGAGCAACGAGTTCGAGGCGAGGCGATTGGCCCCATGCGCGCCCGTGCTGGAAACCTCCCCACCGGCCCACAGACCTTTCAGCGAGGTGCGGCCATGCTTATCCACGGCGATGCCGCCCATGTGGTAATGCGCCGCTGGCGCGATTGGAATCGGTTGCCGAAGTGGATCGAGTCCTGCCGCGAGACACCTGGCATGGAAGCCGGGGAATTTGTCCGCAAGATGCGGACCCAGCGCCGTCGCATCGAGAAATGCGCCGCGGTCTGCCGCAATCTCGGCAAACACGCCGCGCGCGACAATATCGCGAGCTGCAAGTTCGCCCTGCGGGCTGAGCGCCAGCATAAAGCGCTCGCCCTTGCCGTTAACGAGCGTGGCACCTTCGCCGCGCAGCGCTTCGGTCGCCAATGGCGCAGGATCTCGGCCGACCATCATGGCGGTCGGATGAAACTGCACGAATTCCGGATCGGCAATGATCGCGCCCGCACGCGCCGCGATGGCGAGACCCAATCCGCTGGCTTCCACCGGATTTGTGGTGACCGCATAAAGGTGCCCGATGCCGCCGGTGGCGAGCACGATTGCGCGTGACGTCAGAATAACCGGCTTGGCGAAGGGCGCGCCGACCTTGCGCAATTGCAGGCCGGAGACGGCATCGCCGTCGGTGAGGAGAGCCTCCGCGCTGTAACCCTCGATGACGCGGATAGACGGCGTCTTGCGCACGGCATCGATCAGCGCGGCGATGATCGCCTTGCCCGCCATGTCGCCCTGAACATGCACGATGCGTCGCGCCGAATGCGCGGCCTCCCGCCCGACCGCCAGCTTGCCCTCGAGATCGCGGTCGAACGGCACGCCAAAGGAGAGAAGGTCGTGAATGCGAGCACCGGCTTCGCGCGCCAATCCGAGCGCGACATCCTTATCGACGATGCCGCCTCCGACAGCGATGGTGTCAGCCGCGTGTGCTTCCGGCGTATCGCCGTCATCTACCGCAGCCGCGATGCCGCCCTGCGCCCACGCGCTGGACGCGCCTTCCCCAAGAGGCGCCGCCGAGATGACCGTGACGGGACGTGGCGCGAGCTTGAGTGCGCAAAAGAGGCCGGCAAGGCCACCACCAACAATGACGATGTCGGATGTGGCGTCGGCGGAAAGGGCAGCGATACTCGATTGACTCATGACTTTTACCTTGAATTGCTCTGTCATCTTTGAAGGCTCGGCGCGACCGCGCCTTGCCTGCCGAGACGACGCCCCTTCAGTTCTTCAGATTGATCATCCGCTCCACAGACAGCCGCGCCTTGCCGATGATCGCAGGATCGACGGTCACTTCCTCACGCAGATAGATCAGGCTGTCGAGAATCTTCGGCAGCGTGATCCGCTTCATATGCGGGCACAAGTTGCACGGTTTGACGAACTCGACGTTCGGCAGTTCGGCCTGCACATTGTCCGCCATCGAACATTCGGTGACCATGACGACGCGCTTGGTTTGATTCTTGCGCACCCAGTCGATCATGTGCGCGGTCGAGCCGGTGAAGTCCGCTTCCGCGATGACGTCGGGCGGGCATTCCGGATGCGCGATGATGTGGACGGTCGGATCGGCCTCGCGATACGTGCGCAGCTCGTCGCCGGTGAAGCGCTCATGCACTTCGCATGCACCTTTCCACGCGATGATCTTCACGGCAATTTTCGACGCGACGTATTTCGCTAGATACTGATCTGGCAGGAAGATTACGGTTTCGGCGTTGAGGCTTTCCACCACTTGCACGGCGTTCGACGAGGTGCAGCAGATGTCGACCTCCGCCTTCACGTCTGCGGATGTGTTGACATAGGCGACCACCGGCACGCCGGGGAAGCGTTCGCGCAACAAGCGCACGTCCGCGCCGGTGATCGACGACGCGAGCGAGCAGCCCGCGCGTGAATCCGGGATCAGCACGGTCTTGTCCGGGTTCAGGATCTTCGAGGTCTCGGCCATGAAGTGCACGCCGCACTGGATGATGACCTGCTGCTTCACCTTGGTGGCTTCGCGGGCAAGCTGCAGCGAGTCGCCGACAATGTCGGCGACACAATGGAAAATTTCCGGCGTCTGATAATTGTGCGCCAGGATCACCGCGTCGCGCTGCTGCTTGAGTTCGTTGATGGCTTTCACGTAAGGCGCCATGAACGGCCATTCGATTTCGGGAATGACGTTCTTCACTTTGGCATAGAGATGCGCGGTGGCGCGCTCGACCTCGGGCGTCCATTCCAGCGACGGCATCGGCAGCGCGCGGCCGCGATCCACATCAGTGATGCGGCTGCGGATTTGACCGCCGGTCAGCATATGAGCTGGGTTGCCAAAATCCTCGGGGCCGTAAATTCCAGTCACCGGCATCGCACTCTCCTTAGAATACCATATATGCTCATTTTGAGTATATATGGGGTCTGAGAAATCCGGCCCTTTGGCCGGCATCCCAACTCAGTTTCCTGCTGCTCGTTTACTCAACTAACGTTATTATTCTCATATCGAGCAAAACTAATATAGCAGGTCTGGATACCTCCCGCCAGATGCCCAAGTAAAATTTCGCAGTGCGGAAATTCAGCGTGCTTCGGCTTGTTGCTTTAACGCCGCAAAGGCAAAGCACTTGGCAAACGCGATCAGACATTCCAATCAGTCAGTTCAGATAAGTAACGGAGGACGCGCGTGGCAACGTTCAAGGCAATCAAAATCGACAAGGCGGAGAAGGGCACCACGGCGGCGCTCACACAATTCGACGACGCCGACCTGATGGAAGGCGACGTCACGGTCGCAGTCGAGTGGTCCACGGTGAACTACAAGGACGGTCTTGCGGTCACGGGCAAATCGCCGGTGGTGCGCCGCTTTCCGATGATCGCCGGAATCGATTTCGCAGGAACGGTAATCGAGTCCTCGCACGCGGGCTGGAAGAAAGGCGACAAGGTTGTCTCGACTGGCTGGGGCCTCGGCGAAACTCATCTTGGAGCTTACGCGGAGAAAGCACGCGTGAAGGGCGACTGGCTGGTGCGTCTGCCGGACGGCATGACCGCGCGCGAAGCCATGGCTGTCGGCACAGCGGGTTTCACAGCGATGCTGTCGGTGCTGGCGCTGGAAAAGCACGGCCTCACTCCCGCGAGCGGCCCCATCGTTGTCACGGGTGCTGCGGGTGGCGTCGGCTCAGTAGCGGTGTCGCTGCTGTCGAAGCTCGGCTTTAAGGTCATCGCCTCCACCGGACGGCCAACGGAGGCGGATTATCTGCGCGGGCTTGGTGCGAGCGACATCATCGACCGCAATGAATTGTCGGCTCCGGGTAAGCCGCTCGCTAAGGAACGCTGGGCTGGCGGCATCGACAGTGTCGGTTCGACGACATTGGCCAACCTGCTGGCGATGACGAGCTACGGCGGCGCAATCGCGGCCTGCGGACTGGCGGCCGGTATGGATCTGCCGTCATCGGTGGCACCGTTCATTTTGCGGGGGGTGTGCCTTTTGGGCATCGACTCCGTGATGTGCCCGATTGGACCGCGCAAAGCCGCCTGGGCACGCCTTGCCAAGGACCTTGATCATGCGAAACTTGCTGAAATGACTACGGAAATTGGTCTTTCGGATGTGATCGATGCGGGTGGCAAAATTCTCGCCGGCCAAACGCGCGGACGCACCGTTGTGAGAATTTCCTGAGGACGTTCAGACTTTACAAACCATGGTGCTCCAATGTTGCCACGGTTGGTATGGTAATCAGCGGGTTAAAGCGTAAACCGCGCGGCCATTGGCCGGGCAGGTTGTTCCGATCCGCAAGTTAGTTGGAGTTGCAGTATGTTCCTGCGCATCGTTTTCGGAGCCGTTCTCGCAAGTTCGGTGGTTGCCCCGGTTCTGGCAGAAACCCTGAACGCGGACGAAGCGCGCAGGTTCGTCTCCAACAAGATGTTTTCGTTCACCTGCTTCGATGGCACCAAGGGCGTCGGCAAAATTACGGACGATGGTGCTGCGGCGGGCGGTGTGCAGTTCAGCGGTGCCGGTCCGACGCGGTTCATGCGGTTGCCGTCCAACACGCTTCAGGTTCGCGGCCAACAGATTTGCGCTTCGATCAAGGGCATTCCCTTTGAGCCGTGCTTCAATCTGAACCGAACCGACAATGTGAGCTTCCGCGGATCGGTGTCCGGCATGGGCTTCGCCTATTGCGATTTCCGCAAACACGGCAATGCGCGCGTGATCCTGGCGCGCTCGATTTCCCGTCCGCGCTCGCTGCGTGCACCGGGCGTCAGCCAGTCCGCCGATGCATCTCCGAAGGTTGAAGTGCGGCCCGTGTCTCACAGCGAACCGGCGGCGCTCGAATTGCGACGCTCCGCCAGCGAATAATTTCTCAGGCTTGACTGAACGTCTTCACGCCGCCGGGTTGTTCGCAACCGGCGGCGTTTTCGTTTGCCGGAACAGGATGCGCTGGTACAGCCAACCAATCGCGACCAGCACAAGTCCAAGCCCGATAAACGAGAATGCGCGGTAAGGGCCGGTCAGGTTCGACATGTCGATCAGGAACACTTTGAGTACCGTGACGCCGATCATCACTGCAGACGCAAGTCGCGCGCGTTGCGACGGCAGCAGCAGGCCGAGCGCCAGCAACACGACGCCGAACGCGAGCCACGCCACCGAATAGGTGTACTGCTCGGCATCGAATGTTTTTGCGCTGTCCAGATAGGGTCCGTGATAGAGGCGGCGAATTTCCAGTGAAATGTAAGCCACTGCCAGCACGAGCGCGCCGCCCGCGATGGTGTTGGTGTAGGCGACAGCGCGCCGTCCCGCCGCCGCGTAAGACAGCAGAAATGCGAGAACCGCCGGAATCGCGTAGCCGAGGATCAGCGGATTGATGAACGTGCCCGCGATCTCGATCCGCCAGATCGCCGGGTTGGTGATGAAGAACAACCCGAACAGGGTGGCAAGACCCGCGAACCATGTCAGTAGCAGTGCTGCGATGTTGTGAATGACGCTGTTGGTTCGCAAGCGGAGGCGCTCGAGCCCGATCGCCATTGACAGCGCGACACAGATTTGCAGACCGACTTCGATAAGATCCGACGACGCGCGATAGATGTCGCCGTTGTTGATGTAATGGCGGATTTCGGTGAAGGCGAGCAGCACCGTGAACAGGATGGCTGCGGCTTCCACGCTGCGCAGCGGTGCATCGTCGCCGCGCCGCCGCAAGAAGATACTGCCGAGCCAGAACGATGCGGCAGGAATGCCATAACCAAGCAGCAGCCAGTTGAAGATCGGCGTAGTGCCGAGATCGTTTCCGGCAATGCGCGGCTCATAACCGATGCGTAGCACCACGATGCCGGCAAGGATCGCAGCCAGCGAGCGCAGGAACGGGATCGGCCGCTTCGATGAAATCCATGCGGTGCCGAGCGACATCAGCGCGAGAGCAATCGTGAGCCAGCCTTTGTCCAGCGCGAATGTAAACGCCAGCGCCAGTGCCGCCAGCGTGCCGGTGGCGAATAATGCCGTCGCGATCATCTGGCCCGGCCGCGCTTCGCGGCGCGTCAAGAGTTCGGTCGCAGCGGCGAATGCGCCCGCCAGCACAATGGCAATGATCGCAAACGGGATAGAGCGGTCGAGATGCGCGATGCGCGCGTAGAGCGCGATCAGCAGCGCCAGCGGCGTGAATACGCCCGCTGCAGCCCAGATGACCGGAATGATCGCGCTGATGGAGCGACCCTGTGCAAGAAAACCTGCAGCAGCGAACGCGACGCCGAAACCGGCCGCGGTGGTGAGGTGCATACTGATCGAGCCGTCATCCGCACGCGGTCCGATTCCGGGCAGCGGTCCGCCGGGCACGACAGCCAGATCGGGATTGGCGCGAACCGCCCATTCCGCGAACACCACGAACACCAGAAGCGCTGCGGCCCCGATGGTGCCGGTGGCGGACTCCGCGCGCCAGGCGATGGCGAATGTCGCCGCGATGAGGATCGTGAACACGATCATCGCCGCATCCGCGTGATTGTTGCTCAGCACGAGCACCGTTGCGCCGAACAGGAACGCCGCCAGCGACACCGACGACACCGGCTCGACCTTGCCCGGTTCGGCGGATGGGCCGAACATGAATCCGGTGACCACAAGCAACGCGGCCAAGGCGTAACTTACGATGATGTCGAAGGCATGCGGTGCAAGCGCCTCAATGCGCGCGATTTCGAACAGCATCCAGACGCCGCCGAGCGCGATCGTAGTCACGGCCAGCCAGCGCCACAGGCGCATGCGCGCGAGGCCGAAGGCAGCGGCGGTCACGATGGCGATATAGATATAAAGCGCCCAGTAGTCTGGCTTGCCGGACGAAACTAAAACCGGCGTCACGAATGCGCCGACCACGCCAAGGCCCGCGAGAGCCCGGCCATGCAGAAGGGCCGCCGCGAGCGTACCAAGTGCGACGGCGCCGAGCAGGACGAACGCGACCGGCGGCGAGAGAAACCCGTACAGCGCATAGGCGGCGTAAACCGTCGCAAAGGCGACGGCAGTCCCCGCCGCGGTGAGGATCGCGGGAATGTTGGCCTTCGGTAGCGCCTCGATAGGCAGCAGGCTTTCCTTGCGGCGCCCGACTTCGCCTGTGGCGAGCAGTGCCAGCGCAAACAGGCCGCCGAGCAGCACACGAATGCCGGGGCCGAGCAGCCCGGCCTCGATGGAATATTTGACGAGGAACACACCACCCAGCGCCAATGTCAGGCCGCCGACCCAAACCACCCAGCGCGTGCCGAGCCGCTCCTCGAAGCCGGGTTGCGAGGCGTTGGTGCTGGCTGCCGGTGGCTTTGCACTCGGTAATGGCGGCGGAGCGACAACCGATGCCGCAGCGAGGTCAGGTGCAGTCGGTTCGTCCGGGAACAGTTCTTTTTCGAGCGTTCCCGGCGCGATGGATGGCGCGTGCGGGAGTTCAGTTCTCGGCGGAAGCGGTGGCGGCGCTGTCCGCGCGAACTTCCCCGCTGATGCCGTTTCTAATTGCTCGATGCGCGCCTGCAATTCCTTCGAACGTATCATGGCGCTGCGCGCGAAACCCGCCGCGATCAGGGCAATAACAAGCGCAATGAACTCCATCGTTCCTCCTTGCGCGATCTTCCGGCGGATTGCCGCGAAAATCGCGTGAAAAAATTCTTCATGTCCTCCTGAAACGGGGAGGGTATTCGATCACTCGCGCGCCGCGCGACGTCCGCGCACGCGCAGGCCGGGCGTCGGCCGTTCCTGCAGCACCTCGCGGCGGAAGCGAAACAGCGCAGCCGGACGTCCACCGGTCTGGGTCGAGGTCTCGCCGGTCGGCTCGACCAGCGCGCCACTCTCCACCAGACGGCGGAAATTCTGTTTATGCAGATGACGCCCCGAGATCGCCTCAACGGTCCGCTGCAAGTCTGTTAGTGTGAATGTCGGCGGCAAAAGTTCGAACACGACGGGCCGATATTTCAGCTTCGCGCGAAGCCGCGCAATGGCGGTGGCCAGAATGCGCCGGTGATCGAAGCGCATCGGCGTGCCCAGCGCGGGCCGCGACTTGCGTTCGAGCGCGGCGGCCCTGCCGTCGCGACGTGCCTCCTCGATCAATCCGGCCTCATAGAGCAACTCATAGCGGTCGAGCACGCGCTCTTCGTCCCACTGCGCGCCATCGGTGCCGAAATACAGCCGCACACGGTCGACGCGTGGCAGCGCGCGTTCGGTGTGCGTCTTTTGGGATTGTCCAGCCCATGCGGTCAGTGCCGGAAGGATGTCCTTCTCGATGATGGCGGGCCGTTCCTCGCGCCAGTCCTCCCACGGGAAATAGCGATACCAAGGCTCGAATGTCGCGCCTGCGACCTGCGGCTTGGACGTGTTGTCGGCGGCGCGTGTCAGCGCGAGATAGCCGACGGAGGCGACATGCGCTTCGGTATCGCTGCGCTGCGCGTGGCGGCCGCGATCGCCGAATGTGTAAAGCTGTTCAACATAACCGAGCCGCAAGCCGGTCTGCCGGTCCACCCATGCGCGCAGTCCGATTTCCAGCGTGCGATGCGCCACCGCGTCAAACGGTCCAAAAGGAAGGCCGGTCAGTTCGCCGCCGCCGGAAGCGGTCAGGATCAGCGGCTCCTTGCCATCGATGGAGACGATAGCGGCCGTCAGTCCGATTTCGATAGGCGTGAGGATCTTGTCGATCATCGCGTTCCGCTCATGGCTGCGGTTGTCAGGCGGCGAATTTTTCTCAATCGAGGTGCACGCGGAACGGCTGGCTTTCGATGGCCATGGTGCCCGGACCCATATCGTCCAGCGCGCGGACCATGCGCCCGCTGCGGCCAAGGATACGATCTGCCAGCGTGACAATCAGACGGTTCGGATAAGCGGTCGGCGACGCGGCGCGAATTTGCCGCGCGATGGCGGATTCGTCGCGATGCGGATTGAGTGCGCAGGCGGCCATGAAGGCGCTCGCGGTGGAGCGGCTGATGCCGGCGTAACAATGGATCACCATCGGTGCGGTGCGATCCCAGCCACGGATGAACATCAGCGCCTGTTCGACATGCTCGCGGGAAGGCGCGATGAATCCGTCCGCAGGCTCGTTTATGTCGTCCATCGAGATGCGCAGGTGATTGGCTTCGAGAATGGAAGGAGGGCGCATGACCTGACCGACATTCGCCATCACGGTGAGGACATGGCGTGCGCCGGTGGCTTCGACAGTCGAGGGCAGGGCGGCGAGCGAGCAGACGTGAATCATGGCGGTCCTTATGGTCCGCGGCATTATAAGGTGTCGCCGCGCAGATCGCCAACGCCCGCAGGCTATCCAAGCAACGCCTTGAATCGCGTAAGAAACTGCCGTTCGGCCCGTCCGGCCGACCACGGGGTCACGTAATCTCGCTCGGCGGCGGCCGGCAGTTTGGGATCGCGGCCGAACAGGCGCCGGGCTTCGGCTTCGGCGAATCCGGCCAAATGCGTCGCCTCCAAATAGGCGGCGCCCCGGTCGGCGGCCTTGATCTGCTGCTCGATCTCGTCGGGCAAACTCGCGGGCAATCCGAAGCGAATATGGATCGCCGACAGCAGGCGCTTTTCCACGACCTTATAAGACCCGCCGATCACCGCCTTGAACGGCGAGATCATGTCACCGATGACATATTCCGGCGCGTCATGAAGCATCGCCGCCAGCCGCACGCGATGATCCACGCGCGGGGTCTGTTGGCGCAGCACGGCTTCGACAAGCAGCGTGTGCTGCGCGACTGAAAAAATATGCGCGCCATGGGTCTGTCCGTTCCAGCGCGCCACACGCGCAAGGCCATGCGCGATGTCCGCGATCTCGATGTCGAGCGGCGACGGATCGAGCAGATCGAGGCGGCGGCCGGACAACATCCGCTGCCAGGCACGCGTCAATGGTTTCTGAGCAGCGCTTTTCTTGGCGGTCATTCGGCGGAGAATCGTTACGGGTCAATGAGCAGATTCATAGCATCAAAGCCTATCCGCCGGCACCGCGGAATTGGAACCCGGCGATGCGTGGTGCGTTGATATGGACCTCCTCACCGGAGATTTTTCAGATGGCCATGACCCAGCACGATACGCGCCGCAAATCCCTGAGCTTCAAGACGGCCTTGCAGCCGATCTATCTGCTCGCGCTGGTCAATGCCGTCGTGTGCTGGACGGTCTGCTGGATATTCTGGGATCGCTTCGAGTTTTCCGCAACACTGTTCGGTCTAGGGTGTTTCCCGATCGTAGTTGCGGTCTGCGCATATCTTTATCTGCTGACCAAACGGGTCGAGCGCAAATAACATTCACTGCCGCGCGGGCTTTTTCATGTTCCCGCATTTCGCGTGGCAGTGACACGTCACAAGATGGTCATTCACCATGCCGGTGGCTTGCATGAATGCATACACGATGGTCGGTCCCACAAATTTGAATCCGTGCGTGATTAGTTCTTTCGACATTTTGGTCGAGATCGGTGTTGCGGCAGGTACCGAGGCCGTGGTCTTGAACGCGTTGACCTTCGGTTTGCCGTCCACGAAGTCCCACAGGAATGCGGAGAAACCCGCGTTGTCTTCCATGATCTTCAGATAGGCCTTCGCGCTGTTCACCGCGCCTTCGATCTTGGCGCGGTTGCGCACGATGCCCGCATCGTTCATCAGCGCCGCGACTTTCTTGTCGCTGTAACGTGCGATTTTTGCAGGTTCAAAATCGTCGAAGGCTTTGCGAAAATTGTCGCGCTTGCGCAGAATCGTGATCCACGATAGTCCGGCCTGAAAGCCATCAAGGATCAGCTTTTCGAACAGCGCCTGGTCGTCGTACTCCGGAACGCCCCATTCGGTGTCATGATAGGCCATGTAAAGCGGGTCTTCGCCCGGCCACGGGCAGCGCAGCAGGCCATCCGCGTGCAGCCGCGCGCTTCTCATGCGTGTGCTTTCTTCGATGTGGCTTTCACATCGTCAACGGACACAAGACTGAGCGGAAGGCCGCCAGCGGTCAGCGCTAATCCAGCGTCGAGCGCATCGGACACGCGATCCGTCCGCAACAGTGCGAGGCCGAGGCCGTTGGCGGACGAGCCCATGGTGCCGACTGACTTCTCGCCCGCGATCACTGGCAGGCCGATCTCCGGCACCGAGCCTTCCAGTCGCACGCGCACGGTTCGCGCTCGCGCGGTGCCGCGATGCTGCATGCGGGAGACGACTTCCTGCCCGACATAACAACCCTTGTCGAAATCGACGCCGTGGAGGCGATCCATATTGGTCTCATGCGGAAAGGCATCGCCATAAATGAAATCCACGCCACCGCGCGGTGCGCCGCAAGCTATGCGATGCGTCTCGTAATCCGCGCTGTCGGACAACTCCGCGCCGATTGCGGAAGCCGTGGTTGCGGCAAGATCGTCGGGCACCAGAAAGCGCCAGCCGAGTTGCGGATCGCGCGGGTCTTCAAATGCAAGATCCGGTTTTGTTGCCGGCGAACCATCCCAGACCGCAAGCACACCCAATTGCGACGACAGATTTTCGACGGTGACTTTCGCGCGCAATTTGTAGAAACCGAGTTTGGTGGCGAACGCTTGCGCCAGCGCCAGCGGGACGTCGAATACGAAGCCGCCGCCTTGCGCTTCCGCGACTTCCGTCACCAGAAAATCCACGATGATCTTGCCCTGCGGCGTCAGCAGTGCGCCGAACCGGCCCAAACCCGGCTCGAGCAGTTCGATATTCGTCGTGACCAGCCCATCGAGGAATTTACGGGCGTCCTCGCCGCTGACCCTGACCACGCCGCGATCCGGCAGAAACGCTGCTTTCATGAGGGTTTTCTCGGATTTTTCGACGTTCTTTTGGGGAAAGATTCGTCCCGGATATGACATGGCAACGTAAGGCGCTAAAGTACGGACAACAAGGCCCGCGCAAGCATGCGGCGGTGCCGAAAATGCGTAACACAGCAGCAAAGAGCTTCAGACTTGGCCCAGACATTCGATGTGATTCTGAAATCCGGCACCGTGGTCAATCAGGATGGCGAAGGCGTGCGTGACATCGGTATTTCCGGTGGGCGGATCGCCGAGATCGGTTCGCTTGGCGGTGCCAGCGCGGGCGAGGTCATCGACTGCAAGGGGTTGCACATTCTGCCCGGCGTAATGGATACGCAGGTTCATTTTCGTGAGCCCGGCCTGACGCATAAGGAAGATCTGGAAACGGGATCGCGCAGCGCGGTCTTGGGCGGTGTCACCGCCGTGTTCGAAATGCCGAACACGAATCCTCTCACGGTGACGGAGGAGACGTTTACGGCAAAGGTGAAAGCCGGTCATCACCGGATGCACTGCGACTACGCTTTTTTCATAGGCGGCACGCGCGAGAACGTCGATGATCTGCCGGAGCTGGAGCGCGCGCCGGGCTGCGCGGGCGTGAAGGTGTTCATCGGCTCCAGCACGGGCTCGCTGCTAGTGGAAGACGACGACAGCCTGCGCCGCATTTTCAAGGTGATCCGCCGCCGCGCGGCGTTTCATGCCGAGGACGAGTATCGCCTCAACGACCGCAAGCATTTGCGCATCGAAGGCGATCCGCGCTCGCATCCGGTGTGGCGCGATGAGGACGCGGCTTTGATCGCGACGCAGCGGCTCGTGGCGCTGGCGCGGGAAACCGGCAAGCGGATTCACGTGCTGCATATTTCGACCAAGCAGGAAATCGAATATCTGCGCGACCACAAGGACGTCGCCTCCTGTGAGGCGACGCCGCATCATCTCACGCTGGCCGGGCCGGAAGCCTATGAGCGGCTCGGTACCCGCGCGCAGATGAATCCGCCGGTGCGTGATGCCAGTCATCGCGATGGCATCTGGCGCGGCATCGAGCAGGGCATTGTCGATGTGTTGGGTTCGGATCACGCGCCGCACACGCTGGAAGAAAAATCGAAGACCTATCCGGCCTCGCCGTCGGGCATGACCGGCGTACAGACGCTGGTGCCGATCATGCTAGACCATGTGAATGCGGGAAAGCTATCGCTGGCGCGGTTTGTCGATCTCACCAGCGCCGGTCCGGCGCGATTGTTCAACATCGCTTGCAAGGGACGGATCGCTGCGGGTTACGACGCGGACTTCACCGTTGTGGACATGAAGCGCGAGGAAACCATCACCAACAAATGGGTGGCGTCGCGTGCGGGCTGGACGCCCTATGACGGTGTGAAGGTGAAAGGCTGGCCAGTCGGCACCTTTGTGCGTGGCAAGCGCGTGATGTGGCAGGGCGAAGTGACAACGCCTTCAACCGGCGAGACGGTGCAGTTTCTAGAAACGCTGCGGCCATAAGGCCGCGACGCTTGCACCAGCCTATGTTTTCCGGTTGTCCGCAATCGCCGACAGTTCGGCAATAATTGCGGCTGCCTCGTAAGGCTTGTTCAGAACGGGTGCATCGGAAAACTGGGCGGCAAGTGCCGAGCGGTCACCGTATCCGGTGGTCAGCATGAACGGGATATTGCGTCTCTGCAATTCTTCAGCGACCGCGATGGATGTTTCACGACCGAGATTGACGTCGAGAATAGCGGCATCCGGCGCTTGTTCGCTGAGCCGTTGCAGAGCCTGGGCCGACGAGGATGTCGTGGTGATATCGGAAATTCCAGCATCGAGCAGGATCTGCTCGAGATTGATGGCAATCAGCATTTCGTCCTCGACGATGAGGACACGCAAGCCTTCCAGGTTATTTCCGGACGGTTGCGCGATTTCTTTCGTCGGCATCGCTGCTGTCGGCGATCGTGTGTCGAGTGATGCATGGCGAGCCGGAATCCGGAATGTCGCCTGCAATCCTTCCGGTTCGTAGCTGACGTCGCTATCGCCGCCCAGATCGTAGGTGATACTGCGATCGATCAACACCGTTCCGAAGCCCTGCCGCTCCGGTCGCTTGACCGTCGGGCCCTTGCTCTCGGTCCAATGAATTCTGCATCCGTCGTCGTCGTTGAAAGACCACGCAACCGACAACACACCGTTCTTCTGCGACAGCGAGCCGTACTTGGCTGCGTTCGTCGACAATTCATGCAGCAGCAACGCCATGACAGAAAAAGCACGTGCATCGAGCCAAACCGGAGGTCCGTCGATTTTCAACTCGAGATGCTGATCGCGGTAAGGCGTCAACTCGGCCTGAACGAGATCGAGCAATGCGCCTCCACCGGCACCGCGCACAATCTGGTCGTGCGCGAAGGCGAGGGCCTGAATGCGTCCGCGAAGGGATTGCACATAGTTAGCTATTGTTTGCCCTTGCTGGCTCGGGACATTGATCAGCGATTTGATTACCGCGAGGATATTTTTGACGCGGTGATTAAGCTCTTCGTTGAGCATGCGCTGGCGCACATCGGCCTTTTGACGTTCTTCTTCCAGCAGTTCGTTATGATAGAGTGCGACCTCGGTCAGCGCCGTTCTTGTGCTTTCCGCGATCTCGCGATCCTCGTCGGTCCACGGTGCCGACTGCTGGTGAACGGTTTCCTTCCAGATCGCAAAGCTCTTGCGTGGCGTCAAACGATCGCCGAGCGGGCCGCTCTCATAGGATTTGTCGGGATTGCCTGCCCAATTCAATTTTTGCACCAATTCTTTCCGGAAAAAGAAAAGGTAATCGCGTGGCCGGTGCGATAGCGGCACAACCATCACGCCGGATGTTTCTCCAGCGTATCTGTCCGCGCCGGAAAGATGTCCGCATAGCATGTGGGTCGCCCAAACTTTTCCATCAGCGACCTTTGTTGCCAAATTTGCGAGCGCGGAAATCCCGCTGGCGGGCGGCGTTGAACCGATGCTTTTGCTTTTTCCCTTCAGCCAGATCGCCGCGCCGTCGCACGGCATCAGCGTCGCGAAGTCCGTCAGATTCTCGAAAATCGCCTCGTCAAGATTCGATCCGCGCGCATTAATACGGAGGAAACGGTCGAGCGAGTGCCGCGCACGTGTCGCAGTTTCCAGCCTGCTCGCCTGCCTTAAGGCATTGAGATGAAGCGAAAAGAACTGGCCGAACATTTCGGCGGCCACACGTTCTGCCATCGACAGGTGGCGGGGACTGTAATGGTGGCATGCGATCAAGCCCCAGAGCACGCCGTCAACGATGATCGAGATCGACATCGACGCGCCGACACCCATATTCCGCAAGTATTCGCAATGAATCGGCGAAACGCTCCGCAAATGCGCGAAGGAGAGGTCGAGCGGTTCGCCTGAAAGGTCGAGGACAGGAACAAGCGGTATGCGCTCGAAATCGGCATTCGAGATGATGCGAATGGTATTCCGCAAGTAGAGCTGGCGGGCCTGCTGAGGGATATCGCTCGCGGGAAAATACTGCCCCAGAAAACTCTCGAGGTGTTGCTGTTTGGATTCGCTGACGACCTTGCCGGCACCGTCCTGCATCAACTGATAAACCATGACGCGGTCATAGTTGAACAGGCCCTGCACGAGACGCGTTGTGACACGCAGCAGGCGTTCCAAACTGTTGATCGATGAGATGCGCGCGATCATGGATCGTGCAAGTTCGAGCGGTACCGTCGCGGCAGCGTCAGCCGGCTCGAACTCGATGATGGTGACGGACTTGTATTTGTGAACGGCCACATCGAAAAACTTTGATGTGCCGACGCTGAGCTTGAAAAGCAGCGCGGGCCGCGCGCCATCGTCGAGGCTGGTGAGCGTGTTCCGGATCGTGTGGGCAGCCTCATGCCCCAAAATATCTTCCAGAGGCCGCCCGTTCGGATCGCCATTAATGCCGAGAAGTGCGGGCGCGTTGGCGGAGTGACGAAGCACGGCATTGGCGGAAATATCGCAAGCCAGCAGACAGCCATGCGGCTGGATGCTTCCCGGCACATGGATCGGTTCGCGGTCGCATGTGGTCAGATCGACTTGCTGGGCAATTTCAATGTTCATGAGATGTCTTCAGAAATGCCTGCAGCGCGTGGGAGAACGCATCCTGCGCGCCTTCAACCACGGCTTGTGGATCACGCGCGCCATCGCGATCCAGAATTTTCACAAATTTGGGCCAGCGTTTGGTGTCACGGGTCTGCAGGGCGAGGTGGCGCGCGCCATCCGTTTCGGAAAAACCGAGAGCTGACGCCCTGCGCACCAGAATCTGCGCACCAAGCGACGACCCTTCTAGTACGTAAAGCGCTCCGAGGAGATGGCCTTCGCCGAGCTGATACGGTTCAGCATCGGCATGGACTTCGATCGTGTATCCAAGATCAAGCAGGTCAGCCCGAAGCAAATCAGCCAAAGGCAGAGGCTGCCAATCATCGATCCCGTTTGGAATTGCTTCAGCTATCGCATTTTCGAGCGGTGCTCTGAATCTGAGCAGGGCGCGGCAATACCGGACATAATCTTGCATGGACTCGAACAAGCCGACATTTTCGTCGAGGCGCGCGTGAGAGGCTGCGGTCTGTTCGCGCAGATGAAATCTCAGGGACGGCCGTTCAGTCGCGGCACAGATGTGCGAAGCAAACGTAATTGCTAAACTCCGAGTTGCAAAACCGGCATTGAGACGTTCACGGATGTTCGCGGAGCGTGATGGGTCTCAGTGGATTTGGCCGCCTGCAAGGCCAACTCGATAACGCAAATCCGGCTCTTGGGTTCCATTGGCAACCTGGAATACGGTTGGTCGCCGAAAACCCGCAGACCCTATCCGGCAAAGGGCGCGGCGGTTACTGCCTGAACGCGACCACGGAGAATTCACCGCTACGGACGCGGCCGGCGAGGCCCTCGACGAACTTCGCTACGGCGTCTTCGCCGTAGGTGCTGACCAATTCCGCAAATGCGGCGAACAAGCTGGCCTGCGCGAGGCAATCGCCATCGACACCATCGTGCCTCGCTTCCGCCCATGCCTCATTCAGATAAGTCAGCGCCGCCTGTTTCTGATCCTGATCTGGCAGGAGGCCGCGCGAAGACGTCCAATGGGAGGGATGCGACATGAAGCAAATCGACCTGTGTCACGCGCGAGCGAGCGCCGCGCGGTTGAAACTGCACAGAGCAATATCATGCATGGCGGACAGGGCGAGGCGGTTCTTTAGGAAAGGTTAACGCGGTTAACTCAACTTATCCCACTCATTGCGGGTACTTTTCCGCGTCTGGAACCGGCGCTAACGAGCAGCGGCAAACTGTCACCAACAAAATCAGTTGGCGTAGCGTGCCGTCAGGTCGCGTGAGATTTTTGAGCCTTCTTCCAGATAGCGGCGGATCGCAACGCTCGCCGCTGGTGTGCAACTGCGATAGGTTTGCTGAAAGCCGTTATAGCCGCGGTTGAAGCTCGCGATCATGCGGTTGCGCCGTTCGCCGCTTGGTGTTTCCGCATCCACCAGCGCCTGCATTTCGGCGCGCCACTTCTGGCCTTCATTGGTGCCGCAAATTCCGCGAAGGTAATGCAGCGTGCCGAGGATTTCCGCCAGCCGCTGCAGGTCGCCGTCGAAGGGCGCAGCGGCATCCTGGGCCCGGACGGAAACGGGACCAGCCACGGCGATCATCAGGACAACGGCAAAAAGGCGCTTCAGCATGAAGGCCGTCCTATGCCCGTTCGATGGGCCGGAAGCAAGGCAGACAGCCGGTTGCGCTAAAGATCAAGGAGCGCGCAGGCCGAGCGGATGGTATCTGGCAGGCCCTGGGTTACCTGCAAATCGCCAAGATTACCGGGCACGAGCCACCGCGCATCGTCCAGCTCGTCGTTCAGCGCGACCTCGTTCGCGACCCAGCGGGCTGCGAACGGCAGGATCACAAAATGACCGTTACCGCCGGTCTGGGCCGGCAGGTATTCGCGGTATCCGATGAGGCCGACGATCTCGATGACAAGGCCAGTTTCTTCCATCACCTCGCGGGCCAGCGCTTCGGTCAGGCTTTCGCCGAACTCCACACGCCCGCCGGGGAAAGTGTAAACGCCTTTGGCCGGATCGCGCGCGCGGCGCACTAGCAGAAGTTTTCCATCGCGGAAAATGCCTGCGCTGACCGCGAGCTGCGGGCCGTTATGCGGGATGCCCATCGTGGTCATTGGTTCATGATGAGATCGACGTCGTCCGCATCGCTGCCGCCGCCGTTGATCATCCCGCCCGCGAGCATCACCAAAGGCTTGACCCAGCCCGCTGCCTGCTCGGCAAGATGCGCGCGGCTTTCGTCGTGACGGACTTGCCGCATGGCGTCGCCGACAGTGGTCAGGATCGAACTCATGGCCGTGGTGATGTTATCGAACTCGCTGCGAATGGCGGGATCGGCCGCTTCATAGGCGCTGATCGCGAGATCGCGCGCCTTGAAATTCGATGCCGTGAAATGATCGCGGTAGCTCAACGGATGCCATTCCAGAAAATCGCCGAAACAGTCCGGCATGTCCGGGATCATGTCCAGCAGCATGACGGCTTCGTTGAAATGGTTGAGGTAATCGGTGGCAAGGCCGGTCCGGGGGTTGATGTTGGCGGCACGCAATTGGTCGACCCGCGTGTCGGCCTCGGAAGCCGGTTCGGCGTTTTGCAGGTCGGCCCGTTCGGGAGCCGCGGGGTTGGTTTTCAGGGCCAGATTCGACATCGCAAAGATGTTGGGCACAGGGGGTTAAAGGCGGCTGAATATGACCCGATTCTGTGTCATTTTCAGCCAAGCGGAACGAATCCGGCAGAACCTTTCATGTGCGGGCGGTACATCATTACATCGGCCCCTGACTCGTTGCGCAGGCTGTTTGCCTATAACGAGCAGCCGAACCTCCCGCCGCGCCATAACATTGCGCCTACCCAGCCGGTGCCCGTCGTCATCGTCGAGAATGGTGTCCGCCAATTCCGACTGATGCGCTGGGGCTTCCTTCCGTCATGGGTGAAAGACCCGAGCGCATTCGCGCTGGTGATCAATGCGCGGTCGGAGACGGTGCTCGACAAGCCGTCGTTTCGTAACGCGATCCGTCGGCGGCGCTGTCTTCTTCCCGCAGATGGCTATTACGAATGGCAATCGACGCCCTCGCGCAAGCGACCGTTTCTGATCCGCCGCCGTGACCATCAGCCCTTCGGCTTTGCAGGCGTTGCCGAAACATGGGCCGGCCCGAACGGCGAGGAGGTCGATACGGTCGCGATTGTCACCACTGCGGCAACAGAAAGTATGGCCGGTTTGCACGACCGCGTGCCGGTCACGATTGATCCGAAGAATTTTGATCGTTGGCTGGACGCGATGACTGAGATGGACACTGCCTTGCAAATGCTGACCGCACCGCCGGAGGGCGAGTTTGTCTGGCATGAAGTATCCACGGCGGTGAACCGCGTGGCCAACGACACGCCGGAGTTGCTGCAGCCCTTAAGCGCAGATGACATCGCTGCGGTTGAGGAAGCCGAACGCGCCCAAGCCGCTGCACCTGCGAAACGTGCGCGCCGCACGGGTGCAGCCGACGATGGCGGTCAGGGCTCGCTGTTCTAGCGTTACTTAAGTTTTGAAAATATTGAGCGCCGCATACTGCAGCAGCATGATCGTCTTGGCATCGACGATCTCTCCGTCGCCGATCATCGCCAGCGCTTTTGTGAACGGCAGCTCCATCGGCTCGATGTCTTCGCCTTCGTCCATGAGGCCGCCGCCATCGCTGATCTTCATGTCGGACCGATACTCGGCGACGAAGAAATGCAGTTTCTCGGTGACCGCGCCGGGGCTCATGAAGGCCTCGAAAATCTTGCGCATCTCGCCCAGGCGATAACCGATTTCCTCTTCCGCCTCGAGCCGCATGCGGACTTCCGGATCGATATCGCCGAGCGTGCCCGCAGGTGCTTCCACCATCAGCCCATCATGGCCGTTCATGTATGTCGGATAGCGGAACTGGCGGATCAGGATCACCGTTTCCTGCGCACGATTGTAAGGCAGCAGCGCCACGCCGTTGCCGCGGTCGAAGGTTTGGCGTTGCTGCGTCTGCCATTCGCCGCTCGAGCGGCGCCATTCGAATGTGGTGGAGCGCAGTGTGTAAGGTTGATCCGAGATGACGCAAACGTCTTTAATGCGGATGCGGTCGCTGACACTCATTGGCTTCAAAGCACCTTGCCGGGATTCATGATGTTCAATGGATCGAGCGAGCGCTTGATGGAACGCATGATGTCGAGCGCGACCGGATCTTTCACGCGGGGTAGCTCGTCGCGCTTCAGCACGCCGATGCCGTGTTCGGCGGAAATCGAGCCGCCGTGCTTGGTGACGATGGCATGCACCACGTCGTTCATGTCGTGCCAACGCGCGAGATATTGCGCCATATCCGCGCCAACAGGCTGACTGACATTGTAATGAATGTTGCCGTCGCCGAGATGGCCGAACGCAAAAGGCCGCGCGCCGGGAATGAGTTTTTTGACCGCCGCATCTGCTTCGGTCAGAAAGGCGGGCACGGAGGCGACAGGCACGGAGATGTCGTGCTTGATCGATCCGCCTTCCGGCTTTTGCGCGGGTGAAATCACCTCGCGCAGTTTCCAGAATGCGTTGCGCTGATCGAGATTGGCGGCGATGACGGCATCATTGACGATGCCGTCGTCCATGCCCTTTGACAGAATGGCTTCGATGGTGTCGCGGGCGTCGTCGCGCGGCGAGGAAATTTCCATCAGCACATACCATTCGTGGCGTCCTGCCAGCGGCGCCCGGATGGAGGGGCCATGCTTCACCGAGAAATCAATGGCGATCTGCGGGACCAACTCGAAGCTGGTGAGACTGCCTGCGGCAACGCTACGCGATATGTCCAGCAGCTTCAGCGCATCCGCAGGCGAGGCGACGGCCGCGAAAGCGGTTTCCACCGAACGCGGCTTTGGAAATAGTTTCAGCGTCGCGGCGGTGATGATGCCGAGCGTACCTTCAGCGCCGATGAAAATATCACGCAGGTTGTAACCGGTGTTGTCCTTCTTCAGGCTCGACAGGCCATGCATGATGCGCCCATCCGCCAGCACGACTTCGAGGCCGAGCACGAGGTCGCGCGCGACGCCGTAAGCCAGCGCGGCGATTCCACCTGCATTGGTGGAGAGGTTGCCGCCGATCGTGCAGCTTCCTTCCGCGCCAAGAGAGAGCGGGAACAGCCGGTCAGCATCGCTGGCGCGTTGCTGCGCATTGGCCAGGATCACGCCTGCTTCGACGGTCATGGCATTCGATTGCGTATCGACGGCACGGATTTTGTCGAGGCGGCGCAGCGACACGACGATCTCGCCATTGTGCGGCGTCTGTCCGCCGACAAGGCCGGTGTTACCGCCTTGCGGCACGATAGCTGTCTTCGTTTCCGATGCGAGCTTGCAGATGGCGGAGACTTCCGCGGTCGAACCGGGGCGCAAGATCAGCGGCGAGCGCCCCTGATACAGACCGCGTTCCTCAGTTAGATAAGGCGCGATTTCATGCGCGTCCGTCACCGCATATTTCTCGCCGACGATGGCAACGAAACGCGCAAGCAGATCGGCGGATAGAGGAGGGATGGGGACTTGTACGATGTTCATGTCTCGGTTCTGTTTTGCCGGATCATATTACGAGCGCGGCACAGCCGCACGGCGCAGTCGGTCGTTGATCGCCTCGCCGAGTCCTTCCTCGGGAATGGACATCACCGCAATGCCGCGCGAACCCTTGGCGTCGAGTGCGCGAAGATAGCCGAAAAGATTGGCTGCGGCTTCTACAAGATCGCCCGCTGCGGACAAATTCATCACAACCGATTCACCGGTTCCAGAAATCGGATCGGGTCCAAATGCTAGCAGCGCTTCACCCAGGTTTAGGTGTCTTGCGTTCAAACGTACCGATGTGCGCGGCGCGTAATGCGAGGCCATCATGCCCGGCGCGAGGGGATGGGTTTCGGCCTCAGCACTATCGTCCGGCAACCCGGCCAATGCTTCGCCGAGCACACGCTCGATCTCAGCGCGCGGAAGACCACCGGGCCGAAGCAATAGAGGTGCTTTGAAGCATCCGACGATGGTCGACTCTACGCCGACGAAGACAGGTCCGCCGTCGACGATCATGTCAATGCGCCCGGCGAGATCGCTCAATACATGCGCGGCCGTGGTCGGAGAGACGTGACCGGAAATATTCGCAGAAGGTGCAACGACGGGCTTGCCGAACGCTCGCAGAATCGCGCGCGCGACAGGGTGCGCGGGCACGCGCACGGCAATGGTGTCGAGACCTGCGGTGGCGAGATCGGCAACAGGACAGCCCGGCGCTTTCGGCAGCACGAGTGTCAGCGGTCCCGGCCAGAACGCTTCGGCAAGCTGAAGGCTTTTGTCGTCGAACGTCGCGATCTGCTGCGCGTGTTGCAGATCGCCGACATGCGCGATGAGCGGATTGAAGGACGGACGGCCCTTGGCCTCATAGAGGCGGGCGACAGCGCGCGCGTCGGTAGCATCGGCGCCGAGGCCATAAACGGTCTCGGTGGGAAACGCGACGAGACCGCCACCGGCGAGACAGCGCGAAGCTGTTTCCGCAGCATCGGCGTCGGCGGCAATCATGGATGTTCTCAGATCAAGTTTCATCGTGCGAGCAGCGCCTATGCGCCGGTCCTGTAAGGGATTTTCCCCCTTATACAGCTTCTTGCGGTCCGCGAGAGGCGAGGCTATACCGGCGCCCAAGTCGGAGTATAGCGCAGCCCGGTAGCGCACCTGCTTCGGGAGCAGGGGGTCGCAGGTTCGAATCCTGCTACTCCGACCAGCCTTATCAAGGACTTATCAGGGATACGAAGACGCAGGGCTTGGTGCCGCAGCCGCGCCAACGTGGCAGCGTCACGTGTGCAGCCATCTCGCGTTAATCCAATTATTTCCGCAGCAGCAATCCGAGTCGGATGTCGGTCTCGACGAAATTGTCTCTCACCGCGAGATCGGCCGCTTCAACATTGCGGTCAGCGATCGCGCCGATGAGTGGGTCGTGGAAATGGAGCATGCCTTTCAACTGACCCTGACCTAGGATCAGCTTGACGTTTCCTTTGAACGCCTCGCCCAAGCTCTCATACGCCGCAACCAGAAACTGATTGCGGGACGCGTTGACGATTGAGAGATGAAACAGAAAATCCAAGCGGGCGAATTCGACGGCGCTGTTTGCTTGCACGGCTTGAGCGCATTCGCTCCAGGCACTGCGGATTTGATTCATCTGTTTTTCAGTGCGCCGTTCCGCGGCGAGCCGCGCAGCAGGAATTTCAATCGTCTTTCGGAATTCGTATAGCGCGATCAGCGTTGCAGCCGTCTGAGGCAATTCAATTGGATTGTTCGACATCTTCTGCTGCGTGACATAGGTGCCGAGGCCGGTCTTCGACTCGACAAGTCCGAGGTGGCCGAGAACACGCAGCGCTTCTCTGATCGTTGATCGCCCGACACCGAGTTGGCGGCTCAATTCCGACTCCGACGGCAGCTTGCTGCCATCGGCCCAAATCTCGTTTTCGAGCATTTGGCGAAGCGCGCGGATGACTTCGTCGACCAGCGATACTTTCGCGATTTTGGGCAACACAGCGACTTTGGTCTGCCGTTTCATTGAAGTCTTTCGAGAAAAAAATCCAATTTCGTGAGCGAAAACAAAGCCACAATATCGATTCTACCTTCAAATGACAACCTGTCTGCCTGCATACTTGTCAGACAGCCTGATATGTGATCTTTTCCCTTTAACGCGACGCGGGTCGCGAGGGAGGATTTCAATGAAGAAGCAGAAAGAGTTTTGGTCGCGCGTTTTCACGTTCCTGCCAACGCCGACGAAAGACGGTGGAGAAACCATCGATGAAAAGCGCCTGCTGCAGGAAGTCGATTTTCAGATCGAGAGCGGCGTTCACGGCGTGTGCATCTTTGGAAGCACCGGCGGCAATGGATCGTTCACCGACGATGAGATGAAGAAAACGACAGCGACTGTGGCGAAACATGCAGCGGGCCGGGTTTCCGTCATTGTCGGAACGGGCACGCGCACGACATCTGCATGCATTTCGCTGACGAAGCATGCCAAGGACGTCGGATGCGACGGCGTGATGATCCTGCCGGTCTCTTATTGGCCGCTGACCGAAGATGAAGTTTTAACGCATTACGAGCGCGTAGCGTCGGCGACCGATGTGCCGATCTGTGTCTATAACAATCCCTGGACCACCGGCGTGGATATGAAGCCGGAGTTTCTTGCGCGTCTCGCCGAGTTCGACAACGTCAATTGCATCAAGGAAAGCACGGGCGATCTGTCCCGCATTTCCGCGATCCGCCGGCTTGTCGACGATGACGTCACGCTGATCGCCGGTTGGGAATCGACAAGCCTGCAGGCGTTCATGGCTGGCGCATCGGGATGGGCACCTGTTTGCACGAACTTCGCGCCGCAACTGGCTATGAAGTTCTTCGAGGCCGCCACACGCAAGCGCGATGCAGTTTTGAGCCGAGATCTTTGGGATCAACTGTTTCCGTTGTGCGAGTTCATCTGTGCGAAGTCGCACATCCGGGTCGCTCATTCGGGACTTGAGGTTGCAGGCCGTCCGGTTGGACCGCCGCGGTCCCCAATGAAGGGACTGAACGACGCCGACAAGGTAACGCTGGCTGGAATTTTGGCGTTGCTGGAAAGTTCGTCGGCTTCAAAACCTCGCGTGGCCGCTGCGCGCTGATCGACTCTGCTGACAACATGAGCTGTCGGCCAGCAATGGCCGCAGCGACATCACATAAAATAACGGGGAGGGAAACATGACCGCCATCGCGCAAGAAGCGACTACCATAAGAAAACCCGAAGCCACCAAAGCGCTGCTGTCCAGTCTGGCTGGCACGTCGGTCGAATGGTAAGAGTTTTTCGTTTACGGAATCGCAGCAGCACTTGTGTTCGGGAAACTTTTCTTCCCGTCGTTCGACAGTTTGGTCGGAACGCTGCTGTCACTTTCAACATTTGCGGTTGCATTCGTCGCGCGTCCAGTAGGTGCAGCAATTTTCGGGCATTATGGCGACCGAATCGGCCGAAAGGCATCGCTGATCATTACGCTCACGATGATGGGCGGCGCTACGTTTCTCATTGGCCTTCTGCCGACATACGAAAAAATCGGCATCTGGGCTCCGATCCTCCTCATCCTGCTGCGTATCATTCAGGGCATATCGCTCGGTGGTGAATATAGCGGCGCCGTTTTGATTAGCGTCGAGCATGCTGGCCCAAGCCGCCAGGGATACTTCGGCGGCATCGTAAACACCGGCTCATGCGTTGGACTCATTCTGGCCAATCTGGCGTTTCTTGCGCTCAGCGGTCAAAGCGAAGCCGACTTTCTCGCCTGGGGCTGGCGGATTCCATTCATCCTGAGCGCAATTCTCGTTGTGTTGGGGATGGTCATCCGGGCGCGTGTATCCGAAAGCCCGGATTTCGCCGCCGTCAAGAAAGCGCGGCAGGTGCAACGTGCGCCTGTGCTCGAGGTGTTCAAGAATCATAAAGCCAAGATCATTTTGCTGTGTCTGGCTTATATCGGAGCAGGCACATTCTTTTACACGGCTTCCGTCTTTTCGCTCGGCTACGCCAAATATCTGAACGTACCGAGAGGCGAGATGCTGATGCTGATCATGGCTGCATTTCTTTTCCTTGCCTTCGGCATGGTGGGATTTGGCTGGCTATCCGACCGCGTCAGCCGCAAGGCGATTTTTGTGGTGGGCGCGTTCCTGATGGTGTTCACGCCTTTCATCTGGTTTGCCTTGCTGGACACTAAGAACATGAGCCTGATGATGCTCGGCTTCCTGATCCTGTTCGTTCCTTTCGCGGCAAATTACGGAGTGATGCCGACATTCTACGCCGAGATTTTTCCCGCCGAGGTTCGGTATTCGGGAATGGCGATCGGATACACGCTAGGCACCATCCTTGGCAGCGCCACGGCTCCGCTGGTTGGAACTTATCTTCTTGGTGTCACCGGCAACTGGCACGCTATCGCGGCGTTCATGAGCGGCGCGTCGCTGATCTCCGCGATTGCAGGGATGTTTCTTGTCCCCGCAAAGGCCACGCGATAACGAAATATTTCGATAGATAAATGCGGCGGCGATTGTTCGTCAATCGCGGCCGCGTTTTTAAGAAACCGTCTGGACCCGCTGTAGCAGAACGGCGGCTTGTGTCCGGCTTCTCACGCCAAGTTTGCGGAAGATCGTGGAGACGTGAACCTTCACCGTCTGTTCGGCCACGTTAAGCGCGCTGGCGATCTGCTTGTTGAGTTTTCCCTCCACGATCATCATCAGAATTCGTACTTGCTGCGATGACAGCGTAGCAAAGCGGCGCGCCATATCGTTATCTTCATCCGTCATCGGCGCGTCCGAGCGGAAGTTCGGCGGAACCCAGATATCGCCGGCCAGAATGTTGCTAATGGCTTTCGCAAGATCCGGCAGGCCGAGAGACTTGGGAAGAAAGCCGGACGCTCCGTACGCAACGGAGCGGCGAATGGTCATCGGGCTTTCCTGTGCCGAAATGATCGCGACAGGAATGGTCGGATATTCCGCAAGCAGCAAAAACAATCCGGAAAAGCCCTGCACGCCAGGCATGCCGAGATCGAGTAGAATGAGATCGATGCCAGTGGGATTGACAGCCACCGCCTGCGAAACGCCTTCAAGCGTGTGGCAGGCAATAATCTCGATGTCAGGAAGGGCCGTGGTGAGCGCCGCGCGCAGTGCAGCCTGCACCATCGGATGATCGTCGGCGACGATGATTTGAGTCATGGCATCACTCCGCCATCCCGCTGGCCCGTTCCTGAACCGGACCATTGATGAATCGCCTGAGCGACGCGGGCTTCACCGGTTTCTCCAGCACAAGACAGCGGCGCTTGGCGGCCGCAGTCACGACATCGTCGCTGCGATCGGCCGTGATGATCAACGCTCTGAGATCGTCGCCCCATCGCGAGCGAAGCCTGTCGAGAAGTTCGAGACCGGATCGGCCTCGGCCAAGATGATAATCGATGAGCACGACATCGGGCACGCGCCCGCCGAGCGCTTCAAGTGCCGATGTTTCGTCGGTGGCAACGACGACTTTGTGCTCCCAGCGCCCGATCAAAGCCTGCATGCCTTCGAGGATTGCCGTCTCATTGTCGATGCAGAGCACAGTGTTGGATGCCGCCAGTGATGTTTCAAACTGCGGATCGCTCGCGTCGTCCGCCAGCAAGTCTGCGATGTCCGCCATCGGGACGGTGACGTGGAAGCAACTGCCCCTTCCGAAAATGGAACGAAGCCCGATCGGATGACGCAGATGATAGGCGATGCGCTGGACGATCGCGAGACCGAGGCCGTAACCGACCTGGCCGCCTTCGTCGCGCTGTAGACGATGAAACTCTTCGAAAATCTCGGACTGCCGATCCTCGGGGATGCCGATGCCCGTGTCCCACACTTCTATGCGCAGAAAGTTGCCGCTGAGCCGGGCGCCAAGAAGAACATTGCCGCTCGGCGTGTAGCGGACTGCGTTAGACAGCAGGTTCTGCAAGACACGCCGCAGCAGATGCGGGTCTGTGTAGACATTGCGGCTGGATTGCACGACGCTGAGCGTCACGGCCTTGTTTGCAGCGAGCGCAGAAAACTCGAGATGCAATTGCGCGAAAAGATCGCCGACACAGAAGCTCATTTCCTGGATGCGCGTCACGCCGCTGTCGAGCGCCGAAATATCGAGCAGCGTATTCAGAAACTGTTCGGTCGATCGCAACGCTGTCGAAGCGTTGTCGACCAGCTTGCGCGAGCCGTTGTCGAGATGCCGGTCCGGACCTTCCTGAATGGCGGCAAGAAATAGCCGCGCAGCATTCAGCGGCTGCAATAGGTCATGACTGGCGGCGGCAAGGAATCGCGTTTTGCCGGCGTTGGCATGTTCCGCGACCAGCCGCGCATCTTCCAGCGCCTCGGTGCGTTCGCGCACGCGCTGCTCGAGCGTATCGCGTGCGGCCCGCAGAGCTTCGGCGGCGCGATGTTTTTCAGTAACGTCGGCATAGGTCGAGATGATGCCGCCGTCCGGCATCCGGTCGTAGGTGGTTTCAAGGACCGTGCCGTCCGGCCGCTCTCTTACATAAACATACGGCCAGCTTTGTTGTTCGATGTCGCGATTGACCAGCAGCGCCTTGAGATCGTCGGCTCCGTACTCGCCGCGATCCTTGTTGAACGCGACCAGCTCGGCAAGCGGAAGTCCTACCCGCATCACGTCTCTTGGGATGTCGAGCAGTGCGATGAGCCTTTGATTCCATGCGGTGACGTTCAAGTCCGCGTCGAGAACCAGAATGCCTTGAGGAATGCTTTCGAGCGCGCGTTCGAGAAGTTTCCGATTGAAGTGCAGCGCTTCAGACGCCTCGTCGAGCATCGCCATCGCGGCAGAGCGCGATAGCGTCGGCCCTTCGAGCGAGGCCGCCATGATGACGCGTGCCGAGGCCGCGCCGACTGCGCCCGCGAGCAATTTCTCGGTGAAGCGAATGGCGTTGTCATCGGCCAGGTCGGATGCCGGATTTTTTTTCGTACTCGGCGGCTGCTCCGCCAGATATTGAGCGAACGCCATCGTTCCGTATTCATAACCGATAAAACGTTTTGCAAGCCCGCTCAGGTCGTCGAGGCGGATCACCGCACGGCCGATGCGCAGCGGCCAGGTTTGGCCAGGCTGTGCGGACACAAACGCTTCGGCCTGTGTGCGCGCACCAAGCGATTGGCGTCGCATCAGCGACAGCAGAACGAAGATCAGCGTGTTCGCGCCGAGGCTCCAGAACGTCGCGTGTGAGATAGGATCGAGTCCTGACGTGCCGAACAGTGCCTGCGGCCGAAGCCATTCGATGCCATACGGGCCAAGTCGCGCAAAGTCCGATGCCGTTGGTGAAAGGGATGCGATGGAAGGGATCAGGAGCGTATAGGCCCAGACCGCGATGCCTGTCACGATGCCCGCAATGGCTGCCACGCGATCCGCGCGCCGCCAATAAAGACCCGCGATCAGCGACGGTCCGAATTGAGCGACCGCGACGAACGACAGAAAGCCGATCGTCGTCAGCGGATAACGCTGGTCGATGACGCGATGCATTGTATAAGCCAGCATCAGAACGGCGACGACGGCGATCCGTCGAATCGCGATCAATGTTCTGCTGATGTCGCCGGAAAATCGGCGCTGCTCGACAAAATGTGCACGCAGCAGCATCGGCATCACGACGTCGTTGCAGATCATCGTGCTCAATGCGACGGCCGCCATGATCACCATGCCGGTCGCCGCCGACAACCCTCCGATGAACGAGAGCAGCGCGATGCCGTTGGCACCGTTTGCCAGAGGCAAGTTCACCATGAACGTGTCGGGATTTATCAGCCCGCCGAAGCGCGTCATGCCCACGATCGCGATCGGCAGCATCAGCGCGCTGAAAATGAGCAGATAGGCGGGGAAGAGCCACGCGGCGCGCCGCGTATCCGAGATCGATTCATTTTCGACCACCGCCACGTGGAACATGTGGGGAAGACATAGAAAGGCAATGATCGAAACCAGCGTGTTCGAAAACCATGTCGGTTGCGTCAGGTCGATGACGAACAGCGGCGATAATTTGGGATCGGTCGCGACTTTGGAAAGGATCGCGCCGAACCCATCGCTCATTCCGAAAATCACATAGGCGCCGACGGCCATGAACACCGCGAGCTTCACTAGGCTCTCGAAAGCGATCGCCAGCATCAGCCCGCGATGGTGTTCGCTGGCATGAATATGCCGGACGCCGAACACGATTGAGAAGATCGCCATCGATAGTGCAACTGCGAAAGCCGAGTCCTGCCAGAAATGCACGCTTGCATCCGACGCGCGCGCGGAGGCTCCGGTGAGCACATCGAAGCTTGTCGCTACGGCTTTCAGTTGCAGTGCAATGTAAGGAAGCAGTGCAAAAAGCGCGATCAGCGTGACGAGGGCCGCCATGTGCTGATTGCGGCCGTAGCGAATGGCGATGAAGTCGGCGATCGATGTCGCGTTATAGGCTTTGGCGAGCGTGATAATCTTGCGCAGCAGCGGCTGCCCGAACAGCAGTACGACGATCGGACCTATATAAATTGGTAGGAAGTCGAAACCGAGCGTGGCGCGGCCGACCGAGCCGTTGAAGCTCCACGCTGTGTTGTAAACGGCAAGTGTCAGGCAATAAACGATTCCTGTGGTCCAGGACGGCACGTGTAGTCGGTTGCTGCGCTCTCCCCACCAAGCGATCAGGAAGAGTGTTGCAACGTAAAGCGAGGCTATCGTGAGGACGTGCCAGCTTTGCAAGAGATCGCCATCGGTCTCGCGGATTTGTGCTGAGGGTGCACAAAGAATTTTTCTTTTACAATCGCAGCATTATGCCTGCCATCGCTACGCAGCAATGGCAAAGAACGAAAGTAGGGGGGTGGCAGAGCGAAGGTAAGGGGTTATCGTTGATTGAAATCGCGTTAACGCGCGAGATGACCTTAAAAGGTCGAGCGTCCGAAGCGTTACTTCGGCGAAAAAATCGGGGGGAGAAGACCGTGACCGCGACTACCTCATCAAACCGCTCTCCGGCGGAATGGCTCATCTGGATCGGTGTTGCAATCGCCGGCGCATTCGCGCTCGGTGTTGTTGCACTGCATCGTGGCGAAACGCTCAACGCACTCTGGATCGTTGTTGCAGCGGTCAGCACTTATCTGATCGCTTATCGCTTCTACAGCATCTTCATCGCTAACACCGTCGTTGGCCTTGATCCGAAGAGGGTCACTCCAGCTCATCGCAGAAACGATGGCATGGATTTCGTTCCGACAGACAAGTACGTGCTGTTCGGACATCATTTCGCGGCCATCGCTGGAGCCGGACCTCTCGTCGGTCCCGTGCTGGCGGCGCAGATGGGTTATCTGCCCGGCACGCTGTGGATCCTTTCGGGCGTCGTGATCGCTGGTGCGGTGCAAGATTTTCTTGTGCTCTTCATCTCGACCCGCCGCGACGGTCGTTCGCTCGGCGATATGATCAAGTCCGAGATGGGAGAAATCCCCGGTCTCATCGCCATGGTCGGCGTCTTGATGATCATGGTCATCCTGCTCGCTGTGCTCGCGCTCGTCGTCGTCAAGGCACTTGCGGAAAGCGCCTGGGGCACTTTCACGGTGTTCGCGACGCTGCCGATCGCCGTTTTCATGGGCCTCTACAGCCGCTACATTCGGCCCGGCAAGATCGGTGAAATGTCTCTGATCGGCTTCGTGCTGCTGATGGCTGCTATCTTCGGCGGCCAGCCTGTCAGCGTGCATCCGACACTCGGACCAGCATTCACGTTCACGGGCGAAACCCTCGCTCTGATGCTGATCGGCTACGGCTTCTGCGCTTCGGTGCTGCCGGTGTGGCTGTTGCTCGCGCCACGCGATTATCTGTCGACCTTCCTCAAGATCGGCACGATTCTCGGTCTTGCGCTCGGCATCCTCTACGTGATGCCGGAACTGAAGATGCCAGCAGTCAGCCGCTTCATCGATGGCAGCGGACCGGTGTTCTCGGGAGCTCTGTTCCCGTTCCTGTTCATCACGATCGCTTGCGGCGCGGTGTCAGGCTTCCACGCGTTGATCTGTTCAGGAACAACGCCGAAGATGGTCGAGAACGAAACCCAGATCCGCTTGATCGGTTTCGGATCGATGCTTGTTGAATCCCTCGTTGCGATCATGGCTTTGATCGCAGCTTGTGTGATTGAGCCAGGCGTCTACTTCGCACTGAACAGCGCACCTGCTCTGATCGGAACGACAGCGGAACGCGCCGCGGAAGTCATCAACGGTTGGGGCTTTGTGGTCACGCCGGACCTGCTCAAGCAGATCGCGGTGGACGTGGGTGAGCACACCATCCTGTCGCGCACCGGTGGCGCACCGACACTCGCGGTCGGCATGGCCCACATTCTGTCGAGCGTTGTCGGCGGAAGTGCAATGATGGCGTTCTGGTATCACTTCGCCATTCTGTTCGAAGCACTCTTCATCCTCACGACGGTCGACGCCGGTACGCGTGTCGCTCGCTTCATGATCCAGGATCTTCTCGGCGCTTATATCCCGCCTATGAAGAACACCGACTCGCTGCCAGCCAACCTGATTGCGACGGGTATCGCTGTCTCTGCCTGGGGATACTTCCTCTACCAGGGCGTGATCGATCCACTGGGTGGCATCAACACGCTGTGGCCGTTGTTCGGCATCTCCAACCAGATGCTGGCTGCGATCGCTCTGATCTTGTGCACCGTCGTTCTGTTCAAGATGAAGCGTGAGAAGTACGCCTGGGTGACCATCGTTCCGTGCAGCTGGTTGCTCATCTGTACGCTGGCCGCGGGTTATCAGAAGCTGTTCCACGAAAGCCCGGCGATCAGCTTCCTCGCTCACGCCAAGCGCTTTTCGACGGCGGCAGCGAGCGGTCAGATCCTCGCTCCGGCGAAGAACATGGCTGAGATGCAGCGCGTGATCTTCAACGACTATCTTGACGCGGGCATCTGCGCCTTCTTCATGGTCGTCGTGTTGTTGATGGTCTTCTACGGCATCTCGTCGGTCCGTAAGGCTCTTGCAAGCTCGAAGGACACCACTCAAGAGGTCAACGATGATATGCCAATGCAACCCGCTGAGTGAGATCGGCAAGTTTGGTCGTCTGTTTACTCAGACGGCCAAGCTCATGGTCGGAATTCCTGACTACGATAACTATGTCGCTCATCGTCGCCAGACACATCCGGACCAACCGATCCTGACCGAAATTGAGTTTTTTCGGAATCGTCAGGATCATCGTTATGGAGGCGGACCCGGCGTGATCCGCTGCTGCTGAAGATCTTCGAATCGCGTGAGCGCGGTTCTTACAAAAATAAGACTGCCCTTGCCCGGGTGGTTGCGATCACAAGCTGCTCTGGTTTCCTCCGCTGCGGCACTCTCTCTGAGAGTGCCGCGCTTTTTTTTTAAGCGACGCTCTATGCGTCGATCGGTTGCAACAACTCGTTGCAGTGATCGAAGTAGCGGGACAGGGGCGTCCGTCAGCGGTTGAATCGGCTCACGGACGCGAACGGCTCCGCGCCAGCAATGGACGGGGAGGGACGATTGGATCGTCGTGAATTTTGAACTGCACTACCGCCGAGAGCGCGGCGCTTTTTGCGCTGGAGTCTCCGCCGCGCCCTTCAGAGCCGATAGGAATGAGGCGATCAGCTTGCTGTCTTCGCCGGCCCGGGTCAGAGCCACGACACGCGATGTAAATTTACAGTCGGAGACGCGAATGAAGCGGATGTCACTGCGATTGTTGGTAGCGACCGAGGCACCCACCAGCGTCACACCTTGTCCCGCAGCCACGAGGCCGAGCGCCGTGTGGATTTCCACTGCGTCCTGAACAACCTGCATGTGCACGCCTGCGTTGACGACCTGCGCGATGAGGCGCTGCGAGAAGTGAGTTTGCGGATTTTTCGGATAGCTGATGTAGGGAACGTCTTGCAGGTCAGCGAGCCGAATAGATGCGCGGCGCGCCAGCCGATGGTTTGCGGGAACGGCTGCAACGAATGGGTCCTCGATCAGCACGGTCTGCTGCAAGTCGGACGGAAACTCGTCTTCGCCAAGCATACGCACGATGCCGACATCAACACGACCGCTGCGCAACTGGGCGGGCTGAAATTCGGACAGCATTTCGAGCAGGTCGACCTGCACCTCGGGCAACTCGGTGCGAAAAGCCCGCACAGCTGAAGGCAGCAACGAGAAAATGGTGGAGCGGACAAAAGCAACGCTGAGCCAGCCTCGTTTTCCCGCAGCGATGCTGCTGGCTTCTTCCTGCAAGCGGCGGCTGGCCACCAGCAGTTCTTTCGCGCGCGGATAGAAAAACTTACCCAGCGGCGTTAGCGACATCGGCCGCGTGGTACGGTCGAACAGAACCCCTCCCAGTTCTTTTTCAAGAAGACTGATCTGGGTACTGATGGCGGTGGGAGCGACGAACAGTTGCGTTGCTGCCAGCATTGCGCCGCCGGCATCTACAGCGGCGCAAAAATATTTAAGTTGCCTGTCGTTCATAACCCTGACTCAGCCGTGAGATTTGATAGAGCGGCTTTCAACAGCAACTCGTCGCGTCGTATGTTCCGTCCCTGATGCTTTTCAGGATCGCTGCTTCTTCTTGTTGCTGGACCCGTACCGCATCCAGAATGTCCCGGCCCGTCGCATAGGAGAAGGCAACGACGCCATCAGCGTCGCCGACGACAATGTCGCCGGGATTGACGACCATGCCCCCGATCGAAATTGGCACATTCAACTCGCCCGGTCCATTTTTGTAAGGACCGCGATGAAATGCGGCGCGTGCAAAGACCGGCAGGTCGGACACGGCGAGCGCGGCAGCGTCCCGCACGGCACCGTCGATAACGAAGCCGGCGGCTCCACGACTGAGTGCGAGGTTCATCATGATTTCGCCGATCAGAGCGCGTGACGTATCGCCTCCGCCGTCCACGACAATCACCTGACCGGGACGAACGACATCGAGCGCCTGGTGAACGGCGAGATTATCGCCCGGCGAGGTCCGAACCGTCAGCGCCGTTCCAGCCATGGTGCGGCCGAGCGCATGAAACGGACGCAGTCCCATAGCACCCGGAAGCCGTGAAAGATTGTCGCTGATAAGGGCGGTTGCGGTGTATCTGAAGGCATCCAGCAGCGCCCGATCGGAATTACCGCCGTTCGCTTCTTGAGGGTCAAGCTGGGTATGGTCGTCACGGACTGGGCCTCGCACGTCAGATATCCAACTGACATGAGACCCGTCACGAGTCGCACGCGAGGGCGCTTTGTAGTGATTCATGGCGCGTTCCTCCGTGAAGCGCGTCTCAAAGCGTCGATCCCAAATCCTTATTAGGAATTTTATTTTCCGTCAGTGGTATAATGGTAAAATTATTTTACCATATGTCAATGACGTAGCAGACCGGGTGATCGAAGCCAGATCGATGAGGTACATACCTACAATAGCGTGACAGGCGGTACCCCACCTTTCGCTCATGGGTGCATGAGCAAAGACGAAGATACCGGAACCTTGAACGGCCTACGAGGGTCATTCCTCAAATTTGAAAGGTATTCTTTGCGGGCGTCACGTCAACTCGGACGGCCTGTCGTCGGTCGGCCGGGAGCTTAAACGAAGAGAGCGCCTTAGGTGTCGCGCGGGCTGAGGTCGCCGCCCTGCAGACGGCGCAACGAGATTTGTAGCCGTGCCTCTGCGGCAGCGATCTCGTTGATGACGCGCCGAGTGTAGAGCATGTGATCTTCGGCGGCCTTTCCGGCAGCCTCCGGATCGCGCGCCATCACCGCGTCGAAAATTGCACGGTGCTGATTGCGAAGCACGTCACGGATTTCGGAGCGCGCGTAGAGCTTCTCGCGGTTATGAAAAACGCCTTCTCGCAACATGCCGGAAAACGCCCGCATGATATGCAGAAGTACGAGGTTGTAGCTGGCTTCATAGATGATGAGGTGCAGATCGACGTCGGCTTGCGCCTCGTTTTGGGGGTCGGCCTCATCATGAGCGAGGTCAATGCGCTCCATGATACGGCTGAGATTGGCGCGGTCCACATCGTTAGCGCGTACCGCCGCCAGCCGCGCCGCCATGCCCTCCAGCGTCGCGCGCAACTCCAGATAATCCTCCACCGCTTCGGTGTGGGTGGCCATCAGCTCGATCAGGGGATCGGTGAAGCTGGTCGCCAGCGGTGCCACCCGGCGGCCGCCATTGGCGTCAGAGACGATCAAACCCTTGTCTTCGAGCATCTTGATCGCCTGCCTAACGGTTGGGCGCGAGACGTTTAACGGTTGCTCCATCGCCCGTTCGGGCAGCAGCGGATCGCCCGGACGCAGCGAACCTTCGAGAATAAGCCCCTCGATATGTCCGGCCGTGGCCTCAGCGGCGCTTTCGCCCCTTTTTCGTTCGTTTCCCATCGCGCACTTGGCCCAAGCGATGCCGGTAATTCGACCTCACGCCTTTAGATTCGCATGTTAGCTGACGCCAATTGAGCAACGCTATAGATTCACACTTGACAGTTTTGGTATAATAACTTTACCGTGATTATCAATCAAAAAAATAAAATGACCAAATGACGAGCTATCAACATCGTCAATGCGTTCACTGGGGAGGAGACGATGAATAAACCCGAGGCACGGGCCGCTTCAGCGAGCGCACTTGTGGACCGTCTGCGTGATATCGCAGGAAGGTCAAATGTTTTGACCGGTGCTCGCGCAACCCGCCGTTATGCCAATGGTTTTCGCTACGGCGGCGGTCCAGTCGCTGCAGTCGTGCGCCCCGGTTCGTTGGTCGAAATGTGGAAGGTTTTGAAAGCCTCGGTTGAGGCCGGTTGCGCCCTGATCTTTCAGGCTGCGAACACTGGATTGACCGGCGGCTCCACCCCTTGGGGCTCGGATTACGATCGCGAGATTGTCCTCGTGAACGTGATGCGGCTTCAGGGCATCCACCTGCTCGGGAAGGGCGAGCAGGTGGTCTGCATGCCTGGCGCGACGCTGGACGCGCTGGAAAGGCGTCTGCGTCCTTTGGGACGCGAGCCGCATTCGGTCATCGGCTCCTCCTGCATCGGAGCATCGGTGCTGGGAGGCATCTGCAACAACTCGGGCGGCGCGCTGATCAAGCGCGGCCCTGCCTATACCGAGATGACCCTCTATGCCGACGTCCGTGCCGATGGTTCGGTGGCGCTGGTCAATCATCTGGGGCTGGAGCTCGGCGACAATCCGGAAGAAATTCTGGCGCGCGTCGAACGCGGCGACCTGCCGCCGTCCGCGCCGACCAATGCATGGGCGTCGGACCGCGAATACGCAACGCATGTTCGCGATGTGGAGTCCGACACGCCGGCCCGGTTCAATGCCGACCCGCGCCGCCTGCGTGAATCGGCGGGATGCGCTGGCAAACTCGCCGTCTTCGCCGTGCGGCTGGATACGTTCGAGTCCGAGAAGGACACCAAGGTTTTCTACATCGGCACCAACAACGCCGCCGAACTGACCGAAATTCGCCGTCACATTCTCGCGAATTTCAAGACCCTGCCGATCGCAAGTGAATACATCCATCGCGAAGCCTACGACGTGGCGGCGAAATACGGAAAGGACACTTTCCTTTTCATCAAGAAGGCAGGCACCGACTGGATGCCGACGCTGTTCTCGGCCAAGTCGCGCGTCGATGCGTTCACCGAGCGGATGGGATTGGGCACGACCGTCTCCGACTGGATGGCGCAGGCGGCGTCCGCGATGATGCCGCAGCATCTGCCGTCGCGGATGAACAATTTCCGCGATCGCTACGAACATCATCTGCTTCTGCGCGTCGGCGGCGACGGCATTGCAGAGACCAGAACCTATTTGACGACCCTGTTTCCGTCAGCGGACGGCGACATGTTCGAATGTACCCCCGAAGAGGGCACCGCGGCGTTTCTGCATCGGTTCGCCGTTGCAGGTGCCGCGGTGCGCTATCGCGCCATCCATGCCAGTGAGGTCGAGGACATCGTCGCTCTCGATATCGCGCTCCGGCGCAACGATCGCGGTTGGGTCGAGCAATTACCGCGCGCGATCGACGAGAAGATCGACAAGAAGCTCTATTACGGACACTTCTTCTGCCACGTCTTCCACCAGGATTACGTGGTGAAGAAGGGGCACGATTGTCTCGCGCTCGAGCACGAGATGTGGGGCCTGCTCGACAAGCGCGGTGCCGAATATCCCGCCGAGCACAATGTCGGCCATCTCTATCATGCGAAACCCGCCCTTGCGGATTTCTATCGCAAGCTCGACCCGACCAACAGCCTGAACCCCGGCATCGGACAGACTTCGAAGTGCGAGCATTGGCGCTGAGCATGCGCCCGCAAGAGCGAGCTCGCTCTTGGCGGACGTGGTTTCGCATCGTCGCGCCGGAACGGCCGTTACGACAGGCACGGTGCCATCTCACCGGTTGAATTTTTACGGAAAGACTACGGAAGGGAGAACGAAGGGAGGCGAGGCGGACGAAAATTCCGGAACGTGTCGGTCCAAGCCCATAGGGCGACCGGCTCTGCACATTCACAGTTTCAACGATGACTCGCGCCTGCACGAGGTCGACAGCCCTGCCGAGCGCACCACCAGGAGGAATGTCTATGATCTGGTCACAGGTGTACGACCCGTTCAATAACTTGATATTGTCGACGCTTGCCGCCTCCATCCCCGTGCTGGTTCTGCTCGGCGCGATCGGCATTTTCGAAATGCGCGCCCATCTCGCCGCGCTACTCGGTCTTATTACGGCGATGGCCGTCGCCATCATCGGCTTCGGAATGCCGACAGGTCTTGCCAGCATGTCGGCGGTCTACGGCGCAGCCTTCGGCCTGATGCCGATCGGCTGGATCATTCTCAACGTCATTTTCCTTTATCAGTTGACGAGCGAGAAAGGTGAGTTCGACGTGCTGCGGATCAGCATCCGCAACATTTCGGACGATCGCCGGATGCAGCTTTTGTTTATCGCCTTCAGCTTCGGTGCCTTCTTCGAGGGCGCGGCGGGCTTCGGCACGCCGGTCGCCGTGTCGGCTGCCATGCTGATGGGTCTGGGCTTCTCGCCGCTCCAGGCCGCAGGTCTGTGTTTGATCGCGAACACCGCGCCGGTGGCTTATGGCGCGCTGGGAACGCCGGTGATCGCGCTCGCCGCTGTAACGGGACTCGACCTGATCGAGTTGTCCGGCATGATCGGCCGTCAGTTGCCGCTGTTCTCGCTCATCGTTCCGTTCTGGCTGATCTGGGCCTTCGTCGGTTTCCGCAAAATGATGGAAGTCTGGCCGGCGGTGCTGGTCGCAGGTGTTTCATTCGCGGTGCCGCAATATCTGGTCTCCAACTTCCATGGCCCCTGGCTGGTCGACGTCGCGGCTGCGATTTCGTCCATGGTCTGCCTCGCGCTGTTCCTGCGTGTCTGGCAGCCAAAGAAAGCCATGACCGAAGCGCCGCGCGACTGGTCGTCGGATGAAGTGCCCGAGCTGCCTCATGAGGATGAGTCGCTGACCGCGAAAAGGTCTGTGCTCAAAGCCTGGATGCCTTGGGTCATTCTGAGCATCTTCGTGTTCATGTGGGGCGTGCCGCAGATCAAGGTCATGCTCGATGGCATCTGGAGCCTGAAATATCCGGTCCCGGGTCTGGACGGTTTCATTCAGAAGGTCCCGCCGGTCGCAACCCACGCGCATATCGAGCGCGCGGTGTTCAACTTCAACATCCTGTCGATGACCGGAACGGGCATCCTGCTGGCCTCGATCCTGTCGGGCTTCATGCTCGGCTACAGCCCGGCCGGTCTGGTGCAGATGTATGGACGCACATTCTGGATGATCCGCTACTCGCTGATCACCATCGCGTGCATGCTCGCGCTGGGCTACGTTACCCGTTATTCGGGAGTCGATGCGACGATGGGTCTGGCCTTCGCGAACACCGGCTGGCTCTATCCGTTCTTCGGCACGATGCTGGGCTGGCTCGGCGTGGCCGTCACCGGATCGGACACGGCGTCGAACGTGTTGTTCGGCGGCCTGCAGAAGGTGACCGCGCAGCAGTTGAACCTGAACCCGGTGCTGATGGCTGCGGCCAACTCATCGGGCGGCGTCATGGGCAAGATGATCGATGCGCAATCGATCGTCGTCGCCTCGACGGCGACCAAGTGGTACGGACGCGAGGGCTCGATCCTGCGCTACGTGTTCATCCACTCGTTGGTACTGGCTGCTCTCGTGGGCGTTCTCGTGATGGCGCAAGCCTACGTCAAGCCGTTCACGTATCTGGTGCCACCGATCAGTACTACGGCGCCTGCGCCAGCTCCGGCAAAGTGAGGTCATTGTGCCAAACCCCAAGGTCGGTCTCTTCGTCACCTGTATCGTCGATGCTATCCGCCCTGGGATAGGCTTCGCTGCCATCCAGCTTCTTGAAGAAGCTGGATGCGTAGTCGAGGTGCCGCAGCAGCAAACCTGCTGCGGTCAACCCGCCTACAACAGCGGCGATGACGACAATGCCATGCGGCTGGCACGCCAGACCGTTGCGGCTCTTGAACCTTACGACTACGCCGTGTTGCCTTCGGGCTCATGCGCGGCGACCATCCGGCACGGCTATCCAGAACTTTTGGCGGGCGACCCGGCTTGGGCCGCCCGCACCGCCGCTGTCGCGGCAAAAACATACGAGATTACGAGCTTCCTCACTGATGTGATGAAGTATGCCCCCCAGGGGCGGAGGCTCAATGCCTCCGCCACCTACCATGATAGTTGCGCAGGCCTGCGTGAGTTGGGCGTTGCGCTTCAGCCGCGCGCTTTGCTGTCCAAAGTCGACGGTCTCGAAATGCGCGCACTGGAAGGAAACGATGTCTGCTGCGGCTTCGGCGGCACCTTCTGCGTCAAATACTCGTCGATCTCGAACGCGATTGTGGGCGAGAAGGCCGACGCTATCGAGCGCACCGGCGCGGACCTTCTGCTGGCGGGCGATCTCGGCTGCCTGATGAACATGGCGGGCAAGCTGCATCGCCAAGGCGCCAAGACGCGCTGCTTCCATACCATCGAAGTGCTCGCGGGTCGCGCTGACGGCCCGGCCATCGGCGAAGAGGCCTGACATGCACGGCTCGAAATTGTCTTTCAAAGAGCGCGCCAACGCCGCTCTCGCCGACAGCACTTTGAAACTGGCGATCGATCGCACCACCGGCAACGCCGAACGCAAACGCGCGCAGGCGGTCTCGGCTTTTCCGGAGTTCGAAGCCGCGCGCGGGCGGGGCAGGGCGATCAAGGATCATGTCATCGCCAATCTCGATCATTACCTCGAAATGTTCGAGCGCAACGCGGTAGCTTCGGGTGCCAAAGTCCATTGGGCTTCCGACGACGCCGAAGCGCGCGCCATCGTCACGCGTATCTGCCTCGACGCGAATGCCAAGATGGTCACGCGCGCGAAGTCCATGCTGGGAGAAGAGATCGGTCTGCCGCACGCTCTTGCCGATGCAGGAATCGAGCGTGTCGAAACCGATCTCGCGGAACACATCATTCAGCTTGCCGGCGATCCCCCGTCGCACATCGTCTGGCCCGCGATGCATCGCACACGCGAGCAAGTGGCCGAACTCTTCAAGGCGGGCCACAATCCGCCGCCTGCGGCTGACGATCCTGCAACCATGGTGCAAAGCGCACGTCGTCAGCTTCGGACCAAATTTCTCACCGCCGATATCGGCATTTCAGGTTCGAATTTTCTCGTGGCCGATACAGGCGCGACCTGCACTGTCACCAACGAAGGCAATGCCGAACTGACCACGACGCTGCCGCGCATTCACATCGTAACTGCGGGAATCGAAAAGCTGGTGCCATCGACCGCGCATGCTTTCGCGCTGTTGCGTCTTCTGGTGCGCTCGGCCACCGGCGGAGAACTGACGCAGTACACCACCTTCCATTGCGGCCCGAAGCGCGCAGGGGATGCCGACGGTCCGGAAGAAATGCACATCGTGCTGGTCGATAACGGCCGCACTCGGATGCTGGCCGATGAATTTCGCGAGATGTTACGCTGCATCCGCTGCGGCGCTTGCATGAATCATTGCGTTGTATTTCGCCAGATCGGCGGCCATGCCTATGGCGGCACCTATCCCGGCCCGATGGGCGCGGTGCTGACTCCGGTTCTGTCGGGTCTCGCAGGATCGCGTGATCTGGCTCATGCCTGCACCATGAACGGCCGCTGTGCCGAAGTTTGTCCGGTCGAAATTCCGTTGCCGACGCTGCTGCGCGCTTGGCGAGTCCGCAGTTGGCGCGAGCGGTTCGAACCCGGAACGGTAGTGGCGGGAATCGCGATGTGGGCGCAGGTCGCGCGCCGTCCGGCGCTCTATCGGCTGGCCAGCAGTATCGGCGTCCGCGCGCTTCGGATCTTCGGCAGAGGCGGATGGATTTCGAGCATTCCGCTGGCGGGAGGATGGACAAACTATCGCGATTTGCCGCGCCCATCCGGCCGCACCTTCATGGAGCAGTACCGCGCGAAACGGGCGAAGGAGAATCGCTCATGAACTCACGCGACAAAATTTTTTCCGCTATCCGCAATGGCCTGGCGACGCCGCGTCAATCGCCCGAGGTCATTGCCAGCGCGGCTGCTGCGCTGCTCGATGCGCCGGACACGACACGCCCGCAGCTTGTCGCCGAAACGCTGCCTGACTCTTTCGCCGTCAAAGCGCTCGCTCTCGGCACCACGCTCGATTACGTGACCTCGATGGCGGACGTGCCGCGCGCCGTGCGCCGATATCTCGAAGGACACACTCTTCCGTTCTCGGTCGCCCTTCAGTCCGTTCCGGAATTTATAGGGCTGAACTGGAGTCAGCTTGATCCGCATAACAAGCTCGCATCGGATGAGACAGCAGCAGTTGGTCTGGCGGAGTGGGGGATTGCGGAAAGCGGTTCGCTCGTCGTGCATTCGGGACCGAACGCGCCGATCATGCTGTCGTTCCTGCCGATGCACCACATCATTGTGCTGCGTGAAAACACCATTCTGCCGTATCTAGAAGATTACGCCGCGACGCTGTCGGGCAACGCCATTCCGCGCAACGTCGTGCTCATCACAGGACCGAGCGGGACCACCGACATCGAAGGCAGCTATGTGCGCGGCGCGCACGGCCCCGGTTTCCTCCACGTCATCATTCTGGCCGTCGATCCGGATGATCGCGGCGCGGGCATTTAACGCGTTCCATCTTGCATCGAAATATCACGGGGCGCTGTATCGGCAGCACTACCGAAAATTATCACCCGTCAGCGCATAGCGGCGCATTTTGTCGTAAAGCGTCCGCTTGGGAAGTCCGAGAATCTTGCTCACCGGCTCGACATTGCCCTGATGCTTGCGCAACGTATACGCAATCAGATCACGCTCGAACGCGCCGACATCATCTTTCAAAGTTCCGGGCGAGAGCTTTCCCGACGCGACCGGATGGAAACGGTTGCCCAGTAGTCCCAGCACAAAGCGGTCGGCGACATTACCGAGTTCGCGGACATTGCCGGGCCAATCGTAGGACATGAGGTCGAGCATCAGTTCTTTGGATACAGTCGGCGCCTCGCGCTTGTAGCGCGCGGCTGAAAGCATCACGTGATGCTCGAATAATTGAGGAATGTCGTCGCGCCGATCGCGAAGCGGAGGAATCGATAACGCGACAATGTTGAAGCGGAAATACAGATCGCTTCTAAACCGGCCCGCATCGGACGCGAGTTTCAAGTCTTCTTTCGTCGCCGCAATCACCCGCACAGGCACGCTGATGCTCCTGTTCGATCCGAGGCGTTCGATCTGGCGGAATTGCAGGACGCGCAGCAGTTTAACCTGCAACGCCATCGGCAGTGCCTCAACCTCGTCCAGAAACAGCGTTCCGCCCGAAGCGTATTCGATCTTGCCGATGCGCAACGTCTCGGCTCCGGTGAAGGCCCCTTTTTCGTGGCCGAACAGTTCGCTCTCGAACATCGCCTCGGGGATCGCGCCGCAATTGATGGCGACAAACGGGCCTTTACGAAGTGGGGAACAGTCGTGAAGCGCGCGAGCGACGACCTCCTTGCCCGATCCTGTTTCTCCGTGGATCAGAACATCTGGCGCGACATCGGACAACTTCAGGATGCTGTTGCGCAAACCCGCGATGGCAGCGGACTCGCCGATCAGCCGGCTCTCGATGCCGGTTTTCCGCTCCAGCTTCTTGCGCAATTCCCCAACTTCGAAACCCCGCCGCCGCTTTTCCATGGCTTGCGCCACCACATTGAGCAGCGTGTCATTCGCGGTCTGCTTCTCCAGAAAATCAAAGGCGCCGGCGCGCATCGCACGCACCGCGACTGCGACATCGCCCTGGCGCGAGATCATGATCACGGGAAGATTCGGATCGATTGAGATCGCTTTCTCAAGAAGCGCGATGGCTTCCATGCTCGCGAGCTTGAAGTCGACAAGAAGAATACCGGGAAAGAATTCGCGCAGACTTTCGAGCGCCGTTTCCGCGGACGCGTGAGGCTCCACGATAAAACCCGCGAGGCTCAACATCTGGGTGGTCGCAGTTCGCACCGCGACGTCGTCATCGACAACCATGATGCGAAGGCGCTCGATCGGCTTTGGCATGAAGTTCATTGCAGTATCCCGGCAACCCGTTAGTTGTTCGCGGTGTGAACGCGAGACCAAAGGAGGTCCCGCGATCACGTCCGTATCGTCAAAAATCCGGAACGATGTTCCGGCACGTCTCAGTGAAGTTTGATGGGCGTCGATGTTCGCCGCGACAGAAAGCGGCCGACCGTGTCCAGAAGCACTTTCGTCGTGCCGTGAATCGCGATCTGATGTTTTTTGTAGAGCGACTGATACACAAGCAGTGCGAAATATCCTTCGATCTGCATTTTGCCTTTGCCGAAACCGGCGAGACTTCCCACTGTCGAATACTTCGCAAGCGATATGAGCGATCCGAAGTCACGATAGACGTAAGGTTCGAGCGGCTTGCCGCTGAAGCGGCGAGCGATCTGCTTGATGATGTGGGACGCCTGCTGGTGAGCAGCTTGCGCGCGCGGCGGGACCGTTGCTCCGGTATCGCCGTTGGGACAGCTCGCACAATCGCCGATCGCGAAGATGTTGGGATCGTGCGTGGTCTCGAGTGTAGGCAGCACGACAAGCTGATTGTTTCGCGACAGTTCGAGCCCATCGAGATTGTTCAAGCAATCGGGACCCTTCACACCCGCGGCCCAGATGACAAAGCGCGATCCGATGAATTCGCCTGACTCCAGACGAACGCCCTCGGCCGTGACCTCGGTGACGAACGCACGGGTGCGGACGTCGATGTTAAGCGCATCGAGCAACAGGACCGTCGAATTCGACACGTTCTCGGAAAGTGCCGGCAGAATGCGGTCGGCCGCTTCGACGAGTGTGATGCGGACGTCTTTTTCCGGGGTGATGTTGTCCAAGCCGTAAGCCACCACGTCGCGCGTGGTTTGATGCAGCTCGGCGGCAAGCTCTGTCCCTGTAGCACCGGCACCGATAATGGTGACATGAAGCTGGCCAGGCTGGATCGGCTCCACCTGCGTATGCGCGCGGAAGCAGGCGTTGACGAGCTTGCTGTTGAAGGCCTCAGCTTGCTCCGACGTTTCGAGCTTGATGGCATGCTCTGCAACACCGGGCGTACCGAAGTCGTTGGAAATACTGCCGACCGCAATCACCAACGTGTCGTAGGTGAACGAGCGCTTTGGCGTGATTTCCTGACCGTCCTTGTCGTAGGTCGGCGCGAGATAGATTTCGCGCGTCTCTCGGTTGAGGCCGATCATTTCACCGTACCGGTAGCGGTAGTGGTGCCAATGCGCGTGCGCCAGATAGTCGACCTCATGTTGAGAGGCGTGCATGCTGCCGGCCGCGATTTCGTGCAGCAATGGCTTCCAGAGATGACGGCGCGAGCGCTCGATCAGCGTGATCCGCGCCTTGCGCTTCCGGCCGAGTGTGTCGCCAAGTCGTGTGACAAGTTCGAGGCCGCCGGCTCCTCCGCCGACAACCACGATGTGATGAAGATCGTTTTCCTTATTTTCCTTAGATACTGCCATGCTCTCCCTCCTCCGAGACGCGGGCCAGTTAGGCCTCCCTCATTTGTTTTTGTTTGGTCGCAAGCACCACGCCCCGGGGCGGTGATCGACGCCTTATTCCGGGCGGTCGTGTTGCTGCTGAGCGTGATTATCGATGTGCTCGCGCATTGTTCAAAGCAGCATTTCTTGGACGCAAACTCAGAAAAGCTGAGGCTATTTGGCTGGATTTTCAGAATTACAGAAAGGCCTGCGGGACAGGCGTTTTTTGCATTTTTTGAACTGGCCGAAAGGGACGCCCTTTCGCGGTCCATCCAGAGATAGGCAGCGATAAAAAAATCTGCACGAAGCCCTTGATCTCTCATCGCGCAGCGAGCAGGTTATCGCGCCTGCATTTCAGAAACGCAGGGTACATTTACGATAATTTGTGTTTCAGAAAAAATGGAGCAAGGCGCAGGAATTCGAAATTGCAATGGGGAACATGTCCCTCTAGCAAGTTAGCCGGGGAATTTTCGGAGGAATGTTGCGCGCGGTGTCGCGCTTGAGACTCTCGATCAATGCCGCTGAATGCGGCAATCAAATCATCAAACAAAAAAACATATATAGGGAAGAATGCACCATGGGTGACCATCAGGATTCGGATGCTCTCGAAACACGGGAGTGGCTGGACTCGCTAGAAGCGATCAAGACACGACAGGGCGCTGATCGAGCCAATTTTATCGTTAATGCTGTCGTTGATGCAGCGCGGCGTGAACGGCTTTACGTACCGCAGTCGCTCACAACACCGTACTGCAACACAATTCCTGTCAGCGCAGAGCCGCCACTGCCCGGCGATCCGGAGACCGAGCAGAAAATGCTCGCCATCATCCGCTGGAATGCGATGGCCATCATTTTGCGGGCCAACAAGACCAGCTCGGAATTGGGCGGCCATATTGCCAGCTTCCAGTCCGCCGCGACGCTTTATGACATCGGCTTCAACCATTTCTGGCATGCGCCGACCGCCGAACATGGCGGCGATCTCATTTTCGTGCAGGGCCATTGTTCGCCCGGCATTTACGCCCGCGCATTCGTCGAGGGACGTCTGACCGAAGACCAGCTGCTTGGTTATCGGCAGGAGACCGGCGGCAAGGGCATTCCAAGCTATCCGCACCCGTGGCTGATGCCGGACTTCTGGCAGTTCCCGACCGTCTCGATGGGCCTTGGTCCGTTGATGGCGATCTATCAGGCGCGCTTCCTGAAGTATCTTGAAAGCCGCGAATTCGCCAATACCGCCAACCGCAAGGTCTGGGCGTTTATGGGCGACGGCGAAATGGACGAGCCGGAATCGCTCGGCGCTATCTCGCTCGCCGGCCGCGAAAACCTCGACAACCTGATCTTCGTCATCAACTGCAACCTGCAGCGTCTTGACGGTCCTGTGCGCGGCAACAGCAAGATCGTCCAGGAGCTCGAAAGCGTGTTCCGTGGCGCGGGCTGGAACGTCATCAAAGTTCTCTGGGGCTCGGGCTGGGACGAACTCCTCGCCAAGGACAAGACGGGTCTGTTGCTTCAGCGCATGGAAGAGTGCGTCGACGGCGACTACCAGAACTTCAAGAGCAAGAGCGGCGCATATGTCCGTGAGCACTTCTTCGGCAAGTACGAAGAACTGAAGGCTCTCGTTGCCGACATGAGCGACGACGACATCTGGAAGCTCACCCGCGGTGGTCACGATCCGAAAAAAGTCTTCGCGGCCTACACCGCTGCCGTCAATCATAAGGGCCAGCCGACGCTGATCCTGCCGAAGACGGTCAAGGGCTATGGCATGGGTGAATCCGGCGAAGGCCAGATGATCGCCCACCAAGCGAAGAAGATGACCGCGAACGCCCTGAAGGGTTTCCGCGAGCGCTTCAATATCCCGGTGACGGACGCGGATCTGGAGAAGATTCCGTTCCTCAAACCGCCAGCCGATACTCCGGAAATGAAGTATCTGATGGATCAGCGCGGCAAGCTCGGCGGTTCGCTGCCGCAGCGCCGCCGCAAGTCGGAGTCGCTTGAAATTCCGCCGTTGACCACATTCCAGCGTCTGCTGGAAAACACGGGCGATCGCGAAATTTCGACCACGATGGCTTTCGTGCAGATGCTTGGAACGCTGGTGCGTGACAAGGTCATCGGCAAGCGCATCGTTCCGATCGTGCCGGATGAATCCCGCACCTTCGGCATGGAAGGCATGTTCCGTCAGCTCGGCATCTACTCGTCCGTCGGTCAGCTCTACAAGCCGCAGGACGCCGATCAGCTGATGTACTACCGTGAAGACAAGCACGGCCAGGTTCTGCAGGAGGGCATCAACGAAGGCGGTGCCATGTCCAGCTGGATCGTCGCTGCGACGTCCTACAGCTCCAACAACGTGCCGATGATCCCGTTCTACATCTACTACTCGATGTTCGGGCTTCAGCGCGTCGGCGATCTTGCTTACCTCGCAGGCGATATGCGCGCTCGCGGCTTCCTGCTCGGCGGCACCGCTGGCCGCACCACGCTGAACGGCGAGGGTCTGCAGCACGAAGACGGTCACAGCCACATCCTGGCTGGCACGATCCCGAACTGCGTGTCTTACGATCCGACCTTTGCATACGAAGTCATCACCATCGTCCGCGATGGCATGAAGCGCATGTATCAGGATCAGGAGGATGTTTATTACTACATCACTCTGATGAACGAGAACTACACGCATCCGGCCTTGGCTGAAGCCGCGGCAGGACCGGCGACTGAGGAAGGCATTCTCAAGGGCCTTTACCTTCTCAAGAAGGGCGCTGCCCAGAAGACCGGCCAAACCGTTCAGTTGATGGGCTCCGGCACCATTCTTCGCGAAGTCATCGCGGGTGCCGAACTGCTGGCTAAGGATTTCGGGGTTGCCTCCGACATCTGGAGCGCCACCAGCTTCAACGAACTGCGCCGCGACGGTATGGCGGCCGAGCGTTGGAATCTGCTGCATCCGACCGAAAAGCGTCGCCAGAGCTGGGTGGAAGCCCAACTGTCGAAGCATGCCGGACCGGTCATCTGTTCGACCGACTACATGCGCAATTACGCGGATCAAATCCGCGAATACGTGCAGGCAGCGGGCAAGCGCTATGTGGTGCTTGGTACGGACGGCTTCGGACGCAGCGACTATCGCGTGAAGCTCCGCAACTTCTTCGAGGTCGATCGTCACTTCGTGGTGGTCGCTTCTCTGAAGGCGTTGGCGGATGAAGGAAAGTTGCCGGCCTCTGTCGTTGCAGATGCCATCAAGAAATATGGTCTGGACAGTGCGCGTTCTGCGCCCTGGACCGTTTGACGCGATTAAGGAAACAGTCCGATGAGCAAAAC
>Ga0209023_10000399_pt1 | contig 67913 bp, 72 predicted proteins | sample LakOneMetagenome_FD_187468 | JGI IMG/M metagenome (GOLD analysis project Ga0209023, IMG submission 187468) | Freshwater and sediment microbial communities from Lake Erie, Canada (SPAdes) (version 2) | ecosystem: Environmental > Aquatic > Freshwater > Lentic | place: Lake Erie, Canada...
CGTCGAGAAGTGCCGCTGACGACGATCCGTCGTGTGGAACTACTCGAAGACGCTGCCGACGACGATTAGCGGCGGCCGCGTCAGCCTCGGCCAGCCCTGCGGCATCTCGGCCGTGTCCTTCCGCCGCCAGACGGGCGACTGGTAGTTCTTGTGACGACCCCTCCCCGACTCCAAGTGGCTCAGCCCTGAGCCTGGGCCGCCGGCGAGGCGCTCAACAGTTCCGGTCTACGTCGTGTCCCTCCGATGGCCATTCCCAACCGCCGAGACGACCGGCGAAGTCCTGGAACGGGCCACCTTCATAGCCCCCATCGAGCGGCGGGATACCACATTCGTGGAGCACAACTAGGGTCTCGTGAACACCTCCGACAAACTGCTGGGCGAGCATCTCGGCCAGCACGTCGCGCTGCTCACTGCTCAACGACAACAGCAGCTGGTTCATGCGCCACTGATCGCCCAGGCTGCCGTCGGCAGAGTCAGCATTCCGATTCCAGACGCCTGCGCGTGCTCTGCGTGCCCCCATCTGCCCCTGGCCCCGAAGGCACGAGTCGACCAATCTGTCGATGATCTGGCGGTAGGAGCCATCGTCGAGCATGGTGCAGACGCTACTGACCGGCGCCCGTCGGAGACAGGTGCCTCGGCCACCGACGACCTCGGGAGTCGACCCCCAGCAACGACCGGCTCCTACCGAAGCCGTGACCTCTTGCTCGAAGCCTGCCCCCTATCGCCGGCAGTTGGGCGGGCAGGCGCAGGCAGCCGATGAGCGATCGTAGTCAGCGGGTCGTGGAAGACTCCCGACCGTGGTAGCCGCCGTTCACTTCTACGCGACGCCGACCGACCAACTCCAACTGCTGGACTATCTAGGGGAGCCCGACGAGGTGACCCTGCACCCGTGGCCGCTGGTCACGTCACCGGCTGCGTCGTTGACACGGCAGGATGCGCTGTCTCGCTCGCATTTGATGGTGGTGAGTCGTGTACTCGGCCCTCCATCGGTCATCCGTTCGGGGGACGCCGCTATGGCGTGTCGACGGCACGTGAAGACTGACCCCCAAACGGCAACTGAAAGTTGACCCCCTCCGAGAGCCTGTCCTCATCCTCGAGGCAGGAGATGCGGAGTGTTGTCAGTGGAGGACTGGGCTGAGATCCGGCGGTTGCATCGTGCGGAGGGAGTGCCGATCAAGGTGATCGCCAGATCGATGAGGATCTCTAAGAACACCGTGCGTAAGGCGTTGCGTGATGAGGGTCCGCCGCGCTACGAGCGGGTCGGGCGTGGGTCGTTGGTCGACGAGGTCGAGCCACGGATCCGCGAGCTGTTGCGGGTGACGCCGACGATGCCTGCCACGGTGGTGGCTGAGCGGATCGGATGGGAGCACTCGATCCGGATCTTGCGGACCCGGGTCAGTGACCTGCGGCCGGTCTATCTGCCGCCTGATCCGGCATCACGCACGACCTATGAGCCGGGCGAGCTGGCGCAGTTCGACTTCTGGTTCCCCGACATCGAGGTCCCGGTCGGGTACGGCCAGAACAGGACCGCGAAGCGGTTGCCAGTGATGACCACGGTGACCGGCTACTCGCGGTGGTCGGGCGGGATCTTGATCCCCTCCCGCGACGCTGCAGATCTCTACGCCGGTTGGTGGCAGCTGCTGTCGACCCAGTTGCAGGGCGTGCCGAAGACGCTGGTGTGGGACGGCGAAGGCGCCGTCGGGCGATGGCGGGCCCGCCAACCCGAGCTCACGCTGGACTGCCAGGCGTTCCGTGGCGTGCTCGGCACCAAGGTGTACATCTGCAAGCCCGCCGACCCCGAAGCCAAGGGCATGCTCGAGCGACTCCACGACTACCTGGAGAAGTCGTTCCTGCCCGGCCGCACGTTCACCTCACCGGAGGACTTCAACACCCAGCTCGCCGAGTTCTTCGTCAAGGCCAATGCCCGCCGGATGCGGGTCCTGGGCTGCACACCGGGCGACCGGGTCGTCGCGGACCGGGCAGCGATGATGCCGCTGCCACCGGTGCCACCCGAGGTCGGGTGGCGCAAGACGATGCGGCTGCCACGTGACCACTACGTCCGACTCGATTCCAACGACTACTCCGTCCATCCGGCGGTGGTCGGGCGTCGCATCGAGATCCATGCCGATCTGGACCGGGTGTGGGTGACCTGCGAAGGCGCGGTCGTCGCCGACCACGCCCGGATGTGGGCACAGCACCAGACGATCACCGACTTCGAGCACACCATCGCCGCCAAACTGCTGCGCCAAGGACGCGGTGATCTGCTGCGTCCGGTCGCGGACGCGGTGACCGGCGAGGAGGTCGAGATCCGCTCACTGGGCGTCTACGACCAGGTCCTCGGGCTCGTCGATGAGGAGGTCTCCTGATGGCAGCGGCGACGACCACGAAGACGACACCGAAGACGGGCCGAGACGTCACCAGCGAACTGGAGTACCTGACCCGGGCGTTGAAGGCACCGACGCTGCGGGAGTCGGTCGAGCGGCTCGCCGAACGCGCCCGTGAGGAGTCCTGGACCCATGAGGAGTTCCTCGCGGCCTGCCTGCAACGCGAGGTGTCGGCGCGCGAGTCCCACGGCGGCGAGGGCCGGATCCGGGCCGCCCGCTTCCCGTCCAGGAAGAGCCTGGAGGACTTCGACTACGCCCACGCCCGCGGCCTGAAGCGAGAGACCATCGCTCATCTGGGCACCCTGGACTTCGTCGCCGCCAAGGAGAACGTCGTGCTCCTCGGACCGCCCGGGACAGGGAAGACACACCTGGCCACCGGGCTCGCGATCCGCGCATGTCAGGCCGGGCACCGGGTCCAGTTCGCCACCGCGTCCCAGTGGGTCGACCGGCTCGCCGAGGCCCACCACGCCGGACGGCTCCAAGACGAGCTCCGCCGGCTGGTCCGCTACCCGGTGCTGGTCATCGACGAGGTCGGCTACATCCCGTTCGAGCCCGAAGCAGCGAACTTGTTCTTCCAGCTCGTCTCATCGCGCTACGAGCGGGCCAGTCTGATCGTCACGTCGAACAAGAACTTCGCCCGCTGGGGCGAGGTCTTCGGCGACGACACCGTCGCCGCCGCGATGATCGACCGGCTCGTCCACCACGCCGAGGTCATCGCCTTGAAGGGCGACTCCTACCGACTGAAGAACCGAGAACTCGGCCGCGTCCCCGCGGCCATCACCGAAGAGAACCCATAACCGAGGGGGTCAGTTTTCGATTGCCGCCAGGGGGTCAGTTTTCAGCCGCCGTTGACACTCTTAGGGGACTTTCGTGGCGATGTCTTCGATGCCGACGGTCTGCGTGAGGAGTTCGCGAGGGCCGTGAGGAGTCGGCTTGTGGCGATGGCGAATGAGTCAGACGCTGCAAACTTCATGGGCACACTCGAATGACGCTGTGGCCGCCGCGTCGATCACTCGCCTCCACGAAACCCGGGGCGATTCAAACACCCACAGACGACACACCTGGCACGCGCGGCCATTCACCCCGCGCAAACCATGCTTCCCGTGAGCCCATCCGCCTTCGGGACGCAGGGTCAGGGCCTAGAAGCATCGGGTGCTTCATCGTCGCCACGCGATGGCGTCTCCGTTACCTTGTCACCCGCGGCGAGCCGGCATCGTCCGGTGTGGGTGATCGGCTCGTTGACTGTCGATATCCTGGAGGATAATGTCAGTTATATGAGAACTGAGGCGCCGCTCCTCGCTCCGATCTTCCGGTCGGACGGTCAGGCGCGTCTGCTCTCCGAATTGTTGCTCGCCGGTGAGGAGCTGAGCATTACCGACCTGGCCAAGCGGGCCAGCCTGGCCTACCCGACCGTCCACCGCGAGGTCGCGCGCCTGATCGAGGCTGGCATCCTGAGCGAGCGACATGTGGGCCGCACGAGGCTGATCCGCGCCAACGACGAGAGTCCGCTGGTGGACCCTTTGCGCGAGATCCTCACGATCGCGACCGGCCCGGTGGTGATCCTGGCCGAGGCGCTTGGCCGCGTCGACGGGATCGAGTCGGCGTTCCTCTACGGCTCCTTCGCAGCGCGGATGCTGGGGGATGCCGGTCCGGCGCCGCACGACATCGACGTCATGGTGCTCGGTGAGCCCGACGTGGACGCGGTCTACGAGGCGTGCACGCGGGTCGAGGCCGCGGTGCGCCGTCCCGTGAACCCGACGATCCTCACCCCTGAGGAGTTCGCGGCGCGGTCCGGGTTTCTGGACAACGTGCGCAGCGGCCCGGCGGTCGTCGTGATCGGGGAGCTGCCGTGGCGCTGACTCCGCTCACGCGCGTCCAGCAGGCGACCGTCCTCGCGCTGGTCGAGGCACGACGTCTCGATGTCGTGCCCGCGGACCTCGCGCGTGCGACCTCGTTCCTGCATCAGGCCAAGGAGCGCCTGGACCAGTTGCCGCTGCTCACCAGTGTCGTCGTCAGGTACGGCATTGCCTACGACGCCTGCCACGACACGGGGGAGGCGCTGCTGGCGGCGTACGGCTTCCGGACGACCAACGGGCCCGGCCAGCACGAGGCGCTCGGCCGCTACCTGCGTGCCGTCTACGACAAGCCTCCGGCGGAGAAGGCGGCGAGGGAGTTCGACCGCCTGCGACGCGCTCGCAACCAGGACCGCTACGAGGCGAAGCCGGTGGGCGCCGCGGCGACCGAGAAGGCCGAGCAGGTCGCCCGGGCGCTGTTCGACGCCGCCCTCGCCAGAGGGCTCTCGCCGTGGCCCAGCAGTCCACAAATAGTCCGCAAGAAGTCCGGCCGAGACCGATGATGGCCGACGGCAGCCGAAACCCTGCGTGATCGTTCCGCTTCAACGTCTAACGTCGTCGGGATTCGCTGGTAGGCGTCGAGGATTGCTGGTTCTCGGGTTCGAGCTGGTCTGCAGACACCTCCGCAGATCGACCTGCTGCGCCGAGACCTGTGAGGCTGCGCGTGAAGCAGACCCAGCACCCGCCGACCGGCAGTCCGCCGTTGCGGGCGGCGACCAGGGACACGGCCGGCCGCGGCGGGTCAGGGGAGCCCGGTCGCGGGCGGACGGTGCCGGACTCTGCCGTTGGCGCCGCCCGCCCGCGGTTCACCAGCTGCGGCCCGGATTGCCGAACGCGGCGCGGTGGCGGCGCACGAATCGGCCGCGGGTCAAGCGCAGGAGCAGTCGTTGTGGTGGCGGCGCGAGCGCGAGGAGCTGCCGCGCATCCTCCTCCGGCAGCGCGTGGAAGACCCAGGGGACCAGCGTGCTGACGATCCGGAGCGGGTAACTACGGCCGATGCGCTTCTCGACCTCGGCGTACGTCGCCGGGTCCATCACCCTGGAGACCAGCGGTAGCGTCACGGACTCCTCGTGGCTCAGGTGGCCCTCGATGATGTGCCTGGCGTCGGCCAGTTGATGGTGGAGATCGTCCCGGGCCGACGACGAGGGATCGGCGAGCATGATCCGGAAACCGTGCCGACACATCTCGAGTGCGCGACCGATCGCGGCGTGCTCGTCCTCCATCGCTACGACGCGGCCGCGGTCGGCTGGAGTGCCGTGGGCACGGACTGCGTCGGCGAGCGCAGGCCAGTAGACGTCGTCCTCGGCGGCGTGGTGATGGTGGAGCAGCGTGGCGAAGAGCTCCCAGTAGTCACGCAGGCCCTTCCAGGCCGCCGCATCCTCGACGGGGGTCCTCGAGGCGGCGCCGACCAGGTCGGCGAGATCGCGGCGGAACGCGAAGTGCATGGCATACATGCCGTTGTGGTCGATCGGGCCCTCGGTGACATGCGCCTGTCCCGGTAGCCTCAGCTGGCTGGTCATCGGCTCGTCCTCATCCAGTGCCACGCGACGGCGCCGACCCACAATTCGTACGCGAGGGTGCTCAGCGCGAGGAGCGGGAAGAGGCCGCCGAACAACAGCGTGGCCGTCCCGACCAGGCTGACCGGAAGAAGAGCGATCCCGATTCGCTGCAGCCGGGGTGCCTCGGCGGTGAGCCTGAGGGCGACCACGATCGCCCCGACGAAGAACAGCCGCGGCAGGACGGAGAACGCCAGGGAGTACGGCGCGATCGAGTCCCAGCCGGCCAGGATCCGGACGTCGGATCCGGTTGCGGCGACGTCGAGGGCCACGTCGTGCAGGACGGCGGCGTACGGCCAGACCAGCGACAGCAGCACGCCGGACGCGACTCCGATCGTGGCGAGGGCGCCCGAGGGCTCCGCCCGACGCAGCTTCACGTGGACGGCCCCGAGGAAGCCGGTGAGCAGGGAGCCGGCCACAACGAAGGCGTAGTTCCCGGCTCGATACCAGGCTGCGGCGTCCAGCACGTCATGGCCCCAGTGCGTGGGGCTGTCGCCGATGCTGCCGCCCTTGGGCAGCACGAGGACGGACATGCCGACCATGACGGTCAGCTGGCAGATCGCGAACGCCAGGCCGAAGCGGGCACTGAGTCGGGCGACGCGGTCGCCGACGTCCGTAGGTGCTGTCTGCGCACCTTGGGTGATGGGTGACATGGTCTTCTCTTTCCTTCCTGGGCTCAGTCGAACGGTTCGTCCGAGCCGTCGAGAGCGAACCTAGGAATTGGCGACGTCCTGGCACATCGAGCCGGGGGCGGGTTCGTCTTCATCCCTCGGCGTCGTCCTGGAGTCCGCCCGTGGGCTGATTCCCCGCAGGGCGTTTGCTCACTAATCTCAAGTCGTGATCGAACGGCTGCGCACCACACGGCTCGACGCCACCTTGGCGGTGGCTTTCGCGCTGGTCGGGCTCGGCCAGGTGGTGCTCCTTCCGATCGGCGGTCCCGGGCTCGGGGAGCTGTTCGTGATCTCGTCGACCCTGCCGTTGGCCTGGCGACGCACCTTTCCGGTCGAGTCTTCGCTGATTGCCTCGGCATCCTGGCTGATCCCGCTCGACGGCTTCGCGGTGCTCGGCTTCGTGGTCGTGATCCTGCAGTTCTTCGCCCTCGGCACGCACGGGAGCCCGCGCCGGGCCGTCGTACTGGCGACGGTGTGGGCGTCGGCGGTGTCCGTGGTCGGCACGCTGCTCGGCCCCGAGGCGCCGGTGGCTGCGATCGGTGGTGTCCTCGTGGTCGTCGCACCGGTCCTAGCCGGCCTGGCGCTTCGCCACGAGCAGCACCAGAAGCACGCGCTCGCCGTGCTCGCCGCCGAACTCCAGGACGAGCGGGCGCGGGCCGAGGAAGCTGCCGTCGGCGCGGAGCGAGCCCGCATCGCCCAGGAGCTCCACGACGTGGTCGGGCACGAGGTGACGCTCATCGCGATCCAGGCCGAGGCCGCAGCCGCCGCGCTGCGCGCCTCGCCGGCGCGGGCGACGGAATCGGTGGAGGCGATCCGTACGACGGCCCACCGCACTTTGGCCGAGATCCGCGGGGTCCTCGGGGTCCTCGCGCCGTGCGGCGAGGGGGCCGAGCTGAGCTCGGAGACCCCGTGTGAGCTGGCCGACCGGGCACGCGAGGCGGGGATCGACAGTTCGTTGACGGTGACCGGCACCCCACCGCCGGGTCATGCACCGGTCTCGCTGGCCGTCAATCGGATCGTCCGCGAGTGCCTGACCAATGCCGGTCGTCACGCTCCCGGCCAGCCGGTGTCGCTCGCGGTCGACTGGTCGGCAGAGGGCGTCACGGTGTGGTCGACGAACCGCGCGCTGACCCCGGGCAGACCGGTGCCCGGCCGTGGGTTGTCTGGCATCCGCCATCGAGCCGAGCTGCTCGGCGGAAGCTACGACGCTGCTGTCACGGACGGCCGGTTCGAGGTAGAGGTCCGGATCCCCGTGGGACAAGCCCCGTGACGCGGGTCCTCGTTGTCGACGACCAGGACCTGGTGCGACACGGCCTCCGGATGATCCTGGAGCTCGGCGGCGTCGAGGTCGTGGGGGAGGCTGCCGACGGCGCGGCCGCGGTCGCGGCAGCGGTCGAGCTCGATCCCGATGTGGTCCTCATGGACCTGCGCATGCCGATCATGGATGGTGTCGAGGCGACCCGGCAGATCGCCGAGGTCGGCGGGCCGCGCGTGATCGTGCTGACGACGTTCGACGCCGACGAGCACGTGGTGGACTCGATCCGCGCAGGCGCTGCGGGCTTCCTGCTCAAGGACGTGACTTCTGAAGGGTTGTTGGACGCCGTACGACGCGCAGCCGCGGGGGAGCCGGTCGTGGCCACCGTGGTGCTCGCCCGGATGATGGACCACTACTCCGCCCGTCCGCCGACCGTGCTCCGGGATCCACCCGGCCTTGCCGAGCTCAGCGACCGCGAGCGCGAGGTCCTCGCACTGATCGGAGCCGGACTCTCCAACCCGGAGATCGCCGAGAAGCTGGTCATCAGCATGGCGACCGTCAAGACGCACGTCAGGCACATCTTCGCCAAGCTCGACGTCCGTGACCGCGTGCAGGCCGTCGTGGTCGCCCGCGACGCCGGCTTCGACCGACCTGAGCACTCGGACCTCGGTGCGGCCCGCCGGACCCGGTGAACCCGTTGCGGTGACAGATTGTGGTGCACCGCCCGAGGCTGCTCGTGCTCGACGAACCGACCAACGCCCTTGACCCGTCCGGCGTGGTATTGCCTCGTGAGCTGTTGCTCGGCGCCGCCCGCAGCGGTGCGGCAGCGCTGGTCTCCAGTCATCACCTCGACGAGGTCGCGAGGATTGCCGACCGGCTCAGTGTCATCCGGGCCGGCGACGAGAGCCCGCTGGTGGGCCCCTTGCGCGAGATCCTCATGGTCGCGACGGGCCCGGTGGTGATGCTGGCCGAGGAGCTTGGCCGCATCGAGGGGATCGAGTCGGCGTTCCTGTACGGCTGACCCGAGCAGGTCGCCCGGGCGCTGTTCGAGGCCGCCCTCGACAGAGGGGTCTCGATCTGACCAGCGGTCCGCAAATGGTCCGCAAGAAATCCGGCACAGACCGACGATCGCCGACCAAGCACAACGCTCCCGCGGACGCGTTAACGCAGGTCAGACCATGTTGTTCGGCATCAGTCGGCGATGGTGAACGATCACCCAACCCCGCGTGTTCGTTCCGTTTCAACATGTGAACCGGCGCGTTTGGGCAGGTCGGAGGGGGTGTGGCCCCTCTCGGTCCGCACACGGAATTTGCCGTGACAACCCTGAGAACCCTGGGGTCCGGAGATGTCCCTAGTCCCGCACGTAGTAGTCGCCCATGACTCCATCGAAGGTGCCCTCGGACCGGCAGCAGCGTTTGAAAGCGCCGCCTGGAGCCGCATGGACAGGGGTCGTTGCCCCCGAGCTTCTCGATCAGCTCTTTGTCGACGCCGACGGTTCGGTCGCCTCGCTTGACGTTGGTCTCGCTAGAGGGAACCCCCGACGACGTTTGCTGATCGGCTCAAAAGGAGAGGGAGCTCTCGAAGTCGCGGTTCATGGTGCACCTCCGTGGTTGGGGAGCAGCGAGGCTACGCGTGGACCGAACTGCCCGCCAACGAGATATGTCTCTTGTCCGGCCCCCCGAACCCTCGCGGCGCCGGGCGTCCCGTATCCGACACCCCAACGGGACGCCGGCGCAGCTAGCTCTCCACCTGGCCGGTCTCTGCCGACCGCGGTTCGACTTCCGGGACCGCTTGTTGGGGCTCACAGGGTGGCCGAGGCGCACTGGGTCGAGGTGCACTGGGCCGGGGCGGATTGGCCGCCGTGCGTGGCTTCTGTATCTGTGGTCTGGGGTTGCCTAGGCGGGTGTCGGCGCGGGGTCGGTGGTGGGGTGTGTTTGCAGGCGGGGGATGGCGGCCAGCATGGTGAGGGAGGCGATCCCGAAGACGGGGGTGACGATGCACATGGCTGCGGGGAGGGTCCATGTCCGGTTGGTTCGGGCGCCCCAGGCCAGCAGCGCCAGGCCGACGGGGATGCGGTAGATGACCGGGGGGACGATCCCGCGCCCCTGCTGGTTGTTGTTGGCGGCCAGGAACTGGAGCCAGTCGTGCCACAGGTGGGGGGCGATCAGGTAGGAGATGCCCGCGACGGCAAGGGTGGTGGCTGCTGACCACAGCAGTGGTCGCCACTCCCGGCGCAGGAGGAACCAGATCGGGCCGAGCGTGGGGATGATCTTGGTGAGCGCCGAGATCGCCCACAGTCCTGGGTAGCGGAACCCGAGGACCACGACGATGGCGAGCAGCCAGTAGATGTTGCCCGACAGGATCTCGGGTGTGCAGCACAGCCACACTGGGATCGCGACCTTCCACTGGAGTGGCCGGACCAGCCAGGCGACGCCGACCGCGGCGGCTCCCACGAGCAGCGCGCAGAACACCGGCCACGGCAGGTGCGCGAACGGCCAGAGCACCTGGGCGAAGGCCGGGGAGTAGTTGTAGGCATCCCTCTGGCCCGGTTGCTGGGAGTACATGGGACCGTGCCAGGCCACGTAGTAAGCATGGGCGTCCCAGCCCAGCCTGCCCTTGTCGCCCCGCAGTTCGCTGACCGCGTACAAGACGAGGGATAGGCCCAGGACCCACCAGACATCGGTACGCAGACGCGCCCTGATGTCGATCCCCTGCTGCCGAGTCATCGAGCCTCATGCTGGCACACCGAACCGCTCGTGGCGGCGACTTGCCTGGATCCGTGACATTCAGCGCGCGAGGTCCCCCGCCGGGACGATCGTGCGTTGGGGAGGCCGCAGCTCATGCCGGATACCCCAGGGTCTGTGTCATGGCGTAGCGGAGCGTCATGCTCTGGACTCGCCCTGCGTATGGGTGTTGAGGCGCCCGCTCACAAGCGCCTTTTGCGGTATGGCCGGTGAGGTCGGTGACCCGGTCGGGGTGTGACTCAGCCCGGGCCGGACGCCACCACCTGGGGTGCGGCCATGGCGGCGGTGTTGGGGGCGTAGGGGAAGCGGGCCTTCCACCGCTGCTGCAACGGTGTGAGCAGCCGGTGGGAGGCGGAGGCCAGCGCCAGGGTGACGGGCAGCACCCACCACAACTGGTCCGATGGCAGCCCCCCGAAGGCCCAGCAACCAAGGGTCAGGAGCGGGAAGTGCCACAGATAGATCTCATAGGAGATCTCGCCGAGGTACGCCGCAGGGCGCCACGCCAGCAGCCGGGCCAGGCGCCCGTCCGGCACGGTGACCAGGTGGGCCACCAGGGCGACCGTCCCCACGGCGGCGACCGTCATGGGGATCGCCGAGAACGGTATGAACAGCCCGAGCACTACCGCGGACACGATCGCCGCAGCTCCGCCGGTACCGACGACGGCGCCGGCCCGCGCCCGGGGTCTGTCGTGCAGGGTGATCGCGAGCGCGCAGCCCAGCGCGATGCCGCCGGCCCGCAGGAGCCCCCGTTCGCCACCCCGGGCAGCCAGCATGACGTCGAGCCCGAGCAGCGCCACGGCGACGACCACGCACAGCAGGACCAGTCGCCGGGCGGTGACCCCGCGCCGGAAGGCCAGCAACAGCAGCGCCGGCCAGAAGATATAGAACAGCTCCTCGACGCCCAGGCTCCAGGTGTGCAGATAGGCCATACCCGCGACCCCGTGGGCCGACGAGCCGATCACGGTCGTGTAGGTGAGGGCCATGAGGTTCTCGGCGAGGAACCTCAGCGTGGACGGTGCGAGGAGCAACCCCGGCACGAGCAGGACGACAAGCAGCGCCAGCAGCGGCGGGTAGAGCCGCACGAACCGTCGCGCGTAGAAGCCGCCGACCCAGATCTCGCCGTAGCGGTCCAGCTCCCGCAGCAGCAGGGTGGTGATCAAGAAGCCCGACAGGACGAAGAAGACGTCCACGCCGACGTACCCGCCGAAGCGGTGAGGCTCCACACCGTGATAAGCCACGACGACCAACACCGCGGCAGCACGCACCCCGTCCAGCGGCGCGAACCTGCTACCGCTCGCAGCCGCGATGGCCGCGGGTGTCGTCGGGTTGGTCACGAACTCCGACTGTAGGGGCCAGCCGCTCCGCGCGCGGGAGAACCAGGCAACCCGCGGTCCCCATGCCACCACACCGACCCCGCAGTCCCAAGCAGTTCGGAGTCTCCCTCGAACTCCGACGGCCCAGCACACTCAGCGCCCAGCAATCCCCGGCTACAGCCACCGCACGCCGATCCCTTGCTGGTGACGTGTGACGATCGGCTCGCGGGGCGTGCCAGTGCGGGATCACCGAGAGGGTCGATGAGCTGCGCACCCGCGAATCATGAAGCGCCGGACCGACAGACGAAGGGTGCAGTTCATCTGGCGCGGCGGGATCGTGGATCACGGTCGCCACCACGCGGAAGACGTGCGCGTCCTGAGCGAGCGACAGGTGGGCCGCACGAGGCTGATCCGCGCCAACGACGAGAGCCCGCTGGTGGGCCCCTTGCGCGAGATCCTCATGGTCGCGACGGGCCCGGTGGTGATGCTGGCCGAGGAGCTTGGCCGCATCGAGGGGATCGAGTCGGGGTTCCTCTACGGCTCCTTCGCCGCGCGCATGCTCGGGGATGCCGGTCCGGCGCCGCACGACATCGACGTCATGGTGCTCGGTGAGCCCGACGTGGACGCTGTCTACGAGGCGTGCACGCGGGCCGAGGCCGCGGTGCGCCGTCCCGTGAACCCGACGATCCTCACCCCTGAGGAGTTCGCGGCGCGTTCCGGGTTCCTGGACAACGTGCGCAGCGGCCCGGCGGTCGCCGTGATCGGGGAGCTGCCGTGGCGCTGACCCGAGCAGGTCGCCCGGGCGCTGTTCGAGGCCGCCCTCGCCAGAGGGGTCTCGATCTGACCAGCGGTCCGCAAATGGTCCGCAAGAAATCCGGCACAGACCGACGATCGCCGACGAAGCACAACGCTCCCACGGACGCGTTAACGCAGGTCAGACCATGTTTCCGGCATCAGTCGGCGATGGTCAACGACCACCGAAACCCCGCGTGATCGTTCCGTTTCAAGGTGTGAACCGTTGTCACGCCGCCACGGGCGTGCGCGTGCGGGCGCGCCAGACCCGGGCGACGGCGAGGGCGGCGATGATGTCCCAGATGCCCCACCAGGCTGCGACCAGCGCCATGCCGCCGAGGCCGTCGAAGAAGGTGAAGACCAGCAGCAGGCCCAGGCCCGCGTTGCGCACGCCCACCTCGAAGGTCATCGCCTTGGTCGCGTCGGTCGGCAACCGGAAGGCCCGGGCGATCGTGTAGCCGAGGCCGAGCGCCAGCGCGTCGTGCAGGAACACCGCGATGGCCACGACGCCGATCCACTTCACGAACAGGTCGAGGTTGTTGACGAGGGCGATGAGGATCAGCGCGCCGAGGGCGGCGAACGCGACGGGTCCGACGATCCGGCCGGACCGGGAAGCCAGCCGGGGCCAGAAGTGGGCGGCGGCGATGCCGAGCACGAACGGCAGCCCGATCACCACGAGCACCTCGATGAGCATGTCGACGACGTCCAGGTGGATCGCCCGCATCATCGGGCCGCCGGTGGGGTGCAGGTTCCCCCACAGGGCGAAGTTGAGCGGCATCAGCACGATCGCGAGCAGGTTGCTCACCGCCGTCATCGACACCGACAGCGCCACGTCGCCGCGAGACTGGTGGGTGACGATGTTGGACACGTTGCCGGGCGGGCAGCAGGCGACCAGGATCATGCCGAGCGCCACCGAGCCACCGACGCCGAGCAGCAGCGTCAGCGCGAACGTGATGGCCGGCAGGATCAGGAACTGCGCCCCCACGCCGACGGCGATGGCCTTGGGGCGCCGGGCCGCCCGCCGGAAGTCGTCGATGCTCGTGTCGAGCGCGATGCCGAACAGGATGCAGGCGATGATGACGCGCAGCAGCATGCGCGAGCTCTCGTCGAAGGCGATCTTGATGTCGTCGACGTCCTCGACCAGGGCCACCAGGGGCACGAGCAGATCGCTCATCGGGTCTCTCCTGTCTGACGGCGCAGCCGACGGGTCATCAAGGTGGTGTAGATCCTGGGGGCGTGGCGGCTCAACGTCCAGGCCAGCCGGGCGGTGCGCCCCACCAGCACGACGTCGCGGCGCCCCTCCGACGCTGCGACGATGGCCGCCGCCACCTGTTCGGGCGTGATCTCCTCGCCCGTGGTGCGGCGGCTCTCCCGCCCCGTGGGGTCAACCACGCCCATCCCGCCCACGACGAAGGTGGGGTGGACGATGGTCACGCGCACCCCTTGGGCGGCGAGCTCGGGCCGCAGCGTGGTGAACAGGCCCGTCACGGCATGCTTGGCCGCGACGTACGCCGGTCGCCCGAGCACGGGCGCGAAGCCGGCCACCGATCCGACCAGCACCACGTGACCGCGGGCGCGGCGCAGGGCCGGAAGTGTCGCGAGCAGGGGAGTGAGCGCCGAGAAGTGGGTGCCGTCCATGACCTGCCGGTGGGTCGCCACGTCGTGGTCGTCGACCGTTCCGATCGCGGACAGCCCGGCACAGAGCACCAGCAGATCCAGCCTCGTCAGGTCCGCCACGGCGGCCGCGACGGCCGCCTCGTCGGCCAGGTCGCACACCGTCGTGCGGGGTCCGGGCGCCAGGTCGAGCCCGCGGACGTCGTCGCCCCGCTTCACCAGCAGGTCGACGACGTGGCTGCCGATCCGACCGGTGGCCCCGGTGACGACCACGGCCCGCCCCGTCGACCCGGTGGGCATCTCAGCCCCGCTCCGCGCGGCCCTGGCGGAAGATCTCGTAGGTCTCCCTCGTCGTCCTGCTCGGCAGACCGGGGAAGTCGCGACGCAGGCGCGTGTTGTCGAGCACGGGCCGGTGCAGCAGGAACTCCACCTGCTCGGGGCCGTAGCGTCCGACGCCGAACCGCGACATGACGCCGAGCCCGCTCCGCACCACGGCGGCCGGCACCGTCACCACCCGGGTGCCCTCGACCGCGGCGATGTCGCGCAGGGTCATCACACCGTCGCCCGCGAGGTTGTAGATGCCCGTACGCCGGCCCAGCACGCCGGTCACGATGATCTCGGCGACGTCCTCGTCCCAGATGAAGGTGAACGGCCCGTCGGTCTCGGCGAGCGTCATGATGACCCGACCGGTGAAGAGTGCGGTGATCTGGTTGTCGGTGCCCGCGCCGAGGATCGCGCCGGGCCGCAGCACCAGCTGCCCCAGCCCCGGGTGCAGGCGCCGGGCGCGGGCCAGCAACGCCTCGACCGCCGCCTTGTGGCGTGAGTAGGCGAAGGCGTCGCTGCCGGTCACGGGCTGGTCCTCGGTGAGCAGCCGGCCGTCGTTGCGGGCGCGGTAGCCGTACGCCGCCCCGGAGCTGGTGACAGTGAGGTGCCCGACCCCGGCGGTGACACAGGCGTCGACCACGCGCCGGGTGCCGCCGACCTCGATGTCCTCGAGCTCGGACTCGCTCATGCCCCGGGGCGGCTCGACGATGGCCGCCAGGTGCACGACCGCGTCCGCGTCGTACCGGCCGATCAGCTCGGCCAGGTCGACGTCGCGCAGGTCTCCGGTCACGTAGGAGACCCCGGGCACCGGTTCGCGGGGCTCGCGGACGTCGAGGGACACGACGGTGGCACCTCGCTCCGCGAGCCGGCGGACGACCAGCGATCCGAGGTAGCCGGCGCCGCCGGTGACGAGGACGGACACCGATCAGCCCTTCGGTTCCTGGTGCATCTTCTTGAACGACTGCAGGCCTGGCGCCCACAGGTGCTCGACCTGGTCGACGTGCACCTGCACCACCGCCGCGCGACCGCAGTCGCGGGCCCGTTCGAGCGCGCCCTCCAGGTCGGCTGCGTCGGTGACCAGCTCGCTGTGGGCGCCCATGGCCTCGCCCATCAGGTCGTAGCGGCAGGGCGCGAAGTCGGCATAGACGATCTGGTCGGGCGGTAGCGCCGAGTTGGTCAGCATCTTGTGGGCGACGGTGGCGATGGGGTGGGCCTGGATCTGCTGGCTCATCTTCACCATGCCCCAGGCGCCGTCGACCAGCACGACATAGACGATCGGAAGACCGAGCCGCACGGCGCTCTCGACCTCGGTCGGGTGCATCCCGAAGGCGCCGTCGCCGATCAGCACGCAGACGCGCTGGTCGGGTGCCGCCACGGCCGCGCCCAGGGCCTGGCCCATGCCCGCGCCGAGCATGCCGAACTTGTAGGTCGACAGGACGGTTCGCGGCACGTCGGCGGAGTGGTGGAAGTTGGACCACACCACGGTGTTGCCGCCGTCGAAGACCCAGAGCGTGTCGTCCGGCATGACCCGCTGGGCGGTGGAGGGCACCAGGCCGGGGTGCACCGGGGAACCGGTCTTGAGCGCCTTGGCGAGCTTGGAGCGCTCGTCGGCGATCCGGCCACGCCACGTTGCGAGCCGCTCCTCGCGCGCGGCCAGCCCGGGGACAGTGAGCTGCTCCACCGCGTCGGCGAGGGCGCGCAGCGCCTCCCTGGCATCGGCGAGGATCGCCAGGCTGACCGGCTTGTTGACGCCCAGCCGCTCGTCGTCGACATCGATCTGGATCGTGCGCTGCATCCCCGGCGGCGCCCAGTTGGGGGCCTTGCCCCACCAGTCGGTCTCCCCGAGCCGGCTGCCGACGACCAGCGCCACGTCGGCGGCGTTGCGCACCTCGTCGTTGATGGCCAGGGCAGTCATCGGGATCGCCTCCGGCCGGTTCTCCGGGAGGGCGCCCCGGGCGGCCCAGCTGGTCGTCACCGGGGCGGCGAGAAGGCCGGCCAGCCGCGCGAGCTCGGCCTCGGCGCCGGCGTGATAGACCCCCGAGCCGGCGTGGATCATCGGCCACTCGGCCTCGACGAGCATCCGCGCGGCCCGCTCGACGAGCAGCGGGTCGGCCTGGAGCGGCGTCGTGCGGCGGTAGGACTCGGGCGCCCGGACGGCGCCGGCGTCGAGCCCGGTCGGCTGGTTGACGATGTTCTCCGGGACGTCGACGTGGACGACGCCCGGCCGGCCCGTGAAGCTGATCCGCAGCGCCCGTCGCAGGATCTCGGGCAGCCGGTCGGCGCTCGGCACGTGGCAGGACCACTTCGTCATCGGAGCGGTCACGGCGGTCTGGTCGAAGTTCTGATAGGTGCCGCCCCGGTCGGGGTGGGTGATGCCGACCCGGCGGCCGCTGGTGATCAGCAGGATCCGGTTGCCCTCGCCCTGCTCGACGGCGACGCCGGGTAGCACGTTGGCGACGCCGGGGCCGTTGGAGGCCATACAGACGCCGAGGCGGCCGCTCACCCGGGCGTAGGCACCCGCCATGTGGGCCGCCGCGGCCTCATGCCTGGGCGAGTGCAGAGCGATGCCCTCGTCACCCAGGGCACGGTAGAGCCCGAAGTAGGTCCCGTCGATGATGCCGAACAGGTGGTCCACCCCTTCGGCGGCGAGCATCTTGGCGATCAGCTGTCCGCCGGTGAGGCCCTTGGCCATGGCTCCTCCTCTTGTGGCTGTTCCCACAACGTAGGGTCTCAGCGCGCTCGACGTCCTGTACCGCGGCCCAGGATGTGCCCTTCCCTTGTGGCGAGCCACAACCCACACTGGGGCGATGTCCGACTGGGATCAGATCGCCGACCTCATCGAGCGGGTCGTCGCCGCACCCGACCTGATCGATGACGTGGTCGAGGAGGTGCGCGCGTCGATCCGCGAGGTCTCCGGCCTGGAGGCCTCCGACGTGGCGGGCCACACCCGGGCCCTGCTGGCGGCCGCCACCCGTTCGATCGCCTCGCGTCGGGGCCCCACCGAGCCCGAGCTGTCCTTCGTCGAGGATCTTGCCGTCACCCGGGCCCACCAGGGGGTGCCGATCCATGCGGTCCTGTCGGCCATCCACGTCGCCGAGCGCCGGATCTGGGCGCGAGCCAAGGTCGTGGCCGCGGAGACCGGGGTCGACCCCGGGTTGGTGCTCGACGCCCGGGAGCTCTACGACGACTGGGCGCAGGAGGTGCGCGCCCGGCTGCTCCAGGCGCACCGCAGGGCAGAGGCGACCGGACGCGTGACCGACGGCGACGCCGACGCCATCCGTCGGCTGCTCCAGGGCGGGTCGGCCGCCTCCCTGGCGGCCGCCGCGGCGGGCCTGCCATCGACGGGGCTGCACGTGCTCGTGTCGCCCCATCCCGACCTCGCGGACCTCGCCGGCGCCGTCCGCCGATCCCGAGTCGGGGTGGTCACAGCGCTGCCGGCCGAGACGGTGGCCGTCGTACGCCGCGTACCGGGTGGTCTTGCCGACGCCGCGGGGCCGGTCGGTGTCGCCGGGCCGGGCAGTCCCGAGGACGTCGTGACGCTCCGCCGGCATGCGGCGGCCGCGGCCCGGGCGGCCCAGAAGCACCGCCGCTCCGGCTGTGTCGACGTCGCCGAGGTCGCCACGCTCGCGGCCCAGCAGGACCGCGGCGACCTGGCTGCCCTGCTCGTCGAGCGTCACGTCGCGGCCATCGACTCGCTGGGCCGGCTGGCCGAGCCGAGCGTGGACACCGTGCGCGCCTGGCTGGAGTGCGCGTGTGACGCCCAGCGCGCCGCGGAGCGCGAGTACGTCCACGCCAACACCGTCCGCAACCGGGTCGCCGCCCTCACCGCAGCCACCGGGCTCGATCCCCAGGACCCGTTCCAGGCGGTCGATCTCTGGTGGCTGTGCACCACCTGGCAGGCGCGGCGTACCTGAGGCCCCGAGCTCCGCCGCGGCCCCGGAGCGCGCCCTAGCGTGCGGTCACGAGCGCGACGACTGCGGACAGGACGAGCATCGCCATGACCCCGCGGCGGAACAGGCTCGGGCTGAGCCTGGTGAACACCAGGGTGCCGAGGCCCCAGCCGATCGGCACGGCGACGGCGTACGCGACCACGAGCAGACCGACCTCGCGGTCCAGCAGGCCGGAGGCCGCGAACAGTCCGATCGCGACGATGCCCTGGAGCCCGAAGATCGCCTGGAGCGTGGCACGGAACTGGGCGGGCGGCAGGTCACGGGCATCGATCCCGATGACGATTGGCGGGCCGTTCATCCCCGTCGAGGTGAGTAGCGCCCCACTGAGCAACCCGGCCGCGACCTGCCAGCCGCGGCCGCTCGCGCGGAAGCGCAGCAGCATGGCTCCCACCGCCAGAAGCACGACGATCCCGACGAGGATCTTCAGGGTCGAGGACGAGACGACGAGCAGGACGAGGAGGCCCACCGGCATCCCCACCAGCCCCGTCCACGTGTAGCCGATCACCGCCTCCCGGTCGAGCGCGGCACGATGGCGCCATCCCACCCAGGCCGACAGCAGCACGCTGACGGCCGTCACCGACACCACCGCGCGCTGGGGCCCCGACACCGTCGCGAGCAACGGCACGGCGACGAGCGCGAACCCGAAGCCAGTCGTGGATTGCACGAACGCCGCGAGACAGACGATCAGGCCCGACACGAGGAGCGTCTCGACCGCGGGCACGACAGGCAGCGTAGATGCCCGCGACCCAGCGAACCGCCACTACCGGTCATCGATCGAGGGCTGGCGTGGTGACGGCCCTGGCGTACTGTCGACAGGGTGAGGCTCCGATGCCTCCGCTGAGGAGCCGACCATGGCCGACAAATCGCCCAGGCAACACATGACCAAGAAGGCCGGCAGGTCACTGAAGGAGAAGCGCGCCGACAAACGCGCGAAGTCCGACGCCGTCGATAAGCCACCGATCGTGCCCCCCACCAAACATCGTTGAGGGTCGTGGCGTAGCCACCGGAGTCGCGCGGCTCACTCCCCGAGCCAGGCCCGGCCGGTCTCGTTCTCGGAGCGGATGCTGCGTTCGACGAGGGAGGCCATGAGCTTCTCGAGGCGCCCGCCGATCAGCGGGACCTTGACGCGGATCTCGAGGTCGATCACCTCCACCGTTCCCGTGCCCTCGGCCTCGAGCGTGATGCTGCCGGACATGGTGACGGGCTTGCCGGGCGCCTGGATCTCCAGGCTGGCCGCGCGGTCGTCGCCCCACTCCTCGAGCTGGATCGCTCGGGTGGTCGCGCCGATGATGGGTGTGGCGAACGACGGCACTCCCGGGGTCGGCTGCACCTGGTCGACGACCACGCTCATGCCGCCGACGTCGGTCGGGGTGATGGAGACCTCGACCTCCACCACGTCCTGGTCGGCGCACACCTGCTCGCGGAAGGCGGGGTCGGCGAGCATGGCGTGGACCTCGGCCGGCGAGGCTGCATAGGTGTTGCGGGCCTGGAACTTCATGGTGGGCTCCTGAAGGCTGGCACGATGGTCGCGCTCACGCGGCCACCCGGTGGGCTACCCCCACTCTGGCACCGTTGCGGCCTAGGTCAGCAGGCCCGGTGACGTGCAACCGGTCACGTGTTCCACGAGCAGGGCGACCTCCCGCTGGCGGACCAGGAAGCCCGCCTCGTCGAGCTTCTTGCGTCGCATCCAGGTGGTGAGCTCGGTGTTGCACTTGCTGGCGTTGCACGAGCGGCAGGCGGGCACGACGTTGCCGACGGTGTAGCGCCCCCCGCGCGAGATCGGGAGCATGCAGTCCTTCTGGAGGGCGGTGCCGGTTGCGCCGCAGTAGGCACAGCCGGCCCACAGGTCCTGGAGCGCCACCCACTGCGGCTCGGTCAGGTCGTGCTCGACCCGCGCCATCCTCCGCTGGCGACGCTTGGCATAGACCTTCGCGCGGCTCCGGGGTGGCACCCCCCGAGCGTACGGCGACGCCGCCCGCGATCCGGGCCGACTCGTCGGCGCGCGCCTACTCTGGACGCGTGAGCGACAACGGCGTGGACAAGGTGGTCGGGCGGATCGACGACGCCGTCCCCGTCGCCGACTCGGTGACGTCCCGGATGTCGAAGTCAGAGGAACGCGCGGTCGCGAGGGCCGGGGTGGTCTTCGCCGTGTGCTCTGTGCTGCTGGTCCCCTGGACCGTCTACCTGGCCTACGACCTGCCCCGCCGGGCCCGGACGCCCCACTACAACTGGGCGTGGGTCGGGTTCGACGTGATGCTGGCTGCTGCGCTGATCGCCCTGGCCTGGACGGCGATGCGCCGGTCCGACTGGCTCCCGGTGGCGGGCGCGTGGAGCGCGGCCCTGCTGATCACGGATGCGTGGTTCGACGTCATGACCGCCCCGACGAATGGTGGCTTCGTCACGGCAGTGGCGATGGCTGGACTCGTCGAGCTTCCCCTGGCGGGAGTGTCGATCTGGCTGTGCCGGCACGCCACCCAGGTCCAGCAGCGACAGCACGCCCGGATCGGCCGGTCGGCCGAGCCGCAGTGACCCTCGGTCGACGACCTCAGGCGGTCCCACGGGTTCAGGAGTGCTGGTCGACGTACTCCTCCGGGTCCTTGTCGTGCGGGGTCACGCCGTACGCCGCCCTCAGCGACTCGTAGCGCAGGAACTGCACGGCGATGTCGTGGCGGGTCTGCAGGTCGGTATGGCGCCGGAAGTCGGCCAGGTCCTGGCGCTCCTCCTCGGCCATGTGGTCGCTGTTCGCGACCCGGCAGTCGATGACGGCCTCCCACCACTCCTCGCTGCCCACCGGCTCGGCGCCGGCCCGGCGGATGCCGTCACGGATCTCGTTGTGGTCCTTGATGGCGTCCTCGACCTCCTCGTTGACGTCGTCGGCATCGGCCGCGCCGGTGCCGACCTGGAGGAGCAGCGGATAGACAAAGAGCTCCTCGGCCTCGGCGTGGGTCTCGAGCAGGATCTCCAGTCGCTTCCAGACCGCGCCGAGGGTCTCGGTGTCCTCGCGGGGGATCTCGTCGAGCATGGCGAACATCCGCCGCTGCTCGCCGTGCTGGTGGAGGATCAGCTCGGTCACGTCCATGAGGGCTCCCTTCGGCCGGCGTCAGAGGCGCCCCGCTCGGGGGAAACGGGGCGCGGCCTGGAGGTACCCGCCATCGGTCGTGCGCAATCCGGCCGTCGCGCGCATCCCGGGACGGTCCCGCGGGGACAGATCACGGCATGGCGAAGGTTCGCCCGGCCGTGCCCCCTACGGATCACGTTCCTCAACCCGACTACGCCGGCCGAGGCGGCAGCGTCTTCCTGTCAGGCGAGCTCGTCGTCGACGTACACCGGCCGCGCGACCCGCAGGCCGGCCCAGGTGAAGGGGATCGCCGTGAGCATGAGGAGGACGAGGACGGCGGTCCAGCCCCCGGTGGCCTGGTGGATGAGACCGACGCCGAACGGGCCGACCGCGGCGATGAGGTAGCCGATCGGCTGCACGAAACCGGACAGCTGGGCGGTGATGCCGGGGTCGCGCGTGCGCGCCGTGATGAGGGCGATGGTCAGCGGGAACGCAAAGCCGGAGATCCCGAGCAGCACGGCCCACAGCCACGGCAGCGAGGTCGGCGCGAGCAGCAGGCCGAGGTAGCCCGCGACCATGAGGACCCCGAAGGTCAGGATGTACGGCGTCAGCGACCGCGACCTGGCCGCGACCGTGGGCATGACGAGGGCGCCCACGATGCCGACGCCGGCGACGAGGGCCTGAAGGGCCCCGGCATGGGTGGCCGACAGGCCGTTGTCCCGATAGATCTGGGGCAGCCAGCCGAACTGGATGTAGGCATGCATCGACTGCATGCCGAACAGCGCGGTCATGGCCACGGCGGTGGGGGAGGAGGCGATCCGGCCCGTGGGTGGGCGCATCGGGACGGACCTCACCGCTGCGGGCCCCCGCTCACGGAGCGCGAGCCAGACCCAGATCGGCAGGGCGGTCGCCACCAGCACGCCCCATCCGCCCAGCGCGAGCCGCCAGCCGCCGGCCCCCTCGGCGACGGGCGCCGTGACGAGGGCACCCAACGAACCGCCCGCGACCAGTCCGGTGCTGAAGACGGTCATCAAGGTGACCTCGACGCCCGCGCCGTCGTGCTTGATCCAGGCCGGGACCAACACGTTGCCGAGTGCCATCGAGAGCAGCGCCACGACCGTCAGCCCGAGGAAGACCACTTCGGAGCCGGTCACGACCCGCAACAGGATCGCGACGGTCGCCGCCACCAGCCCGAGGGCGATGCCGCCCGTCAGGCCGATGCGGCGTGCCAGCGCCACGGCGACGGCGCCCCCGAGACCGAAGCACAGGGGTGGCAGCGCGGTCAGGATCCCGGCGGCCCCGGACCCCATCGACAGCCCTGACCGCAGCTCCTCCAGCACGGGGCCCACCGAGGTCGCTCCCGGCCGGAGGTTGACGGCGACCAGCGCGACGGCCAGCACCAGCACCGTCAGCGAGTGGGCGCGCTGGCGGGTCGCAGGCGTCACAGGCGCAGAGCCTACGTCGGGTGTGCTAAGCCTCTGGCATGCAGATGTCACTTCGCGAGCACATCGACTCCCTGCGCGACGCTGGCTACACCGTGCGCGACGAGCACGGCGAGGACCCGATGCTCATCACCCCCGAGGGCAAGGCCGTCGAGACGTGGCGTGAGGGCTATCCCTACGACGACCTGATGTCGCGCAACGACTACGAGGTCGAGAAGTACCTCCTGCAGATCGAGCTGCTGAAGTTCCAGTACTACGTCCAGGACCACGGTGAGCGACACGTCATCGTGTTCGAGGGCCGTGATGCCGCCGGCAAGGGCGGCACGATCAAGCGCTTCGTCGAGCACCTGAACCCCCGGGCGGCCCGGGTGGTGGCGCTGACCAAGCCGACCCGCACCGAGCTGGGTCAGTGGTACTTCCAGCGCTACATCGCACACCTGCCGACCTCGGGCGAGGTCGTGCTCTTCGACCGCAGCTGGTACAACCGCGCGGGCGTCGAGCGGGTGATGAGCTTCTGCACCGACGAGCAGTACTGGACCTTTATGCGGCAGGCGCCGCGCTTCGAGCGGATGCTGACGGAGTCGGGCGTCAAGGTCACCAAGCTGTGGTTCTCGGTGACCCAGCAGGAGCAGCGCACCCGCTTCGCGATCCGCCAGATCGACCCCGTACGACGGTGGAAGCTCTCACCGATGGACCTGGAGAGCCTGGACCGGTGGGAGGCCTACACCGACGCCAAGGAGCAGATGTTCGAGAACACCGACACCAAGCACTCGCCCTGGTGGACGATCAAGAGCAACGACAAGAAGCGCGCCCGGATCAACGCGATGCGGCTCTTCCTCAGCCTCCACGACTATGAGGGCAAGGACCCCGACGTCGTGTTCGACCCCGACCCGCTAGTCGTCTCCCGAGGCCAGCACGAGACGGGTGACTGAGCCGTGACCCGTCCCGGCTGACCAGTCCACCGGCGACGGACTCAGTGGTCAAGATCACCTCACGCGACGGTTTCGGTGCCCGTGTGACTGTGTTGTTGCCTGGATTGGTCAAGTTTTCTGAAACCCTCAACTTCGCCTGCAATCTGCCGACAAGATGCCCCGGTGAGCATTTCGTGGTGGGCGTCCCCTGAGGGACCGGAGTCGCCGTCGGCGCACGCGGTCTCCCACGTGCTCACTCACGCGACCAGGCGTGCGGCACACGTGGGCCGCACCCACTCGGCCTCGCTGCCGACCTGGCGGCTTCCGTGGACGCGGGGACGGCTCCTGGCCGGCGCCCTGCTCTCTCCGGTGCTCGCCTTCGGGGTGCGTCAGCTCATCGGCACCGACCGCTTGGCACAGCCCGGGTGGGCGACCGCGGCGTTCGTCTTGTCGGTCCTGGGTGGCCTGGTGATCGGCAGCTACCTGCCGTCCCACATCTATGGGCACCCCCTGCCGCTCGGCACCAGCGTCCAGGCCGTCACCGCCGTCTTCTATGTCGCGCTGGCCGGCTACGTCCTGGCCGAACCGGGCCTGACGACGCGCCATGTGACCTTCGCGATCGGCCTGCTCGTCTTCGGCATCGTGCTGCGCACGCACGGCACGCGAATCCAGCTGCTCCGCCACTGATCCAGGACCAGGACCGGGCGCGGCGGCCTAGGGCTCCAGATCCTCACGGATCGGCAGCCGCACCGTGAAGGTCGAGCCGCGTCCCGGCCCCTCGGAGGCTGCGGTCAGCTCGCCGCCATGGCCGCGGACGATCGACCGCGCGATGGTGAGGCCGACCCCGTTGCCAGAGGTCGACCGGGTGCGGCCGGGTCCTCGATAGAACCGCTCGAAGACCCGCTCCAGGTCCTCCTCCCGCAGTCCCTCACCCGTGTCGGCGACCGACACCACCACCGCGTCCGCGTCGCGCTGGCAGCTGACCGTGATCGAGCCGCCCTCCGGGGTCGCCGCCAGGGCGTTGCCGACGAGGTTGGTGACCACCTGGCCGATCCGGTCGGCGTCGACCAGGGCCCCGACGGCGTCGTCGTCGCCGACGAGGCGCATGCTCACACCGGCGTCGTCGGCCTGCGGTCGAAGCCGGTCGGCAGCGGTCGCGACCACGGTGCGCAGGTCCACCGCCTGCGGGCGGAGGTCCAGGCGCCCTTCCTCGGCGCGCGACAGCGTCGACAGGTCGTCGGACAGCCGCCGCAGACGGCGTACCTCGTCACTGACCCGACCCAGCTGCTCGGGCGTCGACGGCACGAGCCCGTCGATCATGCCCTCGACGGTCGCGTCGATCACGGTGAGAGGGGTCCGCATCTCGTGGGCCACCTCCCCGAGCAGCCGCACCCGACGCGTCTCGGTCTGCTGCAGCGAGTGGCCGAGCAGGTTGATGTCCTCGGCCAGGGCGGCGAGCTCCTGCTCGCGCGGCAGGGGCACAGCGGCGTCATAGCGGCCGGCGGCGAGCTCGCGGGTCGCGGCTCGGACCGACTCGAGGGGCCGGATCAGCCGCCAGGCCGCGACGACCCCGAACGCCGCGGCGGCGAGGCCGCCGACGACGGCGCCCACGAGGAGCGCCTGGTCGACGGCGCTGGCGAACTGCTCGCGCAGCCCGGCCCCCTGGCCGGCCGTCATGCCCATGCCCTGCCCCATCCCCATCTGCTGCCCCATGGAACGGTCGAAGAGGGTCGGCGCGAGCTGACGTACCACCAGGAACGTGGCCACGGCGCCGAGCAGGGCGACCAGGGCGTGGGAGATGACCAGGCGTACGACGAGCCGGTTCATGAGGCGCCTCCCGGGGTCGGGTCGAGCAGGAACTTGTAGCCGACGCCCCGCACGGTCCCGATCAGGGCGGGGTCGTTGGCGTCGTCGCCCAGTGCCTTGCGCATCCCGCGGACATGGACGTCCACGACCCGTTCGTCGCCGAAGAAGTCATAGCCCCAGACCTTCTCCAGCAGCTGGGCGCGCGAATAGACGCGCCCCGGGGCCGAGGCCAACGCGACGAGCAGGTCGAAGTCGAGCGCCGTGAGGGTGACCTCGTGGTCGTCCACGTGCACCTCGCGTCGGTCCAGGTCCACGCGGAGCCCGGGGAAGCGCAGCACGGTGCCCGGGACCGAGGGCGCGGCGGCCGGGCGCTGACGCCGCAGCACCGCACGGACGCGCGCGACGACCTCCCGAGGGCTGAACGGCTTGGTGACGTAGTCGTCGGCCCCGACCTCTAGGCCGACGATCCGGTCGATCTCCTCGGCGCGGGCGGTCACCAGCACGACGTAGACGTCCGAGGTCTGGCGCAGCTGCCGGAGCACCTCGAGGCCGTCGAGGTCGGGGAGCCCGATGTCGAGCAGGACGAGGGCGACGTCCTCCCTGCCGGCCAGGGCGAGCGCCTCGGCGCCGGTCGCCGCCTCGAGGACGTCGTAGCCATCGGCGGTGAGGTAGGTCGCGAGGATCGAGCGGATCTGATCCTCGTCGTCGACGACGAGCACGTGGGGGGACATGTGGTTCTTCCGGTCGGTGGACGCCTCCACGATAGGGCCGCTCGCGCGCTCGAGGTGGTCCTGGAGGGCCGTCCGGGGAGGGCTTCACGCAATCTTCACGGCCGCCGCCGCCGATGCTTCACGGGAGCCGACTGGACTGGGGACATCCCCAAACAGAAGGAGAGCGACATGCCCTACAGCACAACCTCGACCTGGATCGCCCGCGGTGCCGTGGTCGTCGTGATCGTCGGAGGAGCGGCGCTGGGCTCCGCGCTGCCGTCGACGGCCGGAAGCGTGGGCAGCGGTGTCGGCGTCGGCACCACAGCCGTGGCCACAGCGACCGCCGATGACGTCGTCGCGACCCACCTCGTGTTCAACCGTGAGGAGGAGCGGATGGCCCGCGACCTCTACCGGCTGTTCTCCGACACCTACGGCGTGCGGGTCTTCGCCAACATCGCCCGGAGCGAGCAGCAGCACTTCGACGCCGTCGGTGTCCTGCTCAGGACCTACGGCGTGCCCGACCCCGCTGTCGGGATGGCGCCGGGGACCTATACCGACCCCGTTCTCCAGGGCCTCTATGACCAGCTGAGCGCTCAGGGCCTCACCTCGGTGGCGGACGCCTACCAGGTGGGCGTGATCGTCGAGGAGCGCGACATCGCCGACCTGGAGGAGACGCTCGGTGCCGTCGACCAGGCCGACGTCCAGGCGGTGCTCACCCGCCTGATGACGGCCTCGGAGAGGCACCTGGCCGCCTTCGAGAAGGCCGCCACCGGCCGGTCGGCCGGCAACGGTGCCGGACAGGGCCGCGGACAGGGCCACGGGCGCGGCCACGGCGGCGGTCACGGCGGCGGTCACGGGCGCGGTCACGGGCGGGGCTGAGCGCTCCTCGCCGGAAGTGGGCATACCCTCGGGGGTATCGGGTAGGCTGGGTTCATGGCCCGGCCACCCGATCCCTCTGAGCGTGCCGACACCGCTCCGGACCCGTGGACGGGCGAGACTCCCGTGCCCGAGTCGCTGGTGCAGCTCTTCGAGCGACCGGAGCCCGCACTTGCTGTCAGGCTGCCGCGGTCGGACGGGCTCGCCGCCTGGCGGGACACGCTGACTCCGGGGCGCCTGCTGATTGCCGCGGCGCTCACGCCTTTCCTGTTCGTCGCCTATCGGGACGCCATCGACGGAACGCCGCCCGGATCGTTCGGGTGGACCGCGCTGCTGCTGGTCGTGGCCGCCATCGGCTCGATGGCGTTGGCCACCTATGTCCCCCAGCGCGGGACCCAGGGCGGCGGTTCCCCGTGCGGAGCGATCTCCGGTGTCTGGGTCCTGTTCGCCGGCATGGCCCTCAATGCCCCGCCCGACCCGCTCAACGGTGTCGTCGCGCTGGCGGCGGTGTCTTTCGCGCTGATCCAGCGGCTCCGCGGCGCTCGCGCCTGCGGCGCTCCCTCGCGCTGACCCGGTCCCGGCTCCGGCGCCCGACCCGCCCAGGGGTGGTACCGGGGTACTAGTGCCATGGTCCGATACCGCGCTGCCCTGGTTTCGGGAGACAACTGTGTGGTCAGACCTCGACCCCAGGAGCAGTCCCCATGAACCGCATCGCACTTCTCGGCGCCACGAGCGCCACTGTCATCGCGCTCGCGACCTTCGGCTACGGCTATGCCGAGACCGGCCACGCGAGCCACCAGTCCGAGTCCGAGATGGTGGAGATCGGCCCCACGAGCGCCCCGTCCTCCTCGGCCGGAGCCGACGACCACGGCCAGCGGCACGGCGGTCACGGCGCCGACGACGGCCCCGGTGACGACCGCACCGCCTCCCCGTCGGACGACGCCAGCGCGTCGCCGAGCGACGACGCGAGCTCCTCCAGCGGCTCGGACGACGGCTCGGGTCACGACGTCGGTGACGACCACGGCGGCGACTCCAGCGGTTCCGACGACGGCTCGGGTCACGACGTCGGTGACGACCACGGCGGCGACTCCAGCGGTTCCGACGACGGCTCGGGTCACGACGCCGGTGACGACCACGGCGGCCACGGCTCCGACGACGGCTCCGGGCACGACGCCGGCGACGACCACGGCGGCCACGGTGGCGACGACAACGGTGGCGACGACCACGGCGGCCACGGCTCCGACGGCTGAGTCCGGCTCATCTCCCACGAACCCGCCCCTCGGCGGATCCGGGTCGAGGCCCCCCACACCTCGGCCCCCCAGGCCCGGCCGCGCCTCCACGGGGAGGCGCGGCCGGTTGCCCTGACGCCCCCGTCCACCCCCGTGAACGCGGACGGGGGTGTCAGGCTGTGGGAACGGACTCGGGGTCGGGCTGCTCGGCCTGCGCCGCGCTCCGGGGGAGCGCGAACGTCGCAAGCAGGCCCACCACCAGGGCCAGGGCGGCCACCCCGGTGGTCACCCTGCTCGCGTGGATCATCGCGGCAGCAGCGGCATCGCCCGCCTGCTGGGTCGCGGGGTTGGCCTGGAGACCGGCGATCGCGACTCCGGCCGACTCCTTGACCGCCGACGTCAGCGAGTCGACCGTCCCCGACGGCAGGCCCAGTGCCCCCAGCCTGTCGCGCGTGGCGGACGCCAGCTGGTTGACCAGCAGCCCCCCGAGCATGGCCACGCCGAGGGCGGACCCGACCTGTCGCACCGTGCTCTGCAGCCCGGACGCCTGACCGCTCTCGTCGCTGGGCACGTCGCTGAGCAGCAGCGAGGTCAGCTGGGCGGTGGCCATGCCGACGCCGAGGCCATAGACGAACAACCAGGTCGTCAGCAGCCAGGTTGGCACCGAGATGGTCAGCGTCGCCGCCAGGCCGCCGACCGCGATCGCCTCGAGGAGCAGGCCGGTCTGCACGATCGACCGCTGACTGACCCGACCCGAGAGCTGCGGGAGCGCCGCGGAGATCAGGAAGGTCCCGAGGGCCAGGACCAGGATCACGGCCCCCGTGCCGAGGGCCGAGTAGCCGAGGGTGCCCTGCATGAGCAGCGGCAGCGTGAAGAGGAGTCCGAACTCACCGAAGGCCACGACGAGGGCCGCGATCGCGCCGGCCCGGAAGGTCCGGATCCCGAACAGGCCCAGGTCGACGAGCGTGGGGCGGCCGGACCGCTGGCGCCGGAGCTCGACGACGACGAAGACCACCAGGAGGACGAGGCCGCCGACCAGGGCGATCGGCACCGGTGAGATCGCGCCGGAGTCCTGCCGCCACCAGCCGAACCACTCGCCCTCGATCAGGGCGAACACGACACCTGCCATGCCCAGTGCGGACAGCGCCACCCCGAGCAGGTCGCGGCCGGTCTCGGCCTTTGAGTCACGGCTCTCGGGGACCACCCGGGCGATGGCCACGAGCACGACCAGGCCGATCGGGATGTTGAGCCAGAACGCCCATCGCCAGCTGACGTCGGTGGCCAGCCAGCCGCCGACCAGGGGGCCGACGGCGGCCATGCCGCCGATGGCCGACCCCCAGACGGCGAAGGCGACCGTGCGTGCCCGCCCGGTGAAGGTCGCGTTGAGGATGGACAGCGTCGACGGGACGATCATGGCCGCTCCGACGCCCTGGGCGAACCGGGCCGAGATGAGCATCCAGGCGTTCTGGCTGGCCCCGGCGAACACCGAGGCGGTCAGGAACGTCACCATCCCGATGGCGAACATCCGTCGGCGCCCCGACTGGTCGCCGATCCGGCCGACGGTGATGAGCAGCGCCGCGAACATCAGTGAGTACGACGCGTTGAGCCACTGGGCGTCGGAGGCCGTCAGATGCAGGTCCTCGAGGACCACCGGCAGCGCGACGTTGACGATGGTGGCGTCCATGATCACCAGGGACACCCCGAACCCCACGGCCAGCAGCGTGAGCCAGCCGGCGCGGTCGAGGGTGGCAACGCGGTTGTCGACGGTCATGTCGACATCTTACCGACACGCGTGTCGGTAAGGCCAGTCTTGCCTCTGGGTCTCGTGGACATGGGTCACAATGGAGGCATGCCCCGCATCAGCGCCCCCACGCTAGCCGAGCACCAGGCGAAGCGCCGGTCGGACGTGGTGAGCGCCGCGGTGTCGCTCCTGGTGATCTCTGGCCCCGGGTCGGTGACACCCGCGGCTGTTGCGGCATCGGCGGGGCTCGCTCGCAGCAGCGTCTATCAGTACTTCCCGTCCTCGGGGGCGCTCCTGGCCGCCGCCGTCGAGGACGCCTTCCGCCGTACGCTCGAGGGGCTCGACACGGCCCTGGCGGGGGCGACCACTCCGGCGGAGAAGATCTCCGCCTATGTCGACACCGCCTTGGACGGCGCGATCGACGGTCACCGCCCGATGGCGTCCCTGGCCGGCGCCGACCTCCCGCCGGAGTGTCAGCAGCGAGTCGTCGAGCTTCACCACGAGCTGCTCGCACCCCTGGTCGCCGCGCTCGCCGACCTCGGCCACGCCGATGCCGAGGCCCAGGCCGCGCTGGTCAACGCGGTCCTGGTCGCCGCGGCCGGACAAGTCGTCCGCGGCGAGTCGGCCCGCAGCGTGCACGACCGCGTACGCCGGTTCGTGCTCGCTGCCGTCAGTCCACGCTAGGGCCTGGCCGCCCCTCGGCGCGCCGACCCGGCTCGGTCAGGCGGCGGCGATGGAGGTGAGGTTGACGCCCACGACGCCGAGGATGATGAGCGTCAGTGACACCGCCTTGACCCAGGTCATCGACTCGCCGAGGAAGGCGTAGCCGATCCCGGCGACGGCGGCCGTGCCGACCCCCGACCACACGGCGTAGGCCACGGAGACCGGCATGCTGCGCACGACGAGGGCGAGCAGCCAGATCGACAACCCATAGCCGCCAAGCACGATCGCGCTCCAGCCGGGGTTCGTGAACCCCTCGGCGCGCGGCAGCACCGCGGTCGCACCGATCTCGACGGTGATCGCGAACAGCAGTAGCAGGCTCGAGGCCAGCATGGGTCGGACTCCTTGGTCTCTCATCAGATTGAATATGTAGCGATCGCTACATCGACCTCAAATGTAGCAGATGCTACGGTGCCGTCATGAATCGTCGGGAGGTGTTGCTGGACACAGTCACCGACCACGTGATGGAGCGCGGCCTGATCGACCTCACCCTCCGCCCGCTCGCGGCCGCGATCGGCACCAGCGACCGGATGCTCATCTATCACTTCGGTAGCCGCGACGCGCTCGTATCGGCAGTCGTCGCCAGATCCGGGGAGCGCAGCTCGGCCGCCTTGCACGACCTCGAGCCCGCCCGCGGCGTGCGCGCCGGCGTACGACGTCTCTGGGCCGCCTACCAGGAGGAGCCGCTGCGCAACTGCACCTCCATCTACCTCCAGGCGTCCGCGACCGGTCTGATCGGGCGCGAGCCCTATCTGAGCGACGTCCGGGCCAGCAACGAGGAGTGGACCCGGGCCCTGAGCGACTACCTGGTCCGCTGCGGTGCGCCGCCGCGACGCGTCGGCCGGATCGTCGCCCTGGTCGACCCGGCGCTGTTCGGGTTCTTCCTCGACCTGCTCACCGACACCGCCCAGGAGCTCGCGCGCGGGGTCGACGACCTGGCGCGAGCCGCCCAGGCGATGGCGGACGGAGACCGCTGACCGACGCCGTTCGGACCGGCGCTAAGGTGCCGCGCATGGCCTCGGAGTTCGACGCGCACACCGCTGTCCAGGAGACCGCCCCCGGCAGCTTCGAGGCCGATCTTCGACCCGGCTGGACCGTGGGTGGCGGGCTCAACGGCGGCTACCTGCTCGCCGTCCTCGGCAACGCCGTCCGGGCGGCCTCGCCGGGGAAGCCCGACCCCCTGGCGGTCAGCGCGCACTACCTGTCGGCGGCGACGCCGGGGTCGGCGAACGTGTCGACCCGGCTGGTCCGCGGCGGCGGCAGAGTCGCGACCCTCGCCGCGGAGCTGAGCCAGGGCGGCGTGCCCCGGGTGACCGTCCTGGCGACGTACGGCGACCTGGCCGCCCAGCCAGACGACGTCCGGACCACCGCCGAGCCGCCGGACCTGCCGGCGCTCGAGGACTGCCCGCGGAGCGTGCCGCCGCCCGAGTTCCTCGCGGCCGTCCCGCTGCTGGAGCGGTTCGACCTGCGGCTGGACCCGTCCTGTGTGGGCTGGGTGTTCGGCCAGCCGAGCGGGCGCGGGCTGCTCCAGGGATGGCTGCGCCTCGCTGACGGCCGCGAGCCCGACCCGATCATGCTGCTCAACGTCGTCGACGCGTTCCCGCCGGTGACCTTCGACCTCGGCCGGCCGGGCTGGGCGCCCACCGTCGAGCTGACGGCTCATATCCGCGCGGTCCCCGCTCCCGGCTGGCTGCGGGTCAAGGTGACGACGAGCAACGTGGCCGGGGGGATGTTCGAGGAGGACTGCGACGTCTGGGACTCCGCCGACCGCCTCGTCGCCCAGTCGCGCCAGTTGGCGATGCTGCCGCGTTGACGGTTCATCAAGGTAAGTGGGCGAACCCTCACCTACCCAGGTGAGTTCCGCTAGGTAAGTGGGGCTCCACCTACCTACCTTGATGAACCGTCACGACCTCAGCGCAGCGACGAGCGCCGGATGGCGAAGACCCAGCGGCGGTGGGGGTGCTCACTGACCGACCAGAAGGTGTCGGTCGATGGCCAGAAGGTGATGTCCTCGATGCCCATCGGGGTGGCGATCCGGTGCTCCCGGAGGTGTCCGGGGCGGCCGACGAACAGCGAGCCCGGCCCCCACGGACCGTTGGAGACGGTGACGTGCCAGACGCCGTCGACGACTGCGGCGCCCTGCATCCGGCGTACGCCGCCGTCGTCGAGAGAGAGCGGCCGGACCACTCCGTCGTCCCCGGTCTCGAGCAGGCCGGTCGCGGTGTCGAGCGGGAACCGCGCGAGTCGCGTCGTCTGGTCCTTGCGTACGGCGTACTCGCCGGCGACGAGGGCGGGCGGCGACGAGCCGCGGTCCAGCGACATGAAGGAGTAGCGCAGCGCGGGCAGGCCCTCCGCGGTGAACGGCTGGTAGGAGAACCGGACCGGCAGCACGTAGCGATAGCCGAAGGCGCCCACCGCGTCGCCCTCGACCCCCAGCGAGCTCCCACTCCCGACGCGGTCGTCGGGGATGCGCAGGATGTCGTCGATCCGGCAGGTCACGAAACCCTTCGCCGTCGCCGCGATGTGGAGGTAGGGCCCGCGCCAGACGATGCCCCCGGCATGGACCTTGAGGGGCGCGAGCTCCAGGCGCCCGTCGCGCAGCCGCGGGACCACCAGCAGCACGTGCCGGTAGCCGAGGGTGTCGAGGTCGAGGAAGGAGATCCGGGAGCCTTGGTTGACCCCCTCGACCTCCTTGGCGTACCAGCTCACGGCGAGCACGCGCCGGCCGCCGATCTCCTCGGTGTCGGACGCATCGGCGGAGGTGGTGATGCCCTGCGGCCACCAGTCCGTCGTACGGCGGTCCACGCGGTCCCAGGTGTAGGCCCGGTGCACCGCTCGGCCGAACCAGCCCCGCGACCTCCGGGCCCTGCGGTTGGGATCGTCGAGCACCGCGTCGATGCCGACCGCGCCGCCGAGCAGGTCGGACAGGGCGGCGATCTCGGCGACGTTCTCATCGGTTCGGGTCAGGTGCAGGCCCGGAGGTCCCTGCTCCGCCATGGCCGCGACCCTATCCGGTGGATCCGCGGGCTTAGGGTCGCCCCATGACCGACGTCGTGGGCGCCGCGATCCTGCGGGAAGGACGCGTCCTCGCGGCCCGTCGTACGACGCCGCCTGCGGCGGCCGGGCGCTGGGAGCTCCCGGGTGGCAAGGTCGAACCGGGGGAGGAGCCCGCGGCCGCTCTCGTCCGGGAGATCGCCGAGGAGCTCGGCTGCACGGTCGAGGTGACGGGGTGGCTGCCCGGGCGGTCGCCGATCGCCCCGGGGCTGGACCTGGTCGTCGCCCTGGCCCGGATCACCGCCGGTGAGCCACGCCCGGTGGAGCACGACCAGGTCCGCTGGCTGATGGCCGGCGAGCTCGGCCAGGTCGACTGGCTCGAGCCCGACCGGCCGTTCCTCGCCGCCCTCGCGGAGGCACTGAGCGGCGGCCCGCGACTGTCGGACCTGCCCCGTACTCTTCCCCTCATGACGAACGCTCCCGAGCAGCGCCTGCTCCTCGTCCACGCCCACCCCGACGACGAGTCGATCGGGCAGGGCGCCACGATGGCCCGCTATGTCAGCGAGGGCCGCGGCGTCACGCTGGTGACCTGCACCGGCGGTGAGATGGGCGAGATCCTCGTGCCCGAGCTCACCCACCTGGCCGCCGACCAGGAGGACGGGCTCGCCGAGCACCGACGTGGCGAGCTCGACGCCGCCATGGCTGCCCTCGGGGTGACCGACCATCGCTACCTCGGTGGCTTCGGCTGCTACCGCGACTCGGGCATGCAGTGGCACGACGACGGCCACGCCATCCCCGCCGACGACATCCACGACAACGCGTTCTGGCACGCCGACCTCACCGAGGCCGCGAGCCACCTCGTCGCGGTGATCCGTGAGGTCCGGCCCCAGGTGCTGGTGACCTACGACGAGTTCGGCGGCTACGGCCACCCCGACCACATCCAGGCCCACCGCGTGGCGATGTACGCCGCCCAGCTCGCGGCGATCCCGTCGTTCCGCAAGGACCTCGGCGAGGCGTGGGAGATCGCCAAGATCTACTGGGGCGCCATGTCCGAGAGCCGGATGCGCGCCGGCCTGCGCATCCTGCGCGAGGCGGGTGACACGACCTCCTTCGAGGGGATGGACCCCGACGGCCCGCTGCCGCGGTTCGCCGTCGCCGACGAGGACCTGTCCGCCTGCGTCGACGGCACCGGCCACGTCGACAAGAAGATGACGGCCCTGGCGGCCCACGCCACCCAGATCACCGTCGACGGCCCCTTCTTCGCGCTGTCCAACAACGTGGGTGAGACCGTCTGGGGCCTGGAGTTCTTTCGACTCGTCAAGGGACGCCAGGGCCCCGTGGGGGCCGACGGCTTCGAGACCGACCTCTTCGCCGGTCTCTGAGCCGGCGACCCGACCGATCTGACGACGCGATGGTCGCGCCACGGCTCGTGGGGCTGGCCGGGTGGCTGGCCGTCCGGCTGGGGTGTGCCGTGGTCGGGGTCGCCGCCGGGCTGGCCGCCGTACTCGTCCACCAGCGGTGGTGGGGCCTGCTGCTCGGCCTCGCCGCGGCAGTCGCCTATGCCATGGCCCTGCCGGGCGGGGTGGCCCGCCTCGCCTTCACCCTGGGCTGGGCCGGCGCCGTGGTGAGCGGGGCGCTCCAGCAGCCCGAGGGCGACTACCTGGTCGCGGTCGGCACCGCGGGCTACGTCCTGCTGTTCGCGGCCCCGATCCTGGTGCTCGTCGCCGTCGCGACGCTGGTGCCCGGCCGACGACGTCCGTCGCCTCGCGACGCGGCTGAGCCGCCGAGCGCAACGGCCCGCCTAGGATGACCCGCGTGACCGACTGGGAAGCCACCAGCCAAGCACCCCGCCCACGCCCGGAGCGCAAGGGCGGGTGGGCCGTCGTGGTGACGCTCGTCGGCCTGGTCGTCGTCTTCGGCGGCGCCTACGCCGCCGCGCACTACGTGGCCGGCGACAAGGTGCCGCGCGGCACCACCGTGGCCGGGGTCGAGATCGGCGGGCTCGCGCAGGACGAGGCCGTGACCGCGCTCGAGGACGGCCTCGCTCCGCGCGTGGAGCGTGACCTGCGGGTGCGCGTCGGTGACCAGGAGGGCAACGTCTCTCCGGCCGAGGCAGGGCTGTCGGTCGACTACGCCGCGTCCGTCGCGGCCGCCGGCGGAGAGCGCAGCTGGGCACCCGGCCGGCTGTGGACCTATTTCACCGGCGGTGAGGACCTCGACGCCGAGGTCGTCGTCGACGACGACGCGATGACCGCCGCCCTCGACGGCGTCAGCGCCGACTTCGGCACGCCGCCTCAGGACGCCGGGGTGAGCTTCAAGGGGACCCGGATCCGGACCACTCCCGCGGCCGCGGGCCAGGCCGTCGACCCCGAGACCGGGCGCGAGGCCCTGGTCGCCGCCTTCCTGGCCGACGACCCGTTGGCCGACCTGACCTTCGTGACGACCGACCCCGACGTGACCGACGACGACGCCCAGTCGTTCGTCGACTCGTTCGCCAACCCGGCCGTGTCGGCACCGGTCAAGCTCCAGTTCGGCAGGTCGCCTGTCCTGCTGCGTCCCGCCGACTACACCGCGGCGATCTCGGTCGAGGTCCAGGACGGCGAGCTGACGCCCCAGGTCGACGACGAGGTCCTCGGCGCCCTGGTGAAGCGCCGCACGGGTGAACCCGGCGCTCCCGTCGACGCCACGGTCCGGCTGGTCAACGGCAAGCCCAAGGTGATCCGCGCGAAGCCGGGAGTCACCTTCGAGCCCGAGGCGGTCTCCACGGCGTTCCTGTCGGTGGTCGACCAGCCCGCCGGCGAGCGCACCGCCGCCGTCGAGTCGACGGTGTCCGAGCCGGACTTCACCACCAAGGACGCCAAGGCGCTGGGCGTCAAGGAGAAGGTCTCGAGCTTCACGACCTACTACCCCCACGCCGACTACCGCAACACCAACATCGGGCGCGCGGCCGAGCTGGTCAACGGCACCCTGCTCAAGCCCGGCGACGTCTTCTCGCTCAACGGCGTGGTCGGCGAGCGCACCCGCGAGAACGGCTTCACCGAGGGCTTCATCATCAGCAACGGCATCTTCAAGGAGGACCTCGGCGGCGGCGTCTCCCAGATGGCGACGACCACCTTCAACGCCATGTTCTTCGCGGGGCTCAAGGACATCGAGCACAAGCCGCACTCGTTCTACATCGACCGCTACCCCGTCGGGCGCGAGGCCACCGTCGCCTGGCCGACGGTCGACCTGAAGTTCGAGAACGACACGCCGTACGGCGTCCTCGTCCAGGCCTCCGTGACGCCCTCGACCCCGACCACGTCAGGTGTGGTCACCGTGACGATGTGGTCGACGAAGACCTGGGACATCACCACCAAGACCGGCGAGCGCTACAACTTCACCTCCCCGGCGACCCGCACGCTCGACACCCCGGACTGCTACCCCAACACCGGCTACGGCGGCTTCGACATCAACGTCTGGCGCTACTTCCGAGAGCCCGGCTCCAGCGACCTGGTGCGCAGCGAGAAGTTCCACACCACCTACACGCCGTCCGACACCGTCATCTGCAAGCCTCCGAAGACGCCCTGACGTGGTTGTCTAGACCTGAGGCGTGACGACGCCGACTGCTGATCCTCGGAAGGCGGGGCTGGTGATGGACATGGGGAGCCGCGGGCTGTTGATGGCGGCGCTGGTGCTCGTGACCGTGGGAGGGTCGATCTCGCCGGCCCTCGCGACGGATGCCGACAGCTCGCCGCCCACGCTGGTCACCCCGGACCGGTCCTCGTGGCTCGTCGGCAACCAGCTCGACCCGGACCTGGAGTACTGCCCCGGGCTCAACTTGACCGTCGCCCGGCAGACCTTCTCCTGGACCGCCACGGACGACAGCGGCTCGGTCGCCTCGTCGGTGGTCGTCGTGCCCTGGGCCGCCGAGCCCTATGAGCTGTCGTCGCTCGCTCCGACGGCGACCAGCGCGGTCGTGCGCACCGACGACTGGCAGAACGACTGCGGCGGGCCGCGCGCCTTCCCCGACACCTACGAGGTGACCGCGACCGACCCGGCGGGCAACTCGACGACCAACGTCGTGATGGGCGGGGCGTTCTCGACCACCCAGCAGGACGGCACCGTCGACTCGCCCTACGGCGCCCGGGTTTCGGTGCACTATGCCGGCGACTGGCGCTCGGTCAACCTCTCGACGGCCTCGCACGCGAGCCTCGCCCGATCCGACGACCCGGACGCCGCCGTCGAGCTCACGGTGACCCGGCTGGCCGATCGCTTCAACCCGCCGGCGGCGACCGGCACCAACCTGGCCATCGTGATGCGCGAGGGGCCGCGCGCCGCACGCTTCGCCGTTTATCAGAACGGCGAGCTCGTGGCCCGGGTGACGCCGTTCTCCGCGCGCAGCCACGCCCGCACGATCGTCTGGCAGGGCCCGGCCGCCTTGGGTGACACGCTCCGCGTCGTACGCCTCGGCGGTCGCGACCCCCACGCACCCCAGGACGGCGCCCTGTCGCTGACCCTGGACGCAATCCTCGCCAACTGAGTCGGTCGTCGCGAACGGCCGAATGCGGTCCAGAACAGAGCAGAACAGAGCGTTCGGGGAGTTGACCGGACTATTCGCCTGACGAAGACTGGAGCCGCGCCGCTGTCTGTCGGGCGCACAAGGGGGAACGGGGACATGGGGAAGCGTTTCGTGCTGTCTGCGGGGGCATGGTCGGCGGCACTGCTGACCGCTGGGTTGACCTGGGGAACGCCGTCGGCGTCGGCCGACGTGGACACCACGCCACCGACACTGGTGGCACCGGAGCGGTCGTCGTGGGCGGTGGGGACGCAGGTCGGCACCCGCGACTATTGCGATCCGGAGGACCACCTGGTCGAGACGACCGCCCGTCAAGTGATCAGCTGGGAGGCGTCCGACGACTCCGGGTCCGTGGTCTCGTCGGCGGTGAGGCATGTGCTTGTCGAGCCGGATGGGGATGAACCGGTCGATATCGAGCCCGCGGCGACCCGGTTCACCGCGGAGGTCTACGACTGGACCAATGCCTGCGGCGGCGGCGAGTCGTGGAGCCCGAGGCGCTGGACGGTGACCGTCTCCGATCCCACCGGCAACAGCACCAGGGCTGAGGTCTTCGGAGGCTCCTTCCGGGCGATTCAGGAGGACGGCAACGCGGGCCCAGCCTGGCTGGGGACACCCCCGATCGAACTCACCTATTCCGACGGGTGGCGCACAGTCTCGGGCAGGCGTGCGTCGGCCGGTGGATTCGCCCGGACGACGAAGGACGGCGCCTGGGTGGACCTGCATGTCACGCGCCTGATCACCCACACGAGTTTCCCCGAGCTCCCTGTGACCGGGAGCAACGTGGGTGTCGTGATGCGCAAGGGGCCCAAGGCGGCGGCGTTCGACGTCTATCGCAACGGCGAGTGGGTCGCGCGCGTCGATCCCTATGCCCCGCGCAGCCGGCCGCGGATGATCGTGTGGCAGGGCTGGGCCCAGCTCGACGACACCTTCCGGCTCGTTCGGGTCGACGGGCTCCACCCGGGCTCGGGCGCCCAGGGCCGGGCGATCATGACCCTGGACGCCGTACTCGGCAACTGACCGCCGCTAGGGCGCCAGCCGGTGCAGGTCACGCGGGAAGAGGGTGACCTCACGGACGTTGGTCGCCTCGACGAGTCGGGCCACCCAGCGCTCCAGGCCGATCGCGAAGCCGCCGTGCGGCGGCATGCCGTGGCGGAACGCCTGGAGATAGGCGGCATAGGTCGCCGGGTCCTCGCCGCGGGCGCGGATCGCGGCGTCGTACGCCGACGGCCGGTGCAGGCGCTGCCCTCCCGTGACCAGCTCCAGGCCGCGGAAGAGCAGGTCGAAGCTGTTGGACCAGCGGGGGTCGTCGGGCTGTGGGTGGGTGTAGAACGGCCGCTTGACCATCGGGTAGCCCTCGACGGCGACGAGGTCGCTGCCGTGCTCCTCGAGCGCCCAGACGCCCAGCGCGCGCTCGTGCTCGGGGGCCAGGTCGGGCTCGTCGTCGGGTGCCCCGACGAGGCGGAGCGCCTCACTGAAGTGCAGCACCGGGATCTCGTGGGGGATCGCGGGGAGCGTGAGCCCGAGCCGGTCGACCGCACCGGCGGCCTCCCGCTCGATCGCGCCGACCATGCCGGCCAGTGCCTCGCGCAGCACCGCGAGCACGTCGCGGTGGTCGCGGATGAAACCGAGCTCCGCGTCGAGGGAGACGTACTCCGCGAGGTGCCGCACGGTGTCGTGTGGCTCGGCCCGGAAGACCGGCCCGACCTCATAGACCCGCTCGAAGACGCCGACGAGCTGCTGCTTGAAGAACTGCGGGCTCTGGGCCAGGTAGGCCGGACGCCCGAAGTAGTCGACCTCGAAGACGTTGGCGCCGGACTCGGTGGCGGACTCGACGAGCTTGGGAGTCTGGATCTCGGTGAAGCCGAGGCCGTCGAGCGTCGTCCGGAAGCCGCGCAGGCTCGCGGCGGCCAGCTCCCAGCGCGCCCGCTGGGCCGGGTGGCGCCACGCCACGGGTGCGTGGTCCAGCATCGTCGGCAGCGAGGCGTTGAGCTGGGGCCGCCACAGCTCGAACGGCGGCGTCTCGGCCGGCTCGGTCAGCGCGGTCACCGTCGCGTCGGTGACCTCGGCCCCGCCGGGTGCCTGCTGGTTGGCCACCACCGTTCCGGTGATGGTCACCGTCGTCTCCTCGGGTGGCGCGTCGCTGCCGGCCGGTAGCACCACCTGGGCCAGCCCGCTGCGGTCGCGCAGGACCAGGAAGGTCACCGTGGCCAGCTCGCGTCGCCGGTGCACCCACCCTTGCAGCAGCACGGCGCTGCCCGGTGGTCGGTGGGGAAGGTCGGCCGCCAGCGTTCGCCGCTCCGGTGGTTGAGGAGCGCGCGCAGCGCGCGTCTCGAAACCACCCTCGGCAGGGGTTGGAAAGTTCATGGATGTCACCTCCGGCTCGTCATGAGAGCCCTGGAGGTGTGGGCGGGGGCCAAGTCGCGGTGCCACCACACCTTCGCCGGAGTCCGGCCTCTCGTCGGTACGCCGTACGCGCGGCCTCCGCTGCTGCAGCCGTCGGCTGGGGGTTCGTCACGCCCCGCGGGAACGTGCCGAGTCTAGGTCGGCGTGCCCGGCCGTCTCCAGTCGATATCAGGCCGGCGGCGTCAGGTAGCGGTAGGTGTGGTGCGGGGTGAACCCGAGCCGGGCATAGAGCGCGAGGGCGGGCTCGTTGTCGGTCAGCACCTGCAGATAGGCCGTGCTGGCGCCCAGCTCCGCGCCCCAGCCGAGCAGCCGGGCGAGGACCGCCAGGGCCAGGCCGCGCCGGCGCCGATCGCGGCCGACCCAGACCGCGCTGATGCCGAGCCAGTCGTCCTCATAGGCGCCGATCGCGTGAGCGTCGTCGCCGATCGTCGCCTTGACCCGCTGGGCCGAGGGCCGGGCCGGGAGCTCGGTCAGGTCGACGCCGTACGACGGCGGCTCGGCCAGGTTGCGCCGACAGGCAGCGACGCCGCCGATCTGGAAGTAGGCGTCGGCCTCCCGACGATGGAGCACCCACCCGGCCTCGCGGAAGAGGGCGTCCTCGGGGGAGTCGGGCAGCACCGCCGCGATCGGCGGGCGACCCAGCTCGGCGTACCGCTCCACGACGGTGCCCACCGGGTCGACGAGTCCCGACTCCGACATCGCCAGCACCGAGTTGACCCGCCGGGCCGGCGTCGCATCGGACCAGCGCAGCGTCCAGCCGCCCAGGGGGGCGAGCTCGACGTCGGTGAACATGGCATGGCTGCGCAGCTGCGCGGCGGCCGGCGTGACCCGGCCGCGCACCGAGGGGCGCGGCGGCACCGGCTTGCCGGACACGATGAGCGAGAGGGGGATCGTGACCAGCTCGCCGGACTCACGGCGCACGGTCATCGTGGTCCCCTCCCACGCGATGCACTCACCCAGCACGTCGGTCACGGCCGGGCCTCCGGATGGGCCCGTCTCCCCAGGAAGGCGGCGGCGGACCACCACGCGCTTGCCGACGACATGGGGTCCGAGTCCATGTCTGCCGACCGCGTGTTCCGGACCCGTGCCCACGGGTGGATACTAGGCTCTCCGCATCTGCCCGTTGCAGCGTCTCAGGAGGAACTGGTGACCTACGTCATCGCCCAACCGTGCGTCGATGTCAAGGACCGTGCTTGCGTCGATGAGTGCCCCGTCGACTGCATCTACGAGGGCAAGCGCATGCTCTACATCCACCCCGACGAGTGCGTGGACTGCGGCGCCTGTGAGCCGGTGTGCCCGGTCGAGGCGATCTTCTATGAAGACGACACCCCGGAGCAGTGGAAGGACTACTACGTCGCCAACGTCGGCTTCTTCGACGACCTCGGCTCACCCGGCGGCGCCGCCAAGATGGGCGAGATCGCCCACGACCACCCGTTCGTCGCGGCGCTTCCTCCCCAGAACCAGGACCACTGACCACCTCGCTGCCGGGCAGTCCGGGACCGGTCTCGGCGCGCCTGCCGGACTTCCCGTGGGACCACCTCACGTCGTACGCCGCCCGTGCGCGGGAGCACGCGGACGGCCTCGTGGACCTCTCGGTCGGAACGCCCGTCGACCCGACGCCCGCCGTTGTGCAGCAGGCGCTGCGCGATGCGGCCGACTCGCCGGGCTACCCGGTCACGATCGGCCTGCCAGAGACGCGGCAGGCCGCCATCGACTGGCTGTCGCGCCGCTGGGGCGTGGTCGGGCTGGGGCTCGATGGGGTGCTGCCGGTGATCGGCAGCAAGGAGCTGATCGGCAGCATGCCGGTCCACCTGGGGGTCGGGCCCGGTGACCTGGTGGTCTATCCGGAGCTGGCCTATCCGACCTATGAGGTCGGCGCCAAGCTCGCGGGCGCCGAGGTGCTGGCCGCCGACTCGCTGACCGCGATCGGGCCGAGGACGCCCAAGATCCTCTATCTCAACTCCCCGGCCAACCCGTCCGGGCGCGTGCTCCCGACCGATCACCTCAAGAAGGTCGTCGACTGGTGCCGCCAGCGCGGCACGATCCTGGTCTCCGACGAGTGCTACCTCGAGTGCGCGTGGGATCCCGGCAACCCTCCGGTGAGCGCGCTCCACCCCGATGTGTGCGGGGGCTCCCACGAGGGGATCTTGTCGGTCCACTCGCTGTCCAAGCGCTCCAACCTCGCCGGCTACCGCTGCGCGTTCGTCGCCGGCGACCCGGCGCTCGTCGGTGAGCTGCTCGCCGTCCGCAAGAACCTCGGGCTCCAGATGCCCGGGCCCCAGCAGGTGGCGATGGTGGCGGCCCTCGACGACGACGCCCATGTCGCCGAGCAGCACGCGCGCTATGCCCGGCGGCGGCGGTGGCTCAAGGATGCCCTCGAGGGCGCGGGCTTCCGCATCGACCACTCGGAGGCGTCGCTCTATCTGTGGGCCACCCGCGACGAGGACTGCTGGGAGACCGTCGGCTGGCTGGCCGACCGCGGCATCCTCGTCGCCCCCGGGGCCTTCTATGGTCCGGCCGGACGCCGGCACGTCCGCGTCGCGTTCACCGCGACCGACGAGCGCGTCGGTGCCGCGGTCGAGCGCCTCGCCTGAGGCGCTCGGTCGGACCACCCTCGCGGGATGGTCCCCCCGGCTCGGCGGCCAGACCGGGTTACCGGCGCGGCCCGACCGCCGAGCGGGGAGTCAGCGGGCCAGGCGCCAGGACCTGCGCTTCTCCGGCTCCGTGGTCTGCGGGGTCTCCGCGGCCTGCTGCCGCAAGGAGACGAGCATGGCGCGCCAGTCGTCGGTCTGGGTGCTGCTGTGCACGAGCGGGTTCGCGGCGTGCTCGGCGGCCATGGCGGCCTCGACGAGCGCGATCTCCTCGACGGGGTGCAGGTCCAGCTCGGTTGCCACGGCCTCCGGCGCGAGGTCCAGGCGGAGCGGCTCGGCCGGCGAGAGGTGCTCCAGGGTCGGCGGCTCCTCGGTGACGGGCTGCTCGGTCAGGGGCTCTTCGGCGACGGGCTCTTCGGCGACGGGCTCCTCGGCGACGGGCTCCTCGGTGACGGGCTGCTCGGCGACGGGGGCGAGGTCGATCCGGCCGACCTCGATCGGGGAGACCCCGGCAGGGACCGGCTCGGGGGCGTCGAGCGCCGTCCCGGTGAGCCCGGCCACGATGGCCGCGGGGTCGGCGAAGGCGGCGGCCGCCTTCTGGGCCATCAGCGCGCGGCGCTTGGCGAGGGCGTAGCGCTCGTCGTCGGTGACGTCGTCGGGCAGGTGGTCCAGCAGCGCCAGGTCCTCCTCGATGAGGGCGAGCTGCGCCATCGGGTCGTCGATCGGCTCGTCCTCGACGGCGACCTGCCCGACGGTGACCTCCTCGACGGCGACCTGCTCGTCGGCGGGTGCCTCGACGGTCTCGGGCTCGTCGGACTGGGCGGCCAGTTGCTCCGCGACGGTGGGAAGCGTCTCGGCGGGCTCTTCGGCGGCGGGCTCCTCGGCGCGGGTGAGCGAGAGGACCGGAGCGATGCTGGGCTGCGCGTCGGTCCGGGGCGCCGCAGAGGCGTCCTTGATGGCCCTCACCACCGAGATGGCGGTCAGCCGGATGGTCACGGTGCCGTCCTCGGCCTCGAGCAGTACGCCGTCACCATCCAGGCCACCGATGGCCCCGGCGAACCATTGGCCGTCCACCATGAGACCGACGGGGGAACCGTCATTCTCGGCTTGGCGCAGGGCCGAGCCGATCGTGAACACGGTGGAGTTGCTCATCGCGGGCCTCGCTCGGGGATGCGGTCGGATCAGTTGATCCATTGGACCCCAGCGATCGCCCGCTCGTGCGGAAAATCAGGGCAGGATTGCTGGTCCCTTCGGACTATGCCGGACTAGTCCCGGGCGGTGCCGGACCCGGGACGGTTGGCCCGCAGCCCAGCAGGACCGGGCTCAGCTTCGAGCCTGGCCGGGATCCGAGCCTAGGGAGCCACGTCCACGTGGACGTGGTCGCGATGCTCGAGGATCGTCTTGCTGCCGGAGACGTCGCTCGGCACCTGGTAGTCGCGCCAGCCGTCCGCCGAGCGCGACCCCGCCGTCCAGATCCGCCCGTCGAAGATGACGTGTGCGATCTGCAGGCGCTCGGCCTGGGCGACCAGGTAGGCCGCGATGGCCCAGCCGCGCTGCTTGTTGGCGGCGCTGACGGGGCGCACGAAGACGTCGACCGCGCGCCCCTCGTAGTGCGCCGACCCGGGCATGTGACCATCGGTGACGCCGCCGAGGGCATATCCGCCGAGCGGCACGTCGCCGAAGACGGCGAGCACCTCACGGCGTACGGCGTTGGCCCGCTTGGTCAGCCCCTCGGTGTTGAGCTTGGGGGAGGCGGTGGGGTAGTCGCCTCGCACCTCGCAGGTGAACGCGCCACCGCTCGTCTCGCCGGTCAGGGCCGACGCCAGCGCCCGGGCGTCCTCCTCGTGCTTGGCATAGCCATCGGGGAAGGCCGAGCGCTGGACCGCCTGCGCGGCCTCGGTGATGGGCAGGTCGGCATAGCCGTCGACCTGGACCAGGGCGTCATAGAAGGCGTTGGCCGCGTAGGCGGGGTTGAGGATCTCCTGGCGGGTGCCCCACCCCTGCGACGGGCGCTGCTGGAAGAGGCCGAGCGAGTCGCGGTCGCCGCCCTCGAGGTTGCGGAGCTTGGACTCCTGCATGGCCGTGGCCAGGGCGATCGTCGCCGCCCGCGGCGGCAACCCACGCTGGACCGAGATCGCCGCGATCAGCGCGGCGTTCTCGGACTGCTCCAGGTCCAGGCCGACCCGGTGCCCGCCGACCTCCGCCGAGCAGCCCTGGGTGAGCGGCAGCAAGCTCCCCTGGCGCCAGAGCACCACGACGCCCACGACGGCGAAGACGGCCAGGGCCGCAACGACGACGACGAGGACGCGAACGATTCTCATGAGGGGTGAACGGGCGAACCGGGTCAGTCGTTCGCGTGCAGCGCGGTGTTGAGGACGATGCCCTCACCGTGCCACGGCACGGCCTCGACCGCTCCGGTGACGGAGTTGCGGCGGAACAGGACGTTGCTGGCGCCGGACAGCTCGAGCGCCTTGACCACCGTCGGCCCGCCGTCCTCGCCCTTCATCGTCACCTTGGTCCCAGCAGTGACATAGCAGCCCGCCTCGACCACGCAGTCGTCACCGAGCGAGATCCCGATGCCGGCGTTCGCGCCGAGAAGACACCGTTCGCCGATCCGGATCGTCTCCTTGCCGCCGCCCGACAGAGTGCCCATGATCGACGACCCGCCGCCGATGTCGGAGCCGTCGCCGACGACGACCCCCTGCGAGATCCGGCCCTCGACCATCGAGCTGCCCAGCGTGCCCGCGTTGAAGTTGACGAAGCCCTCGTGCATCACGGTCGTCCCCGCCGCCAGGTGGGCACCGAGCCGGACCCGGTCGGCGTCGGCGATGCGTACGCCGGCAGGAAGGACGTAGTCGGTCATCCGGGGGAACTTGTCCACGCCGAAGACGGTGACGTGCTGCCCGGTGGCGCGCAGCCGCGCCCGGGTGGACTCGAAGCCGGCCACGGCGCACGGCCCGGCCGAGGTCCACGCCACGTTGGTGAGCAGCCCGAAGACGCCCTCGAGCGAGATCGAGTTGGGGGTGACCAGGCGGTGGGAGAGCAGGTGCAGCCGGAGCCACGCCTCCTCGGTGCTCGTCGGCGCGACGGACAGGTCGGCGATGACGACGCGGCGTACCTCGCGCGTCACGATGCGCAGCGGGTCGGGTGTCGCCAGCGCGGTCAGCTCGGCGGGCGCGGTGTCGCCCGGCTCCGGTGCGCCGAGGGCCGGCGACGGGAACCAGCAGTCCAGCACCGTCCCGTCGACGTCGAGGGTGGCCAGGCCATCGCCCCAGGCGGCATGGGTGAGGGGGGCGGCATCGGTCATGGGGACAACCCTAGGGACGATTCGCGAGAAGCCGTAACTCGCGCAGGATCGAGCCCCACTGACCCAGCAGGGTGCTCAGGTGGGCGCTGTCCGGGTCGAGGTGCAGGGCGGCGCCCGCGATGCGGTCGGCCAGCCACCTGCCGTTGCGGACGGCGGTCTGGGGGTCGAGCCCGCCGTACCACAGCGCCGTCGGGCAGCGGACGTCCTCGACCTCGAACCTCCAGGCGCGGAACGTCACGGCGGCGTCGCGGAGATAGCCCTCGGGCTCGGCGAGCGCCTCCCGCGCGTTCGCGGCGAGAGCGGGCACACCGATCGGCGCCACCGCCGCGGCGTCCGGCTGGGTGAGACCGCCGAAGAACCGGGCCACCAGTGTCTCGTCGTCGGGATCGTCGCCCAGCCTGGAGGCGACGAAGTCCTCGTAGCCGGGCCGCAGGAGCTCGGCGGCCTCCTCGATCGACGAGGCTGCAGCGATCCTGTCGAAGAGTGCGACGTCCGCGGGGTCCAGGCCGTCGCGCGGGACCCGCGGCTCCAGGCGGGTGACGTCCGCCGGCGCCGCCACGGCGGCGGCGGCGGTCACCCGGTCGGAGTGCCGCGCCGCACAGGCCAGCGCGTACCCGCCGCCCACCGACATACCGAGGACCGCGAAGGTGTCGATGCCCAGCCCGTCGGCCAGCTCGGCGACGTCGTCGGCCACCGTGAGGTGGTCGGAGGCGGTGGCATCAGACCCGGCGTACCCGGGTCGGTTGAACGCCACCAGGCGGATGCCCTCGCGAGCTGCGGGCGCGGCGCCGGGGAACGCCGCGTGCCGGGTGTCCGGGCACCCATGGAAGAACACGATCGGGACGCCATCAGGGTCGCCGCCCGACCACCACCGCAGCGATCTGCCGTCACGCAGGTGCCAGGCGGGTGGCGTCATTTCACTGCCCCGTGCGGCCGTCGATGCACTCGCGGAGGAGATCGGCGTGGCCCAGGTGGCGGGCGTACTCCTCGACCATGTGAACCAGGATGTCGCGGACCTCGCCGGACTCACCGTGGACCTCGACCTCGACGTCCCAGGACTCCAGGGCGGCCTCGACCTGCTCGGCGTGGGCCACCTCGCGCCGCCACGACTCCCAGGCGTCGGCGACCACGGCCGGATCGGCGACGGCGCCGTTGAAGTCGAGGTCGTGGTCCTCCTCCGACCAGTACAGCCGTGGCAGGTCCTGACCATCGATCACCCGTCGGAACCAGCTGTGCTCCACCTTGGCCAGGTGGCGCAGCAGGCCCAGCAGCGACATCGTCGACGGTGGCACCGACCGGCGCGCCATCTGCTCGGCGTCGAGCCCCTCGCACTTCATCTCGAAGGTGAGTCGGTAGTGGCGCAGGTACTGCAGGACCGTCTCGCGCTCACCGCGCGGCGGCTCTCCAGCGCTGCGCGGGTCCTCCTCGGGGTCGACCCACAGGTCCGGGTACTTGCGCTCACGAGCGTTTGCCACGGCCAACACCGTCGCCGACGTGGCTCACCGCGTCAACCGGGATTCGGTCCCTGGACCTGGCGGCCTAGCGTCGGGACTGGGCCGGACTGGGTTTTGGATTCGCGTTTTGGATTCGCGCGTGGTTGGCCGCTCGCCGTACCCTTGCCTGCACAGGCGTCTGAGCCGTCATCAGCGGCGAGCCTCCGGAAGAACGGCCTCCAGCCCCTCGGCACCACCGAGCGGGGTGTGCTCACTAGAACCGGACGGGTAGGCCCGTGACAGCCGTCAACGAGCGGTTGCATCCCCGGTCCACGGGTGGTGCGGCAAGCGAGGTGGTACCGCGGCCCCCGGTCGTCCTCGTGCCGAGTGCACGACGTACGACGCGCAGGAGAGCCCATGACGTACCCCAAGGTCGCCACCGGTCAGTCCGGTGAGCACGAGCACGTTCCCGCCACGCCGAACTTCCCGGCGATCGAGGAGCGTGTGCTCGCCTACTGGGAGCACGACGCGACGTTCGAGGCCAGCGTCGAGCAGCGCGATGCCGGGACCGACGGAGCCAACGAGTTCGTCTTCTATGACGGCCCGCCCTTCGCCAACGGGCTGCCCCACTACGGCCACCTGCTCACCGGCTACGTCAAGGACCTGATCCCGCGCTACCAGACCATGCGGGGTCACCGCGTGGAGCGACGGTTCGGCTGGGACACTCATGGGCTGCCCGCCGAGCTCGAGGCGATGAACCAGCTCGGCATGAAGACCACGCAGGAGATCCTCGACTGCGGCATCGGTGAGTTCAACGACGCCTGCCGACGGTCGGTCTTCACCTACACCCAGGAGTGGCGGGACTACGTCACCCGGCAGGCGCGCTGGGTGGACTTCGACCACGACTACAAGACCCTCGACCTCGACTTCATGGAGTCGGTCCTGTGGGCGTTCAAGGAGCTCTACGACAAGGGCCTGGTCTATGAGGACTTCCGCGTCCTGCCCTACTGCTGGAACGACGAGACGCCGCTGTCCAACCACGAGCTGCGGATGGACGAGGACGTCTACCAGATGCGGCAGGACCCGGCCGTCACCGTCGGGCTGCGCCTGGAGACCGGCGAGCTGGCGCTGATCTGGACGACCACCCCGTGGACCCTCACCGCCAACCTGCTCATCATGGTCGGCACCGACATCGACTACGTCATCGTCGAGTCCGACAAGCCCACCGGCACGACCGAGCGCTACATCCTCGGCGAGGCACGGCTGTCGGCGTACGCCAAGGAGCTGGGCGAGGACGCCGTCGTGGTCGAGCGGCTCAAGGGCAGCGACCTCGTCGGCCGCGCCTACACCCCGCCGTTCACCTACTTCGTCGGGCAGACCAACGCCCACCGCGTCGTCGAGGCGCCGTTCGTGACCACCGAGGACGGCACCGGGCTCGTGCACAGCGCCGGTGCCTTCGGTGAGGAGGACAAGGTCATCACCGACCGGGAGGGCATCGAGCCCGTCGTCCCGGTCGCCAAGGACGGCACGTTCACCTTCCCGGTCGTCGACTACGAGGGCCTGCACGTCTTCGACGCCAACCTCGTGATCATCGACCACCTGAAGGCGGCGACCCGCGGCGACGGCGAGACCGGTGCTCTCACCCCCGGCACGATGCTGCTGCGCCGCGAGACCTACGAGCACTCCTACCCGCACTGCTGGCGCTGCCGCCAGCCGCTGATCTACATGGCCGTGTCGTCATGGTTCGTCGACACCCGCAAGATCCGCGACCGGATGCTGGAGCTCAACCAGGAGATCCGGTGGGTGCCCGACCACGTCAAGGACGGCCAGTTCGGGAAGTGGCTGGAGAACACCCGGCCCTGGTCGATCTCTCGCAACCGGTTCTGGGGTGCCCCGATCCCCGTCTGGCGCTCCGACGACCCGACCTATCCGCGCATCGACGTCTATGGCTCCCTCGAGGAGCTGCAGCGCGACTTCGGCACCGAGGTGACCGACCTCCACCGACCGGCCATCGACGACCTGGTCCGGGCCAACCCCGACGACCCGACCGGGACGTCGATGATGCGGCGCGTCACCGACGTGTTCGACTGCTGGTTCGAGTCGGGGTCGATGCCGTTCGCCCAGGTGCACTACCCGTTCGAGAACAGGGACTGGTTCGACCACCACTTCCCGGGCGACTTCATCGTCGAGTACATCGGCCAGACCCGCGGCTGGTTCTACACGATGCACGTGCTGGCGGCCGCCCTGTTCGACAAGCCGGCGTTCTCGGCGTGCGTCTCGCACGGCATCGTGCTGGGCTCCGACGGCAACAAGATGAGCAAGTCGCTTCGCAACTACCCCAACGTCTATGAGGTCTTCGACCGCGACGGCGCCGACGCGATGCGGTGGTTCCTGATGAGCTCGCCGATCCTCCGGGGCGGCAACCTCATCGTCACCGAGCAGGGGATCCGCGAGTCGGTCCGCCAGGTGCTCATCCCGCTGTGGAACTCGTGGTACTTCTTCGCGCTCTATGCCAACGCTGCGGGCGAGCACGGCTACACCGCGAGCGGCCGCACCGACTCGGCGCACCCGATGGACCGCTACATCCTGGCCAAGCTGCACGACTACGTCGAGGCGATGACCCGTCAGCTCGACAACTACGAGGTCGCCAACGCGTGCGACTCGACGCGGGGCTTCCTCGAGGTGCTCACGAACTGGTACATCCGCCGCTCGCGTGAGCGGTTCTGGGGGACCGGTGACGAGCTGGACAGCGACGCCTTCGACACCCTCTACACCGTGCTGGAGGTCGTCACCAGGGCCGCGGCGCCGCTGCTGCCGCTCACGACCGAAGAGGTCTGGCGCGGTCTCACCGGTGGCCGTTCGGTGCACCTGACCGACTGGCCGTCGGCCGGCGACCTGCCGACCGACTCCGTGCATGCCTCCGGGATGGACGAGGTCCGCGACGTCTGCTCGGCCGCCTCCGCCCTGCGCAAGGCCGCCTCGCTCCGCACCCGGCTTCCGCTCGCCTCGCTCACCGTCGTGGTTCCCGACGCGCAGCGGCTCTCGGCGCTGACGGAGATCGTCGCCGACGAGGTCAACGTCAAGGTGGTGCGCCTGCTCGACATCGACGCTCCCGAGGCGGCGTCGTACGGCGTGACGCAGCGACTCACCGTCAATGCGCGAGCGGCCGGCCCGCGGCTGGGCAAGGACGTCCAGACCGCGATCAAGGGCTCCAAGACCGGGGACTGGTCGGTGGCCGAGGACGGCACCGTGACCTCCGGCGGGCTGGCGCTGGTGGAGGGGGAGTACGCCCTCGAGACCGTGGCCGCCGAGTCCGACGGCCACTCGGCCACGGGCATGCTCCCCACGGGTGGCTTCGTCGTCCTCGACACGGACGTCACCCCGGAGCTGGCGGCCGAGGGGCTGGCCCGCGACGTGATCCGCGCCGTCCAGCAGGCTCGCAAGGACGCGGGTCTGGAGGTCTCCGACCGGATCTCGCTGACCGTCGGCGGCTCCACGGAGGTCCGTGCGGCGACGCAGACCCACGAGTCGCTCATCGCCGGCGAGACCCTGGCGACCTCCGTCACCCTGGACCCCGTCGACACCGACGAGGACCTCACGGTCGTGGTCGCCAAGGCCTGACCCGGGGGCCCAACCTCCCACTTCGCGGGGCCAAACCTCCCACTTCGCGGGGCCGAACCTCCCACTTCGCGGGGCCAAACCTCCCACTTCGCGGGGCCGAACCTCCCACTTCGGCGTGCGGGGTGCGGGTACCTGGTTGGATGGGCGCGTGGAACTGGACCTGAGTGCCGACGTGGTCGCGGTGACCCGTCAGCTCGTCGACATCGAGTCGGTCAGCCACCACGAGCAGCGGCTCGCCGACGCGGTCGAGGCCGCCCTCGTGGCGTGTGGGCACCTGGAGGTGCAGCGCCGCGGCAACACGCTCGTGGCCCGCACCGACCTGGGCCGCGACGAGCGCGTCGTCATCGCCGGACACCTCGACACGGTGCCGGTCAACGACAACCTGCCCTCCCGCCTGGACGGCCCCCTGCTCCACGGCCTCGGCACCTGTGACATGAAGGGTGGCGACGCCGTCATCCTCCGGCTCGCGGCCACCCTGCCCGAGCCCAACCGCGACGTCACCTTCATCCTCTATGACGCCGAGGAGGTCGAGTCGGTCCACAACGGCCTGCGCAAGCTGGCCGAGAGCGATCCCGACCTGATGACCGCCGACTTCGCGATCCTCATGGAGCCGAGCAACGCCGTGGTCGAGGCGGGCTGTCAGGGCACCCTGCGCGTCGAGGTGACGGTGCGAGGGGAGCGCGCCCACTCGGCGCGGTCCTGGATGGGCCGCAACGCCATCCACGACGCGACGGCGATCCTCCAGCGTCTGCTCGACTACCAGCCGCGCCGGCCCGACATCGACGGGCTCGTCTATCACGAGGGCCTCAACGCCGTGGGCATCCGCGGCGGCGTCGCCGGCAACGTGGTCCCCGACGAGTGCGTGGTCACCGTCAACCACCGCTTCGCTCCCGACCGCAGCGAGGCGGAGGCCGAGGCCTTCGTTCGCGAGGTGTTCGAGGGCTTCGAGGTCGTGGTGACCGACAGCGCCCCGGGGGCGCTGCCGGGGCTGGCGGTCCCAGCTGCCCGGGCGTTCGTCGACGCGGTCGGGGGCACCGCCAACCCCAAGTTCGGCTGGACCGATGTGGCTCGTTTCTCGGGTCTCGGGGTCCCGGCCGTGAACTTCGGGCCGGGTGACCCCACCCTGGCCCACCGGCAGGACGAGCACGTCCCGGTGGAACAGCTCACCCGCTGCGAGACTGCGCTCCGTGGCTGGCTCGGAGGACAGGTATGACGGGCAGGCCAGGTATGACGGGGAGGCCGGGCATGACGGGAGGACTGGAATGACGCGGCGACCCGACCACGAGGGGCCCAAGTACAAGGGCCCCGTCATCATGCGCCGCGACCAGATCGACGGCACAACGACCGACCAGCGCCTGCTCGACTCGCGCGGTCCCAGCGACTGGGTGCACACCGACCCGTGGCGGGTGCTGCGCATCCAGGCGGAGTTCGTCGAAGGCTTCGGCGCCCTGGCCGAGCTCGGCCCCGCGATCAGTGTGTTCGGGTCCGCCCGCACGCCGGCCGGCTCCGAGGACTACGCGACCGCCGAGGAGGTCGGCCGCAAGCTCGTCCAGGCCGGGTTCGCGGTGATCACCGGTGGCGGTCCGGGCACGATGGAGGCGGCCAACAAGGGCGCCTCGCAGGCAGGAGGCGTCAGCGTCGGTCTCGGGATCGAGCTCCCCTTCGAGTCGGGCCTCAACGAGTGGGTCGACATCGGGATCAACTTCCGCTACTTCTTCGCCCGCAAGACGATGTTCGTCAAGTACGCCGACGGTTTCATCGCCCTCCCCGGAGGTCTCGGGACCTTCGACGAGCTCTTCGAGGCGCTCACGCTCGTCCAGACCAAGAAGGTCACCAGCTTCCCGATCGTGCTCCTGGGGTTGGACTACTGGGGTGGGCTGCTGGCCTGGCTTCGCGAGACGGTCAAGGCCGAGGGCAAGGTCTCCGAGGCCGACCTCGGTCTGATCACCCTGACCGACGACGTCGACGAGGCCATCGCCATCATGGTCGAGGCCCATCACGCCCGAGTGGAGCGCGGCCGATGATGTGGCTGTTCGCGGTCCTCCTCGTCCTGGCCATGGGCGGGGTCGCCCTGTTGGCGGCGGGTCGAGGACGGCCGATGAGCGAGGAGTACGGCGACCGCCCGGACTCGCTCGTCCCGGTCGAGGGACCGCTGCAGGGCGAGCACCTGCGCCGGATCCGGTTCTCGCTGGCGTTCCGCGGCTACCGGATGTCGGAGGTCGACGAGCTTCTCGACCGGCTCGCCCGCGAGCTGGACGCGCGGACCTCGTCCGAGGCGCCGGACGAACAGCCGGCCGAGCAGCCGGCTGAGGCCCCGGCCGAGGATCTGGCCGGCACCGACGTGCCTGCCTCGTCCACGAACGACCGCCCCGATGGCATCCCCACAGGGTCCTGAGAGAGACTGCCCTCGTGTCCATCCGGCTGATCGCCTACGTCCTGCTGGGTCTCGGGGCGCTCGTGGTCGTCCTCACGCGGGTCAGGCTGAGCAAGCGAGACGCCTCCGGGCTTCGCCAGGTCTCCGCCTGGATCCTGTTCGTCCACACGGTCTTCGGCCTGCTGGGTCTGACCGCCTGGGGGATCTACCTGTCCACGAAGGGCGCGACCAGCTTCGGCCTGGACCGTGAGCTGATCGGCATCGGCGCCCTGGCGTTGCTCTGGGTGGCCAGCCTGGTCGGCCTGATGATCCTGCTCCGGTGGCTGCCGACACGCGGCCGGCACGCCCACGACAAGCACGACGACGGCTGGAGCGAAGGCCCGGGGCTGTCCATCCTGGCGCACGTCGGCCTGTTCCTGTCCGTCTGCTTCGCCACCGTCGTCTACACCCTCGACAAGCTGTGAGCGACGCCGCGGCCCTCGCCGCCGAGCCCGGGTCTCGCCCGGCCGGGGCTCGCGCCCGGGCCCTGGCGCTAGCGGTGCTGCTCCTTCCGGCCGGCATGGTCTTTCCCGTGCTGGGGACGCCGTCCGCGGCCCACGCGACCGGGGACGTCACGGTGGTCCAGAAGAGGGTCATCGGCCACTCGGTCAAGGGTCGCCCGATCGTGGCACTGAGGCTGGGCGAGCCCGACCGGCCCGTGGTGGTGATGATGGCCGCGATGCACGGCAACGAGCCCGCGCCCAGCCAGATCCTAAGGTCCCTGGCCAACGGACCCGCCGTCCACGGGATCGACCTGTGGGTGATCCCGACCTACAACCCTGATGGCGTCGCGGCCAACACCCGGAAGAACGGGCGCGGGGTGGATCTCAACCGCAACTTCCCCTACCACTGGATCCGCCAGACCGGTACCTACGACTCGGGACCCAAGGCCGCCTCCGAACCCGAGACCAAGGCCGTCATGCGCTTCCTCCGCAAGGTCAGGCCGAGCAGGATCATCAGCTTCCACCAACCGCTCTACGGGGTCGACACCGACACCAAGGACGTGGCGTTCGCCAAGCGACTGGCGGCGGCGCTCAAGCTGCCCAGCAAGACCTTCGACTGCGGCGGCGTGTGCCACGGGACGATGACCGGCTGGTTCAACCATCGGTTCGCCGGCAGCGCCGTCACCGTCGAGTACGACGCCCACCCGTCGCGCGCCCGGCTCCGCACGAAGGCCCCCGGGCAGCTGCTCGGGGTGCTGGGCGGCTGGCGCGGGGACCCGGTCGCGACCGGCTGACCTGCACAGACTCACGGGCGCCGGGGGCGGGCGTTCGCGAACATCCCCGGACGTGAGGGATAATGGGGCCACGGAATCACAAAGTCGCGACGGCCCTGTCGTCACGACATGCCACCTGCGACAGGAAGAGGTGTTCGGATGGCGGCGATGAAGCCCCGGACCGGTGACGGACCCCTGGAAGTCACCAAGGAAGGGCGCGGGATCGTCATGCGGGTCCCCCTCGAAGGCGGTGGCCGCCTCGTGGTCGAGCTCAACGCCGAGGAGGCCGGCTCGCTCGGCGACGCCCTGAAGGCCGTTGTCGGCTGACGCTGTGACCGCGTCGACAGAAGTCTCCCTCCCTCCGCAAGTCAGCCCTCCGGAGTTCGCGCTCAGCTCGCTCCCGCCCGCCGGGATCAACGGCCTGACGGCGGTCGCCTACGGTCTCCAGCGCGGCACCGGCCAGACGGGCGGGGCCCCGCTGGTGCCCGCCGAGGCCGACGAGCTCGTGGCCGCCTCCGGTCTCGACCTGCTCGCCGTGCTCGAGTCCCGCGGCGCCACGGGCGCTGTCGGCGACGTCGTGTCGCTCCCGGTGACCCACCAGGGCTCCCTGCTCACCGTCCATCTCGTGGGCGTCGGCGACCAGAGCCCGACCGACCTGCGCCGGGCCGGCGCCACGCTGGCTCGCGCCGCGCGTGGCACCGACAGCCTGGCCACCTCGATCCCGGCCGGAGCTCCGCCCGGCTCGCTGGAGCCGTTCGTCGTCGGGATGATGCTCGGCTCGTTCGAGTTCCACTGGCGTTCGGCGGGTCCCAAGACCCAGCCCGTCACCCAGGTCGTCCTGGCCGGCTACGACGAAGCTGCCGAGGCGACTCCCGACCTGCTCCGCGCGATCGCGATCGGTGGCGCCGGATGGCAGTCACGGATGCTCGCGACCGTCCCCTCCAACCTCAAGAACCCGGCCTGGCTGGCCGAGCGCGCCCGTGAGGCCGCCGAGCAGGCGGGGCTGGAGTTCCGGGTGTGGGACGAGCGCGGCCTGGCCGAGCTCGGCATGGGCGGCATCCTGGGCGTGGGGCAGGCCTCCGCGACCCCGCCGCGACTGATCCGGCTCGACTACGCGCCCGCCAGCGCCTCCCGCCGGATGCCGACCGTCGTCCTGGTCGGCAAGGGCATCACCTTCGACTCCGGCGGCCTGTCGATCAAGCCCGGCGACTCCATGGTGAGCATGAAGCGCGACATGACCGGTGGTGGCGTGGTCATCGCCGTCATGGGTGCCCTCGCCGCGGTCCGGTGCCCGGTCCGCGTGGTCGGGCTGATCGCCGCGGCCGAGAACGCCGTCTCCGGGAGCGCGCTGCGCCCCGGTGACGTGATCCGCCACTACGGAGGCCGCACCAGCGAGGTGACCAACACCGACGCCGAGGGCCGGCTGGTCCTCGCCGACGCGCTCGCCTATGCCGTGGACACCATCAAGCCGGCGGCGATCGTCGACATCGCCACGCTGACCGGCGCCGTCAAGGTCGCCCTCGGCCAGCGGCTCGGCGCCTACTTCGCCAACGACGACACGCTGGCCCGCCTCGTCCAGGCTGCCGGCGACGCCGCCGGCGAGCCGATGTGGCGCTTCCCCCTCGCGTCCGAGTACGAGGACCGGCTGGCCTCCAAGGTGGCCGATGCGGACAACGCCCCGGGCAGCGCCCCGGCGATCACCGCGGCACTGTTCCTCCAGCACTTCGTCGGCGACGTCCCCTGGGCCCACCTCGACGTCGCCTCCGTCGGCGACTCGCCGAGCGAGAGCTATGAGTGGACGGAGGGTCCCACCGGCTACTCCGCCCGGGCCCTGCTGACCTGGCTCGGCGCACCCGACCCCCTCGACGGCCTGGCATGAGCGAGCTCACGCTGCGGGGGCTGACCGTCCGGTGGTCGCTGCGCGAGGCCGAGCCCGGCGTCGAGCAGCGGCTCGCCGACTACGTCGCCCTGACCTCCCACGCCCGGTTCAGTGAGATGGACGGCCTGTCCTACAAGACCTGGCGGATGGTGCCGGGGGAGTGGTTCGAAGGTGCCTACGTGTTCGCCGACGACACGGTCCGGGCGCGCTTCCAGGAGGAGTTCACCGCGGTCGCCGCGGAGTCACCCGGCTCGCAGATCATCGGCAGCCCGCCGATCCTGATCGAGCCGTGCGCCGTGGTGGCGATCGCCGAGGGCGGCGCCGGCTTCGCGGCCGCCCCGCGGGCCTGAACGGAGGGCTCAGGCCTCCGGCTCCGGCGCCCACTCCTTCTTGGCGACCAGCAGGCCGTCACCGACGGGGAGCAGCAGCGGCACCAGACCCTCGTGGTCGAGCACGGCCCGGCCCACCTCCCGGATCGAGACGGTCTCCTCGTCGCGGCGGCTCGGGTCGGCCACCCGGTCGTGCCACAGGGCGTTGTCGAAGGCGACGATGCCACCAGGACGCAACAGCCGCAGGGCCTCGCGCAGGTAGGCGGCGTACTCGCGCTTGTCGCCGTCGCAGAAGACCAGGTCGTAGTGGCCGTCGGTGAGTCGCGGGAGCACCTCCAGGGCGGCTCCGGGGATCGTCCGGATGCGCTGGTGGGGGAATCCGGCCTCGGCATAGCTCTCCCGGGCCAGCCGCTGGTGCTCGGCCTCGATGTCGACCGTGGTCAGCACACCGTCGGCGCGCATACCGCGCAGCATCCAGATCCCGGAGACGCCGGTGCCGGTGCCGATCTCGACCACCGCCCGCGCATCGAGGGTCGCCGCAAGGAAGCGGAGGGTGGCTCCGCCGCCGGGCGCGATCGGCACGACGCCGACCTCGTCGGCGCGGGCGCGGGCCGCGGCGAGCACCTCGTCCTCGGCCACGAAGCTGTCGGCGTAGGTCCAGCTGGACGTTGCGATCGGCGTGGTGATGACGGCCTCCTCTGGTGCGGACCCCTCACGAGCCGGGGCTCGTTCGAGCCTATCGCGGGAACGCGTCGGCGTCGGCGCTCGTTGGGCGAGTCAGAGTCGGAGCCCAGGTTCCCAGCAAAACGGGGGGTGCGCTCACAGGATCCTCTCAGTCCCCGTTCCTAGCGTGAGGAGTCACCAGATGTCGCAACAGCGGCGGCGCAGGCTCGGGCGGCCGGCCCGACCGGGGGAAGGGGTGGGCACGATGTCGCAGGAGGTCCCGGCTCGCGAGGGCGTCCCGACGTGGGACGAGATCGTCGAGCGACACTCCGACCGTGTCTTCCGCCTGGCCTACCGCCTGACCGGCAACAGCCACGATGCCGAGGACCTCACCCAGGAGGTCTTCGTCCGCGTGTTCCGCAGCCTCGACACCTACACGCCGGGCACGTTCGAGGGCTGGCTGCACCGGATCACCACCAACCTCTTCCTCGACCAGGCCCGCCGACGTCAGCGGATCCGCTTCGACGCCCTGTCCGACGAGCGGGCGAGCCGCCTGGCCAGCGCACTCCCCGGCCCCGACGACTCCTACAACGACACCACCTTCGACGACGACGTGGAGCGTGCCCTGGCCGCGCTCCCGCCGGAGTTCCGCGCCGCGGTGGTGCTGTGTGACGTCGAGGGGCTCTCCTACGACGAGATCGCCGACATCCTCGATACCAAGCTCGGGACGGTGCGCTCGCGGATCCACCGTGGCCGTGCTCTGCTGCGCGCCTCGCTGGCCCACCGCGCCCCCGTCGATGGCCGGCAGCGCTACGCCGGCCCGCTCCCCGTACCCGCCCAGGAGACCCGCTCGTGATCGGTCACCTCGGGGCGCGGGTCAGCGACCTCCTCGACGGACGTCTGTCCGCGGAGGAGGAGGAGCGCGCCTGGGACCACGTCCACCTCTGCCACCTGTGCCGCGACCAGGTCGAGCGCGAGGGCTGGGTGAAGACCCGCCTCGCCGGCCTGTCGTTGTCGTCGTGCGGCGGCGCCCCGGCCGCCCTCAAGGGGTCACTGCTGGACGCCTCGCTGCTGCTTCCCCCGGGCGAGGCCTATCTGGTCGGGGCAGCGGGCCTGGACCGTGGCCAGCGGTCGCGCGCCCGCAGCTCCGCGCTCGCGGCGGCCGGCGGTGGAGCCCTCGGCGCCGCCGTTCTCGGCCTGGTGACGCTCGTCGGTGGACCCGCCGCGGCCCCGACGGTCGACCTTCGCACCCCCACCGTGAACACCGGCGGTAGCAGCCCCGCGCCGGTCATGGTGGGCTACACGGTGGACCCGCATCGGCGGGATCAGGCGCATCTCTTGCGTCGTGGCGACACAATGTCCTGGTGAGCGACACCCACGACGATCCGGACTTCGGTACCGGTGCGGTCCCGTTCAAGCCGGACCTGACCGAGCCCGCGCCCGCGAGCACCCCCTGGGTGTCCCCGTCCGCCGGACAGCAGCCGGGGCCGCGTCACTCCGCGGACGAGCCGACGCAGCCGTTCCCGACCGGTCCCTCCACTCCCGGACCGTGGGAGGCCACCCGGCCCCGCGTGCCGCTCGCCCCGACGCCGCTGCGGCCGCCGGCATCCCAGAACCCGGCACCCCAGAACACCGCACCCCGGCCTTCCTACGCTCCCTCGGGACCGGGACCGGGACCGGGACCGGGACCGGGACCTGCCGGCCCACCGCCCTGGGCCACGGCGCCACTGCCGTCGCAGGCCACCATGCCGCTCCAGATGGCGGGACCTCCGCCGCACGGCGGCCGCCCCCGGCTGCCCGGCTGGGTGTGGCCCACCGTGGTGGTCCTCGCCCTCGTGGTCGGGCTGGTGGGCGGCGCGCTCGGCGGGGCGGCCTACGACGCGCTGCGCAACCGTGACGGCGAGACCACCTCGGGAACCGGTGACAACGGGGCCCCGCTGTCCTCTGGCAACCGCTCGGTGAGCGCCGTGGCCAAGCGGCTGCTGCCGAGCACCGTGCAGGTGATCGCGAGCTATCAGGGCGTCGACGGCGGGGCCACCGGCTCCGGGTTCGTGCTCGACCGCCAGGGCCACATCGTCACCAACAACCACGTGGTCGCCGACTCCGCCTCGACCGGAGAGCCGATCCAGATCGTCGACCAGGACGGCAACCACTACGACGCCGAGCTGGTGGGCCGTAGCCCGGTCTATGACCTGGCCGTCCTCTACTCCGCGGACGCCAAGGGCCTGCGGCCGGCCGCACTCGGCGCCTCCCGGCAGCTCCAGGTCGGCGACGGGGTGGTCGCCATCGGTTCACCGCTAGGACTGACCTCGACCGTCACGGCGGGCATCGTGAGCGCCGTCAACCGACCGGTCACGACCGGTGAGTCCTCCGACGACATGTCCTACATCAACGCCGTCCAGACCGACGCCGCCATCAACCCCGGCAACTCCGGCGGTCCGCTGGTCAACCTGCGCGGCCAGGTCGTCGGCGTCAACTCCGCGATCGCGACCACCGGCACCTCGACCGAGGTGTCGGGCAACATCGGTGTCGGGTTCGCCATTCCGATCGAGCAGGTGCGGGTCACCGCCCAGCAGATCCTCGACGATGGCGAGGCCCGCTACCCGGTCATCGGCGCCACGGTGGAGACCGCGATCAACGACGGCGAGGGAGCCCGGGTCGACGAGGTTCCCGACGGGACCCCGGCGGCCACCGCCGGGCTGGAGCCCGACGACCTGATCGTGCGCATCGACGGGGTCAAGGTCACCGACGGGATCGCCCTGATCGTGCAGATCCGCAGCCACCTGCCGGGGGACACCATCGAGCTGATCCTGGTTCGTGACGGCGCCGAGCGCCGGGTGCGGGTCACGCTCGACTCGAAGGTCGGCTAACCAGTCACTCGGGCCCACTCAGTCACTCGGGCTCGGCCTCCACGTAGGGGTGGGCGTCGACGAACGCACGGGTCTCGGAGTACATCCGCTCGATGTAGCCCTCGAGCTGGCTGGCCTCGACCCTCCACTGACCCCGGCCCCCGATCTTGATCGCCGGCAGGTCCCCACGCCGCACCAAGGCATAGACCTGGGCACTCGACGTATTGAGGATCTCCGCCACGTCGGCCAGGGTCAGGAAGCGGGGCATGGGTTCCTTGGTGTCTCGGGGGTCCATGTGACCCATGGTGACATCCCGGCGAAAACCGTGGGGTCCGGTGCGCGCACGTGTGGACAACCGGCTGTGGACAGCCCACTGCGCGTTCACCCCGGTTTGCTTCATGATGACCCCGTGACGTCGACGCTCGGGGTCTCCGAACCCGTCCCCGCCCTGCGCTCGCGTCCGCCGACGTGGCGCGACGCACGGCTGTGGGTCGGCATCGCGATCCTGGCGGGCTCCGTCCTCCTGGGCGCCAAGGTGCTGTCCGGTGCCGACGACCTGGTCTCGGTGTGGGCAGTGACTGCCGAGCACGCCCAGGGCGACTCGCTCACCGAGTCGGACCTGGTGGCCCGCCAGGTCCGGTTCGCCGCCGACGAGGACGAGGCACGCTACCTGGTGGTGGGCGAGGCGCTCCCGACCGATCTGCACCTCCTGCGCGGGCTCGGCGCGGGTGAGCTGGTGCCACGAGCGGCCCTCGGCCCCGCGAGCAGCACCGGCCTGCTCACCGTGCCCATCGGGCTCACCGCCCTGGCCGTGCCGCCGGGGGTCCACGCCGGCTCCCGGGTGGACGTGTGGGTCACCGAGGAGAACGACGCCGGTCGGGCGGTGTCGCGCCCGGTGTTGCGCGACGTCGTCGTCGTGGCGGCGCCGGACACCACGGACGGTTTCGGCGCGACCGGTGACCGCCAGCTGGTGCTCGGCGTGCCGGTCGACCAGGAGGACGCGCTGGGACGGGTGCTGGTCGCGGTCGGCGACTCGACACTCACCGTGGTGGGCAAGGACTGAGGGCCGGCGTGCGGTGCATCCTGATCGCGGCCGCGGGAGCCGCCTGGGAGGCCACCGCGATGGGGGTGCTGAGCGCGCACCCCGACCTCGTCGTGCTCAAACGCTGCGTCGACGTCGACGACCTGCTCGCCACCGCCGCGTCCGGGCAGGCCGACGTGGCACTCGTGGCACTCGACGCCCCCGGCCTGGACGGCTCGGCCGTCGAACGACTGCGCCGCCACCAGGTCCGGACCGTCGCGGTCACCGACGCGCGGCCGGGCACGACGGAGGGCGCGGGAGCCCGGGCGACCCGGATCGGTGCCGCGGCACTGGTCGCCGAGGACCGGCTGGCCGATCTCCCCGGCCTGCTCGACTCCCTTGACTCCCTCGAGGACGAGGACCTCGACCCGGTGCCCGACGACGGTGAGCCGGCCGAGCCGGGCCATGCCGTCGCCGGCGCTCGGGTCATCACCGTGTGGGGGCCGGCCGGAGCCCCGGGTCGTACGACGATCGCCGCGGCCGTCGCCGCCGAGCTGGCCCGGCGCGGTGACCGGACCGTGCTCGTCGACGCCGATCCCTACGGCGGTGCCATCGCCCAGCAGCTCGGCATCCTCGACGAGGTGTCTGGCCTGCTCGCGGCCGCCCGCCTCGCGGCCACCGGCAGCATCCCGGAGCGCCTCCCCGGGTTGGTCCGGGCGATCGGCGGGCGCGTCCTGGACGGTCGGCTCGAGGTGGTCACCGGGCTGCCGCGCGCCGACCGGTGGTCCGAGCTGCGCCCCGGCGCCGTGGAGGCGCTGCTGGACGCCGCCCGACAGCGCGGGCATGTCGTGGTGGACACCGGGTTCAGCCTCGAGAGCGACCCCGCCGCCGAGATGGCCGGGCGCCCCTCGCGCAACGGGCCGACCCTGGCCGCGATCGAGGCGGCCGACGAGCTGCTCGTGGTCGGCACGCCCGACCCGGTCGGGCTCTCCCGCCTGGCCCGAGGCCTGGTCGAGCTGCGCGAGACGGGCGCGCCCCGGGCCGTCCACGTCGTGGTGAACCGCCACCGGGCGAGCCTGGGCTGGTCCGAACGCGACGTCGTGGCGATGATCGAGGGCTTCGCCCGGGTGGCCGGGGTGTCGTTCCTGCCCGACGACACCGCCGCCGTGGACCGCGCCCTGGTTGCCGGTGAGACGCTGGCCGAGTCGGGCGACTCGGGGCTGGCCCGGGCGGTGTCCGGCCTGGTCGAGAGGCTGATACCCGGATCCGGAGCGCCCGAGCGTGGGCGCCTCAGGCGGCGAGCAGCAGCCAGAGCCCACCGGCGGTGAAACCCACCATCGCGAAGAGCAGCGGGAGCTGGCCGGTCAGCTGGTCGCGCCGCGGCAGCAGACCGATGGCCCGGTCGTGGGCGGCGATGACCCCCAGCACGTGCCCGGTCACGACGCCGACCACCTTGACGACGGCCAGCATCGTGGGTCGTCGCGCCAGCCAGTAGCTCACCTGGCCGTCCGCGGTGCCGAACAGGTTGCCGCCGTTGGTGAACGGGTCGCTCATCCGGATCACGGTGAGCTGCCCGCCGCCGACCAGGAACGACAGGTAGTGGGCGAGGACGTAGCCGACGACGATGGGCACGACCGAGTGCGCGAGCAGTCGTGGCAGGTCGCGCCGGCGGGTGCGGGCCTGCGCACCGGTCGCCATCGTCGCCGCGGTGAGCACGCCGCCCACGACGAGGCATCCGCTGAGCAGTCCGAGGTTGTTCCACAGGACCGGATGACCCGAGCCCTGTGTCGCCCGCAGCCAGGTCGTCGAGTCCTTGAAGGTGTCGAACGCCGTGCTCCCGAAGAGCACAGCCACCACCGCGACCAGTCCCGGGCGGGGAGGTGTGGTGGCCAGGTTGGCGAGCGGGCTGCGCAGCACCAGCCGTCCGTCCCGGCGTCCCCATGGCGACAGCCGCGCCACGAGCGTGGAGTAGACCTCGAACGGGTCGGCGGCGGCGAGGAACGCCTCGCCGAACAGCGCAGTGCCGACCACCATGGCCAGGGCATAGCAGGTGATCCAGACCCGCAACGTGCCCAGCTCGGCACCGTGGGGGTTGGCCAGCTCCATCCACACGACGGCATACAGGCCCACCGCGCCGGGCCACAGGCCCAGGGCCTCGGGGTAGGGCACGGGCGCTGCGCGACCGTTGCCGGCCGCCAGGCGCCGGGCCAGCGGCACGAGGAGGTGGAACGGGCTGAGCGCGCGCCAGACCGGGCCGAGCAGGAGGGAGGCCGGGACCAGGCCGACCCACAACAGCACGTAGAACATGCCGAAGACCGGGTTCTCCGGACGGTCCTGGCCACCCCAGAGCGCGAGCATCGTGTACGCCGCCAGGAGCACCCCGACCACCCGAAGCGACCAGCGCAGAGCCGAGGAGTCGACGACCCGCTCCAGGGCGGCCGGGGCCGGACGGCCGATGGGTGGGTCGTAGCGCGGCGACCGCCAGGCCACGGCGAGCACGGTGAACGAGACGACCAGCGCGGCAACGCCCGCTGCCACCGCGAGCTCGACGGAGATCGGCAGGTCACGCGCGCCACCGATCCCGTGGGCGAGCGGGACGGCCGCGTGGTGCGGCATGTCAGCTGACGTGCAGCTGGACGATCACCTGGTCGAGGTCGTGCGACTCGACGTCCACGGTGCCCGGGTTGTCGATCCTGATCGTCTGGGTCGAGTCCCCGGCCTCGTAGGCCAGCTCCTGCTCGGGGCTGGAGTGCACGTGGATCTCACCGGCCTCGTCGGCGGAGATCCGGAGCTCGATCTCCTGGCCCGCGTCGACCTCGACCTCGTCACCCGCGGGGGTGACCGTGCCGTCCTGGAAGGTGATGGTGACCGTCACCGGGTCGGACCCGGTGCTGGCCGACGCATCGTCGGAAGCACAGCCGGCCAATGTGAGGTCGGCCAGGGTGAGGCCGGCGGCTGCCAGCGCGAGTGCGGTCGTCACGCGAAGAGCACGCATGGTGGATCTTCCTTCCCCCCAGAGCCCGCTCGGAGGCAGCGCGGGCCATGATCTCTGCCAGAATCTAGGTCAGGGAGGGCCTCGAACCCCGGGAGATGACAAGAACATGACAGACCGGCTGCGGCCGCGCGATCTGGCGCTGCTCGCCTGGGAGACCCCCGCGACCCCGATGCACAACGCGACGGTCGAGATCTTCGACCCCGGTGAGTCCGGGTTCGACTACGCCCAGGTCGTCGAGCTCATCGCCGACCGGATCGCTTTCGTGCCTCGCTATCGCCAGCGGCTCCAGTCCGTGCCGGGCCGGTTGGCCAACCCCGTCTGGGCCGATGACCCGGACTTCGAGCTCGCCTATCACGTACGCCGCTCGGCCCTGCCGCGGCCGGGCAGCCTCGACCAGCTGCGCGAGCTGGTCGCCCGGATCATCTCCCGTCCGCTCGACCGGACCCGCCCGCTGTGGGAGATCTACTTCGTGGAGGGGCTCGAGGGTGGCAAGGTCGCCATCTTGTCCAAGTCCCACCAGATCCTGGTCGACGGTGTCGAGACGGTGGATCTCGGCCAGGTCCTGCTCGACGTCGCCGCCGGCCCCAAGCAGCTCGCCGGTGACGACTGGGCGCCGGCTCGACGACCCAGCCCCATGACCCTGGTCCTCGACGCCGTGCAGGACTCGGTGCGTGACCCCGGCGTCCTGCTCTCGACGGTGCGCAGCAACGTCGAGGAGGCCGGTCGCTCGGCGTCCGCAGGACTGCAGCGGGCCGGCAGCGCCCTGACGGCGCTGGCCACCCGGAAGCCGGTGACCGACTCTCCGATCAACGGACAGCTGTCCCAGCAGCGCCGCTTCGTCGCCGTCCGCACCGAGCTGGCCGCCTACCGCGCGATCCGCCAGGCCCACGGCGGCACCGTCAACGACGTCATCCTGGCCACCGTCGCGGGTGGGCTGCGGAGCTGGCTGATGAGCCGCAACGAGGCGCTCGGTGGCGTGAAGCTGCTCAAGGCCGTCGTCCCGATGTCGGTGATCGACGACGAGATGGAGGCGACGTCGCTCGGGACCCAGGTCGCCAGCCACTTCGTCGACCTGCCGATCGGGGAGCCGAGCCCGGTCGTCCGCCTGCACCAGGTCTCCTACTCCTTCGAGGCGCACAAGCAGGGGGGCCGCGCCGTCGCGGCCAACCGATTGGCCGGGATCGCCGGGTTCGCGCCGACGACCTTTCACGCCCTCGGGTCCCGGGTCGCGGCGGCGGAGCTGCGGCGTGGCTTTCACCTGTCGGTGACCAACGTGCCCGGACCCCAGTTCCCGCTGTTCGCCGCAGGCGCCCGCATGGTCGAGACCTATCCCGTCCCTCCGCTGCTGCCCGACCACGCGCTGGCCATCGGCGTGACCTCCTACGACGGCGGGGTCTACTACGGCATCACCGCCGACCGGGACCTGCTCCCCGACATCGAGGTCCTGGCGCCGAGCCTCAAGGAGGCCCTCGACGAGCTGACCGACACGATCACCGCCCAGCGACGGCGTGCCCCGCGAGGACGCGCCCGCGCGCGGCGTACTCCGCCGTCTCCGGGCGGTCGTCGGTGACCGGGTCCGGTGACGCGCCGGCCCGGGTCTATCTCGCGCTGACGCGTGCGGAGCTGGTCGACCTGTCCTCGGGCGGGTCGCTGGGGGCGTCGCGGCCGGCCCATGCCGTCACCGCCGCCCTGCGAGCGGCGTGGCCGGACGGGGACGACGAGCAGTGGGAGTACGCCGCGCTGATGGCGGCGGCCGCGGACGCGCGGGATCGCCCCGCCGGATCAGGCTCCCGCCGCCGGTTGGTGCTGGCGGCCGACCTGCCGGCCCGCGAGGTGTCCTCCGCCGACGACCCGACAGCAGTCCGCACCGCCACCGACCTCCGATGGCGCCAGGTGTCGGCGATCCTGGTCGACCCCGAGGAGGGGGTCGACGACGAGGAGGATCTCGCCTGGTTCGCCACCCAGGAGGTCGCGGACCTGCTGGCCTCCTGGACCTGACCCGACCCCCCTTGGTGGGCGGGCACTTTGTCTGACAACATCGCCAGCATGGACGCCATCACCTCCACCCCGCCGCCGCTCAACGAGCCGAACCTGAACTACGCACCGGGGAGCCCGGAACGCCATGCCCTCGAGGCCGAGCTCGCCAGGCTGGGCCGGATCCAGCACACGTTCAAGGCGACCATCGGCGGCCGCAAGGTCACGGGCAAGGGCCCCGAGATCAAGGTCGTCGCGCCGCACGACCACCAGCACGTGCTCGGCACGCTCGCCAGCTCGGGCCAAACCGAGGCCAAGTCGGCCATCAAGGCCGCCACCGACGCGGCGCCGGAATGGCGGGCGCTGTCCCTCGACGACCGGGCCGCGGTGCTGCTGCGCGCGGCGGACCTGCTGGCCGGCCCATGGCGCGCCCGGCTCAACGCCGCCACGATGCTCGGCCAGTCCAAGACCGCATGGCAGGCCGAGATCGACGCCGCCTGCGAGCTCGTCGACTTCTGGCGCTTCAACGCTCACTACGCCAAGCAGATCGTCGCCGAGCAGCCGATGCGCAACTCGCCCGGCGTGTGGAACCGCACGGACTCCCGGCCCCTGGAGGGCTTCGTCTATGCGATCACGCCGTTCAACTTCACCGCCATCGCCGGCAACCTCCCGACCGCCCCGGCGCTGATGGGCAACACGGTGGTCTGGAAGCCCTCGACGA